>ERZ890604.781-NODE-781-length-9991-cov-3.837158_pt1 | contig 9991 bp, 8 predicted proteins | sample MGYA00521097_ERZ890604 | MGnify/ENA primary metagenome ERZ890604 (study PRJEB32303, sample SAMEA104408625) | aquatic metagenome | biome: Brackish water; feature: Chemocline; material: water | place: Baltic Sea | collected 2014-10-26T21:54:00 | depth 120 m ... | reverse complement strand
GGTCAACTTCGTGGAGCAGATGGCCAAAGTCTCCGGAGGCGTCGCCGCCTACTGCAACGCTGACGACCTCGGAAACATGGTCATCGACAGTTTTTCGAAAGGTCGCAGACAGCGACGTGCGATGTGAAGTCCGCCGCGGCTTTCGCCATGTTTCTGCGGGCGATGAAGATCAAGAAGCACCTCGTGCAGGAAACCACTTACAAAGGGCACACGATTCACTTTGACTGCCAGTCGTAACTCGACTGTTTTCGAAATCCTGAGACCTCAATCGTCCCATCACGGCTAATCTTGAGTATCGAAAATCCGTTACTCTCGACGCCCGACCCCTCAACCATCGCGACCATCGTGCAGTAGTGGATCCCGCCAATGTCGTTGTGATCGTTCTTGTGGCTGTGCCCCTGAAACACGGCCAGCACGCTCCCCGACTCTTCGAAAACTCGGCGAACGTCCGCAGCATTCTTCACACCGTAGTGATTGGCAACGTCCAGTCGCTGATGTGCGAAGACGACCGTTGGCTTTGCGGTTGCCTTGAGATCTTCGGCAAGCCAATCAAGTTCAGCAGCCGGAACATTCGGGTCGGTCCATTGAAAATTCTTGCGACCGTACGATTCACCGTCGCTCCGGAAACAGGAATCCAGAACGACGAAATGAACGCCCCCCGAATCGAACGAGTAGTAAGATTTCTCCTGTTCGACACCGCCCAAAAACTCAGCTTTCGTCAGCGTATCGACGCAGTGGTTTCCCAACACGTAGTGGCGTTTCTTCGAAATCGCTGCGAAGTCTCGATTGATTCGTTTCAGGTAGCGAAGTTCGGTGTCTACTGAAGCCGCCGCATCAATGAAGTCGCCCAGTTCGACGACGAAATCGAGCTTCTCGTTCGAGAATCGCTCAGCCGCTTCCGCAAGTTTGTCGGGCGTCTCGCGGTAGTGCCGGGAACCCGCCGGCGGCTTGTCCGCATAATGAAGATCGGTGATCAAACCAAAACTGACGGACGGCTCAGCTTCATTGCCCCAAAGCAGCGATGAACTCGCAACCCCGCTCGAAAGCAGCAGTGTCCCGTGCCGAAGAAATGCTCGACGGTTATTCTGTCCGGTGAGTCTCGACGTGTTTTGCATGGTTGTTGAATTCCTGAATCGAAGCCCGTCGTTACTCAAGTACAGTCTGGCATTCGGCATACCACCTCGACCGTATTTCACGGCAGTTTGCCCATCGCCACGCATCATGCCAGAATGCGGCCCTGATCACGACGACGACAACAACACAGTTAGACACTCTTTGCCGCCCCAGTCAATCATCATTGCGACCGCGAGCCCATGTCGGAAGACACAAACACAACGACTTCGCCCACTCCGGAAACCGCCGCCAGCGTGCCATCCAGTGACGCCGCGCCGGAATCCATGCCAGCGACTGGAGGGGGCTGCCCGACTCCTCTGGCGTGGAAGCAGGTGCGAACCGAGTTTCTCAATCAGAGCGAAGAATTTTCGTTCACTGAATCCGGCTTGACGATCAGCGGTCGCGTGCTGGGCGAAGGTCCGCCGCTGTACTTCCTGAACGGAATCAGTGCATCGCCAGCGTTGTTCTGCCTGACCGTGTGGCTGCTTCGAGACGAGTTTCGTTGCGTCATTCTGGACTACCCATCCAAGGCAAGAAATCTCGATCAGCTTGCACAGACGCTCGAATTGACAGCAACCCAGTTTGGGGACGACCAGTTCGATCTTTACGCAACGTCGTTCGGAACCGCGGTGGCGCTGCACGCGATGCAGAACATCCCTCAGCGAATCCAGCACGCAGTTCTGCAGGGGCCACTCACCTCGATGAAATTCAGCATGGCCGAACGGCTGGCACTCGCAGCACTGGGGTGGCTACCTGGCCAGATCGGCCGACTGCCGCTCAGACGGGCCGTTCTGCAGAATAATCACAGCCGGTGGTTTCCGCCGTTTGACATCACCCGCTGGCAATTCCTGATGGCCGAAACGGGCAACGTCGCCACCAGAGACGTTGCTCGCCGAGCGAAAATGCTCAAAGGACTGGACCTGACCGATCAGGTTTCTGCAATCGATATCCCGACGCTCGTCATCAGCAGCGAGGGCGAAGGCGCACGACATCGTGAGTCGGCTGCCATGCTGGCGTCAAAACTTCCGAACGCTCGCGCCGAGGAAATATCGAACACCGGTCACGTCCCGTTCGTCACGCACCCTCATCGATTAGCAAAACTTGTCCGGCAGTTTCTGCATCCAGAACTGCACGCCGAATCGTGCAACACGTCGGCCGCGACTCCGCCGGCGTAAAGAGACGTCTGGCCTGAACAGCGGCCAGACGCCATTGAAGATCGACCGCGTCGCAGCCGATTCACTCGCCGTCGTAGCCTCCCAGAGCAATCGTGACTCCGCCATACGCTGAGATATCGGCCGTGTTGAAGCCAAAGACATCTTCGTATTGCTTGTCAGTGATGTTGTCGACGCGGGCAAACAGTCGGACGTTCTTCGAGACCTGCCACCATGCCGACGCGTTCAGAAGGCAATACTCGCTGAGCGTTGTTCTTGCGGTGGCCCCAATGTCGTCCCGGGCCCCCACGTATCGCAGATTGATAGATATCTGAGCCTGGTGGTCGTGGAGAAAGCGGCTGAGCGTCGCATCGAATTTGTGACGCGGACGACGCAGCAATTCGTCTCTTGTTCCGTTGTCGCGAGTCTTCGTGTTGGTGTACGACGCCGTCAGAAACGTGTCCGAGTCGAGTTCCACCTGGCCACTGACTTCAACTCCTGCCGTCAGCGCGCTGCCAATGTTCGTCGCGGTGAATGTCGGAGACGGAAAGACAATTAAGTTGTCGAGGTCGTTTCGAAAGTAGGTCGCGTCAACAACGACTTTGTCATCAAACATTCGCTTCTCAGCTCCAACTTCCCAACCGAAACTTCTTTCCGGTCGCAGGTTCGGATCGAACCCGAAGCCGGCGGCGATTTCCGCCAGAGCTGGTGATCGGAAGCCCGTGCCGATCGCTCCGTGTACGTCCATGTGAGCTTCCGGAATCAGAAAGCGGCTGGTCACGCGGTAAGTGTCGGCTGTTCCGGCACGGCTGTAGTCGTCGTGTCGATAACCTGCGGTCGTAAACCAACGATCGTTGACAGCGAACTGATTCTCCACAAAGCCGCCGGTCCCGAACTGCGAAGCCGCCGCAGGGAAGGAGATGAATATGCTCGAGGTATCCTGCAGGATGTCCTCGTGAATGTGCGTAACGCCGCCCGTCACTGAGTGCGTGAAAGTCCCGTCGTCAAACGTCGTCAGTTTTGCCTGGTAGTCGAACTGGTGCGACTCGCCATCGAAGAAACTCTGAAACCCGCCACGGTCATCGCGTTTGTAGCTGGCGAAGCTGTAGCCCGCTCGATGTTCCAGCTTTCCTTCGAACTGTGTCAGCGTTGTCTGAGCACGCATGAAAAACTGCTGGTTGTCCAGGTTGCGAGGAGCGTCTGCCAGGAAGCCATCGAGGTCAACGTCCGAGTCCACGTATCGCCACGAGACGTCAAAGTCCCAGTCATCAGTCAGCAAGGCGCCGACTCGCCCTGAGAGAGTCCCATTCTCGTATCCGTCATCTTCCGTTCCGGCACTGGCCGCCGAGAATCCGTCCGACGTGAACCAGGCACCAGACAGCGAGTACCAGAAGTTTTCGGTGCCGCCGCTGATCGTCGTAGACTGGGAGTAAGTTCCGAAGCTTCCGCCCTCGTGAGTCGTTTGAACTTTCGTTGGCCCTTCACCTCGACGCGTCACGATGTTGACGACACCGCCGATGGCATCGGAGCCGTAGATTGTACTCTGCGGTCCACGAATGACTTCGATCCGCTGCACATTGTCGAGCAGGAAGTTGGCAGGATCGAAAGCTCGACTCGGACTGCTGGGGTCGTTCAGCGGGATCCCGTCGAGCAGCACCTTCGTCTGTGATCCGTTCGTGCCTCGCGTAAAGATTGTCGTCTGCTGCCCTGGCCCGCCACTCTGCCTGACATCGAACCCCGGAACACTTCGAAGAATTTCGTTCAACGTGCGACTGCCGCGATTCTGAATGTCCTGCTCGGTGATCACCGTGATAGAACTTCCGACCTGCCTTCGAGCCGTTTCGGTCGGGGAAGCTGAGACGACGGTGTCATCCCCCAAAGGCTGCCGCGGAAACGGAGCTGTAACCGTCACTTCTGGAAGAGTGGCCTCTGTTTCGGGTGGCGAAAGCGGAGTCGAGTCCGGCTCATCCAGTCGTTCGATCACGATGCGGCCTGGAGCTTCATCATCGGCATTCGAATCGGCAGGAGGTTGAGCGACGGCAGATTGCGTCGCGATAAGCCAAAACCCGGCAACTAGTGCCAGGGATATTCGAGGCGGAAAAACATGGCGCAGCGGTAGAGTCTTCATCCGGTAACTTCCTTTCGCGAGAAGTCGGAACAATGAAAACTTTCTGGCGAGTTGTCCTGGCTCGGGTTCGTCCTAGTGACCGCGCCTTCCCAGGTGGCTGCTTCAACAGCGGTTCCCAGTGGCTTTGTGCGGCGTTCGTCCCCCTCACAGTCGCGCGACGGCGGGAGAATCGTCCGTTCGTGGGCTTCCGTCTGCTAAGACGCCCTGCCCCCGAACCGAATTACACTCCTCTTCCCTCTACCTCGAAAGTGGTCGTAGTGCCTCTTAGCATCGGGCAGGACAGACGCATTGCTCCGGCTGTTCCGAAGATTCGTCCTGAGCGGCGCGCCGAAATCCAACGGTCGGCATTACAACCGTTAAAGTTTGCCTCAGAGGAACGCTGCGTGACGCATCCTCGCCGTCCGAAAAAGGCAAGCGTGCCTACAGGCGAAAGCGAATCGGCAGCCGAGCCGTCCATTCAACAGGCTTTCCGCCACGTGTTGCCGGCGAAAATTGCCAGCGGCAGACCGCATCCAGAGCCGCCTGATCCAGCACGTCGTGGCCGCAGGATTCGGCAACCGTCACCTTTGTGACCGCACCATTGGCGGCAATCGTCACCGAAAGAATGACGCGACCTTCGAGCCCCTGCTGAACCGCTTCCGGCGGGTAGGTCGGATTCGGATTGCTGATTGGCCGGGCCGGTTTTGTTGGAGTCGTACCGACGATCTGTGCGACGGAGTTGGCAGACTGCTGCCTGGCCGTACTGGAAGCGACCGGCTGAATTGTGGCAGGTGCTGGAGGTCTAAACTGAGGTACTTCAACCGGTTCCGCCTGCGCGACCTCAAGTGATTCTGGCCGTCGACGCGCCAACGCCGGGGTATCCGAATTGATGACTTCACGAGGCCTCGACGAACGCTGAGGTCGCGTCACCTTCGCGGCTCCTGTTTCGTTGGACTGACTCCGTTTGAGACGCCGCCGCAACATCGCTGGCAAGTCAACCGTAGACAGTGCCAACTCAAGCGGTTGTGGAGCCGGTGGGAGCAGCCTCTCCGAATCTGGCTCAACCGGTTCCTTATCGACCTGTGACTCCTGCTGCTCAGGCACCGTGAGGTCAGCCAATTCAAGCACCTGAATGGGCGGTGCGTGGGCAGGCTCTCGAAGTGCTGCGTCCGGAGTTGCCACGTCGGCCATGCTCGACATCACCACGATTCGGTTACCGGGAATTTCGGGAGCCACGACAGGAAAAGCCGTCAGCGCAGACCCCAACAGTGCGAGCATACCTGTATGCACGACAGCGGACGCTACCCACGACATCAGATGCGAACGCGACATCCCGTTACTGATTCCTCTTGCGACGGCAGATTCCTCGGAACCGCTTCCGATTCTCTGCGTGAGCACTGCTACAGACAGGTCGACATGCCAGGCCATCTTTGACGCTCATTGTCAAAATGCCACAGGCGACAATGCTGCAGTTTGTCAGGCAACACGCGATTGAGAAAGCATGCGTGCGTAATGATCCCGGCGTTTCCCGAAATACGTTGGGCAGAGTCGCTTTCCACATTCGCGATGAGCACGCGAATCAGCAACTTACTTCTTCTGAGCAAGCATTGCCCGAGCACGATCCTGATCTCGGAAGCGAGCGTCGATGTCAGCATCATTCGACGCAGGACGTGACGTTGCTTCTTCGAGTTCTGCACGAACGGCGTCTGCATCGATGTCGTCGTTCGACAAGCATCGAGCCGTCAACAGAGTGACCGTCGGACCGTTAATCTGGACGAAGCCACCGTCAACGAAATACGAACGCTCGCCACCGGCCGTGGTCATCTTCAACTCGCCACAGCCAAGACGGCCAACCAGCGGTGCTCGACCAGGCAGAACTCCGGCCTGCCCATCAAACAATGGAAAACGAAGCGCACTTACCGGCTCGTCCACAATTGTGGTTTCGGGAGTCACAACGACAAGTTGAAGTTCGTTTGCCATGAGTCTGCTTTGCCTCGTCGTTCACACTCGTTGAAACGAAAACCGCTTCGAGAGGAACTGAACCTCTTTCCGCATCCGTCAGGATACGGCCACTTGACTATTTGGCTTCAGCAGCCATTTTCTCAGCTTGCTCTGCTGCTTCCTGAACACCGCCAACGTACATGAACGCTGCTTCTGGCAGATGATCCCATTTGCCTGCACAGATTTCTTCGAAGCTCGTGATCGTCTCTTCCAGTGGAGTGATCTTACCGGCCTTGCCAGTGAAGACTTCCGCCACGAGGAACGGCTGAGACAGGAATCGTTCAATACGCCGTGCACGATGAACGACGAGTTTGTCTTCTTCAGCCAGCTCATCAACACCGAGAATCGCGATGATGTCCTGAAGTTCGCGATACCGCTGAAGAATCTGCTGAACCTGACGGGCGGCTGCGTAATGTCGGTCCCCGACGTACTGTGGATCGAGTACTCGACTGGACGATGCCAGCGGATCGACCGCAGGGTAGATACCCTTTTCGGCGATCTTTCGTTCCAGATAGAGGAACGCGTCGAGATGGCTGAACGCAGTCGCTGGTGCTGGGTCAGTCGGGTCGTCAGCCGGCACGTAGACCGCCTGCACCGAAGTAATAGCACCCTTTTTAGTTGATGTAATTCGTTCCTGCAGACCACCGAGTTCAGTACCCAGTGTCGGCTGATAACCCACAGCACTCGGCATTCGACCGAGCAAAGCGGATACTTCTGATCCAGCCTGCGAGAAACGGAAAATGTTGTCGACAAACAGCAGCGTGTCTGCTCCGGTGGCATCGCGGAACCACTCGGCCATCGTCAGTCCAGTCAAGGCGACTCGAAGACGGGCACCCGGTGGCTCGTTCATCTGACCGAAGACCATCGTTGTCTGTTCGATAACCGATCGACCGGTGTCACCGATCTTTGTTTCCTGCATTTCGAGCCAGAGGTCGTTTCCTTCGCGTGTTCGCTCACCAACTCCCGCGAACACCGAGTAACCACCGTGAGCACTCGCGATACGAGCAATCAGTTCAGTCAGGATGACTGTTTTGCCAAGACCGGCACCGCCGAACAGACCAGCTTTACCACCACGAACGAACGGCGTCAGCAGGTCAATAACCTTGATGCCCGTTTCGAAAATCTCCGTCTTCGAACTCAGGTCTTCAAGTTTCGGAGCGCTGCGGTGAATCGGCCATTTTTCTTCAGTAGTGACTGGGCCACGTCCGTCGATGGGCTCGCCAGTCACGTTAAACACACGGCCCAGTGTCTCTTTTCCAACCGGAACGGTGATTGGTTCACCAGTGTCGACTGCATCCATCCCACGGGCCATTCCGTCGGTCGAACCCATCGCGACACAACGAACACGACTGCCACCAAGATGCTGCTGGACTTCACCAGTCACCTTGACGTGAACACCCTTGATCTCGGTGTCAACCAGGACGGCGTTATAGATCGCCGGCAGATGGCCTTCGCCAAACTCGGCGTCAAACGTGGAGCCGATAATCTGAGTTACGCGACCAGTTTTGTTGTCTATTACTGTCGACATGATCGATGGCTTTCGTCGTATGATCGATTGTCGTGAATGTCTGTTGTCGACCAGCAAGCAGCTTTGTTGCAGCTTGCCAGAGGAACCACATCACGGCTTCAGTTCTACTTCTATTCGAGTGCTGCTGCACCGCCGATAATTTCGCTGAGTTCCGACGTGATCTGCGACTGTCTTGCTCGGTTATACTGCATCGACAGCTCGCTGATCATGTCGCCCGCATTCTCTGTGGCACCCTTCATGGCGACCATCCGAGCAATCTGCTCGCTGACGGCCGCATCAAGGAAGCACTTGAAGAGTCGTGCCTTAAAAGCTGCTGGCACAATTTCTTCCAGGATATCTTCAGGAGACGGCAGGAACTCGTAGTCGACTCCCTGATCTTCTCCGTCATCCTTTGCATCGTCATCGCCAAGCGAACCAACCGGCAGCAACGTTTCGATGACTGCCGTCTGTCGCGCCGCCGTTTCAAACTTTGTGTAGGCAATATCAACGCGGTGAATATCGCCCGCGATGAAACCTTCGATGTAACGATCCGCGATCTCTTCAACTTCGTCGTAGCGTGGCTTGTCTTCGAAATTCGTATACGCCTTGGCGTATTCGAGTTCCTGAAACTTGAGGTAAGAAAGCCCACGCTTACCGGCCACTTCGATCGCCAGCTCTTCGCCGCTTTTCTTTGCCTGCTTCAGGCGAGTGGTGACATGCCGGAGCACAGCCCCGTTGTAACCACCACACAGACCGCGGTTAGAAGTCAAAACAAGCAGGACATTCTTTGTCTGCTCTTCTGGCTGCTGCAAAAGCGGGTGACTGAAGCTGAGGTCAGCTTTCGACAAGTCCGCAACAATCTCTGAGATCTTCTTGGTGTACGAAGCAGCTTCGGTCGCCCGGTCCATGGCCTTCTTGAATCGCGCCGTCGCGATCAATTCCATGGTCCGGGTGATCTTCCGGATATTTTTAACCGCCTTAAGGCGTTTGACAATCGCTCTGGCTTTGGCCATCGCTTCCCGTCCGTTGTTAACGCTACTTCTTAATCATCCAGCCGCGTGAAATAGGAGTCGGACATCCGACTCATATTTACTCCGCTTCTATTCCTCTTCGTATCGTCCTTCGAGCGTCTTGACGAACTCCGTCAATGCTGCTCGGAGAGCCTCTTCATCAAGGGCTCCGGTTTCGACGATTCCGTCGCGAACTTCAGACTTCTGTTCTCGCAGGAATTGAATCATCTCCTGCTCAACTTCGAGCACCTTGTCCACCGGAACCACGTCAAAGAATCCATGCGTACCAGCAAAGATACTGATGACCTGATCGGCGAAGTGTAGAGGCTGAAACTGAGGCTGCTTCAGGAGTTCGACCATGCGGTAACCGCGGTCGAGTTGCTGTTGCGTTGCTTTGTCGAGGTCAGTTCCAAGCTGAGCGAACGCTTCCAGTTCACGGAAGGCAGCCAAGTCAAGTCGCAAAGAACCGGCGACCTTTTTCATGGCCTTCGTCTGAGCGTTACCACCTACACGCGAAACTGAAATACCGACGTTAATAGCCGGCCGAACACCAGCGAAGAATAAGTCGGGCTCAAGATAAATCTGACCATCCGTAATCGAAATTACGTTGGTCGGAATGTAAGCGGAAACTTCACCTTCCTGCGTTTCAATAATCGGCAACGCGGTCATTGATCCGCCGCCAAGTTCATCACTCAGCTTGACCGATCGTTCGAGCAATCGGCTGTGACAGTAGAACACGTCACCAGGATAAGCTTCGCGACCTGGCGGACGACGCATCAGCAGCGAAAGTTCACGGTAAGCCTGAGCCTGTTTGGTCAGGTCATCGTAAACGATCAACGTATGCTTGCCCTGATACATGAAGTGCTCAGCGATTGCGGCACCAGCATAAGGGGCGATGTATTGAAGCGGTGCCGGATCAGAAGCACACGACGAGACTACGATCGTGTAATCCATCGCGCCGTGTTTTTCCAACGCTTCGACAACGGCTGCGACGTTAGATGCTCGCTGACCACTGGCAACGTAGACACAAATGACGTCGCCGCCTTTCTGTGCCAGAATCGTGTCCAGTGCGACAGCTGTTTTGCCGGTTTTTCGGTCGCCG
>ERZ890604.780-NODE-780-length-9996-cov-3.614928_pt1 | contig 9996 bp, 4 predicted proteins | sample MGYA00521097_ERZ890604 | MGnify/ENA primary metagenome ERZ890604 (study PRJEB32303, sample SAMEA104408625) | aquatic metagenome | biome: Brackish water; feature: Chemocline; material: water | place: Baltic Sea | collected 2014-10-26T21:54:00 | depth 120 m ... | reverse complement strand
GGACCGTCGCCAGCATCACAGCATTCCAGAGTTCATCCGGCTCAATCTTCATGAAAAGGTCGGCGTCTTCCGGCAGCCAGGTGAGGTCGATGACGTTGCTGCCGCCACCGCCAACGGCAGTCACAACAACTCCAACCAATCCACCGAGCACGAGAACTCCCGCCAATCCAAACGCGACATACGTCAGCCACGGCGGGAGCCCAGCGGCTTTCTTTTTCTTCTTCGAATTCTTTCTGGACGAGCCAGATTTCGACGATGCCGACCGTCTGGGGGCCGGTTCGTAATCGTCGTATTGATCGTCGCCACCGTAGTCGTCGTACGCGGTATCGTCGTAGTCGCCGTACGTGTCTTCGTAGTCCTCGTACTCGGGTTCCTCGACGACTGGCTTAGCCTGCTTCTTTTTGTACGGCCTAACCGTGAACGGCTCGCTGCACTGCGGACAGGCAGTCTTCTTGCCAAATGCGGCTTCGGATTTCAGCTTTAAAGTCTTGCCGCAATTGGGGCATTTCGTCATCGCAGGCATGGATCACTCCGGACCGAATAAAGAGACGTCACAAACGTAACATCGCCAGCCAGCACCGTCTACGGGGTGATCCAAGTGTCTGCGAAAAACACCTCCAGTACCTCAGCGGGACTGCCAATCACTGGCCCATCCGCATCCATGCGAACTTCAGTCGGGCGAAAACTGTGGCCGACGGGGTGGCACCGGCAATCGGTCGTGTGAGTTATTCAAGGTTCCGGGCTCTGGAATTCGAATTCGCGAGCCGAAGTAAGGCGCGATGGCGATGAAGGTGTTGGCTGCATTCTACAGAGGTCGAAAGATTCAGCGCTCAGTCACAGTCATACCGATCGGGAAGTGGTCGCTGTAGCCGCTCGGATCGAAACTGCCGGGGCTCGATGGTCTTCCGAATCTCCTGGGGCCGTTTTTATTCGCTCCCGACGTGTAAGCCATGCCTGGAAATCGGATGATTTCGACCGAGTTAGTTTTCACCGAAAAGGATGTTCCGGACCTCAGAAGTGGCCGGTTTACCAGGAGCTGATCGAGCATTCCTGGAAGTCCATCGTAGTAGTGAGTCCCCTGGCCATCTCCCAGAAGTGGCCACATCAGATTCAGCAGGTACGGGTTTTGTGAACGAGCTGACTTGACTCGTTTCGTGATCTTCTCTGACAGCGCGTATTGGACCAGAGACCGACTGAACGGTTCGTCGTTAAAGTCACCCATCACGATGACGGCCTGGTCCTTCGTCAAAATCTCAATGATCCGCTCATGGAAGTACGACAGTGTCTCGGCCGCAATGATTCGATACGGTTCTGACTCAAGTTCACCGCCGAGCCGTGATGGCCAGTGATTGCCGACAAGGACCAGCCGATTGTTTCCAGGTTTGGTGTAGAAGCTTACCTGAACGAGATCACGCGTTGCGTTTCGTCTCAAAATGAAGTGATTGAAGACTTCAGAAGGTTTAATCTTGAAAAGGTTGCTGTCGTAGATGAAAGCAACATCGATTCCCCGACTGTCTTTACTATCGCTATGGACTACCTTGTACTTGCGACCGGCCAATGTCAGTCTGGCGGCAAGCTGTGACAGAACGACTTGATTCTCGACTTCACAAACCCCAAGAATGTCCGGGCCAGTGCTTCCGTTCATTTGAGATATAACACTGGCAAGTTGGTCCAGCTTCTTGCCGAGGACAGACGCATCCCAGCCAGTCAGTTCTGCCCGCAGTTTTCTTTGGAGTTTCGGCGAGCGAGTAGGGTCGCTGGCCACGGAGAAGAGGTTTTCGACATTCCACCATGCGAGATAATAGTCAGTCATTGGTTCGCACTTTCATTTTGAAGATGCAGGGCTTGCTATCGGCAGGGGCTTGCTGTCGATTGTGGTTGACAGAAAATCGGTGGTTTCACTGTCCTCAATCGTGTGGGCGTGACACCTGATGGATGCCGGTGGGCAGTAACAGAGGTTTTGAATACATGACCATTCGATTTTCGCTGACGATCACCGTGTTGATGATGGTTGGTGCTGCACACGCGGCAGCTTCTGACTCGATATCGTTCAATAGAGACATCAGGCCCATTCTGGCGAAGAACTGTTTTGCGTGTCACGGGCCTGATGAAGGGACTCGTGAGGCGGAGTTGCGGTTGGATACTGCCGCCGGAGCGACGGCTGATCGCAAAGGGCGTCGTGCTTTAGTGTCGGGCCGGCCGAGTGAGAGCGAACTTGTTGCTCGGATCGAAAGCGATGATCCCGAAGTGGTGATGCCGCCGCCGGACAGTGGGCATGAATTGTCGGGTGCTGAGAAGAAGTTGCTGCGCAACTGGATTGCAGAAGGCGGCGAATACAAAGTTCACTGGTCATTTTCTCGACCGACGAAGGGCGATTTGCCGCCGGTCAATCAGGCCGACTGGCCCAAACACGCGATTGATTACTTTGTGCTCGCGAAGCTGGAAGCTCAGAAGTTGAGTCCGTCAGCGATGGCGGACCGTTACCGGCTGATTCGGCGAGTGTCGCTGAGCCTGACAGGTCTGCCGCCGACTCCAGAAGAGGCGGACGAGTTCGTCGTCGATTCAAGTGATGGTGCGCTGGAGAAGGTCGTCGATCGGCTCCTGGCATCAGAAGCTTATGGCGAGCACTGGGCGAGGATGTGGCTGGATCTCGCTCGGTATGCCGACACGAAAGGGTATGAAAAAGATCGGCATCGTGATATCTGGAAGTTTCGCGACTGGGTGATTCACGCTCTGAATCAGGACATGCCCTACGATCAGTTTACGATCGAGCAACTCGCTGGCGATCTGTTGCCTGATGCGTCGAACGAGCAGGTTCTGGCGACAGCCTTTCATCGAAACACGATGACCAACGACGAAGGCGGAACGGACAACGAAGAGTTCCGCGTGGCTGCCGTCAAGGACCGCGTCGACACGACGATGCAGGTTTGGATGGGGTTGACGATGGGCTGTGCCAAGTGCCACTCGCACAAGTACGACCCGATCACTCAACAGGACTACTACTCGTTCTATGCAGTCTTCAATCAGACAGAAGACGCGGATCGGTCCGATGACTTTCCGGTGCTGGGGGTGCCGACTCCAGAGCAGTCAGACCAGATTGCTGAAATTGAAGCCGCGATAAGAACTCTACAGGAGCAGCAGAAAGAAAAGACTGACGATTCGTTCGAAGAGAAGATCAAAGAGCAGCAGAAGAAACTGACGGTCGTTCGCAATTCGGTCACGAAGACTCCTGTTATGAAAGATCTGGCAGAAGAGAAGCGCCGCGAAACTCGACTTCACCAGCGCGGCAACTTTCTTGATCCCGGTGGCAAAGTTGAACCGGCAGTCCTGGGGCTGTTCGGAAGTCTGGATGCAGACGCTTCTGTGAATCGACTCAGTGTCGCGCGTTGGATCACGCAGCCGGAGAATCCGTTGACCGCCCGCGTGATGGTGAACCGGGTGTGGGCGCGGTTGTTCGGGATCGGGCTGGTCGAGACGGAAGAGGATTTCGGAACTCAGGGGATGATGCCGTCGCATCCGGAGTTGCTCGATTGGCTCGCGGTCGATTTTCAGGAGAGCGGCTGGTCGATCAAGAAGCTGATCCGAACGATTGTTCTGTCGGCAGCCTATCAGCAGTCGGCTGAGGTAAACGCCGGAAAACTCGCCGCTGATCCTCGCAATGTTCTGGTGAGTCGAGGTCCGCGTTTTCGCTTGTCGGCAGAAACCGTGCGGGATCAGGCGTTGGCCGTCTCGGGTTTGCTCACGCACAAGGCTGGCGGCCCGTCGGTGATGCCGCCTCAGCCGGACGGTGTGTGGAAGTCGACGTATAACGCTCTGAAGTGGATCGACGCCTCGGGACCGGATCGGTACCGGCGGGCTCTTTACACTTACTGGAAGCGGACAAGTCCGTACCCCGCGATGATGACGTTTGATGCAGGCAGTGGAGAGGTGTGCCAGATTCGGCGAGTGCGGACCAACACTCCGTTGCAGGCGCTGGTGACACTCAACGACCCGGCGTATGTTGAAGCGGCCGGGGCTTTGGCGAAACGCATGAATGACGTTGAGGGACCGACGTCGGATAAGATTCTTCGAGGATTTCGTCTGGTCCTGATTCGCCCGCCGAATGCGGACGAGGCCTCACGGTTGCTGGCGCTTTATTCGGCCCTGTCTGCCGATTTCGCAAATGATTCAGAGGCTGCCGGGAAGCTGGTTAATGCAGCGAATATTGAATCCGGTGACGCCGCGTTGATCGCCGTCGCAAACGTGCTGCTCAATCTGGATGAGGCGTTGATGAAACCTTGACGTGCGGCTTTGTCATTCGGCTACCGGTCCCACGTCAGGACTTCGTCAGGCGGAGCCTGACCTACGAAATTGACCTACGGAATGACCTGATCGATTCTGAGTACGCTTTTCGAAACACGGCCTGTTGAAAGTAGATCACGATGGAACTTCCGATTCCTCAGCGGCAGAAACAAGCGGTCACTCGCCGGCACTTCTTCGGTAAGACGGGGCTGGGGTTTGGCGCATTGGCTCTGCAGTCTTTGCTTGCCAAAGACGGGAAGGCAGCCGAGGGCGATTACCGAATTCCGGCCAAAGCGAAATCGATCATCTATCTGCACATGGCCGGTTCGCCTTCGCAGATGGAATTGTTTGAAGACAAACCGGCGCTGACGAAGTTTCACGGGCAGGAATGTCCGCAGGAATATCTTGAGGGAAAACGGTTCGCCTTTATTAAAGGCACGCCGAAGATGCTCGGGCCTCAGTTCAAGTATCAGAAGCATGGCGAAACCGCGCAGTCGCTCAGCGAACTGCTGCCGGGGCTGGCTTCGGTCAGCGACGACGTATGCGTCATTCGGTCAATGCACACGGAACAGTTCAACCACTCGCCGGCGCAGTTGCTTCTTCAAACAGGGAATCCGCGTCTCGGTTATCCGTCGATCGGTTCGTGGGTGAACTATGGGCTGGGCAGTGAGAACGAAAACCTGCCGGGATTTGTCGTGCTGGCGTCGGGCGGGAAGACTCCGAGTGCTGGCAAATCGCTTTGGGGTTCCGGATTCCTGCCGACGGTCTATCAGGGGATTCAATGCCGGACGGATGGCGGCGATCCGATTCTCTACCTGTCGAACCCTTCGGGGATGAGCCGCGCGGCGAGACGCAAAACGCTTGACGCGATCCGTGATCTCAACACGTTCGAGCATCAGAACATTGGCGACCCCGAAACGCTGACTCGCATTTCGCAGTACGAACTCGCATTTCGAATGCAGATGTCGGTTCCCGAAGTCATGGACATTGGCAAGGAGCCGAAGCACATTCTGGAACTGTACGGCGCGCAGCCGGGGTTTGTTTCGGAAGCAGAAAGTGCCGCCGATCCGAGAGTCCTTTACAAAGGCAATGATCCCACGTTTGCGAATAACTGTCTGCTGGCGAGGCGGCTGGTGGAAAACGGAGTTCGGTTTGTGCAGCTTTACGATTGGGGCTGGGATCATCACGGCTCGTCACCGGGCGAGTCGGTCGACGAAACATTGCCGATCAAGTGTCAGCAGATTGACCGTGCGATCGCGGGGCTGATCAAAGACCTGAAACAGCGAGGGCTGTTCGACGAGACGCTGATCGTCTGGGGCGGCGAGTTCGGGCGAACTCCGATGATGCAGAACAATGTGCACAAGGAACTGAAGAAGGGTTTCATCGGCCGCGATCATCACCCTCACGCGTTTACCATGTGGATGGCCGGAGGTGGGATCAAGCCGGGTTCCTATGGGAGCACGGACGAGATCGGCTATTACATTGGCGAGAATCCAATGAGCATTCGCGATTTGCAGGCGACGATTCTGCATCAGATCGGCATCGATCCACACCGATTCAGCTTTGCGTACGAAGGGCTGAATCAACGCCTGATTGGCCCGACCGAGGAAGGCCGAGTCATCAAAGATATCATCAGCTAGAGAATTGCACGGTGACGATGAGATTCCTGCTCGTAACGATAGCCTGGGGGCTGGCCAGCGGCGGTTACACCGTCGTGGCGGCCGACGAGATCGACTTCAATCGTGACGTTCGGCAGATCATTTCGGACAACTGCTTTGCGTGCCACGGATTCGACAAGGGAGCGAGAAAAGGCGACCTGCGGCTCGATCAACGCGAAGCGGCGACGGAAGATCGCGGTGGTTACGCGGTGATTGTTCCGGGGAAGCCGGAAGAAAGCGCGTTGATCAAACGCGTGACCTCGTCGGATCCGGATCTGCTGATGCCGCCAGCTGACTCACATAAAAACCCGCTGGATAAGAAGTCGGTTGACGTGCTGAAGGAATGGATTCGGCAGGGGGCTCCCTGGGGCGAGCATTGGGCCTTTGTTAAGCCGCAGCGTGCAGAGATCTCTCGGAAGTCTGATTTGCCGATTGACTACTTTGTCCGCAAACGGCTGGCGGAGGCAAACCTCGATATTTCACAACAGGCGGAAACTCACACGTTGATCCGGCGACTTTCGTTCGATCTGACGGGATTGCCGCCGACTCCGGAAGTGATTGCGAGTTTTCCGGAGTCACCAGCTGCGAAGGATTGGGATCGTCTGGTCGATTCGCTGCTGGCGTCGCCACATTTTGGCGAGCGGATGGCGATGTGGTGGCTCGATGGAGCCCGCTACAGCGATACCGACGGATTCCAGTCGGACTCGACCCGCACTAACTGGCCCTGGCGGGACTGGGTCGTCGACTCGTTCAATCAGAACAAATCATTCGACGAGTTTACGGTCGAGCAGTTCGCCGGTGACCTGCTACCGAATGCGACGCCTGAGCAGAAACTGGCGACGTGTTTTCACCGCAACCACATGAACAATGGCGAAGGCGGTCGCGATCCGGAAGAGTCGCGAGTCGACTACGTGCTCGACCGAGTCAACACGACGGGGACCCTTTTTCTTGGTCTCACGCTGGGCTGCACGCAGTGTCACGATCATAAGTTTGACCCGATTTCACAACAGGACTACTACAGCCTGACGGCCTACTTCAACAGTATCGATGAGACCGGTGCCGCTCGAAGCGCCGCGAAGCCGTATTTGAAATTCAAGTCGCCGTACGCGCAGCGGGCTGTCGATGAAGCGACTGCTTTGGTCGGCGCGACTGAGTCCGAACTCGCGGACATGCAGAAGCACGCTGAGACCGAGTTTTTGCAGTGGCTTGTCAGTCAGTTTGCCCGAGTCGGCAAGGGGTTTCGCCCGTGGACGACCGTGATTCCCGAGCGAATGTCGACGACCGAGGGCTACGAACTTAGCTGCGAGTCCGACGGTGTCATCGTGTCATCACCGACAGATTTGCCGCAGGACGATTTTGTCGTCACGGTAGCGAAGACCGGGCTCGAACGAGTTGCCGGCCTGAAACTGGAAGTGTTTCCGCATGCTTCGCACACGGACGGCAAGTACTCGTTCAGCGAGACCGGCGAGTTCATTTTGACGAACGTCAAACTGCTGGTCAGGAAACGCGGCAGCTCGCAGATTCGCGAGGTCGGTCTGGCTTCAGCCGTCGCCGATGTCGAAGGCGAGGGAAAAGATTCCAGCTACAAGACCGTTCGGGACACACTGGACGATGACCCTCGGAAGGGCTGGACGACCCGAACTAAACCGTCGGATGTTTCGCACCTGGCGGTGTTCGCTCTTACCGAGCCGCTGGTGCTGGCCGAGGACGAAGAACTGGACATCGTTCTCATGCAGCGATCGCTGGCTCCGCGCGAGCTGATGGGGCGGTTTCGCTTGAGCGTCACGGATCAGCGGGGAGCGGCTGTGCGATCTCTGGACCCGATGCCGCTGGAAGACCTTGCGAAACTTCGCGGCGCTGCGTCAGCGGCGGGTTTTGCTGAATTGCTCCTCGATGCTGTATTGCGGAAGCGGTTGTTCGAGCAGTTTCTCGAAGATCACGTTGCGTGGAAGGCGGCAAAGCTACGGAATGAACTGGCCAAAGCGCAGTTGAACACTGCGAAGCAGGCAGCCGGCGATCAGAGCGTGATGGTGCTGGGCGAGCGAAAGGAGCCGCGGAAGACTCATATTCTGGTGCGAGGAGTCTGGAACAAACACGGCGAACCGGTGGATCGCGCAGTGCTGCCGGCCGTGCTGGATCGACCGAAATCGGACGTCGCCACTCGGCTTGAATTGGGACGATGGATTGTTTCGGATGAAAACCCTTTGACGGCACGCGTCATCACGAATCAGGTTTGGCAACTTTTCTTTGGTGCTGGCCTGGTGCGAACTCCTGCCGACTTCGGTCTGCAGGGAGAATCGCCGACGCATCCTGAGTTGCTCGACTGGCTGGCGGTTGAGTTCATCGAGAGCGGCTGGGATCTGAAGCACCTGGTAAAGACCATCGTCAGCAGTCGGACTTATCGTCAGCGAAGTTCGGTTTCGGCATCGTTGCTTGAACTGGATCCGGAAAATCGTTTGCTGGGTCGCGGAGCACGGTTTCGGTTACCGAGCTGGATGATTCGTGACGCCACGCTGCGGGCCAGTGGGCTGTTGAACGAATCGCCCGGGGGACCGCCGGTGTTTCCGTATCAGCCTCCGGGCGTCTGGCGAGATCAGTTCATGGGGCGATTCGTTTATCAACCGAGCATTGGACGGGCTCAATATCGCCGGACTGTGTACGCGTTCTGGCGGCGGACGAGTGCTCCGACATTTCTGTTTGATTCGGCTATGCGGCGAACGTGCGAAGTTGTTCCTCGGCGGACCAATACACCGTTGCACGCTCTGACTTTGCTGAACGATACGACTTCTCTGGAAGCTGCTCGGACGTTGGCGGACGCTGCGATCGCGGCTGCTTCAGATGACCTGAAGAAACGTTGCGAGTTTCTGATGATGCGGGTTCTCAGTCGCAAGCCAAGTAGGCACGAAGCCGACGACGTTTTGATACCCCAATACAATACGGCCAGAACCTACTACGACAGGCATCCGGACGAAGCGACCACGCTGACGACGGTTGGACAGTTGGCTGCTCCGGAAGCATCCGTGGTTGCCGATGTCGCGGCGACGATGCTGCTGGCGAATCTGCTGCTCAATCTGGACGAAGGGATCACTCATGAATAACCCGCACGGAGCAGAGCAACAGCGTTCGAGTTCGCTGGACGTGACTCGCCGTTACTTTCTGGGTCGTGGAGCAGGCGTCGGATTGGGCGCGATGGCTCTGAACGTTCTGGGCAGTGAGTCGCAAAACGGACAGGCTGGCGCGGCGACCGGCAAACTTGCGGGAAGGCATTTCGCGCCGAAGGCGAAGCGGATCATCTTCCTTACACAATCCGGAGGTCCGTCGCAGATTGAGCTGTACGATGAGAAGCCCGGCCTGATCAACATGGCGGGGAAGGAGCTGCCGGCGAGCGTCCGCAACGGGCAGCGGCTGACGGCGATGACGGCGGGGAAGGCTCAGCTTGTCATGCCGGCCCATTCGATGTTCCGAAGACATGGTGAATCCGGCGCGACGGTCAGTAACTGGTTGCCTCACATCGGAGCGATTGCCGATGAGCTGTGTTTTGTGAAGTCGATGACGACCGACCAGATCAATCACGCACCGGCGATGACACGGTTTCTGACGGGCCATCATTTGACCGGGCGGCCGAGCATCGGCAGTTGGTTCAGTTACGGATTGGGGAGCAGCAATCGCGACCTGCCGGATTTCCTGGTTCTGATATCCAGAATGAAGCGAGGCAGTGACCAGCCACTTTACGATCATTACTGGGGCAGCGGATTTCTTCCGTCTGTCTACCAGGGGGTGAAGCTGCGAAGCGCAAAGGATCCTGTTCTTTACTTGCGCGATCCAGATGGCCTGCCGCGACACCTGCGCCGCAACATGCTCGACGGTCTCGGTGAATTGAACCAGCTTCGGTTTGAACAGACGCACGATCCGGAAATTGAAACTCGAATTCAGCAGTACGAAATGGCGTACCGTATGCAGGCCAGCGTTCCCGAGCTGACAGACGTCAGCGACGAACCAGAGTCAACGTTCGAGCTGTACGGTCCGGACTCGCGTCGCCCTGGCAGCTACGCGGCCA
>ERZ890604.779-NODE-779-length-10014-cov-3.525555_pt1 | contig 10014 bp, 6 predicted proteins | sample MGYA00521097_ERZ890604 | MGnify/ENA primary metagenome ERZ890604 (study PRJEB32303, sample SAMEA104408625) | aquatic metagenome | biome: Brackish water; feature: Chemocline; material: water | place: Baltic Sea | collected 2014-10-26T21:54:00 | depth 120 m ... | reverse complement strand
TTCGACAAGTGGCACGACAACGCGCCGCCAGCTCGGTTCCAGGAGTTGGAAATTGATCGGCACATGCACCTGAACTTTGACCTGTTCGTCGACCTGACCGCCGATTTTCCCGGCAACGAACAGGTGGGCCGTTTCGACAAGTCGGCGTGGAACAACCTGAAGCGAATGTCACCGGCTCAGACGAAAGCCTGGCGGGACGCCTACGGCCCGAAGGACGCCGAGTTCAACCGCCTCAATCCGCAGGCCGACGACCTGGTCCGCTGGAAGTATCAGCGTTACGCGAAGAACTATCTGCGTTGCGTGAAGGGTGTCGACGAGAGCGTTGGCAAGCTGATGGCAACTCTGGACCAGATGAACCTCGACGAGAACACGGTCGTGATTTATTCGTCGGACCAGGGTTTTTACATCGGTGACCACGGCTGGTACGACAAACGCTGGATGTACGAAGAGTCGCTCAAGATGCCTTTCATCTGTAAGTGGCCGGGCGTGACGAAGCCGGGCTCACGCGTCAAGGAGCTGATTCAGAACCTCGATTACGCCGAAACATTTATCGAAATGGCGGGAGCGGAAATCCCGGACGACATGCAGGGCAAGTCACTGGTTCCGCTGTTGAAAGGTGAAAAGCCTGACGACTGGCGGAAATCGATCTACTACCACTACTACGAATACCCCAGCGTCCACATGGTGCCGCGGCATTACGGAGTTCGGACCGAGCAGTACAAACTGATCTACTTCTACCAGTTCGACGAATGGGAATTCTACGACCTGAAGGCCGACCCGGACGAACTGCAGAACGAGTACGAAAACGAGACATACGCCGAGCAGATCGCAGTTTGTAAAAAGGAACTGGCCCGGCTCCGCAAGCACTATGACGACCAGAGCGACACGGGAGTCATGCCCAAAGAATGGCAGAAACAGGTACGTTCTCAGCGGGCAGCAAAGTAATCGTCTGAAACGTGATTCACTGGGGGACGCGCCGGACAGTGAACGATTCTACGCGTCCTTTTTCCTCTTAAACTCAATCTCATGCAGCAGATGCTGATCAGTCAGCAACGGGACACGCATACGATGGAAGCTGGAATTGTTGGTTTGCCGAATGTTGGTAAGAGCACGCTGTTTAATGCGTTGACGATTTCGCAGGCTGCGGCCAGTGCGAATTATCCGTTCTGCACGATCGAGCCGAACGAAGGCATCGTTCCTGTGCCGGACGGACGGTTGCAGCGAATCACGAAGTACATCGTTCCTCAGAAGATCATTCCGGCGACGCTGAAGCTGGTCGATATTGCGGGCATCGTCAAAGGTGCGAGCGTTGGGGAAGGACTCGGTAACAAATTCCTGAGTCACATCCGCGAAGTCGACGCGATCCTGCAGGTCGTTCGGTGTTTTGAAGATGAAGACGTGACTCACGTCGGTGGTGACGTCGATCCGCTGTCTGATATCGAGACGATCGAAACCGAGCTCCTTCTCGCCGACATGCAGACACTGGACAACACGTTGCCAAAGGTCGAACGAACGGCCCGCAGCGGTGATGCAGACGCCAAACTCGCCGTTGAAGTGATCAGGAAGTGCCAGGCTTGCGTCAACGACTCGGTGCCGATTCGAACTCTCGAATTTGACGCGGACGAGCGAAAAATCGTTAACGGTTACGGCCTTATGACGGCCAAGCCTGTTCTGTATGTTGCCAACGTCGACGAAGACGATCTGGAAGGGCAGGGGCCTCTCGTCCAGAAAGTTCGAGAGTACGCGGCAATGCACGGCGCCGATGTTGTGCCCGTCTGTGCCAAACTCGAATCAGAGCTGGCAGAGCTCGATGAAGCGGACCGCACAGAGTTGCTGGAATCGGTCGGTTTGACCGAGGCAGCACTTGGGCCGCTGGCTCGGGCTGCCTATCACACGCTTGGGTTTGCCAGTTACTTCACAGCTGGCGAGAAGGAAGTTCGCGCGTGGACGATTCCCATCGGAGCGACAGCACCTCAGGCGGCAGGTGTCATTCACACAGACTTTGAACGGGGCTTCATTCGAGCGGAGGTCTACTCACTGGAAGACCTCGAAAAGTACGGGAACGAGAAAGAGATTCGTGCCGCGGGCAAGTTGCGAATTGAAGGCAAGGCTTACGTTATGAAAGATGGAGACATCTGCCACTTCCTGTTCAACGTTTGAACTGACGACGGGTGGTCGTGTTGCACTCGGGAGTGAGAATCCGATGTTTTCACCAATCCGATTCGCTCGAACCTTCTTACTGCTGGCTGTGCTTCTGTTGGCACGTTTTTCGGTTGTACGCGCGGATGATGGGCGAGCCGCGGCGGAAGGAGTATCTGATCTCCTCGGAAGCGCCGACATCGACTCACTGCTCGTGCTTGTGCTTCCTGAAACGGCAGCACAACCCGGGCAGTTGTCTTTTGAAATGCCGCGTCTGGCTGAGTCGTTATTGGCGCCGGCAACCGAATCGCCGAACGCGGATACAACGAAATGCGTGACCTCGTGGTCTGTCACTGGCAAGGAAGAACGTGCCTCGGCCGTCTGGCATCGAGCGGGTCGCGGAGCGACATCCCGTCTTGTCGTTTCACTTGGTGGTGAAGCTTCGAAGATCTCGGCAGGCACACTTCTGACGATGGGACGGGTAATCAGGGATGACGTTGAGGCTCCTCCTGAGTTCTACTGTCGAGTGATTCGTCCTGAAGACAGCCGCCAACGACGTCTTCTTTGCGACTATTTCGGAATCGTCGAAAGTGATGTCCGGCCGAGCGTCTTCGGGATCTACTCGCCGTGGAACGTGCGTGGGCCTCCGGTTCAAAGTGAGGCGTTACAGAAGTTTCTCAGATCTTTCGATCAGATATCGTCCCTCGGTTGGGTGCCAACGCAACGAAGCGGTTCAACGGGGATCGGCTATACGCTGGAAACGCTCCTTCAGATTCCCGAGAACAACAGTCCGGTCGGCGATTTTCTGGGCATGGAGTTGAAGGCTCATCGCAGCGATCAATCAAGCAGTGCTGGTTCGAAGCGGATGAACCTGTTTCTCAAGGAGCCGACCTGGACGGACGGGCTTTCGCATCGAGAGCGGATCCCGAAGTACGGATACGTTGACGACAACGGTCGAGTCGCACTCTATTCGACGGTAACAGGCACCGAGAATTCTCACGGTCTGCAATTGGCCGTGAAGGCGACCGACCAGCGAGTCGAGATTCTTTATCGTGGCAAGCCCGTAGCGTTCTGGACGTTTGACGTGCTGCAATCCCGGTTGACGGAGAAGCTGACGGAAACGGCGTTCGTCGGAGCGAAGTCACGCGGCACAGGAAAGGCCGAAGAGTTTCACTACGAATCGGTGCTGTTCTGCCAGCAGCCTTCCGTTGCGTCGTTGGTCAAACTGATCGAGTCGCGAGAGTCCATGGTTGAAATGCGGATGCACATTCGCGAAGACGGATCAGTTCGCAATCACGGAACGGCCTTTCGAGTGCGGCAGGATCAGCTTTCCCGTCTTTATGCCCGAACGCTGCGGTGTCGCGTGCCCGCATCCCAGGAAGACTGAATTCAAGTCAGTGTGCGCTGACTGTTTCATGGGCTGACGTGTCCAGTTGAGGCGTGCTTTACGCGAGAACGAAGAAAGAGAGAATCAAGTGTCCGCCGATGTGCCATCTTCAACATCCAGGAAACGGAAGCGAAAAGTCTCCTGGAAGTTGCGCTGCCTGTTGTTGTTTCTCGGATTGGCTGTCGGTTTCGTTGTCGCTGAGGTCGTGCTGGTCCTTGCTGGTCCTTGCTGGAGTGTCGTACCCGATTCCGTATCGTGCCGATCAATATTGCGGAACGGGTCTGGCGTCGAATTTTTGCGGCTGGTGGTCGAAGGAAGGTGCGGCTGAAATTCGCACGAATTCAGCAGGATTCAGAGATCGAGAACATCGTCTGCAGAAGCCGGAAGATGTGCTTCGGGTTGCGGTGCTTGGCGATTCTTACATTGAGGCGTTCCAGGTTTCTCAGGACGAAATGTTCGCGTCTGTGCTGGAAGCTGAGTTGAAATCGCGAAAGTTTGGCGGCGATCGACGGGTTGAAGTTTTGAGCTTTGGCGTGTCAGACTTCGGCACTGCCCAGGAATTGCTGATGTTGCGGCATCATGTCTGGCAGTTTGATCCTGACGTTGTGTTGCTCGCGTTTCTCCCTGCGAATGATTTGCGGAATAATTCTTCGCAGCTCGAATCGCAAAGATTGCGTCCGGTGTTCGAGATTGTCGACGACAAACTGGTGCTGGATTTGTCGTTTCGTACCGAGCCCTCCTACCTCTATGCATTATCGGATTCGTCTCGGATCAAGACGTCGCTGGTCAACTCGTCGCGAGTGTTGCAACTTATTCAAGCCGTGCGGAGAGGTGAGCTCGCTGCACGACTTGGTGAGACTAAGAAGCGACAGGTGGAGGTAACGATTCGTGATCGAGTTGGCCTGGATGATCAATGCTTCAAGCCGCCAGCCGATGCGAAATGGCGTCACGCCTGGAAATTGACGGAGCGATTGATTCAAGAGATGGAGCTGGAAGTGGTCGCGCATGGCGGACGGTTTGCGATGGCGGTCGTGACTTCAGGAATTCAAGTGACGCCAGACGAGGAGAAACGGAAGGAATATTGTGAGGCCCTTGGAGTGTCCGAGTTGGACTATGCGGATCATCGCTTGAGCGGCTTGGGGGATGAATTTGGATTTCCAGTCGTAGTCTTGTCGGATCGGATGAGGGCCTACGGGAAAGTGAACAAGATCGACCTTCACGGCTTTGAAAACACGCTGCCGGGTGAAGGGCACTGGAACTCGGAGGGGCATCTTGCAGCGGCTCGCATTTGTGTTGAGCAGCTTTCACGTGCGTGGCCGCGTGAGCGTCAAGATTGATTGGCGGCCTTTCTTGCCGAACGGTTCTCATGGACGGGCTTCATACATCAATTACACAACAGTGGTGGGTAGTGTCTGCTTACGAAGTTCAGCTGACGGGAGGTGTCACTGCTCTTCGGGACGTGTTCGAAATAACTTCCCCGCAGTGGCCGCACTCCGTGCGGTAGGTCCCGTAGAGGCTGACGCGACTTTGCGCTCGTTGGTTAAATTCACGCCAGCGATGGCAATACTTTGGTCACCTGGGCGGGCTCGCTGCTTGAACGCGAACACTTGAATGCGATCACTTTCCGTGTGGGAGTCTTCCCGCGTAAACTGACGACATTCGTCAGGCCAGCCTCAATCCCTACTTATCCAACTCAGGAATCAAGTTATGCGATGTTTCAGTCAGTTGCCCTTCCTGTGTGCCAGTCTGGTGATCGCACTCGTCTCTGTCATTTCCGCGCAGGCAGAAGACGACGCGAAGTGGGTTTCGCTGTTCGATGGCAAGACGATGAAAGGGTGGGAAAAAGTCGGCAACGAGAAAAGCGGCTGGGAAGTGAAGGATGGCTCGCTGACTGGCTCCGGGCCTGCATCAATGCTGGTGTCGACCGAAGGGCCGTACAAGAATTTCAGGTACCGGGCAGAGGTCAAGATCAGCGACGGTGGAAACTCGGGGCTGTACTTCCGCACGACTCGCAAACCAGGATTTTCGGATGGCTACGAAGCTCAGATCGACAGCACACATCGTGACCCGATTCGCACCGGGTCGCTGTACGGCTTCTGCCATGTTTACAAGCAGCTTGTGAAGCCGGACACGTGGTTCAAGTACGAGATCGAGGTCCGTGACGATGTGTGGCGTGGCCGCAAGATGACCAGAATTAAGATCACCGTCGATGACAACGAACTGTACGAATACATGGACTTCGCACTGACTTACCCCGCCGGACACTTCGCGTTCCAGCATCACGATCCCGGCAGCATCGTCCATATCCGCAAGGCTGAAGTCCTCCCGCTGGCTGATTGACTCGCGAGCCACCGCGGGTTCATTCGGCGAGATATATTGAGTAAATCAGACCGCCGACGGGCAAAGGCAGGAGCCGTCGGAGACTAATTTATCAGTCGTCCGAGGTGTGGCTGTCTTTCACGCATCCAACCCATTTGCTGCATTGGTGACGCGTTGGGTTTTGGCCGACGTGTTCATTTCATCGTAAGGTGTGGGTGGTTCACGAGGGCTTATCAGGGGTCCACTGTTTAATTTCCGGCTCGTTCCTACTAAAGGTTGAGTCGCCCTTTGAGGTCGGCGAAACGCGGGTCTGTTCGGAGCGGTTCGAAGAGCGGATTGATATTCAGCCAGAACAGAGTACCTGCCCGTTCCTCAAATGTTCGCTCCAGATGTCCAAATGCCTCGTCGAAACGTCCCAATGCGATTTCGGCTCGAGCCATTTCGAAGTCTGCCTGTGCGTTTCCGCGGGCAGACATTTCGCTCAGTTCAGTCAGCAATTCCTCAGCCGCAGCTGTGTCGCCTGATAGTGCCGCGACCCACGCCTGGCCGCCTCGAGCTACGACCCGCATGGCCAGCGCCTTTTCAAACGCCTGATGAGCCGCCTCAAACATGCCCGTTGAACCAAGTACCCAGCCGAGAGCGATATTGCTCAACGGATGATCGGGTTCGAGTTCGAGTGCCTTCGTCAGCGACGTGGTCGCTCGGTCATAGTCGCGCTGCATGAGATGGATGATTCCCGCGGTCGCGGGAATGGCGGGATTGACCGGGTCGAATTGAGACGCCCATTCGACCTGTCCGATGGCTTCCTCAAATCGGCCCCGAGAAAGCAGAACGAACATGGCGTACCAGTAACGCGCCGTGGCGTGGTCCGGCGCAACTTCGATCGCTCGTTCAAAGTGAGCTGATGCTGAGTCCCAGTCGAAATCATGAATCGCCGCCACGACACCAAGCGCCGCGTGGGCTTCCACCAGCGTTCCGTCAATCTCAATGGCCTTTCTCGCTGCGGCTTCAGCCTGCGGCATGACGACTTTTCGCGGCATTACGGCATAGACGCCCAGCATTGCGTAACAGTCGGCCAGGCCCGCGTGCGCAGGTGCACACTCGGCATCAAGCTCCAGAGCCTCACGGAAACACTCCACCGCTCGGTGAATCGCGTCAGGCGTGCGCTTCTTCCAGTAAAACCGACCACGCAGATAGTGGTTGTAGGCTTCGACGTTTTGAGTTGGTCGCGGCACAAACTGGCTTTGAGACCGGCCGCTGATGGTCAGCTCCAACTCTCCTACGATCGTGCGGGCAATTTCGTCCTGTACTGCAAAGATGTCGTCCATGGTCCGGTCGAACCGTTCGGACCACGCCTGGTAGCCATCCACGACGTTGATGAAGTTTGCCGTCACGCGTAATCGGTCACCGGCGATGCGAAAGCTGCCTTCCAGAACGGAGTCCACGCTCAGTTGCCGACCGATCTGGCGGACGTCCAGCGATTGCCCCTTAAACTGAAACGCGCTGGTTCGCGCGGCCACGCGGAGTCCTGAAACCTTCATGAACGCGGTGATCAGTTCTTCGGCCAGCCCGTCACCAAAGTAGTCGTTCTCCGGGTTGCCGCTCAGGTTTACAAACGGAAGCACAGCCAGAGATGGCGTGCCTGAATGATGAGTTTCTGTTGGTCTCGGTGTGAACGATACAGTTTCGTCGTGAAATCGCTGTGCAGTTGGTGTCGCTGCCGCCGTCGGGCCGCCGCCGGCCTGAATCTGCCTTAAGTCGACGGCCAGTTCTTTGGCCGACTGGTACCGGTTGTCGCGAGATTTTTCGAGAAGCCTGGCAATGACCGCATCCAGTTCCGACGGAATCGTCACGTTGTGGCTTGAGGGTGGCTCTGGAGTCCGATTGAGGATGTCATCAAACGTCACGGCAAGCGTCCGGCCTCCGAACGGGCAGCGACCCGATGCCATTTCAAACAGCACGGCCCCTAGAGAGAACAAATCGCTGCGGCCATCGACGTCTTCGCCGCGAGCCTGCTCTGGAGACATGTACTTCATTGTGCCGAGCACTGTGCCTGTGGCGGTTTGAGCGTCCTCGGAATACTCGGTGGTGGGAGCGAGCCAGTCGCTTTGTTCCAGCTTCGGATCGCGGATCAGCTTTGCGAGGCCGAAATCCAGAATTCGTGCGTGCCCGCGCGCGTCGATGAATATGTTGGACGTTTTGATGTCGCGGTGAATGATGCCGATGCTGTGCGCAGCATCGAGTGCTTCGGCGATTTCAACAGCGAACAGGAGCATAGACGCCAGTTGGAGCGGCTTCCCGCCGATGGCCTCCCTTAACGTCTGGCCGGTCAGCAACTCCATGACGATAAACGGGCGACCGTCGTGCTCACCCACATCGAAAATGCGGCAGATGCCCGGGTGGTCCAAGGCCGAAGCGGTCTGTGCTTCACGTTCAAAACGGCTGCGGGCGAGTGCTTCGCCTGTGCATTCTTCCGGCAGAAACTTGATGGCTACAGAACGACGCAGTCGTTCGTCCAAGGCTTCGTAGACAATGCCCATGCCACCGGAGCCGACTTCCCGGATCACTTTGTAGCGTGAAATCGTCTGCCCAATCACGACCAGCCACCGTTGCGTGTCACATTGTAGCCGAAGGAAAAATAACCCGACCGGTTAATGATGGTCAGCGTCGACCAAATCCGCAATCCGGCATTCAAATTTGTTGCGGGAATTTGGGGCAGCTGGCCTCAATATTCGACGACCGGCGTCCAGCAGTGGAAGTCCACCATGTCGCGGTCGAATGCGAGATACCGCCTGCATTCATACCGGACAAACGTTGAACGCCCTCAGGAATCCATCAACTTATTTCCGATACGGCGAATCCATCGGCAGCTATCTCGCCATGACTCAATCCACAATTGCAAGAATGGTGATTAACTGGATCGAAAGGAAAGTCCCATACCCTGCGAAAACTGATGATCGCCTCGGGTTTCTGCCCCCATTCTTCTGAATACTCGGTCTGCTCCATCGGATTGCCCCGAGCTGTTGGGTTTCTCTCGTCTACCCGCACTGCTGCATGGGCGAGCAGGTTTCTCGTTCCGGATTCAGACAGGTTGTCGACTGAAAATTAATCGGATTTGCTGTTGCGGCTGATTTTTCGAAATTCCGCGTGATACGTACGGACTCTTCTTCGCCCTGAGGTCTGTTGAGCTTTTCGGACTTTGGTTTTCCCTGATTGGGAAGCCTTCTGAAAAGTTCGCTGATCGGCTCTTCGAGCCGGCACACTTCCGACGTAACGGCGGGGCGAGTTATGAGTTCCAGCAGCGAGCAGCGTTCACCGATCGTACGTTTCTTCGAGACGTTTTTTCAGGAGCAGAACATCAAATGGATGCTCGGCGTCGGGATGATGATCCTGATCGGGTCGTCGCTGATGCTGGTGACGTCGCACTGGGATGCGTACACGCCGCTCTGGAAGTCGGTCATTCTGCTGGGATACACGGTGTGTGTTCACGTCGCCGGGCAGGTCAGTTTTCACTCGCTGGCGTTGCGGAAAACTGGCACGGTTTTGATGGCGCTGACCGTGCTGCTGATCCCTCTTGGATTTCACGCTCTGAGGTGGAACTTTTCCGAGGACTTCGGGCAGCAAGCCGCATCGCTGTTGCTTCTAGCGGGAAACGGAGTGTTCGCGACGCTCGCGACACGCAGAATCTTTGAGCATTTCCTCCGGTCCTCACAGCCAACGTTTCTGGTGAGCTATGGAATTCTGGCTGCGGCTGCTGCGTTGCTTCCGGCCGTTCCGCTTTGGCTGGCTCCGTGGACGGCACTGTTCCTGTGGGGTGTATTTGCTGCCGGAGCGACCAAAGTTAACCGGCACGTCTTCTGGCTGACCGAGGAACATCGGCTTCCTCGCATTTACGGCTTCTTTCCGATCCTGTTGCTCGGTGGTCAGTTCCTCACTCTGTTCGCGACAAGCATCGTCAACGCGACGCCACTTGTAGACGCGATTCCGGTCGAGTGGATTGGCTTCGGGATGGTGCTGACGGCGATCCCCGTGCTGTTGACCGCGGACGCGCTGGCCGGAGTCTTTCTGCAGGTGCATGGCAAGCTGGCACGTCCCTTACCACTGGGAATTGTCATCCCGATACTCAACGGGCTGGTGCTGACGGCCGTTGGAGTCTGTATTTCTGCGAT
>ERZ890604.771-NODE-771-length-10061-cov-4.196882_pt1 | contig 10061 bp, 6 predicted proteins | sample MGYA00521097_ERZ890604 | MGnify/ENA primary metagenome ERZ890604 (study PRJEB32303, sample SAMEA104408625) | aquatic metagenome | biome: Brackish water; feature: Chemocline; material: water | place: Baltic Sea | collected 2014-10-26T21:54:00 | depth 120 m ... | reverse complement strand
CGAAACCAACTGCCACCAATCATCATCGGCGGTAAGTATTGGAGTGGTGTCCCAAGGATAATTGACTACTTCAGTACCGCTATGTATATTGGAGGATAGGACGAAGTGCTGCCCAGCGATGAAATCCATCATGGCAATATTCTCAGGCTGCCAAAGATTACCATCAGGATGAGGTCCATTGACCCAGTCGGGAAAGTTCCGGTTCAGGTCAACACCATTGGCATTGAAACGGATGGCATCCCCAACGGTATGATTTCCACCATTATAAGTACCATCGGGATTTGCCAGCGGATTGATCCATATTTCTACATTATCGATAAGATTTGTAATCTGGTTATCCGCACCATAGCCTTCCAGAAGGTACTCAATTAGATTCAGAGTTACAATGAAACCGATCAGCTCGTTTCCATGCATCTGGGCCGAGTACATAAATTCAGGTTCCTCTTCATCTATGGTCACGTCATCAGATATTTTAACAAATAATAGCTCTCGTCCTTCCACCGATTGTCCAATGCTTTCCAGTGAACAAATCTCCGGATATAACGCCTGAAAACTGTTCATCTGATCCACATACTGATCGTAGGTAGGATACCTATTCCATTCTCTGAATTCATCTAACGATGCTGCCATTTCAGGAAAAAAGGATTCATTCGGATGCGGTAGATGTACGAAGGAAAATGAACTTGCAGATAATTTTACTAATTGATCATTACTGGCATAGGCTAAAACAACTGGTTTATCGACTCTGGAGATTAAGACCATTTTTGTGAGCCGTTCCAGATCAGATTGATCCTGGATAAAAATCTGGAGATAGTGCTCAATTGGGGTCTGTGAAAAAAGAATTCCGGTGGCCAGGAAGATCGTGTATATTTTTGGTAGATAAGTTTTAAACATGGTCGGCCTTTTTCATTTTTTTCGTGTAAATGGAAGATGTATTGCACAGTAAATGCTGATGAAATTTACCAGAATTTGACACAACGTGCAGATGTGTATTAATATTATTAAACGTTTCGTACCCATACATGGAATTATTTTTAGTTCATATCGTGGGTGGATATTTCTCGAGTATCTGATGTTATGAAAATCAGATTATGCTGTCAATGTGAAATTTTCACCCAAACTAATTTATATCCTGGAGTTCTACTTCTTGGATCTGTTATAGTTGGCACTAAAATGTTAGACTCCGGATAATAGGTCATGATGTTTCCAGGAGGGATGTCAAATTTCCTTACCATTATATTTTCCATTTTACCGACAGATGATTCCAAAGTGACGAGATCGTTTTCTTGTAAGCCAATATTTTTAATATCATATTTATTCATCAGAACAACATTACGGCTTTTTTGCCCTCTATAGATATCTTCATCCTCATATATAACGGTATTAAACTGTCCTTCACTTCTGACCGTCATCATCCGAAATTCACCTTTTTCACCTTTCAATAGAGGAATAGGACACAATCTGAAATTTGCTTTGTGATCCGGAGTTACAAAGTAGGGCGCATGAAATGTTCTATTCGGTATTTGAAACTCTTCCCCCGTTTCGTCAATCTTGCTCATTTTTTCATAGCCGGGAACAGTCTTTGCAATGAGTTGGCGCAGGCTTTCATGATGTTTTAATCTTCCAAAATCGACGGAATCGTTTCCCAGAATTTTTTGCGCAATTTCACTAATAATCTCAACTTCTGATCGCACATTATCAAGTCTTACAATTCCTCCATCACTCATCCGAACAAAATTAAACATGGACTCCTGAGTTGTTTTCTGTTGTTCTTCATCTCGAGCAGCCACGGGAAGAATCAAAATTTCCTTTTCCACTCCGAAAAAATGTCCTTGATTGAGCGTTGTGTTCAAAAATACCTTAAACGGAATAGCATTTAAAGCCTCTTCTGCAAATTTCGCATCGGGGTTGGAATTATATAAGTTACCTCCCAAATTAAAAGCCAAATCTATTTTTCCATCAAAAGAAGCCTTCATACAAGACATAGTGTCCATGCCGGGACCGGTTGGGAGCTTAACCCCCAAAATCTTCTCAATATTATTTAATACCTTATCCTTCAAAACTGGAGTAACGCCAACCGTCCCCATCCCCTGAACATTGCTATGGCCTCTCAAAGGAAGTAATCCAGCGAAACGCCTACCTATCATTCCACGTAAAAGAGCAAGGTTGACAATCGATTCAACGTTCTCTACCCCATGTTTATGATGTGTAATTCCTAATGCCCAGGAAAAGATTACGTTTTTTGAATTTCCGTAAATATCTGCGATCTGATGGATTCGATCTTTTGAAATACCGGAATTCAAAACGATTGTTTCCCAAGGTGTATCCTGAATATCAGCTAAATAATCTTCGCTTCCATTAGTATGATCATCCATAAACTGAAGATTATGGTTTCCAGCTTCGATGACGGCTTTGGCAATACCTTTCAGTAATGCGATGTCTCCCCCAATTTGAATCTGGATGTATTCTGAAGCAACAGGACTTCCTCCTGCAATCATTGATCTGATATCAGATGGAACAGCAAATTTCACTAATCCTTTTTCTTTGGCAGGATTGATAACAACGACGTTCCCTCCTCGTCGTCTACAATTGAGTAGTTGGCGAATAAATCGTGGGTGATTTGAGGCTGGATTAGCTCCTATTACAAAAATCAGATCTGCTTTTTCAAGATCATCAAGTTGAATTGTGGCTGTCCCTGTTCCAATCGTCGAACTAATTCCTACGCCAGATGCCTGATGACAATAGTAGGATGTATTACTAATGTTATTGCTGCCATAAATGCGCGCAAAGAGCTGCAGTAAAAACCCGGCTTCATTGGAAGAACGCCCTGAACTATAAAAAAAACTTCGTTCAGGTGCAGTGGCTTTGAATTTAGTCACAATTTTTTCTATTGCCAGGTTCCACGAAATGGTGGAATAATGTGAATCACCCTCTGCTTTATAGAGGGGAGTATTGAGCCGGCCGCTCCGTTCTAATAATCGGGCACTTGTCTTTTTAAAATCCTCGATACTTTTATTCTTAAAGAGCTTGTCTGGAATGGGTGGCTGAATGTCCGTGATATTGGCTTGAAAACTTTTTTTGCAAATCTCCGGGAATTTTCTCATTTCGTCAGTCATCCATCCTTTTTGACCGCCCATCCCCAAAGCACAGGTTTTACAGGTATTTTTAGATAATATAGCCCGTAGCATTTTCCAAAATCCTACAGTATTACTCGCTTTCAAAGAATACCTAATTGCTTTAAAACCTCCTCCAACTTTCATTTTTTGTCCTTCATGAGAATTAATTCGAGTGTATCCTTTTCGATGACAATGATTTTGTCAGACTTTAAAAATTCCATCTATATTTTACTCACAGCCTATCCTAAAACGATTGGATATTAGATCTGATAATGAGATTACTTCAGGCTTAAATGTAATCATAATTTCCTAAAATTAAGCTGACTTGCTTAAGTTGCGTTCCCTTTCATTTTTCAATATAACAACCTTATAACATTGTACAACTTTAGGGGCAAGATCAATTTAATCGTATGTACTTTTCGGTCACAACTTCTAGTTTTCTCGACGGACATAAAATACTTTTCTAAATACTCTCTATAATAACAACCCGCAACTTTTCTGGGTTATTTAGTTAACAGCTTCCTTTCCAAAACATGGTGAGTCTGATTGATTCGACCTATTTTTAATAAACGGAAGATAAAGTAACGTAATCGAAAGTATTGCAAATAACTCGATCCCTATGATGTAAAATGGCCATGGTCCCAGATAATCAAGCAGGCTGGGTGTAAGAGGTTTGTGAGAGACAAACATATAATTGCTGCCAATCACCCGATTGATAAAAAACACGATTACCATGAATACATTCCCTGTCAAAAATACTCGAAGACCAGAATTACGATTCGGGCGGTATCCTTCCACAATGGTCATGAATAATCCGGCGAGAATGATGGAGCCATGAGATATAAAGAACTGAAAGTATAAAAAATGAGGGAATCCATAAGTGGTTAGATTTGGCGTAAATAACGACTGCATAGCTCCCGCAATACCCAATAGGTAGATCAGCTCATATATCCTGTAAGACTTTCGGATTAATAATATGGGCGTCAGATAAACCATGATGCTGCAAAGATGTAAAGGAAGTGCAGTTTGTATAACCCATTCGCCGTGCAATATTGCCCATAAATGCCATCCCAATTCGTTGAGGATAATCCCTAATGCCAACGTATACCGGATCACTTCATTACCCCTGTCATAACGAATCCGTTTGAATAGGATCATAAGACCCAACACGACGATGATCGCTGCAAATGCACTAAAATGCTGGATGCCATAGAAATGAAAGGGATTACCCGTGTAATTCAAATCAAAAATATTATTCATCTAATTTTGCTATTATGGGTCTAAAAAGAATCTGAAAGCTCATTGACATTCCTGAAAAAGTGAACATGTATTTGCCTATGCTCGTGTAAAGTACTAATATTTCTAATGTTTTTCATCCCGCTAAATGAAATTTACCGATGATAATACGCATTAATCAATCTGGAAAAACAGATGAACTGGCTAAATAGAGATCCACTCGCCAAACTAAAAATCCGTTACAAACTCCCATTGAGTTTTGTGGTGGTAAGTCTGATCGCATTTGGATTAGGTGGTTTTTTGATCATCAACACGGTTCACAGCAGTTTAATTCAGGAAATCCAAACTCGGTTAAAAAGCGAAACAATTGCACAGTCTTCAGTATTCGATCAACATCTGCTTATGTTAGGGAGACGAGCACAGGACTTTGCTTCAGATGGATTTATTCGTACTCAAACCGAAATTATTGAGGATGCCACCACATCTATCAATGATACAGAAGCCAGACTCATTAATCATCTGAAAATCAATAAATTACCGATTGTTGACGAATTCATCAACCTACATGTATTTGATATCCAGGCAAACAGGCTTGCATCTGTTTATCCTATGGAGACCGGACTCATTGACGTTATCGCCGAAGGATTTCAAAAGGACACGCTCTGGTACAGTCCGCTGTTTCATTCAGGAACAAACCCTGTGAGCCCCAGATTTGCCGTTGTAACACCCCTCGTCAACATTAACCAGACTAAACTTATAGGCCACTTGGTTTGTATTGTGGATTTCGCCCAAATACTCGCCTATCTTTCAGAGCAATATCAGAACGCTATGTCATTTTCTGATGTTGAAAAGTATCTCACTTTTATTGACCAATCAGGCGGAATGCTTGACATTCCATGGTGGACCCTCAATCGACGCGAAAACGTTGATTTGCTTGATCTTACCATCCGACATATTGATTCAGACATTCACAATTCTATCGTATTACATGAAGGCCGCCATAATTGTCGGAATGATCAGGAAATGTTTGGATTCAGCTTTCCAATGAAATATGTAAACTGGACACTCCTCGTAGAGTTGGGTACTGCCAACGCTTTGAAAACGATTACTGCTTTGGAGGAAAGGTTATTTCTTGTGGGATTGTTCATTGCTATCCTGATTCTGGTGGCCATGTATTTCCCTGTTCGCTTTCTTATCCGTCCACTGGGTGAACTGGAGACGATGGCTTTTGACATTAAAGAAGGAGACTATTCTGCTCGTGTCAAAACAGATTCGGAAGACGAAATCGGGGACCTCGCTTCCAGTTTCAATCAGATGGCAGAAGCCATGGAAGAAAGGACAGCAGTGCTGGAAAAAACTGCCGGGGACCTGGCAGAACGAGAGAAAGAAATCCGTATTCAGCACGATCGGTTAAAAACTGTGGTTAACTCAATGAATGACGGGTTAATACTTTTGAATAGTAAGGGCGAAATTGTACTCCACAATGATGCTGGAAAACCTTTTGTTCAGCACCTGTTTGCCACAGATTCCAGCATGGAAAAATTCGAATGTATAAATCCTGAAAGTCTTAAATCAAAGCAATGCATAGATTGTTTGCTCGATCTCAATTCTATGCAGGCATGCACTATAAAATTGGAAAACCGCTATTTTGAGGTGTTATCCACCCAACTGCCGGGATTAAGTGGAGGAGCTGGAAAGATTCTTGTATCTCGCGATATTACCGACAGAATTCTGATGCACGAGAAACATTCCCGTCAGGAACGTTTGGCTGTTTTGGGAAATATGGCAGCGGTTGTCGCCCATGAAATGAACAGTCCGTTAGCAGCGATATCCATGTACAATCAAATGTTAGCGGATGATTTTGATCCTCAATCGCCGTATGCAGAACATATTGATGTGATCAACAGAAATACTGAAACTTGCCGGGAAATCATAGCAAATCTTCTGGATTTTGCGCGAACTCCAACGCTCAACATGAGTATTGTTGATATTCATGAATTGATCAATCAGACCGTCCGACTTCTTGTACCATTACATGGTAAAACAAATATTACCATTAAACTTTTTTTAGAAGCATCTGAATTTCGGATTGAAGGAGATCTAAGTCGGTTGAAGCAGATTTTCGCAAACATTATTTTGAATGCAATTCAGGCGGTCAAAGAATCAAATGGCAAAGTGATGATCCGTACTCGAACCAATGATTCTGATAAATGTATGGTCGTTGATATAGAAGATTCCGGCGTCGGAATAGACCCGGGGATTGGAAAAGATATTTTCACTCCTTTCTTTACCACAAGAGACTCTGATATGGGCACGGGATTAGGTTTATCAACTGCTAAACGAATCGCTGAAGCCCATGGCGGTTCGGTATTACTTTATCAAAATCAACCTCAACCCACAATTTTTAGAATCACTCTACCATATACATATCGAGGGAATAGAACGTTCAGCTAGAATGGCATAAGTAATATTTTGGAATGGATTGAAGAAAACTAATCACATACGTAAATTCAGGTACCCATGCAGAAAAGTATACCGCATTTTACCCTAAATCTTCGCGAGATCAGAGTATTGGTTGTAGATGACCAATTGGATGTACGCCGAGGATTGCAAAAACTAATTTCATCTTTGAAATGCCCTGTTGAAATTGCAGCCAGTGGAGAGGAAGCCGTTACCCTTCTTCAAAATGATAAATACGATATTGTTTTCACTGACATCAAAATGACCGGCATGTCCGGAATTGACCTCTTAAATTGGATTACTCATCACCAAACCGGGATTGAAGTGATCATGGTCACTGGATTCGGAACTATCGAAACTGCTGTTCATTGTCTCCAAAACGGAGCTGCTCATTACATTACCAAACCATTCAACAATAAGGAAATTATCCGGTTTGTGGAACGTGCTGGATACAAAATACTATTACGAAATTATGCTTCTGAAAGATCAAAACGATTTGACAAACTCCCCGCGATCATAGCCGAAGATCTCCCCATGCAACAGGTTCTTCAAATAGTGGATCAAGTCGCGCCCACTTCGGTTCCGGTGTTGATCGAAGGTGCCAGCGGAACGGGAAAAGAACTTACTGCAAGGGCTATTCATGAAAAAAGTAACATGCGCGACCTTCAATTCCTGGCAATTAATTGTGCCGCAATCCCGGATACATTGCTTGAATCCGAGTTATTTGGATATAAAAAAGGTGCTTTTACCGGCGCTCATGTGGATACAAAAGGAATCTTTGAACAGGCTCGTGGTGGAACCATTTTTTTAGACGAAATTTCTTCAATGTCATTGAATTTTCAGAGCAAACTGTTACGGGTATTAGAGGACAAATCCATCAGACCTCTGGGTTGCCAGGAATCTCGAAAAGTTGAATTCCGTCTGATTACAGCAACCAATAAAGATTTGAATCAATTGGTAGGTGAAGGACAATTCCGCGAAGACCTTTTATACCGTATCAAGGTAATGAAAATTAAATTACCGATACTGAATGACAGACGATCAAGTATTCCTGCACTTGCGGACTATTTTGTTCATCAATTTACCCGTGACTTATTTGGGACTAAAGTAAAAACACCCAAATTGACTCAATCCGCTTTATCCTCACTTCTGAATCACGATTGGAGAGGTAATGTCCGCGAATTGGAAAATACCATTCAGAGAGCGCTGGTGATGTGCGACCGGGAAAAGATTATTCCATCTGACCTGGGGATCGGTGCCAGTGATCTGTCAAGAGATGAAATATTTAGTGAATTTCCTTCGTATGAAGAAGGGAAGCAACAAGCCATTTCTTCGTTTCAGCAGCAGTATATCCGCAACACACTTGAAAGGACCAATGGCAATATCACACATGCAGCAGAACTTTGTGGATTAACACGAGCAGCCTTTCAACGAATCATGAAAAAAATTGACATCCGATAAACGCTGATAATTCAATTCCCCCGAGCAATCGTTCTATCACCCAATTTTTCAAGTATCTAACAGTAACTTGCACAGTGTTATGCATACTGAAGTATGCGACATCATAACCTGAAATTCTACCCTCGTAAATACCTGATTTAACTGTTATCGGTGCATTACGCCGTATGCAGTTAGCCCTCACTAATAAATCTGATATTAGAATAATTACCACGCACAAAATATCTCTTATCCACCTGTAATTATTGGAGTAATGGAAGTTATCCGTTATCTCCATCCCATTAAATTTTCGTTAGGGTATGAAAATTGCATAATATTAAAGCACTGTACTTAATTATAATTAAGGTCGAAGAAAATGAGAATACCATATTTTATTTCAGGATTGATATTTTTAACAAGCGCTGTGGGTTATGCACAAAACTCGCCCGAACAATACTTCCAAACCAACTGTCAAGCGTGCCATACCATCGGTGGAGGAAAGTTAATCGGACCGGATCTTAAGGACGTTGAAACACGCCAAACTCGTGAATGGCTAATCAATTGGATTACCAATCCTGCAAGTGTTCTGGCATCTGGTGACCCCTACGCAGCGAAGATTTTAATTGAAGCCAATAATGTTCCCATGGTACCCTCCCCTGGTATTAACGCTGAACTTGCAACTGGATTACTGGATTATATTTTGGAAATAGCAACTTCCGGAACACCTGTAATCGCGTATATCCCTCCCACTTTCACTCCTGAAGATATCGTAACAGGTAAAGCTATTTTTCTAGGGAAACAAAAACTTACCAATACCGGGCCTCCCTGTGTTTCGTGTCACCAAGTGAACAGTCTTTCAGGCTTGGGTGGTGGGAAACTTGGAGTTAACCTCACAGATGTGTACTTCCGTCTCGGTGAAGCCAGAGGATTAACCAACTGGTTAAAAGCACCTCCAACTGTAACTATGAGTCCAGTGTTCGCTGACCATCCTCTCACAGATGAGGAAATTGTTGAATTGATGGCATTTTTTAAGAATGAGGGCGAAACCACAAATGCACCAACGCTGGCTTCAGTAGCGAATTTCATATTATACGGAATTTTAGGAACCATATTGTTATTTGTTCTCATTGGCAGCATCTGGAGCGGACGTTTCACCGCAGTGAGAAAACCGATGATAGCAGCAAGTAAACATACTAAATCCACAATACAAGGATAGATCAATGTCAGATAATTTAAAGAACAAGTGGATCAGAGATGATGTCGTCCCTCAACAGAGACAGTGGGAAGAATTCTACCGAAATCGCTGGCAGTATGATAAAATTGTTAGAAGCACACACGGCGTAAACTGTACTGGTAGTTGCACCTGGAACATCCACGTGAAAGATGGTATCGTCACGTGGGAAATGCAAGGGCTGGACTATCCCAAGCTGGAATCCACATTGCCTGCGTATGAACCCCGTGGTTGTCAGAGAGGGATTTCCTACTCATGGTATTTGTATAGTCCACTGAGAGTCAAGTACCCTTATATCAGAGGTACAATTCTGGATTTATGGGTAGAAGCCAGAAAAATCTACTCAGACCCCGTTGACGCATGGAAGTCTATGGTTGAAGACTCCGAAAAACGGAAACAGTGGCAAACTGCTCGTGGAAAAGGTGGATTCCGACGTGCCAATTGGGACACCGTGCTCGATATCATGGCTGCGGCAAATATTTATACGATCAAGAAACACGGTCCTGATAGAATCACCGGATTCTCCCCTATCCCCGCCATGTCAATGGTAAGTTATGCCGCAGGGTCAAGAATGCTTCAGC
>ERZ890604.770-NODE-770-length-10122-cov-5.048177_pt1 | contig 10122 bp, 10 predicted proteins | sample MGYA00521097_ERZ890604 | MGnify/ENA primary metagenome ERZ890604 (study PRJEB32303, sample SAMEA104408625) | aquatic metagenome | biome: Brackish water; feature: Chemocline; material: water | place: Baltic Sea | collected 2014-10-26T21:54:00 | depth 120 m ... | reverse complement strand
CGTTGAACGTGGGCGTGTTCGGTCAGTCGGCGGGTGGCTGGCCGATGCACTGTGACGCAACCGGCGTGAATCCGGATCAGATATCAGAAGCGATGGCGGCGGACGCTGCGCGAGGCGTGAGCGTGCCGTACGACTCTCACACGGGTGCGGCCATCTACAGCGGTCCAGACGTCCGGAAACGGCATTGTGAATCGCAGGGGTTTGCCGACCGGAACGGCGGGTACGGCGATCCGCAAGTCGGAGGCGTTTTAAAATATGAATGATGAATTCCGGGACTTGATGGAGCGACTGGCAGTCCTGATGGACACTGTCCAGATTCCGTTTCTGGTCGCGATGGTGGACGCCGAGGGCGTCGATGTGATGACGAATATGACACGCGAGGCGTTACGGGAGCTTGATCTGGTAGATCTTGCGGGATATCGTAAAGCGGCAATGAGTGATGATTTTCCAGTTCACACACGAAACTGATTGGGGCAAATTTCAAATGGGACCGGCACGAGAGTGCCAGTTAAACCAGAAAAGGCATAACCCGGCGTAGCTACCGGGTGAGACTGTCTTTGAGCGATCGCAGCCTTCAAAGGGGCTGGTACACCGAGTCATCGGTTTTGACTCGGAGCGCCGGTCCCTTTTCCTATTCCGGGAGGCTGAGATGGCGATCAAGGCAGCATTTGCTGAGGAAAAGGACGCAGGGCCTGTTGAGGCTCCGTCGAGTGATTATGACTATTCGGAGATGGGTTACACGGAACCCGTCACCGACTCGGAAGATGCGGAAGCGTCGGACGATGATATCGAGATACCAGAGCCGGAATATGCTTCCGGCCCTGATGACGAGCCGGTGACCGAGAAATCGGAAGCCGAAGACGAACCGGCTGCTGAGGCGGAAGACTCCGCTGAAGAGGAACCGGTCGTACCGCCGAAAGGCGAAGAGTTCCCACCGGAGCTACTGGAGATTGCCAGTCAGATGGGTTTCACGTACCAGGACGTCAAGTCGCTGGGTACGGCACAAGCCCTTGAGACCGCCATTCGCCGGGAGCAGGCCCGTTGGAATTATCAGGAGAAGCCCCCCGAGCCCGACGCTGAGCCGGAGACGCCTGCGTACCTGGCTGAGATCGATGCTTTGGTGGCTGACGGATTCGACCCCGAGTATGCGGAGCGGCTGAAAGGCATGCTGGCGCCACTGTCGGAGACGAATACGAAACTGACGAAGCAGATTGAGGAAATGCGTGGCTTGCAGGGTCAGCAGCAGGAAGCCCTTCAGAGGCAGCAGTTTGCGGCGGAAGCCAAGCAGTTGCTGGGTTCTGTGGACGGAATGCTGGCGGCACTTCCGAAGAATTACCAGAAGGTGCTTGGTACGGGACCAACGATTGAGTTGAAACGTACTGATCCGGCTTTTGGCAAGCGGGAGCAGGTCATCAACAGTTACCTCGAAATGCGAAAAGGCTGGCAGTGGCACGGTGCCACAGGTCCAGACGATCCCAAATTATTCCGGGCGGCGCTGACTGCGGCGCTTGGAGATCACTCAGCACAGGAAGCCCGGGAAGAGGTTAAGCAGCAGATGCGAAAGAACGGCAAGCAGGTCATTGCACGACCGACGAACGCTGGACCGGAGGGCATTGATCCAAGGGAAAAGGCGTATCGATTTGCCGAGGAGCATCCGCTGTTTGCTCGGAACGGCTAACGATAAGGACGACTGATTATGGCTACTCTCTCAGGCGACATTGCCGATTTCGTGGCTGGCACGCTGAAGGAACTTGGTCCGCCGAGATTCCAGCAGATTGCGCAGACACTTCAGGACCTTCCGGTTCTCAGCAAATGGCTGAAGAAGGACAAGGTCATGTTCGATCAGGGCAACGGGATTCAGCGGAATCTCATGTCGAAACTGTCCCGTCAGGCCGGTCACGTTGGCCTGCTCGACACGGACACGTACGACATCCCGGATTTGATGACTCAGCTCTCCATTCCGTGGGTTCACGCGCAGACGAAGTGGGGATTCATCTACCAGACGGACATCCTGATGAATCAGGGTCGGTCGGCGGTGTTCAAGGTGGTCGAGCCGCGACGTGCGGACGCGATGATCTGCCTTGCGGAAGAACTGGAAGCCAAGGCGTGGACCGCTCCGAACGTGGCGGACACGACGCTTCCGTACGGTCTTCCGTACTGGGTGGTCAGCAATGCCACGACCGGGTTCAACGGCGGACTGCCGGGTGACCATACGACGGTCGCTGGCGTGAATCTGACGACGCATCCGAACTTCAAGAACTACACGGCTCAGTACACGACCGTGTCGAAGACGAACCTGATCAAGAAGATGCGGACGGGTCTGCGCAAGATCGGCTGGAAATCACCGGTCAACCTGAAGGACTACCGGACTGGCAAAGGTCAGCGGATGACCTTGTACACGGACGAGACGACCGTTGCTGAGTTCGAAGACGTTGGCGAAGCTCAGAACGAGAATCTGGGCCGTGACCTTGCGTCGGTCCAGGCCGGCAAAGGGAACGACATCGGTGAAGTGGATATGCAGTTGGTCTTCCGGCGTCACCCGATCTGCTGGGTGCCGCAACTGGACGACACGAGCGTTTACACGGCCGCGACGAATCCGATCTATGCGATCGACCATTCGACGTTCTACCCGACCGTGCTGAAGGGTGACTTCCTGCGTGAGAGTGACGCCAAGGAAGTTCCGAACCAGCACAACCTGTACCGGATCTTCATCGATCTGACTTACAACTACCTGTGCATCGACCGTCGACGAAACGCGGTCTTCAGCAAGTAGTGATATCGTGATACCGCCGGGCGGGTGAAAGCTCGCCCGGCTTTCCCAGCCAGTTCCTGTAGAACGGCGAATGAGCCCGCGCGGGGGTGACGGGTGTCCCGGCTGGAGACAGCGAATCTGCGGCAGCGGGGGTTGCCGATGGAGACGGACGAATGACAAATCAGATGAGTTATGCTGGTGGTGGCACTGGCACAGAAGACACGAATTGGAAGCCTTCGCCGAATGTGTTCAAGGGCAGCAAGTTCGATGACATCATGAACGGTCATGTGGCCGGGACGGCGATCTTTGAGAAGTTCAATCACGGTCCGATTGCAGCGGCTTCGACGACTTACGTCTCGGGCGGTGGTTACCGGATTAGTACCGGTTCTGCTGCGACGATCACGCCAGATGCGGCACAGGGCGGCGGGATCGTTTTGACGCCAGGTGCCTCGAATGTGCAGACCGCATTTGCGTCGTTTGACACGCCGTTTCAGATCACATCCGGTGCGAAAGACCTCTATTACGAAGCTCGTGTGGAGTTCAGCTTGATTACAGACGCTCAGCCGAGTTGGTTCATCGGTCTGGGTGACTCGACCGCTCTGGGTGCGACCGTGCCGATCGCTGCTGATGGCACGCTGGGTGATCTGAATATGGTCGGTTTTCATCGCTGGGAAGATGATGCTGACGTACTGGACACGACCTACAAGGTTGACGGCGTTGCCGAAGTTGTCGTCGGTGCGAATGCGATCACACTGGTCGCTGCTACGGCCGTCAAGATCGGGATGCACTTCGACACCGGAACCAACAAACTGACGTTCTACAAGAACGGAGTCGCGTTGGCAGACACCAAAACGATCCCGAATGCGACTGGCACTGATTTCCCGGCTGACGCCTTCCTTGGCCTTATCGCTGGTGGAATCGCCGATGATGGTGGTGCCGGGACGCTGACCATTAACTGGATCAAAGCCTGTCAGGCTCTCTAACAGGTGATATCGCGATACCACGTTTCCTGAACTCGAATGAAAGGCGGTGATTACCGTGCATGAAGTTCCATCAACGACGAAGGATACTTCGCAGACCCAGGCAGATTCGTTTGCCAACAGCATCAAGTCGTCTCAGAACGGCGGGAAGTGATGCCCCGCGAGGACGGATTTCATCTCTCCGTCTAAGCATTTCGCCGCGTCGGCCTCTCCCTGTCGGCGCGGCGATTTTTCCCTTCAGAATCAGGGAGTAATGGGGCACTGAAATGGCGATGAGACACGGACAACTGGATGACCAGACGGCGGAAACCTTGCGGATCATGCTCGACATGGAACGCAGCGTGAAGATTCCGGAATCACTTCTCGGACGGGTATTGCAGACGCTGGAGCTATTGCTTCGTGCCAACACCCGATCTATTCGACCAGACACGATGGCGGTCCTGATTACGGACTGGAAAACAGCCAATCCCGACTGGTGGAATCAGATTTACCCGGACGAAGAGACGCCGGCGGTCGACTGGGAAGCGATCAAGAAGGGCGACACCCTCCTCTGGCATACAGACGAAGGTGAAGTCGAGGTTCGGTTCCTGTCACGACCGGGTGGTAAGCTCAGCGAGCGGGTGCGGGTGCAGTACCTTGAGGAGCCGTTGACGTCCGACCGGTTCAAGCTCGCGAAGGAAACGGACCTGACGGTCCCGGAGCTGGTTAATGGCTGAACCGACACTGTCTGTTGATTATCAGACTCTCGTGCGTGAGTTGGCTCGCCAGCTTGGGTTCGGGCTGACGTATTCGACAGGGACGATCACGACCGCTGGTTCCAGCACGACCATCACTCTGGCCAGCGGGACGTTTCCCACCTGGGCGGGCACGACAACGACCGGAACGAGTGCGATCAATATCGCAGGCACGTTCTATGGCGTGGCGACCCGGACCAGCGGAACGGCTCTGGTAATTGACACGGCGGTCAATCTGGGTTCCGGCACAGAGTATGTGCTGGTGCAGGCCCGGACGAATGTGCTGACGGAAGGGTTTCAGGACATTCAGGATTCGATTGACGAGGGATACCGGGAATTCTGCTTTCCGCCTCCGGTCGGGCAGGAACCGTACTTCATCTGGAGCTGGCTGCTGGAACAGGGCTCGTTGACGCTGGCGACGGCGGATGACGATCTGGACCTGCCGGACAACTTCGGTCAGTTCATCGACGAGTCGCTATCGTACGCCCAAGGCGTGGATGGTGACTTGCTGTCGCTGGTCAGCCAGAAGGAGTTCCGGGGCAAGCAGTCACGGGACGATGCGACCGGTCAGCCGGAGTACCTTGCCTGGCGTCAGAAGGCGTTTGTCGCGACGACAGGCCGGAGATTCGAGGCATTGCTGTATCCGACGCCGACAGCGGCTGAGAACGGGCAGGTGATCGAATACCTGTACCGGGTGATTCCCGACCGTCTGACGCCGACGAACCGTTATCCGCTGTGTGGAGCGATTCACAGTGACACGCTCCTGAAGGCGTGTATGGCGGCCGGGGAGCGGAAACTGGATGATTCCAGCGGGCTGTACGCGGCGAAGTACGCAGAGAGACTGCAGGCCAGCGTGGCGGCAGATCGCGCGGTCAAAGTGTCAATGGGGATTTAAGATGCCCGGACAATCTTTCCCGCGTAAACGGTCACAGTACGGTTCATATCCGTGGTATCAGTCGCAACTGGGGCGGTTGAATCAGGAATCGGGACCGGACCCCGCCAGTTGGTCGAAGGCTCAGATCGAGTGGTATCACGATATCATCAATCGTGGGGCTCAGCGGGTCTATTACCTGGACGATACCGGCGACGGGGTATTGCGGCACTGGTCGTTTCTCCGGTCGGCTTTCGATATCCAGACGAAGTCCGGGATCACGGATCTGGTCTTGCCGGAAGACTGCGGCGGGATCATTGGGAATCTGGCGTTCGATCAGGCGGATTCCGGGTATCAGGTGGTCGTGAAGGTGACTCCGGAGCAGATTCTGGAAGCTCGGGCGATCAATACCACGATATCGAGCTATCCGCAGTGGTATGCGGAGCGATGGTTCGATGACGGGGCGGACGGATACCAGAAGCGGCAGTTGATGCTGTGGCCGAATCCGGACGGGAACTACACGCTGAACGGAACGAAAAACATCCTGCCGGTTGACCTGGACGAAACTCACCCGTTCGCATACGGTGGTCGTCCTTACGTGGGTTTGTACCTGGCAGCGATGCTGGCGATTCTGGACCCTCAGATGGAAGGTCAATTCCAACAGAAGTTGCGGGCGGCATTGCAAACAGACAACACCCAGGGGGTACCTGATTTCCTGGGCAAGAATCTCAATGGGAACCGTCAGTGGGGGAAGACGAGAGACTCCAGTGGACGGTTTTTGAATTTCGATCCGGTTACCTACAACGGTAGCCAGTAGCGGTTTCCTGATACCGGTTAACACACCGTAAAGAGGTGCTCGCCACGGCGGGAATCAGGACAAAGGAGAAGAATCATGTCTGCCAGAAACGTAATGCGGCGCTGGGTGGCTGCCCTGAAAGATGGCGAGAAGCTGGACCTGTCAAGCGGTCTGGCCATCCTGCCGAATGTGGATGATGAGGGCGCGATTACCGTTGGTGACGGAACGACTGACGCCGATGTCAAGGTCTTCCTCGGTTCGGCCACGGAGTACGCACTGCTGGATGTCGGGAACAGCCGAGTCGAATTGGCCGTTCCGCTGCTGATGTCGGACGGCGGGACCGTGACTCAGATCACGACGATTTCAACGGGCGTCACGCTGAACACAACGAGCGGTCAGATTACGACCGTGTCATCGACATTGGGTGCGGGCGTCGAGGCGGCGTTCACGGTGACGAACAGCAAGGTTTCGACGACCAGCGTGGTCATTGCTCACCTGGCAAGTACGTCAAGCGCCGGAACTCCGATTGTCACTGTGACAGCGGTTGCGGCTGGCTCGTTTGACGTGACGGTCGCGAACCTTCATGCGTCGGCTGCCCTGGATAACACAATGGTCATTAACTTCGTCGTGATCGACGGAGCTGCCTCGTAATTCGAGCGATAACCAGTCGGTGGTATCGCGATATCACCGGCTGGTTTCTGGAGCGAGGGTATGTCGAAGGAAATCACTTACCACGGTCGGCTCGTTTTCGATGACGGCGCGACCCGGATATCGTTCGACAAGGGCGTGAAGTCCGTTTCGTCAACCGGTCTGCAACCGATTCAGCATGTTCAGAACATTGCCACGTCGTACGAGTTGGTGGACCTTGGCGACCTGACGACACCGGGGTTTGTGATGTTCCACAATCGGGACGTGACGAATTACGTCGAGATCGGGGTAGTGGTCAGTGCCACATTCTATCCATTGATCAAGCTGCTGGCCGGCGAGGTGGCTGGACCGTTCCGGCTGGGAACGACGGCTCCGTATGCCCAGGCCAACACGGCGGCGTGCAATCTCGAATACCTTTTGATTGAGGCGTGACCCATGACGATTAAAACGCTGCGTAATCTCGTCCTGGACGTTCTGTCGGTTCCAAATACCGGTGCGTCGTATGCCTTACATGCGAATCTGGGGATACTCAGGCTGCAGGCGAGAGGCGGGGCCGTCTGGCTCAAACTGGCTTCCGTTGGGGATACGGAATACTGGATTCTCAAAGATGGTGAGGCACAGGAATTCCATGTCCCGGACCTGGCCGGAGCGACGATCTACTTCGATGCTGCGACGACTCTGGCTGTAGAAATCCTGCAGATACTGCGGACCCAGGCATAGCCGAGGAGACATCCCGCGATGCCTGAAGCCAGTCATATCCCGATACCATTCCCGTTCGGCGGTCTGAACGAGTACGTCCAACTGACGGACCAGACTCCGGACACGTCTGCGGATTTGCAGAACGTGGTGGCGGTCGATCCGATCTCCGGACGTCGGCGAGGTGCGCAGCGACCGGGGATTGCGAAGTTCGTGGGCCCGTTGATCAATGGCATGTCCTCGATTCAGGACATCAACCATATCACCGGACCGAACTTCACGAAGGTATCCGGTCAAGACCAGATGGTCGCCGCAGACCCGGATGGAGCTTCCTGGACCCTGATCAGTAGCACGGGCGGTGCAAATCCAGGCCCTGGTGCCGACGTGTACCAGACGAGTTGCTGGGACGCTTCCGGGAACGTCTACATCGTCTCACGTGCGGCCGCGAGTACCGACGTTCGGATTGATAAGTTCAACGTCGGTCAGGCGCTGCTGTGGAGCGTCACGATCACGCATGGGAGCACATCCACAACCATTCCACCGGTCGCCGGGATCGTGGTGATCGGAACCGTGCTGTTTGTCCTGTTTGACGGGGCGGGAGCGTACAACGACGCGATCTATCGGTACTACACGAGCACGGGCGCGAGCGTGGATGGTGCGGCGTGGGCTTCGGCGGGTGTGGAATTTGTCGGGACGCCGTTCCAGACGCACGACGGTCACTACCTGGCATCAAGTGGCGGGTATCTCGGTATCGTCACGACCGCCGGCACGCCGGGCTCCAGTGACCTGAAGCTCTGGCTGGATGTCCTGAATCCGTCCTCGAAGGCAGTGGTCTCATCCACTGCGGTCCAGACACTGACCAACGACGGAAACGCCAGCGACACGATGAATTGCTACGCGCTGGAAGGTGACGGCACTGGGAACTTCTTCATCTCCGGGATCAAGTACGACGCGAGTGCGACGACCTACACCACCTTCATCGAGTACCGGGACTCGGCGGGTGTGGTGGTTTCCGGCTGGGCAACGCCGATCACATCCAGCGGCGGGGCGACCGAGTACGCTTCCGGGATCGCGTATGACTCGGAGAATGACCGTCTGGCGGCGGTCGGTCCGAATGTGATGGGAACCGGGTTTTCCTTTGTCATCTATGACGGAGCGGACAAGTCGCAGGATGCCGGATTTGATCCAACGTCCGCGTCCGTGGCCTGCACGGAGCTGCGGCGGGTGTATGCGGATTCGACGGGCGGGTTTCGCGTCACCAGGGAGAATTCCGCGTACAACATGGCGTCGATTGGTTCTGATCTCGGCGTCGAGTTCGACTGGATCGAGAACATCAATGAGGACGACCAGGACCGTCCGTTGTCGATCAACACGACGCTGGTGGTTCAGCCGGACGGTCTGCGTCCTCGTGAGACTCGATTGATCGTGACGGCGGGCGGTACGCCGAAACTGGTGGATCGCCTCCTGAATTCGGTCGCGGATATCACGTCCGGAGCGAACAGCCTGAGTGCCACGGCTCCTCGAATCTTCTCGTCCGCCTACTATCCGGACCTCTATTTTGCGGACGGGATGAGCGCGAAGTTTTACAAACCATCCACGGGGTTCATCGTTAATTGGACGAATAAGTTGACGGCTGGCAGCCTGCCAGTGGATGCGGATGGGAACCGTCACACGCTGATTGCCAACTGGAATGCCCGGCTGGTCTTGAGTGGCGTGGCGGGTGATCCGCAGAACTGGTTCATGTCGGCTCAAGCGAACCCGTTGGATTTTGACTATTCTCCGGCCACGACGGTCTCGACGCAGGCGGTCTCAGGAAACACAAGCGATGCCGGAACGATGCAGGATGTCATCAACTCACTGATGCCGTGGGAGCGGGACTACCTGCTGATCGGGATGGACCATTCCATCTCAGCATTGAGCGGGAATCCGGCGGCGGGCGGTCGATTCGATATCCTGACCGACGTCACAGGCGTGGCGTGGGGGCGACCGTTCTCAATGCACCCGGATGGCAGCATCTGGTTCATCGGAAGCCGTGGCGGCCTGTACCGGCTCGGAGCGGGCGAGCGGAAGCCGTACCGTGTGTCCGAGACGACAATCGACGAGCGACTGGCGGATCTGGCACTGGATACGGTCGTAGTGGAAATGCAGTGGGATGACCGGATGCAGGCGTTCCTGATCATCATCTCACCGATTGATCAGACAACGGCGACGACGCATTACCTCTATGACGTCCGGAACAATGCGTGGTTCCCGTGGGTATTCGCGACGGTCGCACAGAATCCGAAGGTCATCCACCTGATGGACGGAGACGCGGTCGCTGACCGGGTTCTGCTGATGGGGTCCTGGGATGGCTACCTGCGGAACGTGGACTACGATAGCGACGATGACGACGGAGTGGCGATCGACTCGTACGTGATGATCGGTCCGCTTCAGAACGGGGCGATGGTCCCGATCCTCCTGAGCGGCTTACAGGCCGTTCTGGGGGCGTCTGCGTCAGACGTGACTTATTCCGTGCATGTCGGGGATTCGGCTGAGGAGGCCCTGGCGGCTGCGGAGAGCTTTGGCGGAAAGTTTGCGGCGGGTCGGGGTCGCTGGTCCCGTCAGCGTGTTACCGGGCACGCGATCTACATCAAACTGCGGAACAG
>ERZ890604.769-NODE-769-length-10128-cov-7.918098_pt1 | contig 10128 bp, 19 predicted proteins | sample MGYA00521097_ERZ890604 | MGnify/ENA primary metagenome ERZ890604 (study PRJEB32303, sample SAMEA104408625) | aquatic metagenome | biome: Brackish water; feature: Chemocline; material: water | place: Baltic Sea | collected 2014-10-26T21:54:00 | depth 120 m ... | reverse complement strand
TAATAAATTAAAACAATAAAAATGGCAATAACTTACAAATGGGGAATTAACCAAATGAATGCACATATCCAAGCCCAAGGCGAGGACAATGTGATCTTTACAGTTCACTGGACTTATTCAGGTTCTGAAGAAATTAGTGGACAAACTTATCAAGCTTCTATGATTGGAGCCCAAAGCTTCACATACACAGAGGGTGAACCTTTCACACCTTATGCAGATGATGAAGCATTCGAGAATGTAGTGATCGGTTGGCTAGAAGGTGCATTAGATGTACCGTCTATGGCTGAAAACATTGCAGCTCAAATACAGAAGCAAATTACACCTGTAAATGAAGATTTATATTTCACATGGCAAAACCCACCAATTCCACCGGTTGAAGTGTAAGTTTGTAAAAAAACAAGTGATAGTATAAGTAAACCTATATCGCTGTGGTAGCGATTATTAACCAAAAATAAAGATTAACCCTTAAAACCTAGAAACGATGACTTATTTTTACTCGTTGAGCTCAACTATGAGCCAACCACAACAACCACAGATTACCGAAGAAACTATTACAATCTGGAAACATTTATCCGAAAAGAAACATTGGAGGATAGTTCAGTTACCTAATGGTTATTTTCAAACCGAACACCGTGACCTACAAGACAAAGACAAATGGTACGATGTAACAAGACGTGAAACTATGGAAGCTGCAGAAGCTGCTATCGACGGTAGTGTTGATCACTACGGAAAGAAAGTGGATTTCCTACAAGGACCAAAAGTAGTTAAGACGTTTAAATAATATCAATCAAATTAAATTAAATTAAATTATGTCAAATGCAATTGTTAAGAATCTGAACTTCGGTTTAGATGCTAAAAATAGTGTGTTTGCCGGAATCACAAAACTTACACAAGCTGTTAGCTCCACTTTAGGAGCTAGCGGCAAATGTGTTATGTTAGAAGACGAGACTGGTCAACCAATTATTACAAAAGATGGGGTCACTGTAGCTGATTCTATCACATTATTAGATCCTGTAGAAAATATGGGGGCAACATTACTTAAACAAGCAGCTAGAAAGACTGTGAGTGAAGCTGGAGATGGTACAACAACCGCAACTGTTTTAGCTCACGCTATTTTAGAAGAGGCTTACAAAGTGATGACAAAAGAAAACTCAAGAGATTTAAAGTTTGGTATTAGTCAAGCAACTGAAAAAGTAGTTGATTATTTAAATTCAATTGTAACTAAGATTGAAGGTGATATGATTGATCAAGTGGCCACTATATCAACAAACAACGATCCTGTTCTTGGGAAAATTATAGCTGATGCATTTAGATCAGTTGATGAAACAGGTGTAGTGATGCTAGAAGTTTCTGACTTACCTGAAACTAAGTTTGAAACTATTGATGGGGTACAATATGATAGAGGTTTAAAAAACATCCATTTTGTAACTAACAAAGAGACTAAAACAGCAGAACTAGACAAACCATTGGTTTTAATTGTAGAATCAGAGGTTGATAACGTAAGAAAAATACAAAGTGTTTTAGAGTATGCTATTAAAAATAATAGATCATTACTTATTATAGCTGATGTAGATCAACAAGTACTATCTGCTTTAGCAATGAACAAACTAAAAGGTAACATTAAGGTTAATTTAATCGATGCACCTATTTACGGAGTTAATAAAAAAGAAACACTTGAAGATCTAGCTATGCTCACAGGAGCAACTGTTATAAATGAAGACTTAGGTGATGACATTGATTTAATAGGACCAGAGCATTTAGGTGAAATAAAAAAGAGTATTAGTAGTGAGAACGAAACAATATTACATATTGGAGAGAGTTCAGATGAAGTTAAAAAACTAATAAAAGAAATAAAGCTTAAACTAAAGACTGCCAAACATCCTGGTGTTATAATTAATCATGAAAAAAGATTAGCTAGATTATCTGGTAAAGTTGCTGTTGTAAAAGTTGGGGCTAATTCAGAGGTTGAATTAAAAGAAAAAAGAGATAGGGTCGAAGACGCTATTTGTGCTACTAAAGCCGCTATTAAAGAAGGTATTGTACCAGGTGGTGGAATTGCTCTTTTAAATGCTGCTCAAAATGTATTAGTAACTTCTGAAGGCGAACAAGTCTTACTAGATGCCATTAAGGCGCCATTTAAGACTATATTAGCTAATGCAGGTATAGAGAACTATAAAATACCTACAGTTGAAGGAGAGGGATTAAACGTGGTTACAGGCGATATGGTAAATATGATTAAGTCCGGAATAATAGATCCTTTACTAGTAACTAAAAGCGCATTGAGAAATGCGGCTTCTGTGGCTACAACTATTTTGTCAACTGATTGTGTAATTAATAATATTAGAAATTAATGAAAGCAATAGGTGGTAACTTAATAGTTAATATGACTAAGATTGGGGTGTCTGAAACAAAAGGCGGTTTATTCTTAGCAGAGAAACAAAGAGAGGATATAAGATATGCTGAAGGCACTGTATTATCAGTTGGAAGCAATGTAGTGGGAATCAAAGAAGATGATGTGATATTTTTTGATAAAAACAACTCACATCAAATAGAAATAAAAAAAGAAATGTATCAGATTGTGAACATGGCCAACGTAGTTGTTGTACTATGAGATTAGAAGCAAGTGATATAAAAGATCTCAATCTTTTAAAACATTACAGGATCATTAGAAAATGGGCTTGTAAAAACAATGGTTTAAACGATGCAGATTTAGAATTACTAATATATTTCGATTGTATGGATCTTTTCACTAGAGAAGATTTTAAAATCGGTACATACTCTTACAGTTGGGACAACAGACGCTGGAACAGATTACTTAAAGAAGGTTGGATTATCGTGTGGCGAGTCCATAACCGTACAACCCAAAAGTATAACATCTATAAAGTTTCCTTTAAGTGTAAGCAACTAATAAGTAGAATGTATCGTATTATGCTAGGTAAAGAAGATATACCAACTTCTTTACTTCGAAATAAAATAATGAGGGGTAAAACCTATATGGATAAAGTTATGATAACATCCATAGATAACGTAAATAAAGATAAAAATAGATAATCATGGCAAAAAAAGAAAAAGAAGTTAAAGAAGTAAAAGATGTCTCTAATATTGACAAAAAGATTGCTAAACTAGAGCATTTAATAACTGTTTTAAAAGCTAAAAAGTAATAATTGTGGAAAGACGTAATCGATTTGACTATATAGATAATACATCTCATCAAACCACTGCTTTAGATAGAGCCCAAAAAGATTGGTATGATAAAGTAAAAGCTCTTCCAGTGGGAATGGCTGGGAATCAAGAGATTGGTGCTCAAATATATGGACCTAAACCAGGTACTGAAATAAAAGAAACAACTATGCAAGAACCAAAAGAAATAAATCAAACAATAGATCCTACTGCTTTTGAAGTTAAAAACGATTTTATTCCTCCAAGCGTTCAACAAGAAAAGGCTATATTGTGGGACGGAGGTCAAATGGAGCGAGATTTCATAGTGGCAAGACAAGAAGGGTCAACTCCATCTAATAATCCATCAGAAACAGATATTGATGGAGAAGGAACAATGAATGACTTGTATAGTTAATAAAAAACAAATATTATGGCAAAAAATCCAAATCAATTAGGTGCGACCGCAGTATGGGACGGACCTTTATCAGAAGCAGGTAGAATAACGGCTCCAGGCAATTCAAGAAATCACATGGAAGTATCTAAATACCCATGTTCTTACAATGATAAACCGATTAGTACTAGAGCTAAAAGATAGTAAATTATTCAAAAAATGAGTGATAGAATAAGTGAACACATTTCACTTAAAGAAGGGGTTAAATCTCACACAGCTACTAGGTTAAACATTGACAATGTCCCTAGCAGTTTAGATTTAATTAACATGAAAACTATTGCTGAACAAGTGTTTGAACCTCTACGTAAATTTGTAGGTGGTCCAATCGCTATTAATAGTTTCTACCGCTCACCCAAATTGAATTCCGCTATTGGTGGAAGTACTAATTCACAACATTGTAAAGGTTGTGCGATTGATATAGATGATAAATATGGTTATAAAACTAATGCAGAAATGTTTGAATACATTAAATGTAATTTAGATTATGATCAAATGATATGGGAATTTGGTGATGATTGCAATCCAGACTGGGTACATGTAAGTTATGTGTCTGAAAAGGATAACAGAAGAAAAATGTTAAAAGCTTACAAAGAAAACGGTAAGACAAAATATAAAGAATTATAAAAAAAAAAAATGATTAGAAATTATTACACAGAAGCAATTAAAAACGGGGTTGTCCCAGTTATCAGTGCCACACAATTAATAGATGGTACAACTAAAATAACTCAAAGTTTAGTCGATGCCAACACACTCGCCAATACTGCTACCTCAGTAACTATCACATTAACTACAATTAATAATGCTGTGAAAAGAGGTATGTATATCACTGCCCCTGTAAATGGAGGTACAGCAGCATGGACTATTAATGATCAAATAATGGTTGAAGCGGTTTCTAATACATCAACTCAAACAATAGTTACAATAAGTACACCTAAAGCTTTAATAGCTGGAACTACATTAACTTTCTTTACAATTAAACAAAGTTCTTGGAAAGAATATAATTTATTTATTGGAACAGCTCCTGCTGCTTCAAGTGTATCAGTTTTAACTATAGATAATCAAACTTTAACAATAACAAACCCAGCTGCAGGATTTGTACTTCCTTTATCAGTTGTTCAAATAACTAGTGTTGCGGGTGGACTTACTGATATAATAGCTTTAAGTTAATAAAATAAACCTAAGATAAAACCATTATTTAATATACCATTAACAGTTAAGAAATTAACACAAAACAAATTATTATGAGTTATTTAAAAATCCCGCTTACGCCTGCGGTTAACGGCCAAACTAGTATAGTTATTCCAAAAGCTGCTATTCTTAGTGTATTAGCTGTAAGTGGTACTAGTACTATCATCAATTTGAACACAGGTTCTACTAATGAAGACACGCTTACATTGACACATACTGCAGCTGCTGCTGGTTATAGTATTCCTGATGTTTTACAAGACACTTGGACTTCTAGTCCAGGAGGTATTGTAGCAACTGTTGGAGGCGTTCCTGCAACTTTAAGTGCTACAGGTCAAGCATTGACATTTGTTGTATTTTCTGCAGCAATATTTAGCTAAGATGAAATCTAGAGGCTTAGGTGATAAAATAGAGTCTTTCACTAAGGCTACTGGAATTAAAAAAGTTGTTGATACAATCTCGCAGGGTTTAAACGTACCCTGCGGTTGTAATCAACGTAAAGAAACATTAAATAAAATGTTTCCAGGTCAAAACAATTAAAATTATGGGAATAGATTCAAACAAAATACAAATTGAAGAAAAAAAAGGATACGAACCATCAGGTGTAACCGAGCAACTAGAAAATAAATATCAAGATGGAATGGGTGCTTCTGGATCACTTGGTATAATAGGTGGAAGTGTTTTAAATGCTGCTAAAGGAGCTATTAATGTTATAAAGAGTGTTATAAAAGGAAAAAACGTTTCAAAGGCCGCTACTAAAGTTGCAGGAACTACAGGTTTTTATTCTAAAGATATTACCCGAAGAACAAATGCTGTTACAGATTTTGGAGGAGCGGGGTTTAAATCAAAAGCACCTAAAATAGGAGCTGGAGGAAATAGTTATTCTAAAGGGACACGGGGAGGATTTTCTAGATAATGTCACAACCTAAAAAGAAGTTTAAAGATACTAAAGTCGGTAAATTCCTAGTGGGTAAATCAGGTATTATAGATGTGATTACTAATATATTACCAGACCAAGGCGTGTTTGGTATGGTCAAAAATCTTATAGATAAAGACCAAGAATTAACACCACAAGATAAAGAAACTGCTCTTAAATTATTAGAGCAAGATATGATAGAGATGCAAGAGATCTCAAAACGCTGGCAAAGCGATATGGTTTCAGATTCATGGCTTAGTAAAAATACTAGACCTATGACCCTGATCTTTTTAACGGTCTCTCTTGTTGTTTTTATTTTATTAGATGGGTTTGATATAGCATTCGGTATAGACAGCGAATGGATCGACCTTTTAAAATCATTATTAATTACTGTTTATGTAGCTTACTTTGGCTCAAGAGGAGTCGAAAAATTCAAATCAATAACCAACAATTAAATTTTATTACTATGAGTGATGCAAAACAAATGATTACCGAAGACCAGTTAAAAAAGATTCAAGACTTTCAGAAAGACTTAAACAAGCTCTTAAATGAAGTAGGTTTCTTAGAAGCCCAAAAATCCCAAGTATTAGGCAAGTTCGGTGAAGTAAACAAGGAAACTGAAGACTTCAAAAAAGAACTGGAAAAAGAGTATGGATCAATCAACATTAACTTGGAGGATGGTTCTTTTACTTTAATTGAGAAGGAAAAGGAAGAAGATAAGAAATAATGTCTTCTATAATTAGAAAGATAAGTATTGGTAGCGACTATAAAACCGATGCAATGCACTACTCTGTAGGGCAATCAGTATATGGTGGTCATACTATTTCACATATACTTTCTGATACAGAAGATAATTCTTATAATATTTTCATCAAAAAACAAGACGAAATATTGCCATGGAAGAAATTTAATTCTCACATGGCAATCTCCGTCGAGTATGATTTAGAATATTAGTGAAAAGTTTATTTGATTTTATCGTTGAACCTGTTGGTGAACGGTATACTAATAAAGTGAAAGTAGGTGACAAAAGCCTTATAATTAATACTCAAGTAGAAACTTTCAAGTCTGTAAATAACATTGCTAAAGTTATTCAAGTACCTTTATCAACTAAGACTGTTATAAAAGAAGGGGATTTAATCATGATTCATCACAATGTATTCAGAAGATGGTACAATATGAGAGGTGAAGAAAAGAATAGTAAATCTTTTTTCAAAGATAATTTATATTTTGTTCAATTAGATCAGGTTTATTTATACAAAAGAGATGACAAATGGAAATCTGTTAATAACAGATGTTTCGTAAGTCCTATCACTAGTAACGATAACACTTTATCTGATAAAGAACAGTATCTCATTGGAGTATTAAAATACGGTAATAAAGCCTTAGAAGCGCTAGGAATCAACGAGGGAGACAAAGTTGGTTATACACCTAACGGAGAATATGACTTTGTCGTTGATGGCAAACGTCTTTATTGTATGAAATCTAATGATATTGTAATTAAGTATGAACATCAAGGAAACGAAGTTGAGTATAATCCAAGCTGGGCACAAAGCGGTTGAAGAACTTATTAAAGTTGCTAAAGAAGCTATTGTTGATTCTGGAGATGATATAACTGCAGATCGTTTAAAAAACGCTGCTGCCACTAAAAAACTAGCTATATTTGATGCTTTTGAAATACTTAATCGCATCGAGCATGAGAATAATATCTTAGAAAATAAACCTAACGAGAAAATTGAATCAAGTTTTAGTGGGTTTGCAGAAAGACGTTCTAAATAATGTACGAGCAAACTCTATATAAAATAGTTGAACCTATAAAACCACATGTCATTCAAAGACTTAATAAGTCTAAGAAATGGAAGTATGGTTACAATAAAGAACACGATATAATAGTAATAAGCAAAACCGGTCAAATCGGTGAAATATACGAGATTCAAAATCTTATAATTGCTTTACCATTAGAAGACAATCCTTTTAAAAGATCTAAGAAACCAGAGGATCAATATTGGGAGGTGTTTGAAAAAAGGAAAGAACTTAAACAAATCAAAACTATATTTGATTGGAAGGCTTATCCTGAAACATTTAAAGAGCAACTGCATGATTACATTGATGAAGAGTTTAGAAGGCGTGATGAAGGTTTTTGGTTTTACGTTAAAGGTATACCTACCTATGTTACTGGTACTCACTACATGTATTTGCAATGGTCAAAGATTGATGTTGGGCAGCCAGACTTTCGAGAAGCAAACAGATTATTCTTCATATTCTGGGAGGCTTGTAAATCAGATACAAGATGCTACGGCATGGCATATCTTAAAAACAGAAGGTCAGGATTCTCTTTTATGGCATCCGGTGAAACGGTTAATATGGCAACAATCTCGAGTGATGCAAGATTCGGTGTCTTATCAAAATCTGGAGCAGATGCTAAAAAAATGTTTACAGATAAAATTGTACCGATCTCAGTTAATTACCCATTCTTTTTCAAACCGATCCAAGATGGTATGGACCGACCGAAAACTGAACTTGCCTACAGAGTCCCAGCATCTAAGTTTACAAGAAAAAAACTTGATTCAAACGAAAGACTTGAGGAAATGGTTGGACTCGATACAACTATCGACTGGAAAAATACTGGTGACAACTCCTATGACGGTGAAAAACTTATGCTCCTTGTACATGATGAGGCGGGTAAATGGGAGAGACCAGAAAATATCCTTAATAACTGGAGGGTTACAAAAACAACATTAAGATTAGGTAGTAAAATAATTGGTAAGTGTATGATGGGATCAACATCAAACGCTTTAGATAAAGGAGGAAGAAACTATAAAAAATTATATGATAGCTCAAACGTCACAAAAAGAAACCGCAATGGACAGACTAGCTCAGGATTATATAGCTTGTTCATACCTATGGAATGGAACTACGAAGGTTACATCGATACTTATGGCTACCCTGTCTTTGACACTCCGAAATCCCCAATTAAGGGAATCGATGACCAAGAGATTGAAATCGGTGTCATTGAACACTGGGAGAATGAAGTAGATGGCCTTAAGGATGACTCTGATGGACTTAATGAACTTTATCGACAATTTCCACGTACAGAGAAACACGCATTCAGAGATGAAACAAAAGAATCTTTATTTAATTTAACAAAGATTTACGAACAAATAGATTATAACGAAGACTTAAAGCACTCAGGAGTAGTTACTCAGGGTAATTTTCACTGGGTGGATGGGATTAAGGATAGTAAGGTTAGATTTGTCCCAAGTAATCAAGGAAGGTTTATGGTTTCTTGGATACCAGGTGTCAACCAACAAAATGCTGTTGTTATAAAACATGGGATGAAACACCCAGCTAACGAACACATGGGAGCTTTTGGTTGTGATAGTTACGATATATCAGGGACAGTGGATGGAAGAGGTTCTAAAGGATCACTTCATGGTTTAACTAAGTTTACGATGGACGATTGTCCACCTAATTTATTCTTTTTAGAATATATATCTAGACCTCCGACTGCTGAAATCTTCTTTGAAGATGTTCTTATGGCTTGTGTATTTTACGGAATGCCAATACTTGCAGAGAATAACAAACCAAGACTTTTGTATTATTTTAAAAGAAGAGGTTATAGAGGATTTTCAATGAATAGACCAGATAAGACAATGCATAAATTATCTGTAACAGAAAAAGAAATAGGTGGAATACCAAATTCAAGTGAAGATATAAAACAAGCTCATGCAGCAGCTATTGAAGCTTACATCGAAATGTTTGTAGGTTATAATAACGAGCAGTATGGAACGATGTATTTTCAAAAGACACTTGAAGACTGGGCTTCCTTTAATATAAACGATAGAACAAAACATGATGCCTCGATTAGTTCGGGATTAGCCATTATGGCTTGCAACAAAAATAAATACAGACCCGTCGCCGAAACAGTGAAAGAGCCTTTGAATTTAAGTTTTTCAACGTATGATAATAGAGGCAATGAATCAAAAATAATTAATAGATGAAATTAAACACTGGTGTTAATAGTGCGTTTCCAAGTCAGATGGTATCTGAAGGGGAAAAGAAAACTGAAGAATATGGTTTGTTGGTTGGGCAAGCTATTGAATACGAATGGTTTAGAGGAGGTAGAGTAAACGGTAGTAGGTGGAATACAGGTTATCAGCAGTTTCATAATCTTAGATTATATGCTAGAGGAGAACAAAGTGTTCAGAAGTATAAAGATGAATTGTCTATTAATGGCGATTTGTCTTATTTAAATTTAGACTGGAAACCAGTTCCAATTATACCTAAGTTTGTAGATATAGTTGTTAATGGAATAGCTGCTAAGGATTATGACATAAAAGCATTTTCTCAAGATCCTGGTTCACTAAAAGAAAGAACTACTTATGTTTCGGGGTTAATGGAAGACATGTACGGTCAGGCT
>ERZ890604.767-NODE-767-length-10162-cov-4.120115_pt1 | contig 10162 bp, 5 predicted proteins | sample MGYA00521097_ERZ890604 | MGnify/ENA primary metagenome ERZ890604 (study PRJEB32303, sample SAMEA104408625) | aquatic metagenome | biome: Brackish water; feature: Chemocline; material: water | place: Baltic Sea | collected 2014-10-26T21:54:00 | depth 120 m ... | reverse complement strand
GACGACCACTGCTCTTGATCAGCGAACCTCAACCGCCGAAGACGAGGTGCCGGACGTCGCGGCCGAACAGAAGGACTCGATGGCCCGAGTCCTTCAGCAGCTCGACCGCCTGCCCGACAACCAGCAGGACGTCATCCGGCTGAAATTTCAAAACGAACTCAGCTATCGCGAGATCGCCGAGATCACCGGCCTGACGGTTTCCAACGTCGGCTTCCTGCTGCACGTCGGCTTGAAACGCCTGCGTGAACTGATGCAGGTCGAGTTAGCGTGATCTGAGATTGAGAGAGGGAGTGATCGAGAGAGGGAGAGGCCGCGTTTTTCTCTCCGTCTCCCCATCACTCGTTCTCGCAATCTCCCGTACTTCCTTCCACAACCTTCCTCCCACCGGGAGATTCGAAATGACGAATCCAGCATTCAACCCCGAAGACCCTCGTCTGACAGCCTTCGTGCTGGGCGAGATCGACGACAGCGACCGAGCGGAAATCGAACAGCTCCTTGAAACTTCTCCAGAAGCTCAGGCAGCGGTTAAGGAAATCGAAGAAACGATCGGCGTACTCAAAGAGGGGCTGGCTTCCGAGCCAACTCCTGAACTGACATCCGAGCAGCGAGCGACTGTCGAGGAGCAACTTGTCGGGCCGACGGTGGCTTCTGCTGCTGAGGCAGCGACGCAACGTCCGCGTGCTCGCTTCGGCAAACTCGCAGGTACGATCGCTTCTGTTGCGGCTTTGGGGCTTGTTGTGACTTTAGCGGCTCCGCAGTTGCAACCTGCCCGCGATGCATTGATGGCTCCCTTATCTCAGTTTGAATCCGAATCCAGCACTTCCGATATGGTTGTGATGGACGACATCGCAGACGATGGCGATGGCAGACTCTTTGCACGCACAGAAAGTCGATCCGACCGTTTGGGAAGTTTTGGCGAACCGGCAGACGTTTCTGTGGCTAACGTTGAGGCCCGTCCTGGAAGATCGCTTGTCGATTTGGCACCTGAAAGCCAGCCGTCGAAGCCTGGAGGTTACGGCTCACGGGCAACAAGCTCACTGGCTTTTCGGGCTTCCGATGAAGTTAGCCGCGAAAGCGATTTTGCGAAGCGAGATGAGGCGACGCCAGGGGAGAAAGCGGTCGACTACGACCGGTCTTCGCCTGGGAATGAATCCAGCGACACACAGTTGAAACAAAGATTGGTGGCTGACACAGGCTCGCGACCGCAGGCTGTGAGCAGTCGTCAGGGCGGACTCTCTGGCGGAGCGGGCGGGCGACCGGCTCAAAGTTCGACGCGGCCCGTGGCGGCTCCAATAGCGGAAGCTAAGCGAGGATCGGCAACGAAGAACGAGTCGTTGGAGTCCAGTTCGCCCGCTCCAGTCTCTCACGAAGGTGCCGCGGACAGAGTGAGTCAGCTTGCCGGTGCGGCACGTGGCAAGTCGGTGAACGGACCTAAGATTGCGGGGCCTCGTCCCGTGACCGCACAGCCCGACAATCCTCACACTCGCGATACGGTTGTTCGAAATCGCGTGCTCGTCGCACCCGGCGATTTGGCTAATCCATACTTGATTGATAAGAGCAAAGGTCGCCTGAACGGAGCAAAAATTGAGGGAGGCGATGCTGTCGCTGACTCACCAAAGCCGGGGCAGTCGGTTGCTTCGCTGCCTGGCCGGGGCCAGCCTAAGAACGGTGTGTTATTCCTCGAAGAAGAACAGAAACAACGTGTCGTCCAGAGAAGCGACGCCAACGGTCCGGCTCCGACATCGGAATCCGCCATCGTTGAGCAGATTCGTCAGCGTGAAGAAGCGTTGGTTCGAGAGGGCAAAACGGAGCAATTCGCTGAGCTGTCGAAAGACCAGCTGACGCGACTGGCGGCGATCGACAGCGGGGCGACGCGAAGAGTTTCAGGGCGTGGATTCGGTATTGAAGGACGCGATCTTCAGGAACAGCTCCAGCAATACTCCGAGGGTCTGAGGCTGTCACGACTCAATCGGGAACGAATGCCCGAAGCTCGACAGTCGGGCGGCTTTGGTAACGAGACTTACGAAGCCATCGTCGAAAACGATTTCATTGTGCCAGTGATCGGTGACAAGGAAAAATCGCTGTCGACGATCTCGGTTGACGTCGACACGGCCAGCTATGCCAACATGCGACGTTTCCTGAGTCGTGATCAGCTTCCTCCAGCGAATTCGGTGCGGATCGAAGAGCTGGTCAACTACTTCAAGTACGACTATCCGGAACCGGAAGGCAACGATCCGTTTTCGGTGACGACTGAACTGGCATCCTGCCCGTGGCAACCGAGTCATCGACTGGCCATGGTCGGTCTGAAAGCAAAGACGATCGACAAGGCTCAGCGTCCGCCGACGAATCTCGTCTTCCTGCTGGACGTTTCCGGGTCGATGCGAGCTTCCAACAAACTGCCGCTCGTGCAGCAGTCGATGCGGTTGCTTGTTGAGGAGATGACCGAAGACGACCGAGTCTCGATCGTGACTTACGCCAGCAACGCGGGAGTTCGTCTGGAGTCGACTCTGGGTTCGAAGAAGCAGGAAATCCTGGCCGCGATCAATGGTCTGCGAGCCGGCGGGTCGACCAACGGCGAAGGCGGCATTCGCATGGCTTATGACGAAGCCAACCGTCACTACTTCCAGGGCGGAGCGAACCGCGTCATCCTGTGCTCGGACGGCGACTTCAACGTCGGCAAGAGCAGCGACGGCGACCTGGTCGAGCTGATTCAGGAGAAAGCCGCCAGTGGTGTGTTCCTGAGCGTCTTCGGGTTCGGGATGGGCAACCTGAAAGATGGCAAGCTGGAAAAACTCGCCGACAAAGGCAACGGCCACTACGGCTACATAGACAACCTGAACGAAGCAAAGAAAGTCTTCCAGGACGAACTCGTCGGAACGCTCTACACCGTTGCGAAAGACGTGAAGCTGCAGGTCGAGTTCAACCCGGCGACTGTCGGAGCGTACCGACTGATCGGTTACGAAAACCGCAAACTGGCCGCTCAGGACTTCACCGACGACACCAAAGACGCGGGTGAAATCGGATCGGGCCACACGGTGACGGCTCTGTACGAAATTATTCCAAAGCACGTTCTGCTGACTGAACCGTCAGTCGACGGTTTGAAGTATCAGTCAACGGCTAAGAAACCCGGCGACGAAGGAGCGAAAGAATCAGCAGGAGACGCTCCGGCGACAGAAGCCGTTGATCCGGCGAGTGTTCAGCCGGTCGATGCGGAACTGCTGACCGTCAAACTGCGGTACAAGAAGCCGGATGAAGAAGTCAGCCAGCCGGTGGAGCAGGATTATCCGGTTAAGGACGTTCCAATCGCCGGTAAGCAACTCTCAGCGGTCAGTAACGATCTGATGTTTGCCGCGTCGGTGGCTTCGTTCGGAATGAATCTGCGAGGTTCGAAGTACCGAGGCAACTGGGGTTTTGCCGAAGTCCTGGAAACCGCTCAGGGAGCACGGGGCGAAACCGACCAGGCTCAGCGAGCGGAGTTCATTCAACTTGTTCAGCGGGCGATGCGGATCACCGGCCAGCAGGTCGGCCAGCAGGTCGGCCCGCAACCTCGGACGGATGAAGGCACGACCACTCGACCGGGCGAGTTGGCTTCCGCCGAAGCTCGCGTTAAGGCGTCGGTTGAAGGCAAGTATCGTCGCCTGGTGAAGAAGATCGAAGTTCGCGACGACTTCCAACGCTTCGGAGCGTTCAACGACTACGGCCACTGGGACGGCACCGAGTACGCCGGTCACAAAGACCTGCCGCCGGGCAATTGGGTCTACGTTTACCCGAACTGGTACATCTGGGCGGAAGCCGCCGTACCAGCGGCAGAAGACAAGCCTGCCGAAGAAAAACCAGCCGTCAAGTAGGTCAGGTTCTGCCTGACGAAGTCCGCTGATCGAGATTGAACCACGGAATTCACGGAATTAAAAACGAAAAAGTCTTCCGTGCAATTCGGTGCCTTCCGTGGTTCTTCTCTTTTAACGGCTTCGCGATCAAAGAAGCTCGCCGGCGACCGTGTCGGCAAGAAAGCGGCCCTGGTGTGTCAGCCGGATGGTCGAGCCGGTTTCTTCGATCAACCCTTGCGTGACGAGGCGGCGGATCGATTCTCCAGCCAGTTGGTCCACGTCGCAGTCGGAAGTTTCCCGGAACCACGCTCGGTCGACTCCGTCGTTGGTTCGCAGGCCGAGGACGAGCAACTCGCGGGCGAATGATTCGGGATCGAGTTTTTCGACGTCGCCGATGGCCGATTCTCCGGCGAGAACTTTCTTCAGCCAGGTCGTCACGCTGCGATGGTTCTGTCGTCGCTCGCTGTTCATCAGACTGGCAGCACCCGGGCCGAAGCCAAAGTACGACTGGCCGGTCCAGTAAACCTGGTTGTGACGGCAGCGAAATCCGGGGCGAGCGAAGCTGGAGATCTCGTACTGGTGAAAGTCGTGAGCGGCGAGATTCTCCATCGCGACTTCGTACATCCGCCGCTCTAGTTCATCGGTGGCCTGCGGAAGTTCTCCTTTCTCGCGCCGCGCCCAGAAGGCTGTTCCTTTTTCGAACGTCAGGCCGTAAGTCGACAGGTGGGTGGGTGAAAGATCGATGGCCGATTGCAGCGTTGACTCCCAAAGTTTCAGCGACTGTCCCGGCACGGCGAAGATCAGATCGAGCGAGATATTGGCGATGCGAGATCTCACTCGCTCGACGCAGCCGAACACGTCGGCTCGGCGATGGTCGCGTTCGAGCATCGTCAGCGTCGTGTCGTCGAACGACTGCACGCCCAGGCTGATTCGGTTTACGCCAGCGTCCGCGAGCACGGCGATCCGATCGTCAGTCATGCGGGCCGGGTTGGCCTCGACGCTGAATTCTGTTTCTGGAGTCAGTTGAAATCGGTCGTGGACGATCGCGCAAAGGCGTTCCAACTGTGTCGCGGAAAGTTGCGTCGGCGTGCCGCCTCCGAAGAAAACGGTGTCAAGCTCTGGTTGTGATCCGACTTCGAATTCTTCGTTTATTGCTGCTAAAGCTCGGTCGATTTCGAGCGTCAGCGCTTCCAGATACTGGTCAGCGAGATAATCTTTGCCGGCTACGAGTGTGAAATCGCAATACCCGCACCGGTGAGCACAGAACGGGACGTGAATGTAGAGTGACCGGGGGACGTTCAATGTTTTCTTTCGACGGTTTGCCGAGTCGCCAGGGATGGTTTTCCAATCGCTTACCGACGCCAGAAACAGCGATTTCTCCCAACGCTTTGGTACCTGCGGGGCGAACGTTACTCGCCCGCTGGGATGGTCGCGAGGAACGAGCGGGGAGGGCGAACGCACTCATCGTCGTGAATCGGCTGGATAATGCCGCGGTATGGGTCGACGAGACCCTCTCCTCGTTGTCGTTTTTTGAAGTGGCACAGTTTTGTGGACCGCTGTGGCTGAAAGCAACTTCTCACCGTAGCCTGGGGCAACACCCAGGATTCCAATTCGTTACGAATTCCATTGGCCGAAGGCCATACTCAATGACATCGCTGCGTTGCGTGAATATGGCCTGCGGCCAAAAGGGCTTTATTTTTCACACTCTCTGGGGCGATGCCCCAGGCTACGGTGAAGAATGGCCTTCGGCCAAATCTGCTGCTGTCCGAAAGTGTACAACTTCAAAACTGGCGATCACCCTTCCCAGATGGAGGGTGAAGGTCAGGATGAGGCCTTACCGCGTTCGGACCGCAGCTTCTCAGAAATCGGAACCTGAAAGGTTGTCTGGAAACTCGAAACCGGCCCGCGTACCATTCCTCGCTTCGTGGCCGGGCGTTTTTCGCTTCGGCAAGTCAACCAACGAATGTCGGGCTTTTCCGGCATCAGAACTCGCAACGAAGGCAGCGGACCATGCCGAAGGTCACGTTCGTCAAAGAGAAAAAAACCATCGACGTTCCAGAGGGTGCCAACCTTCGGAAAGCCGCCCGCAAGGCAGGCGTGGAGCTCTACAAGGGCGTCCACAAGTACTTGAACTGTCAGGGTTTCGGCATGTGTGGCTCGTGCCGCGTCTACGTCAAAGAAGGCAAGACGAACGTCTCGAAGCCCGGCATGATCGAGAACTTCACCACGAAGCTCGGTGGAAACCCGGAAGCATTCTTTGCTTACGTCGGCCATGAAGACGAAATGCGACTCGCCTGCCAGTGCAAGGTTGAAGGCGACATCAAGATCGAGACCCAGGCACCGTGCAACTTCCACGGCGAGAAGTTCTGGGGTTAAGGTTTTCACGAGTCGTTGGCTGGAACGAGCGCCGCGCTGTTCCGGCAATTCTGTTGGGTTCCTGCCGGAACATCGCGGTGCTCGTTCCAGCCTACTGTCATTTCCGTCGATTGACCGAACCCGATCCACGCACGCTTCCTCTGAAGCATCGAAACCGCGAGACTGCTGTTTCAGTCGAGTGGGCTGAGTGATCGCTGTTTTGAGTTTTCGGTGATCTTCGGATCTCCGAACGGCTCGAAAGGGAGGAAAGTCCGGGCTCCGCAGGGCAGGGTGGTCGGTAACGCCGACCGGTCGTGAGATCAGGGAAAGTGCCGCAGAAAATATACCGCCGATGGCCCGTCTGGCTTCGGTCAGGCGGGATCAGGTAAGGGTGAAATGGTGCGGTAAGAGCGCACCGGCAGTCGGGGTGACTCGGCTGGCCTGGTAAACCCCACCCGGAGCAAGGCCGAGCAGAAGGATGTCGCGTTCGAGCGGCGGGGGCTTGTCCGGCTCCCAAAGACCTTCGGGTAGGCTGCTTGAGGTGTCGAGCAATCGGCATCCCAGAGAAATGATCGCTCTCGACAAAACCCGGCTTACAGGCCCACTCGGCTGATTTTTGCAGGGACGAGGGTCAAGGGTTGAGAGTCAAGGGTTGAGAGTCGAGGGTTGAGAGTCGAGGGTTGAGAGTCGAGGGTTGAGAGTCGAGGGCTGGGAGGTCGGAAACTCCTGACAGAGTTCGCAGCTTAACGCGCGAACTGGCGACCGGGCCGCAAAGTCATCGCTGCTTACCACGTTTTCTCGACCGGGCGAATCCGGATCATACGCACGACGGGCACGACTCAGACATCCCGTGCGCATCCGGCATGACTGTCGCAAAGTGAATTCGCCCGCCAGGCCGATCAGACTCTCAGCGTCTATGCGACGTCAGGTGTGTGTTGTGGCAATGGAATGTCCCGACCGCGTCGATCGAGCTGCGGCTCGTAGATCAGGGCTCCTGTCAACAAGGCGGAGAACTCATGCGTTCGGGAACGGATTCCAATTCGCGGTCGGGCCGCGGCCTGCTTGTCACGACTTCGCTGCTTAGCTGCATCGTGCTCTGTGCAGCGGGCAGCGGCTGCAACGCGCACCGGCAAAATCAAACAGTCATGATGCACCAGTCGTCTGACGTTTGTCTGAGCGACGAATGCTCGCTCGGTGCTTCAGAGTTCTCGGGGGTGCCCTGCGAGAGCTGCCCGACGAATGGCTCGATGTACGGGCAAAATCAGATGTACGGGCAAAATCAATGGAGCGGCTCTGCAGGCTCGACCGCGGACTGCAACGGTAACTGCGACACCAGCTGCCAGCAGTGCAACTACGAGATCCCTCGCGAGCTGAAGAAAGTCTCGCTGCCAGACTACGTTGTCGAGCCGCCGGATATTCTGCTGATCGAAGTCAGCGGCGGGCAGAAACTCCCGAACGCAAAGATTCGTCCCGGCGAGCTGTTGAATGTCCGGGTCGGCAACACGCTTCCGGTCGACACGTTCGACGATCCAGTCTCGCGAGCGTTCAAACAAATCGACGACACGTACCGCGTCCAGCCGGATGGCACGTTGAACTTCGGACCTGAATACGGTGCCGTGCCAGTTCGAGGTCTCACCATTCCCGAAGCTCGCCGACTGATCGAACTGCATCTTCAGCAGACGTTGCGAACGCCTCAGGTCCTCCTGTCTCGATCAACCGACCAGGCCGACCAGCCGGTCACGGGCGAGCATCTTGTCCGACCCGACGGAACGGTGTCGTTGGGAATTTACGGCTCGGTTTATGTTTCGGGATCGACGCTCAGTTCAGCTCGCCAGGCCATTCAACGCCACCTTGCCGGACACATGAATCAGCCCGAGGTGTATATCGACGTTCTGGCTTACAACAGCAAAGTCTTCTACATCGTGACGGACGGCGGCGGAGCGGGCGAGCAGGTTTTCCGCTTCCCATGCACCGGCAACGAAACCGTGCTGGACGCGCTGTCTCAGATCAATGGCCTGCCGACGGTTGCTTCGAAGAAAGACATCTGGATCGCGCGGCCAGCTCCACCGGAAGTCGGTTACGAGCAGATTCTGAACGTCGACTGGAACGGCATTGTGCGAGGCGGTCAGTCAAAAACGAATTACCAACTGCTGCCAGGTGACCGGCTCTACGTTCAGGCCGATCGACTGGTCACGTTTGACACAATGATTGGACGGATCACCGCGCCGCTGGAGCGAATTGCCGGCTTTGTTCTGCTGGGCCACGGAGCATTCCGCAGCGTGCAGAACGGTCACAACTTCCAGGCAGGCGGGCTGTAACGTGAGGACTGGATTCTCGTAGAAACGCAGGGTGCGTCTTGACGCACGGCCCGACAGAACACCCGGCACACTGGTGCGTCAAGATGCACCCTGCGAGTGAAAAAGCGACAGCGAAGGACGACAAATGAAACACGTAACCATGTTCGTTGGCCTGGGGTTCTGGCTTGTTGCTGGCGACGTCCAGGCCCAGTTTCCTTACGTGCAATCGCGAGGTTTCAGTCAGTACGGCAGCCCCGGCGGGATCGGTGCGGTCGGCCAGCCGACGTTCAGTCCGTATCTGAACCTGCTGCGTCGTGGCAATTCGACTCTGCAGAATTACTACGGACTCGTCCGTCCCGAACAACAGTTTCGAACAGCCAACGAGCAATTTCAGTCGAACTTCAACCAGGTTCAGCAACAGTTCAACTCGGCTCAACAAGTGAAAGTCTCGCCGCCATTGCAGTCAACCGGCCACAGGGTTCAATTCATGAGCCACCTGAACACCGGCAGTGGAAGCCTGCAGGGATTTCGACCGGCTCCGCAGACCATATTGCCACCCGGAGTCTACCCGCCTCTGGTTCCGCAGTCGGGACACCGGGCTTTCTTCGGGAATCAGGGGAAGTGGTTCTCGTCGAACCCGGCCGCACCTCGTCGATAGCTTCGCACGGAATTCTGGCTGTCGAAAATCTGCAGACCATTGCTCAAATCAGAAACCAGTTCGTCACAATTTGAGACAGCGAATCAGGAAAGAAAAGACATGCGACGGACTGCCAGAAAGACCGGACTGTTGATCACATCCGCTGCCGCGGGACTGGCAACACTCTCGCAATGTAACGCCGGTTTGCTAAGCGATCTGTTCGACAAGCAATGCGATAAGGATCGCCAGGAAGTTGAAAAACGAATGCCTGCTTGCGACTGCTCGTTTGGTTACTTCTCGACAGCCTGGCAACCCTGGGGGACCTGCGATCAGAATGTGGGGAGCGAGTGCTCAAGCGGCACATGCAGGAACTCTGCGCCGTCGATTCTGCCGTCGAGTCCGTCGGCAATGCCGAGCTTTCAGCCAGGCTATTCCAGTGGCTCGCCGTCGGGCGATCCGCAGCGTTACCACGATGCGTGGACGCCGACTGGCCCGACAACTTCACCAGCTCAGCCAGGTTCGATTCACAGCTTCCCCGGTTCAAACGGATTTCCTGGTTCAAACGGCAGTTCGCCGGCTCCCATCCTGATGACGCCTCTGCAACCAGAGTCGGCTGCAGACAACTCGGCGTTTCCACCGCCGATCCAACGATCGCCGAGCCCACAACCGCCGGTCGCCAACCCGTTTCCGCGAGCGATCACGACGAATCCCGAGCTGCCGGTTTTTGATGCGAACGCCTTTCCGAATTCAGGTTCGTCGTCCGTCCCCGGTACGCCTCTGCCGACCGCGCCGTTACCGACCTCGCCGTTGCCTCCGCGAGCCAGCGTGCCGCTCGATCCACCTCAACCATCGTCTGCCCGTCCCGCGCCGGCAACGACATTGCCGCAGCCTCTCATTCAGCCGGCACCGAATTACGGATCGCAAGGAACGGGGATCACGCTTCCGCCTCGCAGGGCAACCAGCGTCACTATCGACGTGCCGCCCGGATCAGCAGGTACGACGAGATCGGAAGAGCGTCGTGTAGGGAAAGAGTGTAGGATAGGGTG
>ERZ890604.762-NODE-762-length-10190-cov-5.694820_pt1 | contig 10190 bp, 10 predicted proteins | sample MGYA00521097_ERZ890604 | MGnify/ENA primary metagenome ERZ890604 (study PRJEB32303, sample SAMEA104408625) | aquatic metagenome | biome: Brackish water; feature: Chemocline; material: water | place: Baltic Sea | collected 2014-10-26T21:54:00 | depth 120 m ... | reverse complement strand
TCGGCTCGACACAGGGCAAAGCTGAAAAGCTGATGAAGATCCTGAAACGCTTCCTGTCGTTGCCAGGTGGGGCGTTTGCTGATGACTTCCCCGAAGTCGTGCTGCCGTGTGCCGAGCTGGAAAACAAAGGGAACCGCTGCAACGGGCAACTGTGCGGCGGCGAGCAAACGCGCATCGAATGGAACGCCGACCAGGTCGTACTGCCGACCGTCCGTGACACCGACGGCACGACCAGCGAATGCTCCGGCTCCATCATCGCCACCGCCGGATTGCTCGGCGAAATCCGAGGGATGTTGTACGTCGACAGCGACGGCAATCTGATTCGTCCGACGTTCGTATTGCTCGACGACCCGCAAACCAAAAAGTCAGCCAGCTCGGTCACCGAAACCACGTTTCGCATGGAAGTCGTCGACGAAGATGTGCTCGGACTGGTCGGACCTGACCAGACGCTGGCCGTCGTCATGCCCTGCACCGTCATCTGTCCCGACGACCTCGCCGACCAGTTGCTGGATCCCGAACGCAACCCGGACTGGCAGAGCGAACGTATTCCGATGCTGCTCAGTCTCCCGGACAAATCCGCCCTCGACTTGTGGGACGAATACCGCGAACTGCTGATCGAAGCCCGACAGACTCGCAGCTACAAACGAGCGAACAAGTTCTACCAATCCAACCGCAAAGCGATGGAAGCCGGCTGCGAACACTACTGGCCGCACCGTATCCCGGAAGGCTACAAGGGAATCAGCGCCATTCAGTTCGCAATGGACTGGATGCTGACACGCCCAAAATCGTTCTGGTCGGAATGTCAGCAGAATCCGCTGGGTGATGCTGATCCGGACGCGGACCTGCTGACGGTCGAGGAGATCGTTCACAAACAACACGGCACGCCAGAAGGAGTCGCGCCGAATGAGTCTCAGGTCGTCACCGCCTTTGTCGATGTGCAGCACCACTTGCTCTACTACTGCGTGATCGCGTGGAACCCGAAACGCTTCACCGGCTACGTGCTCGAATACGGAGCGTGGCCGCAACAGAAAACGCGAAACTTTCAGTACGCCCACGCACGTCGCAAGCTGACCGATCATTACCGAGGGCAACGCGGGGCACGGCTGGGACTGGAAAACCTGATCCGGCTCGGCGTCACGGACCTGCTCGACTACCTGCTGCACAAAGACTTCAACACCGCAGCGGGCGTCGTGCTGCGAGTGCAGCGTCTGGCCGTCGATTGCAGCGATCAGTCAGACCACCTGCGAGACATTATCGCCGAATACAACTCGCCGCTCGTGCTGGCGGCATTTGGTCGAGACAAGCCACTGACCGGCAAGCCCGAACGCACCGACAAATCCGGCGACCGCTGGCGATCTCGGATCAATCCGAAATTCAAACTGCGGCAACTCACGTATCAGCCCAACCACTGGAAGCGATTCTTTCACGCGAGACTGAGTACCGACTTCGGCGAACCCGGCAGCGTGTCGTTGTTCCAGGACGACGCTTACCGGCATCAGACATTCGCCGAGAATCTGCGAGCCGAGAAACGGTCCATCTTCAACGTCGAAGGGCCGGACGGCATCGAAGAACAGCACCGGTTCACGTGCCCGCCAGGTATCGACAACCACTGGTTCGACTGTGCCGTCGGCGCCACCGTGCTGGCCGCCCACGAAGGCTGCCAACTCTGGTCCAGAGCCTCTACGCAGCAACCCGCAACCAACAAAGTCAAGCTGTCCGAACTCCGACGACAAAGGCAGGGCGTATGATTATGGCGAGCGAGATTCCATCACCGGTCAACGACGACCTGCAACCGCCGAACCTGTCAGCACAGCGTCAGCAGATGCGGTCGGCTGCCACGGGGCTGGCGTGTCCGAAGTGTGGCTGCCGTCACGTGCCGGACGAAACGGGCGAAGGCCGCCGACGGGCAAGCGAAGTCACGCACAGCGAAGACATTCCCGACCGCATCCGCCGCCGTCGAGTCTGCCGCAACTGCGACTATCGATTCACGACGGTAGAAATGCCGACGCGAGACGCCGCCTGATGATACCTGTAGCACTCGCCGCCTGATTCTCATCGCTCATCGTTGAATCCTCGATTTCTGTCAGCGTGTTTCTGCTAATCGTGCGGCATGGCCACCACGAAACAGGATCTCAGTGCTGCTGCCGCCAAGGCGAAAAAAGTCGTCGCCGACGGCGTCGTCGTCGAACGGCACGGCCTCAAGGATATCGCCGAGGCCGACGACCGCACCAGCTCGACGGACGCCGTCAAGTCGGTCGGACGTGGCCTGATCCTGACTCGTACCAAACCACCAGGCACCATCTAAGCGGATCCCGTTGAATGCCGAGAATTCTCGACGCCCACGGAAAACCGATGTCGACGACTCGCGAGTTGCAATACCGCGATCGACTGTCCGACGTGCGCGCGTCGTATGACGCCAGCCGCACCACCGACGCCAATTCCAAACACTGGACCAACGCGGACTACCTGTCGTCGAATGCCGAGAACAGCCCGGAAGTCTGCCGGCGCCTGCGAGCCCGCTCCCGCTACGAATACGGCAACAATAGCTACGTGCAAGGCCTGGCACTCACGCTCAGCAACCACACGATCGGCACCGGCCCGCGTCTTCAGATGCAGACGCCCAACGCCGCCGCCAACCAATGGATTGAACGACTCTGGCAGCAATGGGCCACCGCCGTGCGACTGGCTCCCAAGCTGCGAGTCGGCGTGTTGTCCCGCTTCATCGACGGCGCGATGCTCGGCGTGAAGACGACGAACCCCAAGCTCGCCCATCCGGTCAAGCTGGACTTCAGGGTTCGCGATTACGACCGCCTCGAAACGCCCGACCTGATGGGGCCAACCGACACGCAAATCGACGGCATCAAGTTCGATCAATGGGGCAACCCGACTGAATTCCATCTGCTCAAAGATCATCCCGGCGGCGACTTGATCACCGGGACCAATCCCAACGATTACGACCGCATCCCCGCCCGGCACGTCTGCCACTGGTATCGCTCGTTCCGCCCTGAACAGGATCGCGGACGCCCCGAGATCACGCCCGCCCTGCCGCTGTTTGCTCAGGTCCGCCGCTACACGCTGGCCGTCTTGCGAGCCGCCGAACTGGCCGCTGAAATCGCCGGAGTCATCCGTACGAACTCGTCAGCGATCGAAGCCGACGAAGTCGAAGCAATGGACGCCCTCGAAATCGAAATGGGCCATCTCCTGACGCTGCCGCGCGGCTGGGATATCAGCACGCTCAAGAGCGAGCAGCCGGTCACGACTTACGGCATGTTCAAAGAGGAGTTGCTCGTTGAGGCCGGTCGAGCGGTCAACGCACATCGCGGAATCATGCTCGGCGACCACTCGCGCTACAACTACGCCAGCGGTCGGCTCGATAAGCAGAACTGGCACACAATGCTGGAACTCGACCGACAGGATTGCGAACTACTCGTTCTGGAATCACTGCTGATTGATTTTCTGTCGGAGCTGGCACTGATCGGCATGTTGCCCAACACGCCGGCCATGTCCGCCGCGTACTGTCCGCCGGCGATTCCGAAGCTCGAAGCCGCTGCCGGTTATCTGGACGTGATGGCACAGGCACCCGCCGTGGCGGACTGGCTGCGAGGCAAATCCGACGCACAACCCGGACTCTGTGACGCCGTGCTAGCCGTGAGAACGCTCAAGGCTGGCGGCTACGAAGACGCCGCTGCGGCGGTGCTCAGTATACCGCACGCGTGGGGCTGGGACGGCCAGAAACACGTTGACCGAGCGAAAGAGGCCAAAGGCCAGCAAATCGAACTCGCCAACGGCACGACCAACCGCCGCCGCGAAATGATGGCCACCAACCTCGACATCGACCAGGCCGACCAGGAAGCCGCCGACAGTTACGGCGTGGACGTCGCCACCTACCGGTCGCGGCTGTTTGACGCCCACTTCCCGACAGCCGCTGCCGCACCACCGGCCAGCGACACACCACCACCACCAGACAACGGCGAAGAAGCGGACAACGAGGGGGATGACGAAGCGGAAGACGTGACTGCCGCCTGGCAGGACGCCGACGCTGATACTCAGGACCAGATACGTGAGCTGCTCAGCATCTGAACCGGAAGACGCGGAAGACCTCTGCGACGAACTCGATCGACAGACAGACCTCGAAAACGAACGCGAACACGACAACGGGTAAACATGGCACGACGACCGGAACAACTCGAACGACGACGACGACGCAAAGCGAAACGCTCGCGTCAACGCTCATCGTCCGCGCCGGACTTCATCGCCGCCAGTGGTCAGCTCGACGACCTCGCTCCACTCAACGCCAGCGACACGCCGCCGGATTTCTGCTTCACCATCGGCGACGAAATCGACGCCGCCGGTGATGCCGGATTCGAGCTGATTGAAGCGGCCGAGGGCGAAACCAAACCGCCCGGCTTCCAGATGAACGCCTACACCGGCGGACTGCTGGACCTGCCCAACTACTACTACCCCGTCGTCGTCGATCTGGCCGGGATGTCCGGGCCACGTCGAGCGACTCCGATTCTGCGAGATCATCAGATCGGACAGATCGTCGGTCATGGCCGAGCACGCATCGGTGACTCATCCATTGCCATCGAAAACGGACGATTCAGCGGAGGCGGCGACGACTCGCGGGAAGTGCTCGACGCCGCCCGCGAGGGGTTCCCCTGGCAGGCATCCATCGGTGCCCGACCGGTACAGGTCGTGTTCGTCGACGCCAAAGAAAAAGTAACGGCCAACGGTCGGACCTTCACCGGTCCTGTTTACGTGGCTCGAAAGAGCCAACTCAAAGAAGTCTCTTTCGTTGCCATCGGAGCGGATCGGGGCGGAGCCTCGGCGACTCTGACAGCACAGTACAAAACGCAATCGCAAGGAAGCGAAACCATGAACTTCTCAAAATGGCTGCAGGCAAAAGGCATCGACGAAACAAAACTCGACGATGCCACGAAGACCGTTCTTCAGGCTTCGTTCGACGCCGAGATCAAAGCATCAGCAACCGGCGGCACTACGGCCACCGCGACCGCTGAACCCGGCACTGTTCAGGCATCGGGCAACCGATTGCCAGACACTCCGGCCAGCGGAACCACTGGCGACATCAACGCCGCCGGCAATCAGGGATTCAATCGCGGAGTCGGCAACGACGGAGCGACCACCACGCCGGACTGGCTCATTCAACGCCGCCAGCTCGAAGCGGGTGAATCACTGCGAGTCGATCGCATCAACGCCGTTGCGAAGCAGGAAGGCGTGGAAACCGTCAAAATCAACGCGTCCGGTGCGTTCGATCCCAACGGGACGCAGTCAGTGCCGTTCGCGGCTCACGCCATCCAGGCGGGTTGGTCATCGACCGACGCGGAACTGGCAGCCCTGCGATCCGCTCGACCGTCTGACACTCAGACCGGCCACCGCAACGCCGGCGTGCAGAACGTCAACGCCAACGTTGTCGAGGCGGCCATGTGCCTGACGCTGGGCATCCCGGCCGACATCACGGAAAACGGCAAGTCGGTTCCACTCGTCGCGGCTGGACTCCCGGCACAGCAACGCGAACAGGTACTGAATCAGGCAATGGAAGCCAGCTTCCAACAGTTCGGTTTGTCCGCGTTGATGGATGAAGTGATCCTCGCGAGTGGCGCCATGTATCGCGGCCAGCGAGGCACCGACGCCTACATTAAGGCCGCAATGGGTGCCGAACGACAGATGATTCAGGCCGGTGCCAGCACGATCAGCCTGTCCGGCATCCTGTCGAACGTCGCTAATAAGCTGATGCTCAGCTCGTACCAGCAAGCCGAAACCACCTGGCGACAATTCTGTGCCGTCGGTTCAAATAAAGACTTCAAAGCGAACACTCGCTACCGACTGACAGAAGCGGGGTCGTTCCGCAAAGTCGGCGCGGACGGCGAACTGAAACACATCTCGCTCAGCGAGCAAAGTTTCAGCACGCAGCTCGACACTTACGGCATGATGATCGCCCTCAATCGTCAGATGATGATTAACGACGATCTGGGAGCGTTCGCCGAACTGCCCACGTTCATCGGCAACCTGGCGGCCATCCGTGTCGAAGAGGCCGCATACGTGTTGCTGCTCAGCAACCCGTCCAGTTTCTTCCACACGGACAACAGTAACCTGACCAGTGGAGCCAGTTCGGTTTTGGGTGTCGGTTCCATGACGACCGTCAAAACGAAGTTCCGCAATCAGGTCAGCAGCAACGGCAAACCAATCCTCGCCACGCCGCGAGTTCTGCTGGTGCCGACCACGCTCGAAGATTCCGCCATGCGGTTGCTCGATTCCGAGTACCTGCTCGAAGCGTCAACGGCTGGTTCTCCGACCGGCGAAAAGAACCCGCACAAGGGCACGCTTCGCCGTGTGGTCAGCCCGTATTTGAACAACACGTCGATCACCGATGAAGACGGCAACGCCATCACCGGGCAAAGCGACACGCACTGGTACATGCTGACCGATCCGTCGGTACTGGCCGCACTGCGAGTCGCGTTCCTCAACGGTCGACAGGTGCCGACGATCGAATCGTCCGACGCGGAATTCGAAACGCTCGGCATGAAGTGGCGAGGGTATCTCGACTTCGGTGTTGGCATGGAATCCACCGAAGCCGCACAACGCTCCGCCGGAGCATAACACGGCAGGAAACCGGCGGGCCGCTCATCACGGCCCGCTTCGGTTTCTCGTTTCCTCCTGACCACTCAATCGAAACCACTCAATCGAGACTCAGAACATGAGCGAACGCATCACCAACCTGCTGGCCGCCTGCGGAGACGGCAACCCGACGATCAATATCAGCGCCGCCGACGCCCACGAAATCGGCCTCGCGGGTGGACAACACACCGCGAACGACATCCGCAAGGCACTCGCCGGCGAACCCGCCGGAGCAGCACCAGTTGCCAAAGCAGACGCGGCCAAAGCAGACGAACCCGCAAAGAAGACAGCCACCAGAAAGCCAACCGTCAAGCCGTAGGCTGGGACTGGTCCCAGCTACATCACCCCTCAGCCATATTCGACACCTGACACGGAGGTCAGACAATGACTCAAGCCACTTATCGAGCACCCGGAAAAACCGTCGATTACACACCGGGCTCGGCGGTCACTGCCGGCGACGTTGTCGTCACCGATAATCGCGTTGGTATCGCTCTCAGCGACATCGCCGCCAGTACGCTGGGAGCCCTCGCTGCCTGCGGACTGTTCGCCATCGTCAAAGTCACCGGCGCCATCGCTGACGGTGCCGATGTGTTCTGGGATGCTGACGGCGACCCGCTCGGCGGAACTGCCGGCTCGGGAGCGGCCACCACTCAACCAATCGGGCCGTATCTCGGCACGGTTGTCGGAGCGGCGGGAGCGACCGCCACCACTGCCGACGTGCTATTCCAGCAACGCACGCCCGAACCGCTCGAATCCGAGATCACGGATCCCGGTGACGCCGGAGCCATCCCGGTCGACAAATCGGGGCACGTCAACATTGTCACGGCTGGCGCGGAAACCCGCACACTGGCCGCGCCATCGTACGCCGGTCAGCAGTTGCTGGTTGGACTCAAGACGGACGGCGGCAACTGCGTCATCACGTGTGCCACGGCGGTCAATCAGACCGGCAACAACACGCTGACGGCAGCCGACGCCGGCGACGCTCTGGAACTGGTCGCGATCTACAGCGGGGCCAACCTTCGCTGGCGTGTCCGATCCAACGACGGAGTTACACTCGCGACGGTCTAAGCATTCAACAACACGAACACTGCCGGGACGTCCGGCAGTGTTCCTGACTCTCCACTCGCAACATGTCCATCACCGACGACATCACCGACGCACTGGCCGATGCCCGCGAGGAATTCGGCGAAGGGCTCACCATCACCTACCACGATGGCAACGGCAACAGCGTTGATCTGAGCGGTAAGGCGTCGCTGGGAGCCACGGAACGAGAACAGAACAATAACGATGGCATGGTCCTGCAGACCGAATGGCAGGACGTGCTCGTTAAAGCGAGTGACCTGATTTTGAACGGCTCGGTTGTCGAGCCGGAATCCGGTCACACGGTGAAAGTCACCAACGCCGTCAACGTGATGGTCTACGACGTGTCGCCGATCGGCGACGAACCCTGCTTCCGCTATCGACGCGGCTCGAATCGGACCGAGCTGCGAATTCACACCAACGAATCCTATACGGACCCCCTGCCATGAAATCATGCCCCGATCGCCGCCGTCTGCTGTTACTCGCCGGAATCCTGGCACTGTTCGCCGTGTGTGGCGTAATGGCCGCCAGCGGCAACCTCGACGCCGCCCTCGCGACGGCCGCCGTTCCCGTGCTCGGCAGCGTCTTCGCTCCGCCGAACCCGGTGGATGATCGCGTGAAAGTTACTGCCGCCGGTATCGCCAATTCGTTCGGCAGAACCACGAAGGGCAATAAGACGGTCGACGTGTGTGGCGCTTTGGTTCTGGCGGCCATCGGAAACCGAGACCCGGACCTGGCGAAATACATCAAAGACGAACTTGGAGAAAGGACCGGCGAAGACCGCGAAAACGCCTTCGTCAACGTCCCCGGCATCAGAACCCTGCGAGCCCTCGACCCGGTCTGTGCAGTCAAGGTCGGGAAACGAAATTCCGAAGTCGCCGAACTCCTGACACGATTCGACGAAGCCGAAAAGAATCCGCCCGCCACAACCGCAGTGACTACCAGTGGCGCCGGAAGCGGCAAGGGCACTCCTGCCAAATAACCGTAACTCTCAACCATCGTCTCGGATTCTTCCTGATGTCCACTCTTGTCGCCATCTCGACCGCCGTTACTGACTACCTGTCGCACGTCGACCGGGGCTGGTCAGAGACGCTGAGCGTGTCGAGAAATTGGGCGCCGAGCTGGGACAAGAAGAAGAGTTTCCGTCCGACTGATCCGGCGAGGCTGACCATCATCCCCGCCGGGTTGATCACCGAACGGGATGACACCGACGACTGGGCTGACAGTCCGGCCGTCGGAATACTCCTGCAGAAACGCTACGCAGACGACGCTGACGGCGACGTCATCAGCACACTCGTCGAAGACGTGTTGAAGCAGCTCAAAGCGATCAACCTGGACGCGGTGAACTGCGAACTGACAAAGATCGAGATCCCGCAATGGCGTGATCCGGATGACCTCCGCGAGGACAAAGTCTGGACCACGGGCATCGTCCTGCACCTTCTGAGTCTCGAACATGAGGTGCCGTGATGGTTCCCACTCGACTGCAGGTCAAAGCCATGTTCTTCGACTCGAAGAAGGTGTTGGCCGCCGTTGACCGAGCGAAGGTCAAAGCCTTTAGTCGGGCCGGTGCCTTTGTGCGGCGTACGGCTCGTTCATCGATTCGCAAGCCGGGGAAAAAAGAGCAAACACAAACGCGATCCGTGCAGTCGCGACGGAAGAAATCGAATGAGGCCGGCGACCGCATCACGAAGCTGCAGTACGGCTACGCGAAACACGCTCTCGGACTGTCCGTCAATCGAAAGATGGAGCGCGGCGAAGCGGGGCAACTGATTGATCAGGCGGAAGCTGATCGCGGAATCCTGCGAGCCACCGTGCCGCCGTCACGACGTGGCAAGGCACCACGGAACCGGTCGGGCACACTCAAAAACAACATTTTTTTCGGTTACCAGAACGTCACCAACAGCGTGTTCATCGGTCCTGTCCGACTCGGTCCAGCCACAGCCAATGTCCTGGAGCACGGCGGTCAACTCAAAATCACTCGCGGTCCCAACAAGGGGAAACGTGTGACGGCGCACAACCCGTTCATGCAGCCGGCACTTGAAAAGAATGCCCCGAAGTTTCCCGGCCTGTTCGCCAACACGATCAACTGATCACGAAATCAATCACCAAATCCAGACAAGGAAGTCGCAATCATGTCAGGCAGCACCCTCACCAAAGCGGGCAAGAAAGTTTACCTGTACCGCAACACGGGAACGTACGGAACTCCCGTCTGGAACCAGATCACCAACCGTCGCGACGCGTCGCTGAACGGCACCGCCACCGAAGCCGACGCCAGTGATGCCGATTCCGCATTCGACGAGACGATTGTCGTCTCTCGCGCTCTGGAATTGTCCACTCAGTTGAAATGGTCGACCGGGTCCGACGACTGGGCCGTGCTCAAAACGGCATTCATGGCCGACCCATCGACGTCGATCGAATTCGCGGTCATGGATGGTCCGATTGCGACCACAGGATCGACCGGACACCGCCTGACG
>ERZ890604.761-NODE-761-length-10191-cov-6.239542_pt1 | contig 10191 bp, 17 predicted proteins | sample MGYA00521097_ERZ890604 | MGnify/ENA primary metagenome ERZ890604 (study PRJEB32303, sample SAMEA104408625) | aquatic metagenome | biome: Brackish water; feature: Chemocline; material: water | place: Baltic Sea | collected 2014-10-26T21:54:00 | depth 120 m ... | reverse complement strand
CGACCTCGTTCAGAGTGCCGCCGCCGGTTCGTTTGTGAAGGGTAAGAGTCCAGCCAGAGGATGGTGCGGATGCAAGCCACGACACAGCGACAGATGTTGCTCGCATACTTGCCGCGACCGGGATACCGATGTTGCCCGGCTCAAGGACAATGCCCCCGCCCGTCTGAAGCTCTATGAGGGTTGCTGATGCGCTAGCGTTCGTGCCTGTAAGCACTGAAGACGAGACTCGGGCACCGATAGTATTGCGAACATCTATCCCGCTTGAGTCAGCGAGTAAGCCGATAGCAAAATCGCTAACAGTCGTTTTCGAGAAGACGCTGTCTGCCGTCCCATACAGCATCTGGTTAGCTGTTATGCCACCAGAAGAGATGCTGGTTAGGGAATCGCTTAACGGCTGCTTCTCAGCAGACAAGGCAACTCCCTTAGACCTCAACTTCTGCCTGAGAGAGACTCGGGGGTCACCGCTAGTTAGAGGGTCTTCCCTACGAATCCCAGATTTTGAATAGTCCGGCATGGCTTATCAGGACGGGTTAGACCCGGTTAGTTGGTCCATCACATCCGGCGGGGCATCACTTGCTGCCTTAGCCAAGTTGCGTGTGGTATTAGACTGCTGAGACTCTGCGTCCAACTGGGCCTGAGCAGCCATCGCCTGCTCCCTGGCCTGCCGCAACTCAACGACCTCCTCAGTGCTCCTGATGTGCCCTGGGTTGACCCCTAGCTTGTCACCGTAGTCATCTATGAAGTTGTCCGTGTTCAGCTTGTCTAGGGCCTCTGGGTGCGACTGAGAGAGTCCCTGGATCATTCCAATGAACCTATCGTCTGCACTGGCTCCGATAGCGCGTTGCGCCTGAGCGAGCATCGACACAAACTCTACTTGCAGGTTAGTGCCAGCAAGTTCTTCTGGAGGAGGCGGGATTAGCCCTACTTCCAGCATGTGATTGAACGTGATGTCAATCAAAGGCTCTAGACCTTCATGGTGGAGGCGTTCCAGAGCAGGTCCGAGCATCAGAAGTTTCTCTTCGTGACGCTCTGCGACCTCTGTAGCAGTCATGCTCTTGTTCGTAGACGAGAGCATCAAGAACAAGTCAGCGTAAAACGCGCTGTTGATGCGGCCACGAACGTCTTGGATGTCGTAGAGCAGACCTTGAAGGTCCGGGTTGACTTGCCATAGGGGGCGAATGCCTTGCCCGTTGCCGTCAACTTCAGTGTGACCACCGGGAAGCGTATCAACTTCCTTGTTCTTCATCAGGGGTGGACCCTGCGTAGGTGGCTGAGTCAGGTGATCAAGGATCTGACCCTTACGACGCTGCTCATGCTGGAGTTGCTTGACATCTCCAAGGCAAGACATGCCCGGTGAGTTGCCGTAGATGTCCTGACCGGAAACAGCCCAGCGCGGGACAATAGCCGGGAACCGTTGGAACCCAGACTCCCTCAGAACAGTGTTCACATCCGAACCTGTCTTACCCTGCTCCCAGTAAACGGAGCGGAAAGGCATGTCCTTGTTGTTCTTCCGGTCTGCGTAGCGGTCAGAGCGAGGCTCGATAGCGTGACAGACCGTGCGCCAGTCTTCCAGGTTACCGTTGCGGAACTGGTTCTGGATGCTGACCGATACCTTCTCGTATCCAAACTCCTGCACCATCTGTCCGACTGTCATGTCGAACTCCCGGTAGAGGGTGTTCACCCGCTCATTACTGTCCGTGCTGATAGCGTATTGACCCGCTGTGAGCACATGGTGGTGGATAACGCTCTTGAAGTCCGAGACAACGATTGATGCTGCGGTGCCGTATAGAGCGCACTCAGAGTAGATCCTCGGCAAAGCCCGGTAGGTGTTGCTCTGAGCAAAGACCCTAAGCATCCGGCTAGTGACCTCGTGTAGCCACTCTTTGACAGGGCCATACTTATTCATCTCCGGGTCAGGAGCGGTAAGCCTCATCCACGGGCGAGCAGGACTGGTAGCTCCAGCCATCAAGCCTGCCTCTAGCACCTGAAGTGCTCTAGTCGCAGTGCTATCAATGATGTTGTTATGCCGACGAGCACCTCGGTTGCGGTCTGAACTGAGGAACCGCCCGGTGCGAGGAAGAACGAACTTGCTCAACTCCTCCCAATGGCTCTCCCATGAAGAGAGTTCCGTCCAAAGCATCTGCTTACGGGCGCGGATATGCTGAATCAAAGAGCGATGCTCTCCGTTCCCGATAGATACCATTGAGTTGGGATACATGTGTCAGTCTCCGAGGCTATACGACCCGCCTAGAGTTTGGTTTGGGTCGCCGCCCGGTCCTGTTAGGAACGTGCTCGCAATGCCGGACTTAGCAGCAGCCCTCTTCTTAGCTAAGATCTTAGCAACATTAGGCTTCTTCTTCTGAAGTGCCCGTTGAGCCGCTGCTTGCCTCATACGCTCACTTCCGGCGGCGGACACAGCCTGTGCTTGCGCTCGCTCTTGCTGCTTAAAAGACTTCTTAGCCTGCCTGTCTGCCCGATTGCCCTGGTGTTGGGCTTGAGCTATTGACGCTGCGGCTAAGACCGCTCCGATTGCTATTCCTGCACCCATAATATATTACCTACGCCTCTGCGGCTGGGAAGAATTGGTCGTGATAGGCGTTCAGATTATCCTCAAGCCGCCGCCCAGACTGTGGACCCTTCTTCTTCTTTCTGGCTTGCTCTGCTTGCCACGCCCCGAGATTGCCTCGGTAGCCGGTTTGCCTGCCATACTCTGACATGACAGGACCGTATGGAGAGTCCGCAATTAGTCCTAGCGTGCCTGAAGTGGGGCTTGACAGACTTTCGATCTCTTTATCAAGAGTCCACCCAGCACTACCTAGCTTACGTTGCTGGTTTTTAAGGTCTGTGACTTGAGCCGCATTATTCTTCGTGGCTCTGCCTACCTGGAAGCCAGCCCCGTTGGAGTTGTTCTTAGTAGACCTAGTAGCCGATGCGCCGCTGTTGCCTGCTTTCTGACCTCGACCAAGGGCACCTCCATGACCCATGGTTCCACCTCGGCCTATAGACCCGAACAGACTGGAATACCCTTGAGATGTGTTGCCCATAACTAGAACTCTTTAGAGAATACGGAGGATACTTGCTCTCGCCGCTTACTGAGAAGCATGTCGAGATTAGAGTTGCATTTAGCGGTCCATAGCATACGTGAAACCCCGCACTCCTGAGCACTTTTCTCTGTTGACAATATAAGTTTCCACCCTATCGGGCCTCTGCGATAGGCCGGGTCTACATAAAGACTGTCGTTGGTGGCTAGGATCTCGTCGAAGTGCCCGTGCCTGTAAATGACAGAAACGCTGTAGCCTATCATGTGCCCGTCTATATAGGCACCCAGGGTAATCAGCATGTCCAGGTCATCGAGAGACAGATACCTGTTGTTGTCAGGGAGAAAGGCGACCCGACTGTCCTCTAACTCTCGGCAGTGGTCTTCAAAAAGGTGCTGACCGTCACTCCACAGGTCAAGAAACGAAACAGATCGTATGTCCAGGCTGGAAATGTCCATGGTTTAGATGTCGGCGTAGGGATCTCGGTCCCATTCCATGTTGCGCTTGTTCGAGGAAGACTTAGCACTATCGAATCGAGTGTCTGACTTCTGGATAGGGCTAGCAAATGTAAGTGCTAACGCATCTGCCAAGTCAGGGCTGCCTGCATTCTGAAGCCTCTTCTTGATTTGGTCCTTAGACTCCAATGCCCGCCTACCGTGAGAGTCAAAACTATAAGTAGGGGTCGCTAACTCCTGCTTGAGAGCCAGCATGTCCGGTATAGCCCCACCCCCCTGTAACCAGTCACGCATCTCGAACCACATCTCTGTCCTGCGGTTGACATGTAACGTGTGACGGTTGGCTCGACCTCCAAAGGGCACCTCAACTACGTGGTATCCGAGTTGCTTGAGCCGGTCGATGACTCCTGCCCCGGCCCCACTGTCGATGAACGTGGCTTCTGGGTGCCAATCCCCGATAGCCTGAGCTACGAGGTCCGCTAACTGCATGTTATCTACGCCTTGGTAGACCATAGGGGGGAACGCTTGCGGCCCCTGACGCTTCATAATGACGCTCCTATCGTCTCCGAACCGGGCAGGGTCTACTCCGATAACCCTGGGGGCGGCAATGAGATCCCTGGCCGTGTACATCTTCTTAGAAGCCGTCTCTGCAAGGCTAAGACTGATGAGTTGATCGTCTCCTGCGGCTGAGAAGTCACACAGCATCTCACGGGCAAAGACGGTTTCGCTCATCTCCTGCCTCATACGCTCCACCTCGGAGTGAACGATGGCATCGGTATCCTGGCAGGTAAACCTTGCTGCATACCATTCCGAGCCTGTCTTGCTCATAAGGTTGGCGGCGCGGTAGTAAAGCTCAGAGAACAGATTGATCCCCTGCGGGGTTCCAATGAACAGTGCCCACCCGAGACGGTCAGCGAGTGCAGGCTGCACGATCTCGTGCCACACCTCGGGCTTCATCTGTGCAACCTCGTCTAAGACCACCCCGTCAAGCCGAACCCCCCGCATAGCGTCCGGGTTGTCCGCACCGTAGATCTTAATAGTAGCCCCGTTATGAGGGAACTTAACGGCCAACTCCCCCTCCTGGATAACAGCACCCCCCGCCGCAACGATCTTCTCCACCCTGCTCTTCAGCCGGGACCAAGCAATCGCCTTCGCCTGCTTTAGCTGAGGAGCAACATAGAAGAACGCCCCCAACTCATGTTTACAGTTCATCGCGCAATCAAGCAACTCCATCAGAGCCAACTCGGTCTTCCCCGCACGACGATGAAGCGCAAGGACAGTGAAACGCTTCTTACTCACATGACAGGACTGCTGCCAAGGACGAGGCGTGTAATCCAATGAAACCGTTTCTTGAATACCCATTACTAGAAACTCATAACTCTAACCCTCGTCAGAGGGTAAAAATAAATACGTAACAGGTAACCCTTCCCTACGAACAACAGGGGTCTAGGGGAAGGGGGGGGGTCTATTCAGGAGCGGACTGACGCTGAAGAGAGGCAATGATGGGATGTGTGGAGATGTGTGGGGGGATAGGGGTGTGTGTCGGGGAGATATGTGGTTCCTCCTCCCCCGGCGCGACGCGAGCGAGCGATGGCCGACCCCCACCCGGGTCCGTTTCTGAGCCGATCCGCTCCACCGCAACGCTAGCACGCGGCACGCCCGTCGATACCGTGACTTGCACTTGCGATCCGCCGTTACCCTTTGCCGCTGCTCGTGCCGCGATCCAGGCGTTGGCCGCATACCGTCTAGCGTCAATACGCAACCGGTCGACTACCACCGTTTCCGGTGTAGCGTTGTCGCCTATCGTCACCATGGCCTCAAGCATGCCAGCAATACCGTTCTCGCGTGCGCGTGCGTAGGTCTGTGGCCGTCCTTCATCTTCTCCTCTCCGAATATGCCGATATACCCTATCCGCGCTAACGTCGTGTTGTAGGCACCATGACACTAACGTCCTACCTTCCTCGATCCAGGCCAAGCATGATCGCCACAAGTGGGGCGGAACCGATGGCTTGGAGTCGTTCGCTAATTCGCTGGCATTCATGCCCCTATCTTGCACGCAATCCAAAATTATTTCCAGCCTCGCCCCTGTCCTAAGTATTACGCGTTACAAGCGTTAACGTTACCCGTCACAATTATCAGTAAGAATCACAACAGGCAACCTTGCTGATCCGTCGATAGTGTGCTAGAGTTCATCCACGGCGATTCTGCCGAAACAAGGAAAGCAACATGGAACAGACACAAGAGTATCGTAACGCGGTTCAAATGAAGCGGGACGCGTGGGTACCCGCCCACGGCGGAAACGAACAACCAATGGTCGACCGTCAACGGCGCACGGTCCTCTACTGTTTCAACCCAGCGCAACATCGTCACGCATACATCGATTGCGGGACGGATACCGAGATGCACGCCGGATATGACCCCTGCGACGTAGGGGGATTTACCCAATAGACCGGCATTGCGCCGCTTGTCTCTCGCGGGAGGCATGCGAGGCAATTTCGCCTAACAAGGAAGCAAAACATGACTGCACAATGGGATAGAGAAACCGTCTGCACGATCCGAGACGCCATGCACAAGTTCGATGCACTAGATTACGTGCGACGATCCTGCGACTTGCTCGGCTCTGCAATCGTCGAAGATGTTATTGGCCTATATGTTCCGCACTATGCGAACAGTCCTATTAGCACACAATTGCTTTTCCGGGAGTGGTTCGATGAATGGTTTGGGCAACGTGATTTTGTTGTGGCGAACGGTGAAATTAGAGCAACTGCCAACCAATTTGGAAGCTAACACCATGACAAACCAATACGCGGCAATTATTGCCGAACTCCAGAGCGAATTGCGCGAACTCAAAACCGAGATTCATCACGCGGCCAAAAGCGGCCCCTGGATCGTTTTCGAAGGGTTGCGCGAACTGCAACGCGACTTCGAGTCGCAGATTGCCACCTTCCAGAAGGGCGGTCGTAAAGCGGCAGAACTACTCTACCCTAACGCCATCGAATGGGCCGAATCACCGGAGGGCAAGTGATGGAAACCACCATAGAGCAATTCGGATCGCTCCGAATCATCGAAATTACAGTGCCCACCGACATGATCGCAAACCCTGGACCGTGGGACGATTCGGCAGAGTCTTACGGACCTATTCTTGCAGAAATCAACCCCGACGCAAACATTGCCGACATCCGCGCCGAACTGGGTGAGTATGGCATGGAATACGACTGGCAGAATGAGCCGCTGATGACCGTATGGCAATACGTCGCGTGGTTGATTGCCTGCGATCGTATGGACCGATCCTAGCCCGGCATCGTGCCGCGAACGTCCTACGGGGCATTCGCGAGACGACGCCGTCTAAGCCTAGCGTGCTGGCATCGCACGATCCAAAACCAGGAAAGCAACCATGGTACGAGGGATAATACTCTACGAAGGACCGTCGGCATTAGACGGCGCACCTATCGTAATGATCGCTACTCTCAAAAGTAGCAACAGGAAAACCGGCGACATGATTCAGATCTGGATTCTGCGCGGTGACGTTGACCCCGTTTGGGCTATCAAGCATGGCCTGGACGATGCTATCTGTGGCGATTGCGTCCACAGGGGCGACGATGACCGACCGCGAACGTGCTACGTGAACGTCGGGCAAGCACCGTTGTCCGTCTATCGTGCTTACCAGCGCGGCATCTACAAGCGCGGCGCAATATCCGATCTGCCCGATAGACCCGTGCGAATGGGAGCCTACGGTGATCCGGCAGCGGTCCCGTGGTCCGCATGGGCTGGCATTACCGACCGCAAGGTCTGGACCGGATACACCCATCAATGGCGACAACCGTTTGCGGCACCGTTCAAGGATGTCATCATGGCATCGTGTGACAGTGTCGCGGACATGGCAGAAGCTGCCGCCAATGGTTGGCGTGCGTTCCTGGTAACGCCAGCCGATGCCGAGCGACCGGCGGATACGATCACCTGCCCATCAGAAACCCACGGCACACAATGCGCCGATTGCGGACTATGCAAAGGTGCCGCAGCACCTAACGCCCCACATATCTCGATACCGGCGCACGGTAGTGCCAAGGCTTTTATCTAACTACCCTTGAACCCGGCAACCCTGCCGGTAGACTGCTAACCCCTAACCCGCGTGGATCGCGGCGAGAATCCTACACGGTGTAGGGTGCTCGCGTTCGACTTACGAAAACAGACAGGAAAGCTGAGTTATGACTACTGAAACCATGGCAGCATCTCACCCCCTCGCTTCTCTCCGCGCCTGGGAGCCGATCGCCAAGCCTACTTGGTATCGGGACCACACTGGCACGCTCCGCAACACGGAGAGCGTGAGCAAGGTCGTGTTCCGCGACGATAGCGGCGAGGCTATCGGCTCTATCGGTGCAAAGGCTGGCATCGTCAGCAATGTCGCCAAATGCGACCTGTTCGAGAGCCTCGAACAACGCGGAGTTCTCTCGAATCTCTCGTGCGGAGAGTTTCGCGGCGGTGCTCGCGTCTGGCTGCGCGGCAAATCGAAGGCCAACAGCTTCGAACTGATGCCGGGGCACGAGATCGAGCACAATCTGATGCTCATCGACGGATACGACGGTGGCATCTCGATGCTGCCAGCCGATACCGCGATCAACTATGCGTGCGAGAATATGTTCGCCACGCTCAGTAAGCAGAAGAGCACGCAAAGACTGCGTCACACTGGCAAGATCAGCGAACGGTTTGCCGCGCTTGTGCAGCAAATCCACCAGAGCGTCACCGAGTTTGAGAAAACCAAGCACGCATTGCAGCACTTGACGCGGCAGAAGGCGCAGTTCTCCGACTTGCGCGAGATGCTCGACAAGTTTTTCCCGCTGCCTGTGGGTGAGGCTACTGAGCGCAAGGTCGCCAACGTGCAAGAGACGCGCAACAGGGTCGCACACGCATACGAGCACGCACCGGGAGCCGTGCCGGGCACCCGCTACGGTCTGTATCAGGCAGCTACCTACTGGCTCACGCATGAGCGTGGCCGTAATGGTTCGCGGTTCGAGCAAAACATTACCGGCGAGGGTGCTCGCCTGAACCGTGCCTTCCTGAGCCACACGCTCAACTAACCCCCACAGGGCTGACGGGATGCCCTCAAATATCCCCGCCAACTCCGCGCTGCACGGTTTGCAGTAACCCCGACAGGAAGGAAGCGATGAAGATCCGAATCGGAGAGGTCAAGTATCTTAGAGACACGCAAGAATACAAGGTGCCTGTGTTTGTAGATGGCCTCTACAACGAGGCGAAGAGTTACTACGCATCGGACAAAGACGATGCCGAAGCAACGAGGCTCGCCATGATTGCGTGGGCCGAAGCACAGGAGGCGAAGCAATGAACAACAAATCGAGAGAGAGAATCGAGGCACTGCGAGCCGAGGCACGCGAGCAAGGCGACGGCGAGATGGTGCTGATCTGCGACGATGCCCTGGAATGGGATGACAAGAGAGCCGCAATCGTGTGCCTGCAAGCTATCCGGTATGCCCGTGCGGAGGCGGTGCAATGATCGGTCCCCTTTGTGGCAGCGGCAGGCATCCCCGCATCCCTGAAAACCGAACCGCCAACGACCGCTGCCGAATATGTGCGTGGGAAGCGCGGCAGGAACTGGCAGAGAAGAACAGGCAATCGAAACGGGCGCAGCGAGAGCGAGAGCAAACTGCCAAAAACATGCTGCTCCGAGAGCGCAAGTCTACGTCTGACGATACGCCGCAAGAACATGCCAGGGCGGCGCAGATCTTTAAGCTCATGGATGCGCTCGAAGTCGCGCCGTCTGCCCGTGACCGTCTGCAACTGCAAGCGCAGATCGACCAGCTAGCCGGAGGCAAACCGAAGTGAGAATCCGAACAACTCTACCCCTTTTTCTCTTGATCCACAGGCAACCTTGCCTAAGTTACACCCGATGAACAACCACATCAAAGGCGGTCAAGGCCGCAGCAGCGAAGACATCGAAGAATCCGCGAGCGTGCTCGCATTTATTGCAGTCGCCCTAGTCGGGTGGCTGATCGTCGCCATCATTTGGAGAGCAACCTATGCCTAAGTTCAGAAACAAGACCGCGTTCCACAAGTTGTCTGAGGAACTGCAATTCCTGGCACACACGATCGACAAGGTGCCATCGGAGAGCCAATCGCAACTAGACACGGAGATCGACAAGCACATCGAGGCGATCTCGATGGATGTCGCCAGGATTTTCACAATCATGCAGGGTTTGATCAACGCAGCGAAGGAGGCCAAATGAACTACGACCCTGAGCAATACGACCACCGCATAACCGTCACGCTGACGGTGTATGCCCGAGGACCGTCAGACATCGAGAAGATCCGAGCTATCTCCTACATGGAGACGCAATCTGGATGGCTCGAAGACCTGGAGATCCGCACCGAAGACGTAGCGAGCGAGCCGATTGGCTTGTTCGAAATCGAGTCCGTTGAGAGTTTTACACCAACCCCTAGAAAGGAAAGCAAAGATGCAGATGCAAGTAACAGTTAAGGGCGAAGTCGTTACGTTCGATTCGCCGTTCGCCAGCGTAGAGGAAGCCATCAAGGCAATAGCAGAGAGCGGAACGCGCTCGAAGTTTGCCCTGGAACTAGCCGAGAAGCACGAGAAGTATGGCGATCTCTCCGAGAAGCAGCAGGCGTGGGTTCACAAGCTCGCCGTCGATGCGAACCGTCCACCGTTGGAAGACTTGGACCTCGGCT
>ERZ890604.759-NODE-759-length-10194-cov-55.081862_pt1 | contig 10194 bp, 12 predicted proteins | sample MGYA00521097_ERZ890604 | MGnify/ENA primary metagenome ERZ890604 (study PRJEB32303, sample SAMEA104408625) | aquatic metagenome | biome: Brackish water; feature: Chemocline; material: water | place: Baltic Sea | collected 2014-10-26T21:54:00 | depth 120 m ... | reverse complement strand
TGGAGCAATGGTCATCTTTCTAATTGCTTCCATAGCGTGCTGGGTAATGTACCCTAGTCAAATGGTAAAAAGGATTTAAATGATGGAGACGATAGAACCAAGAGTGATGAAACTGGAAGGAAATCATAGGGCTTTAGAGTCCAATCAAAAACTGTTAACAGTAGAGCTTTCGCAGATGAATAAAACTCTTAGCAAGATAGAGACATCAATTGAAAAGCAAAATGAAATTAGTGCTGATATAAGATTATTGAGTCTAAAATATGAAAATCATATTGAAAACGATACTGTGTCTCGCTCGAGAATCCATAAACGACTTGATATGGTAGAAGGTAATCAGTCCAAAGTAGCGTGGTTTATAATAGCTCTATTTATTACAGCAGTTGGAACTTTAGTTCTAAAAGGACATTAGATGAAAAACTGGAAGAGTACATTAGCCTTCTTTATTTTTATAGGTATATATGTATTTACAATACTAAAAACTATGCCTGAGGGATTAGTAGAAACCGCAGGATTTATAGCTTTCTACAGTTCTATATTTATGATGTTTAGAAGTGACTTCACAAGTGAGATGATAAGTAAGCTTATAGACAATATCAAGATAGGAAAATAAAATGTTTACACAACTAAATATATATAAAAACTTTATCATAGCTGGTGTTATAGCTTTGGTGGTCATAGCAGGTATATTCTATGTAAATGGGCTTAAACGAGATATACGAAATCTAAACTCTACTCTTAAAGACAATCAAATAGAGCTTGCAAACGAGAAGCTGCAAAGCACTCGTTATGAGTCTGCGTTAGATAAACAAAATACAGAGATAAATAAACTAAGGCTAGATAACAATACTTCTACTGAAAAATTAGCTAAATGGAAGGTGTTACCTGCTAAGATAAGATACAAAGTTATTTATAAAACAAGTGAGGTGATAAAATCAAATGAATGCAAAGATATTAAAAGTAGTATTGACAATATTCGTAATATTGACTTTAAGCAATTGTAGTTGTACTCCTGAAATTAAGTATGTTGATAAACCATACTATGTAAATATTCCTGTGAAGTGTTTTGTTCCAGAAGCTAACTGTAGCTTCAATAAAGATACTGATACGGAAGTTATAAATAGTATGTTGGAGTGCATTATTGATATGAAAAGAAATGAGGAAGTTTGCAAATGAGCAAAGATGAAGAAATAGCAATGTACAAAAATATGGTTAAGCTATACAAGTTTGATTTTCTTACAGGGTTAAAAACTCGTTACGACTTCATAAAAGAAACTAAACATAAGATGCAAAGTCAAATGTTTTACCTAATGATGACAGACATTACAGGTCTCCATGCCGTAAATAGAGACCCGAAGAAAGGTTATGAGTTTGGTGATATGCTTATTAAAAAAGTTGCAAACGACTTAAAGCATATAGAGTACCAATGGGAAACCTACAGACTTGGTGGTGACGAGTTTATGACTATTTTATTTGAGAAACCAGACATTGAAATTGATAGTGCTACCAGTGCTTGTGTGTTTAGTGGGGACTTTCTCACACTCGAGGAAGCTATAAAAGCAGTAGACACATTAGTCACAAAAAAGAAAATATTGTTAGATAGAAGACGAAAATGAGTAAGGGTGAATGTAGTGGCTGCAAACATTTAGCAGTTGCATATGGAAGCACTTGGACCTGGTGCAATTTCTATATGAGACATCTTGAAGATGTTGTAATTTGTGGAGAAAAGGAAACATAATGAAAAACATATATTTTACTGAAGAAGTTAGTATTGGCGGAAGTTTAACTTGCCCATGTGGGTGTGATGCTAAGTTGTCAGACATAACCTTAAGTGCACTGAATACACTTAGAGAAATGTATGGTAGTCCAATTTATACTGAGCAAGGTGCAACTTGTGTAGAATACAGTGTAAAAAAAGTTGGTCGAAGTGCAGGAAGCACTCATATAGATAATGGTGATGGCTCACTAGCTATCGACATAAAGAAGAAAACTTTTAAAAGTAAAGCAGATTACTTTCATTTTTTAAGTTGTGCTTATCAAGCAGGGTTTATGGGGTTCGGACAGGGTATAGGATGGTTTGATATACATAAAAAAGATAAGAGATTACATATAGATATGAGAGAAACAAATGATATAGTAACTTGGGTGTACTACTAATATTGCAGAAGAGTACACATTGACGTGAGAACAAATAAAGCTAGATGAGGTGGTATAAGGTATGCATAAAGATAAATCAGGTATACTATCATAACGAATACAATTGGAGTTAGCCATATGAGCACTAAAACAAACGAGTTACAACCTGGGTGGAAGAACTCTCCGACTTACAGTAAGCTAAGTGCTGATGTAGAGGCTAGTTCTGGTATCCAGGACGATATACGTACAACACTAGAGAACTATAAGATAATTAAAGACGGTGGTAAAGCTGTTAAGGTTAAGCCAGGTAAAAGTTCTGTACGGCCAAAGATGGTTAGAAAATACCAAGAGTGGCAGTACCCTGCTAGAGAAGAACCATTCCTTAATACCCCTAACATGTTTCAACTTATGCCTCGGGGCCCTAAAGATGCTCCAGCCGCTGCTCAGAACGGAATGCTACTTAACTACCAGTACGAAACACTACTAGATAAAGTATCCTTAGTAGGCAACGTGGTGAGAGTAATTACTGACGAAGGAACTGTTATAGTCAAAACAGGTTGGGAATCCAAGTATGAGATGAAAATGGTTACTAAGCAGCGCCCTATCTATGCATCTGCAGAAGATAGCTTAAAGTTGATAGAAGCTGCTATGCAGTCTGGGCAAATGGACAGAGCACAAGCTCAGGAAATGCTCATGAGTGGTGAACCAATGCAAGTTGGTATAGAAGACTACGAAGAAGAGGAAGAAGTGCTCACAAAGAACCAGCCAACGCATACAGTGCTAGATGGTGCTAATGTTGGGATAGACCCTAATTGTGAAGGCGATTTAAGCAAAGCTGGATTTATTTGGCATGAGTATGACACCAGCTGGTCAGAGCTAATTAAAAATAGATATGAAGAACTAGAGGATGGTACTACTCGAGGCTACTATAAAAATATAGATGAAGCGCTTGCAGCTGATTCTAGCGTAGCTTACTTCGATAATAAGTCAAAAGACTATAGTAACTTCGTATATGACGATAAAGCTAGAAAGAAGTTTAAAGCTGTAGAGTATTGGGGCTATTGGGATATTCAAGGTGATGGTGTACTAGTAAGCATAGTTGCAGAGTGGGTAGGTAGTGTACTTGTACGGCTGGAAGAGAACCCATACCCACATAAGCGCTTACCGTTCAGCATAGCATATGATATGCCTGTACTTAGAAGCACACGTGGTGAGCCTGTGGCACTACTATTAGATGATAACCAAGATTCTAACGGTAGAATGGCTAGAGCTATGCATGACATAACCAGCACAGCAGCTACAGGGCAAGAGTTTATAGATGCTAACTTCTTTAGTAGCATAGCAGACAAAAATCAGTATGAGAAAGGTAATACAGTATACTTTAACAGCCAAATGGATCCTAAGCGTTCTATTTACAGACGAACTGTAGATCCAATTGATAACTCAATTCTACAAGTCATGCAGCTTAATACACAAGAAGCGGAGAACTTCTCAGGAACTAAACCGTTTGATGGTATGAAGGGTGGTCAAGGGCTAGGGCTCACTAAGATGTCATTAGATGCTACAGCTAAACGTGAGTTATCTGTGTTAAGACGCATAAGTGCATTATTCATTGACATGGCTAAAATGGTCATAAGCATGAACCAAGCGTACATGGACGAGAACCAGACTATACGAATTACAGACACAGAGTTTGTTGAAATAGCCAGAGATGACCTGCAAGGAGACTTTGATTTACGTGTTAGCATAAGCACACCAGAGAAAGATGACCAGCAAGCACAGTCACTAATGACACTATTACAGACTAATGCCGCTAGCATGCCTCCACAGCTATACGCTAAAACTATGGGTAAGATACTGAGACTGCAGTACCAGCCAGACTTGGCTGAAGAGTATGAGCAGTTCAAACCAGAGCCAGATCCGATGCAAGTTAAGATTCAAGAAATGCAGATGGAGAATGCTAGACTACAGAATGAAGTACTCAAAATGGACATGATTGCTAAGCAAAGCTTAGTAGAGGAACGTACTAGTAGAATGATAGAGAACACTGAAGCAGACATAGCAAATAAGCTAGCACAGGCAGAGTTAAGAGCAGCTCAAGCTGAACTTGCGCTTGCACAGGCTGAAAAGGCTAAGAGTGAGTCGGATATGCTAGATCAGAAGTTTATTGATAAGGATAGTGGAAGTGCGAGAGAGCGGGAGGTTCAAGATTTAGAGTATGCTGCTACAGTGAAGAACCACCTCAAGATGCTAGATGTAAATAAACAAAAACAAGGCGGTAAATAAGATGGTTGGGGATATGACAGGACAAGGCTTAGGCCAAATGGGTGCTAGACAGCAAGCTCCAGAAGAGTTTACAGTTGACACTGCTGCTAGAAAGAATGCGGATATAGTTAATAAAGTAAGAGCTGAGAGCGGTAATGCAGCAGGTATGCAAGGGTTAGGTACAATGCAAGCCGCCCAAGCTGCAAGAGGTGTAACACAACAACAACAACAACAACAAACTTCTGAGCTACAAGGGCTCGGACAAGTTGACCCTATGGCACAGTCAATGCAGATAGATCAAGCTGCGATGGCTGCTGTACAGAATGGTCAAGTTGATCCTATGGAAGTGTTAAATGACCCACGAGTTAGTGACCAGGTGAAAGCAAGTATACAAGGAATGATGGTCTAATAAAGCTTTAAGGTTATATGTAGTACAATTCTCATATGATAGCTTTGAGCTGGATAATTAAAAAGGATATAGGTGAATCAAGCAATGGATGCAACCGCAACTAACTTCGAATCAGAGACTACTAGGAATCAGTATATTGATGCACTGGTAAAAGAGATAGAAGAACTAGAGATTAAGGCGAAGTACGCTAAGGCATTTAAAGAATTATATGAGAGTGCTAATTTCAAGACAGTAATTCTAGATGGGCTTCTAAAAGAGTATGCGACTGAAAAAGCCACTACACTGGTAGACCCTAATACAACTGAAGAGTTAGAAACTGAAACATTAATTGAATTGAAGTCATTGAGATATCTTAGTAAATTCTTGCACACTAGGTTACATACAGCATCACATGCTGATAGACTTGTTGCAGAAAATAAACAATTACTGCTTGACATACAGTCAGGTAAAGAGGATATATAAAAATGGCAAAAACATACGATAGTGTAGCTGATGAATTAGATGCGATGATAAGAGGTAATCATGAATATGATACTACTGAAAGTGCTGATGATTTAGCAGTTAACAACGAGGACACAGATCACACTGAAGAGGATGATACCATAGCAGAAACGAATGGTCAAGCTGCCGAGCTTGATGAGGATAGTGCTGATGGTGCTGATAATGATAGTGAGGAAAACACTCTAGTAGATGATGATAGTTTAGATGTAACAGAAGATGACGAGGACAAGTCGAAAGATGGTGCCAAGGAAGATTCAACTGCTACAGAAGATAGTACAGAAACGGATACTACTGAGGACGGCTCAGAAGTAAAGACTACGGATACTATTGACTACCAGAAACAGTACGCAGATTTAGTGGAGAAATCTAAAGCTGCTACAGAATTCTACGAAAAAGTCGCTGGTGTAAAGTTCAAGGCTAATGGTAAAGAAGTTGAAGGGTTCAAAGATCCTCAGAAGATTATCCAAGCTCAGCAAATGGCATATAACTATAGCGAGAAGATGGCAGGATTTAAACAGTATCGTCCATACATGGGGCCACTGAAAGAGCGTGGTATGTTAGACGACCCGACTAAGTTTGACCTTGCTATGAGCTTGATAGATGGTGATAAAGAAGCACTAAAGCAGCATATGGCTAACATAGGTGTAGATCCAATGGAATTGGATATGGAAACTATTAGTTATACTGCCGCTCCTAAAACCTCTAGTAGAGATATGCTAGCGATAGAAGATGCGTTAGAAGCTGCTAAAACACATGGTGTTGAGGATAAGGTATACTCCACTGTGATGAAAGAGTGGGACGACGATAGCTTTAAAGAGTTTATTGGTAACAAGGCTGTACAGAACGACTTAATAACACAGATGGCTAGTGGCGATTATGATGTTGTTATGGGTAAAGTAGCACAGCTGTCTGTTATAGATGATAGCTTTTCTAACATGAAAATGGTAGATAAGTACAGAGCAGCTATTAGTGAACTTAACAGTGAAGTAGTTCCTGCGGCCTCGCCCACTCCGGCTACAACTGTGCCACCTGAGGTGCCTATTGTAGATACACAAGCATTAGCAGCTGAAGAATCTGCGAAGATTGCAGCTAAGGCTGTGGCAGAGTATAAGGCAAAAGTTAATAAAGATAGAAATGAGAAAGCTAAAGCAGAGCGTGAAAAGGCCACTGCAGTTAGTAAACCTAAAAGTACTACATCTAGTAAAGTTAAGCATGATCCTATGGCCTTAAGTGGTAAAGAGATTTCAGATATGCTTGATAGAATGATGATGGGAAAGAAATAATATAAAGGATATCTAATGGGTATTACAAGTAATTTTAATGATGGTGGAGTAACTTCCAATACAATCGACAGACAGTTTACGCCTGAGTTCGTAACTAAGGCAGTAGTTGAAATGCCAGCACGTAAGAGATTTTTCTCTAACCGTTCTAATAAAGTGGCAATGCCTAAGAATCATGGTGACACGTTAACTAAAGAAGTAAGACTTCCTATGTTACATAAGGATAATATGGTAGATGGTGGTGTTGATGCTACTGTTGCATCTATAATCAAAAATGAGTATGCTCGTGTTGTTTCTTCAACTGGGCTAGTTGTTCAAAGGTACAATGTAGAAAACTACCTTGCAGCTGATGGTTCAGTTACACTTGACGCTGCTAGAACTGCTGCACGTAATGCTGCTGTTGCTGCTTTACAAGCTGGTGAAGAAGTTAAGTCGACTGCTGGTTCTATCTTGAATGGCGCTGCTGGTTATAATACGTCTACTGGACCACTTGCTGTGCTACCAGAAGAAGGTGGAGTTGTTAACTTACTAAATAGTTCAAGTAAACTAGTTAGTGCTAAGATTTCATTTCATGGTGTTGCTTCTAAGTATACTGTTCGCTCAGTTAATTTAGATTCACGTATGGGCCAAGTTGCAACTAAGATTAAAGATCTTTCACGTGCTGTTGTTGAGCTTAAAGAAATGCAAGTTCAAAACTCTGTTTTAGCTGCTGCTGAACTTAACATGATGCCTTCTACAGCTAAAGCGTATGTTGTTGATATGTCAGATATGGATGGTATGGATACACTTACATACGATGCACTTACTGCATTCGAGCAAGAGTTACAGCGTGATGATGTTCCATTGGATACTGAAATTCTACAAGGTGTAGATTTAGTTGATACTGTAACTGTTGAAGATGCATATATTGCATACGTTAACCGTGAAGCAATCCCAGTTTTACGTAGAATCACTGGACCTGGTGGAGCACTTGTATGGACTGAGAAGTCTAAATATGCTGCTGGTACTACATTGTTAGAAGGCGAGCAAGGCTCAATCGGTTCATTCCGTTTTGTTGTTGTTCCTGATCTTGCTGTATATCGTGGTGCTGGTGCTGCTGTTGGTGGTGCGTTAACTACTGTAACTGCTGGTGCGTTTGTTGTTGGTGACACGTATGTAATCAAAACTATTGGTACAACTGACTTTACATTGATTGGAGCTTCTGCTAGTACAATTGGTGTACAATTCGTTGCTACTGGTGTTGGTGCTGGTACAGGTACTGCTACAGTATCAGATGGTGACTTGTCAAATGCTGCAACTCAAGCTGCTGCATACAAAACAGTTAAAACTGATGGTACATTCTATGATGTATTCGCAATGGTAGTTGTTGGTGATGACAGTTACTCAATTACTGGTTTCGGTGGTGAGTCTACATCTGCTAAACACATCATGCCTAAAGCTGATGTACATAACGACATGTATGGTGAAGTTGGTGGTGTGTCTGCTAAGTGGTCTTACGGATTTCTTCCTTATAGACCAGAGCGTATCAAGATGCTAGCTTTCACAGCGACTAGAACGGGCGTAGTAACGGCAGCATAGTGAGGTAAGTAGTATTTCTTAATACTACACCTCCAAAAGCAACCTGATTAAAATAAATAAGCTACAATTAATTAACTATTTGGTATACTTCTCCTGAACAAATAAAACAGGAGGTGCCCAAATGGTACTACTAAAACGACTCCCAGCAATATCACACCCTACAACTAATATTAAGATACCTCATAGTCTATTTCATTGTGACTATTGTGATTCTGATGTAGTAAAAGTACATAATGCAGGACTACATGCAAGTACATGTGGTAATGTTACATGTGTTAGAAAAAACAAAGTTGAGCAGGCTAACCTCAAGTACCCAACTTCAAAAATGGAAAGAGTAAAAGATCTTGGCATTATAAAGACTAAGCCAGGAAGATTTGAACATATGTCTATTTACAAATGTCCTACATGCTCTGATGAGATTACAATAAGATTTAGTGATGGTGTTACCCAAAAGTCATGTAGTAAGAAAGGATGTATTGCAGCCAACGTAGTGCGTAAACGCTCATATACATCAAACACCACACATGGAATGAGTAGTACGAAGTTATACCATGTATGGCAAGCAATGATTAAAAGATGTAAACCAGAGAATAAAAACAATCCTTCTTATAAATCATATGCTGGTAAAGGTATCACAGTATGTGATAAATGGTTAACTTTTGAAGGGTTCTACGAAGATATGGGGAAAGGCTATGAAGAGTTTACTGCAGGAGACAGTGCTAGTGAAGCTCCTTCTATAGACCGTATTGATAGTAATGGAAATTATGAGTTAAGCAATTGTCAGTGGATTAGTCAAGGTACTAATTCTAGTAAAGATAGAAAGATACCATTAGTCCAGCTAACTAAAGAAGGTGAGTTTATCGCAAGATTTACAGATTCTTATCATGCAGCTAGAGAAGCTATTGGACATGATGATAGTAGGGTAATAGCTGAGAAAGTCAATGCTGTAATGAATGGTAAGAGAAAGACTCATGCTGGTTGTGTATGGAAAAGAGAAGATGAGCACACTGTGGACACTAAGAGTGTCGTTATTGATACATTGATGAAGCCTACACAATTAGATACTAACCAAGGCACTCCTAAAGCACGCAGAATGATTGCACAATTAAATGATAATATGGAAGTAATAGCAGAATTTACTAATCATGTTGAGGCAGGGTTATCAATTGGTATATCCCGTGGTATGTGTAATAGAATTAATGAAGTATGTAAAGGTACAAGAAACATGTGTGGTGGGTTTAGATGGAAGTACAAAGATGAGCTGCCTACTGACGATGGTAGTGAATTGTTTACATTCTGGTATAACTCTATTCGTGTTGATTGTAGTAATGCGTGGAAAGATTACAATACTTTTAAAGTAGAAGTAGGTGCTGGTACTAAATTAGTTAAAGGTAATGTAAATAAAGCTTGGAGTGCTAGTAACTTTAAATGGGTAGATGAATCGTATATAAAAAATGATACCAGCACTCGTAGAGTACTTCAGCTAACTAATACACGTGACAGAAAAGACGCTTCACTTATTGCAAAGTATACAACAACTGTGGAAGCCGAAAAAGCTACTGGAGTAGCTAATGCTAATATTAGGGCTGTATGCACAGGTAAGAGAAACTCTGCAGGCGGGTTCAGATGGGAGTATACTATTTAGCTTCAACCTCAATTAAGATAAATAATAGTATAATAACGGAAATAATACTACTACTAAAAACAGTAGCTTGGGTACTTATGCTACCAACCTAAAGGACATTAAATGAGAACTAAAAATAGAACAGTGAACGACTTCGACGGTATAAGCATACCAGCATTTGTTATTGCTAATGGTAAAACGCTTACAAGCCCGTATACACCAGCTAGGGATGAGGTCATATGTCTTGGTAATGATGTTACTATTACAGTTAATACTATACCTGTAACCTACTTGGAAGGCACTATTGTAGCATTAAAAGCAGGTGTTGTTTACATACTAGACGTACCTACTTCTATCCACTACATGTAATGGAATTATATGCTTAATTTATACATGGCACTGGG
>ERZ890604.755-NODE-755-length-10246-cov-4.251693_pt1 | contig 10246 bp, 5 predicted proteins | sample MGYA00521097_ERZ890604 | MGnify/ENA primary metagenome ERZ890604 (study PRJEB32303, sample SAMEA104408625) | aquatic metagenome | biome: Brackish water; feature: Chemocline; material: water | place: Baltic Sea | collected 2014-10-26T21:54:00 | depth 120 m ... | reverse complement strand
AGGTCGTACCGCTTCATTTTGTTGTAAAGCGTCACGCGGCTGACTCCGAGTTCCTTCGCTGTCCGCGTTCGGTTGTAGTTATTCCGGATCAAAGCCTGCTCGATGATGTCTCGCTCCGTCGTCGCGATCTGGCTGCCGAGTTCTTTCGAATCTTCTTTCGGCTTGGCGGATTCCAGCTTCACCGTTGGGTCGTTCGTTGGACCGGCTACTCCAGCCAGGATGTGACCTGGCAGGTGTTCGGCTCGCAGAACTCCGTCCCGGCAGTAAATGACGGCTCGCTGAATTGCGTACTCCAGCTCTCGCACATTACCCGGCCATGGATAAGCGATCAGAGAATCGAAAAACTCCTGCTCGATCCGAATGATGCCCATGTCGTGCTTCACCGACTTGTCCTGAATGAACCGTTTGGCCAGCGTCTTGATATCCGGCTTTCGCTTTCGCAGCGGAGCCAGTTCAAACTTCAACATGCTGAGTCGATAGTAAAGGTCAGGGCGGAACAGACCTTTCTCGACCAGCGGTTCGAGCGGCAGGTTGCTCGCGACAACCAGCCTTGCTTGAGAAGTCATCGTGTGGTTTGAACCAACTGGTTCGAACTGCCCGGTCTCGATGACTCGAAGCAGTTTGACCTGTTGTTCCAGACCAAGGACGTCGATTTCGTCGAGCAGAATCGTGCCTTTCTTAGCAGCGATAAACTTGCCCTCTTTGTCGACATGAGCACTCGTGAATGACCCTTTCATGTGGCCGAACATTTCGCTTTCGATCAGGTCACCAGGCAACGATCCACAGGCCACGGTGATAAACGGCTCGTCTCTACGAGGAGACACTTCGTGAATTAAGTTCGACAGATACGTCTTCCCTGAACCGGTTTCGCCAATCAGCAGCATCGTGACATCTTTGTCAGCCGCGATGGCCACCTCTTCGAGCATCCGCTTCATCTCGGGCGAGTACGTTTCGAATCGCCGGCTGATTCCTGCCAGCACTGTTGAGTCTTTGTTCGACGCTGGAGCCGAAGGGGAGTCAGCCGGCGCGGCCAACGCTTCGTCCTTCGTATCACCTTCTTCGATTTCGCCAGTTCGGTTTTCGACGCCGTCGTGAGTCGGTGCCTCAGCGACGTCGGCCGACGTGTCTCCCGGAAGTCGTTCGGTCAGCCAGTCCAGAACCCGATCGACGGTCACTTCGCCACGCAGGTGCATGATTCCGCTGTAAAGGGCCCGACGCTCCAGTGGCTCGGGACATTCTTCGTCGGTCAACATTGCGACCGGCAAATCGCTCATGCGATCGCAGAGCAATTCCAGCATCCGCTCGTGCAGATGGCCGCCGCCTGTCACGTTGGTCAGGTCGGCGAGCACTCCAGCCGCTTCGTTATCCTCGGCCAGCTTCGGAAGCGCTTCGACATCCGAACAAGTGACAAACTTAAAGCCACCTCGTCCGCTGGTTGTCAGATCGTTGGTCCAGCGGGCTCGTTCACTCAGTACGATAATCAGAGGTTTGCTCATGAGAGTTCCCAGACGCGCTCGGGTTTCATTTCTACGGGTGGCAGCCTTAGGAACAAATCCGATGCCATAGCGCTCAGAGATCGAAACAGAGTTGTACAGTTTTCCGCAAACCGCTTGCTTCACTGAGTTTGCGACTCGCAGCAAATCCGAATCAGCGCACAGCGTCAACAATTGAAGCGTTGTCTTCCGGCAGCATGATGCCCTCACGCAACGTTGCCGGCATCATCTGATGCGTGAAGTCACTTGCTGCATTGACCACGCCCGGTAACCTCCCGCCGAACCACTCACCACAGCTATACCTCATTCTGAAACCCGGAAGTGATCTCATGTCGTTTGTTTTCGCCGTCTGCCAGGCAGGCGCAGAAGCCGCCCTTAAAAATGAGATCAGTCGGCGTCACCCCGACCTGCGGCTCGCTTTCTCCCGCCCCGGATTCGTGACGTTTAAGACGCCGGACACGCGAGGGTTCGTCGAGAACTTCCAGCTCAAATCCGTCTTTGCGCGAACGTGGGGACAGTCGATCGGCAAGGTCGTTGGATCCGATAGCGCAACGATGGCACGAGAATACGGCGACCTGCTTTCGGCGCAACTCAGCACAGAACAACTCGCCGCTTGCAGACACGTACATGTCTGGGAACGTGATCGTTACATGCCAGGCTCACGCGGCTTCGAACCGGGCGTCTCCGTACTCGCAACGGAAGTCGGCCGAATCCTCGAACCGGCAAACGATGACGGCAACGCGCCAAGAAGCGTCAACGCGGTCCCGGAGTCAGGAGAGTTCGTGATCGACTGCGTGCTTGTCGAACCGGGCGAGTGGTGGATTGGCTGGCACGTTGCCGATCAAGGCCCGTCGACCTGGCCCGGTGGTGCGCCGCAGATCGAACTCCCCGAACACGCCGTCTCACGAACGTGGCTCAAGATGGTCGAAGGTCTGATGTGGTCGGGTTTGCCAGTAAAGGCACGCGATGCAGTCGTCGAAATCGGCAGTTCGCCGGGAGGCTCGTGTCAGGCTTTGCTCGAACGTGGGCTCAAAGTGACGGGGATCGATCCTGCTGAAATGGACGAAGCACTCACAAAAGAGACCAATTTCACGCATGTACGAGGACGCGCCAAAGAGCAGCCTCGGCGAATGTTTTCGAACGTCCGGTGGCTGGCCAGCGACGCGTCGGCCGTGCCGAATTATGCCCTGGACACGATCGAGGCCATCGTGACGCACCCTTCCGTGAAGATCGAAGGGCTGCTGCTGACGCTCAAGTTCACCGATTGGAAACTGGCCGACGAGATCCCGCTTTACCACAAGCGAATCCGATCGTGGGGATTTCAAAACGTGCGTTCGCGACAACTCGCCTTCAACCGACGCGAAATCTGCGTCGCTGCGACGAAGGATTAGCACGCGGTTAAAGCGTGTGTCGATCGCAACGATTATTCCACGTCACGATTGCAACGACACCGGTCCGCGCAGGATCCGCGAGAGCACTCCCGAGCTACCTTTCTAACAGGAACATTAAACAGGTAATTGCTCGACGCTCTGATTACGGACGTGCCGATGGCCACTCTGACGACCGAAGTTTCACCAGATCAAACCGCAACATCGGGTCAGCGTGTTGTTGAGTTGTCGTTCGACGAGGTCACGCCCGAGTTCGTCGCGAAATGGGCGAGTCTCGAAGCGAACTCGGTGGAAGGCAACGCGTTTCTTTCTCCGCATTTTGTCATTCCAGCAGTGAATCATCTTGAAGGTTCCTACGATCAGAAGCCGCTGATACTGGCGGTCGAGTCTGAAGACGGAGCAGAACTGCTCGCACTCGGTCTGTTTGAACGTTCGACGAACAGCCGGTTGTTGCCGCTGACTCATCTTCAAAGCTGGCGATGTGAGCACACGCTGTTCGACGGTTTGCTCGTGGATAAACGCGCAGGCTCTGCCGCGCTCGACACGATGTTTGCATGGCTCAGTAAGCAGGGCCGTCGGTGGCACGGCATCGCTTTTACGGACCGCAGCGCAGACGGCCAGCTGAACGACATGCTCGAAAGCTCCGCCGCAAAAATAAACGCAACCTGGTTTGAAGACTGGTCTCGTGAGCGAGCAGTGGTTCCGATCGACGAAGTGCCGGACGATTGTCTGCAAACGCTCTACTCGAAAAACCGCCGCCGAAACTTCAAACGCAGCAAGAAACAGCTCGCGACATTTGGCGAGGTGAGCTACTCATTCGCCAACGAAGCCAACGCAACTGCGGAGGATGTCGAGGCCTTTCTCGAACTTGAATCCATGGGCTGGAAGGGCGAAAAAGGCACGGCTCTCCTGTCTTCCCCTGGCCATGAAGAGTTCTGCCGCGAAATGGCCACGCGCTTCGCCGCCGATCAGCGTCTTGTCATCTACCAGCTTCTGATCGACGACGTACCCGCCGCATCCGCTCTTAACATGCGATCGGCGGACGATGTCTTCTGTTTCAAAATCGGCTGGAACCCTGACTTCGCGAGCGGCTCGCCAGGCATCCTCAACGAGTTGAACTTCCTGCAGACATGTCGCGAGAACCTTCCTGACGTCCGCATGGCTGATAGTTGTGCAAAACCGGGCTCGTATGTTGAAGACGTCTGGCCGTGGAAACGTCGACTGACCACGGGAGTCTTCACCACGACTCGAACCGGAACACTCGCCGCCAACGCGATGACTCAACTCAAACGCCTCAAGCGAATGCTCAAGAAAGCGTAGTTGGAACGAGCTCCGCGCTGTTCCGGCAGAGCAGGCGAGCATCAATCTGTCATTCCCGCGCAGGCGGGAACCCAGAGGCACTGTCCAGAAACTGGATTCCCGCCTGCGCGGGAATGACCGTGATTGCGGACGGGGCTGTGAATCTCCACCAAGCTATCAATCACCAGGTCGAGAACTCTTTCCAAAGCCGGTCGAACTCGTCCTGGAACGATGATCTCAGTCGCGCGTCGTCAACGACAATGAAATTCTCTTCGTTGCTGGAAGCGGCGGATCGAGTCCAGTTGTAGCTTCCGGTAAGCAATCGTTTGCGATCGAAGATGGCAAACTTGTGGTGCATGTGATGCTGCGTTCGATCGACGCAAACGTCGACTCCTGCCCGAGCCAGTCGTTCGACATCGGAACCTCGGTCGTCTGCTTTGTCATTGTCTGTGATGATTCGAACGGCCACTTTCCGCGAGTGAGCATCCAGAATCGCGGACGTAATCCGATCGTCAGTAATCGTGAAAACGCAGATGTCCACGGACTGATGTGACGACTTGAGCAGGCTCGCAATTCGCTGCCAGCAATGATCGCCGGGACTGAAGATGACTTCCGCATCGGTACTGGGCGTGTCAGGTGCCGCCGCCTGTCTGATGACCTGCGAAACATCCTCGAGCCATTCCAGCACCGCCGACGAATTCACCTGGTCAATCGTACTTCGAGCCAGCTCGAACGCCGCCTGATGACACTTCAGTTGCGACGCCTTGTCTTTGATAAAGTCTTTAAGAGTGTCGCGAAGAGCGCGTCGCTCGTTCCGCGAGAGGCGGCGGTCATCCAGAGTCTGCTGAAGAATTTCCGTCAGCGATGAATCCGTCACGTTTCGCTCCCAACGAGAACTGGCTTGTCCAAAATAGTTTCGACGGGTGCGTCGCTTGATTCTTTGACCCGCCGACCGAAGGCAGCGTACCACGCCAGCGGAATCGCGATCAGGGTAATCAACGTACCCGATGTCAAACCGCCAATAACCACTCGTGCCATTGGTGCCTGAAGTTCTCCGCCGTCTCCAATGCCCATCGCGATGGGCAACATGGCCAGCACTGTCGTCAACGTGGTCATCAGGATCGGACGAAAGCGTCGAAGCGCCGCCTGTTTGACAATCTCTAATCCTGGACGTTGAGGGTCGCGCTGCCGCAACTGCATCATGTAATCAATCAGGACGATGGCATTATTGACGACAATCCCGGCCAGCATCACGAGCCCGATGAACGACTGCACGTTCAGCGTTGTTTCGGTCGTGAGCAGAATCGTGACAACGCCGATCGCCGCTAAAGGCAGACTGAGCAGAATCAACAGCGGAGCACCCAACGATTCGAACTGCGAGGCCATGACCATGTACATCAGAATGACGGCCAGAATGAAGCCGTTGGTTAACGCCTTGAAACTCTTCTGCTGATCTTCCCAATCGCCCGCCACGTTGATCGTGAATCCGTCGACTGGCGGAATCTTCCGCAGCTCTTTCTGCAAATCCTTCACGACATGGCCGAGGTCTCGATCCTCGACGTTGCAACCGACCCAGTGGACTCGCTGACGGTCAAGCCTGGTAATCCCAACGGCGGACTCGCCCGAGTTCAGCGTCACCAGATTTTTCAGCAAGATCACTTTTCCGCCAGGCGCCACGACGCCGACCTGACCGATGTCGTCGACACTGGCGCGGTCGCTTTCCCGCAATCGCACCACCACGTTGTATTCGTTGCCATTCTCGCGGAAGACTGTGGTTCGACTGCCCTGAATGGCCGTCTCCAGAGTCTGCGTGATCTCGCTGACGCTGATTCCCAACGCGCTCGATCTGGCTCGATCGATCTCGACCGACACCTCAGGCTGACGGTCCGCCTGGTAAGCTTCGATGTTGATCAGCCCCGGCACGGCTTCCATCGCCCTGGTCACTCGCTGCGATAAGTCCTCGGCCGTCGCCTGATCGTGACCGCGAATTTCGACCGCAACGCCGTCGCCGTTCGAGCTGAACATTCTGCTGCCAAACATGTCGTTGCGGACTTTCACGTTGATCGTCATGCCGGGCACGGTGCCGATTTTATCTGACAGGTCTTTGCGAATCTCTTCGACCGTCCGCGTTCGTTGATCGCGTGATTCCAGATGTAGACTGAACCACGCTTCGTTCCAATCGTCGGCGTCGTCTGAATCGTCGCCGATAAACGATGCGGTCGTCTGCGATTCTGGTGTTGCCTCTCGAATGATCTTTTCGACGAGCGATGCTTTTTCGGCGAGCCGTTCGAGCCGAATGCCTGGCGCCATTTCCGTATTAACGATGATCCGACCCTCGTCGGTCTTTGGCAGAAACTCAGTGCCGACGCGAGGACTCAGACCAACGACAGCTGCCAGACTTAAGAATAGAAGGAACGCAATCGCCAGCGGAAACCGCAGGCTGCCGGCCAGCAGTTTTTCGTAGCACCATTCGACCGCTCCGAACGCACGAGCGTTAACTCCGTGAAATAATTTCACGACGAAATGCAGCCACCTGACACGCGAACCGTCTGACGAAGTCATCAACTGGGTCGTCAGCATCGGCGTCAGCGACAGACTGGCAACGAGTGAACAGACCAGTGAGAACGACACGACGATCGCCAGCTCCCGCAGCATGACTCCCGTTTGATCACCGATAAAAAGCAGCGGCACAAAGACCACCAGCGTTGTCAGCGTGCTGGCAACAATCGCGGAGGCGACTTCCTGCGTCCCTTCAATCGCCGCTTCGATCCGGTCGAAGCCCTCTTCGCGTTTGCGAAAAATACTTTCCAGAACGACGATTGAATTATCGACAAGCAGACCGATCCCCAACGCCAGCCCGCCGAACGAAATCATGTTGAGCGATAGACCGTAGAAGTAAATCAGCACGAAGGTCGCCAGCACGGACAGCGGCATCGTCGCGGCGATCACCAGCGTGCTGCGAAAACTCCTCAGAAAGATGATCAGCACAACGATCGCCAGGCCGGACCCGTACAGTGCTGAATTCTGGACATTCGCGATCGCCTGACGAATGTAGTCAGACTTGTCGACGCGGATGCTCAACTGACCGTCCGGCGTCGATTCGTTAATCTCGTCGATCTTCTTTTTGATGGCCTCACTGACGTCGACCGTGTTCGCGCCGGACTGCATGTAGACATAAATCAGCAGCCCGTTCTCGCCATTAATCCGAGTCTCTTCGGTGCGTTCTTCTTCGCCGTCGATAACCTCGCCAATGTCCCGGATTCTGACAACAGCACCCTCGCGCTGACGAATGACGGTGTCGGCAATCTGCTGCAGACTGGTGAACTCGCCGCGACTTCGAACGAGCATCCGGAGGTGTCCCTCATCGAGATCCCCCGCTGGCTGATTGATGTTGTCTCGACCAAGCGCGTCGAGCACCTCTTTGACGGTCATGTCGAGCGATTCGATTTTCTGCCGATCGAGGTCGACCTGAATCTCACGTCGCGTCGACCCTCTGACTCGAATTCTCGCGACGCCTGCCGCCTGTTCCAGTCGGGGGGCGATGGAATTCTCTGCCAGTTGCGTCGCCTGAACCGGCGGCAGGTCGGTCCGCAGCCCCAGGTAAATGATCGGTGAGTCGGCCGAATCGTATCGCCGGATATACGGCGGCTCGACACCCGGCGGCATGTCGTTACGCAGTCGTTCCAGCCTCGCACGAATGTCGCCGATGGCTGGGTCGAGATTCGTGCCCCAGGAAAACTGAACGCGGACGCTGCTGGAGCCTTCGGAACTCTGGCTCGACATCCGCTCGACGCCCTGGACCGACCCGATCGTCTGTTCCATCGGCCGAGTGATCAGCGTTTCGACTTCTTCCGGACCGGCTCCGGGGTACAACGTGGTGACCGTGATAATTGGCCAGGTCATGTCCGGCATCAGGTCAACGCGCAGACTTCTTACCGACATCCAGCCAAGCAGGATGACTATCAGACACGCCATGGACGTGGTGACGGGGCGAAATACAGCGAACCGGGTGAGAAACATGAGGCCGAGCGAGTCGTAGCAGGAGGGAAGTTTCGCCGTGAAACCAGCTGTTTCCAGCAGAGTCAGGCGGGAGAGCAGTAATCCGGGATCTGCGGTTTGACACTGTTTCGATTCGACCGCAGAATCCAGAACTTCGATCATGCCGGACGTGTGCCATTATCGCAATCGTTTGTGGCATGATGGTTCACGCGAAGCCGCAAAGGAACGTGTCTGAAGCAACTCCCCGATTTCATACCAGCACGAAGCGCAAGCGAGTGAATTCCCTGCATTCACTCGCTTGCGCTTCGTGCTGGTAACGGGAACCTATATCGAACGCATTCCTAAGTCGCTAAGGAAAGAAGCTCCACTTCCTGATTACTTTTCTTTGCGTCTTCGCGCCTTTGCGTGAGGTACTTCGTCATCACTGTTCATCCTGTTTTCATTCCGCGAGTAATTCATGACAGAGTCCAATTCGAAATCAACTGTCCCGAAGGCAGGGCTGATCGTGCTGGCCGTCGTCGCCATCGTCGTTGGTGGCTTGTTCCTGCTACCGTCGGACGATGCTGTTGATCCACCGGCGCCGCCTGATAACTCGCTTCCCCTGGCTCGAATTGCCGAGCTGAAGAACATCGGCGTTGCCCACCTTGAAAACAACGACCTGGATGAAGCCGAAGCATGCTTCGAGGAAGTGATAGTGTTGCTGCCGAAGGAACGCTTCGGCCAACAGAACCTGGCGATTACACAGTTGTTGAAGATCGCTTCCGAGAACCTCAACCGAGCGGAAAATCCGGCCGCGTTTAATGCAGGCGTTGACAAGGCACGACAGACAGTTGACGGGCTGCTGCTGCAGTTTCCTGATGATCCGATAGTCCACGTGATCGCTTCACGGCTGGCTCTTCGATTGGAAGATCACGCCGCCGCAATGTCTTCGCTGAGAAAGGCTGGCGAACTGGCTCCGAACGATGCAGCAATTCAGTTTGGAATCTTCGACGCGGGACGCTATTCGAGAGACGACGTACTGATTGCCGAAGCAGACAAGGGACTTGCCAAAGCGTGGGAGCTTGCCCCCGACAATCTCTACGTCATGCGAGAATGGCTCACTGTTCAAGCCCGCGCCAAAGACCCGACGGTTGGAGAAACGTTGACATCGGCCCGTCGACTCGTCGCGCCATTTGTGGAACGCATTTCCAAATTCACCAACGTCGATCTTCACGAATTGATCGACCAGGGCCTCGCCGCGTTGCCTAAGGAAGAGTCGAACACCGTCACTCGCAGCGCGATCGTCGTTGGCAACATGCTGCGGCCGGAAGTCGCCACTCAGAACGACGCGAAGAAAGTCACGCCTCACCTTCTTGAATTTATCGTTCACAACTTCAGCGAAGAGTTCTACGCGAACAACACAGTGCCGAAGCCTGCATTCGCCGAAGCAATCCCCGTCACGTTTGAGCCAATCCAAACGCCATTTCAAAAACTGAAGAATGTCAAGCAGGTCTATGTCATTGACAACAATATAGACCTCTTACTCTTGAAGCATTTCGTTGTTGTCCAGAATGACCAGATCAGCGTCTGGAGTCAGACCATCGACGGAGAACCAACCTGGACCGAAATGTTGTCGCTTCAAATGTCTTCCGCAGGTTTACCGTCGAATCTGACCGGCATCTGTCTGTTCGATCTCGATCGGGATGCAGCTATCATCGAACACGCCAACGACGGCCAGAAACTACTGTGTGCCGACGCGGATCTTGACATCGTGGCGTACGGCAAAGACGGCCTCGTCGTCTTACGAAACGACCTGATTAACGAAGGCGATCATGCTGGCGCTCCAACGTTGACTCCGGTGAAGCAAAGTGCCGCCTTTGAAGCGGTGAAAAATGTCCTCACCGCACTGCCGGTGGACTTCGACCATGACGGCGATCTGGATCTCGTCGTCTCAGCAGAAGCTGGGATCTCACTCTGGCTCAACCGAGACGATTCAACCTTCGCCGAACACACTCAGTATTCCGTCCTGCCTCCGGCCGATGCGAAGATTCAGAAGCTCATCGCCGTTGACTGGGATCGTAATGTCTC
>ERZ890604.754-NODE-754-length-10257-cov-9.276808_pt1 | contig 10257 bp, 10 predicted proteins | sample MGYA00521097_ERZ890604 | MGnify/ENA primary metagenome ERZ890604 (study PRJEB32303, sample SAMEA104408625) | aquatic metagenome | biome: Brackish water; feature: Chemocline; material: water | place: Baltic Sea | collected 2014-10-26T21:54:00 | depth 120 m ... | reverse complement strand
AATCTGTTAGAAGCAATATACCAAGAGATGGTATCAATGAAAGAAGCATTTATGAGTGTCCCTGATTACCTTGAAATATCAGAAGTAGCAAAGTTCAATGATTTAAGCACTAAACAACTATACAAAAGAGTTGTCAGTAGCGGCGACTTTGAAGAAGACGTTCAGTATAAAAGAGTTGATGGCAACATTAAAGTATCTAAATCAATCTTACACCTATTAACAAGAAAAAGAAGAAAGTCTTCTAAAGGGGATGCGTAATGAACTCAGTTCAAATGAAACTGCAACAACTTGCAGACCCCGTATTCAATAAAATTACTTTTTCCAAGACAGCTAGAATATTTGACAGAAATGGCATTTGGCAGATTAGCGGTAGAGTTTATCGTAACGGTACATATGAAACAGTTAGAAAATCAACTCTTAAAAAATCAACTCCTGCTAATAAAAAATGGTTAGAGAAAAACTTTGAATCTGTATTATGGGAACAATGTGACTATAAAAAAGAGATTGACGAAAAACTCGACCAAGGCAAAGAGAAGAACAAAACACTTTTCTCTGTGTTTGCTCAGGAAGTGCTTAATAAACAAGCCTCTACAATTGACGACGAAGATTATGGTGTCGGTAAATTTACGATGAAAGAGTATATGCACAAATATAACAAGTATATTTCTCCATTCTTTGAAGCATGTTTCATTGAAGATATTGATATTGACATAGTTGATAAGTGGCAACAGTGGGTCTTACAGAAAAAATATCAGACTGGTAATGAGATGAACCATAGACAGAGCCATAAAAAAACTCTTGGTATTAAAAGTCTAAAAAACATTAGAATAGTTCTAAATCATATATTCAAAGATGCGGTTCTGAAAAAATATATAGATAGAAATCCACTAGATGCTGTCAAAGTTCCTACAAAAAGTAAGAAGGCAACAAAAACTGTAAGCTTTTTAACTCTTGATGAGATTAAAATAATACTTGATGGACTTGACGGTTTCATTGGTAATGTAAATAGAGCAATGGATATTAGAATCAGAAAACAGTTCAAGAACATATTTTTATTTATGATTGGCAGCGGTCTACGCAGCGGGGAAGTAATTGGTCTGCAGTGGAGTGATTTAGATTTTGAGAATCAAACTGTATCAGTAAATAGAAGAATCAGAGATGGAGATATAGATAAACCAAAAACTGCATCTTCTATTAGAACCATTACTGTGTTAAAAGAAGCGATAGATGCACTTAAAGAACAAAAGGAAATCTCTGGAAGTGAAAAATGGGTCTTCACAAACAGATACTATACTGAATACACAAGCCCTGGACAGATAGATTGGATGTATAAGAAAGTATTAAAGTATGTTGGATTAAAAGAAGGAAGACTCTATAACTTGCGTCACACTTTTGCGACTAACCTTATCCATAACGGCAGAGAAAGCATAACTACAGTTAGCGGTTTGTTAGGACATAATGATAGCATTGTTACTCAGAAAACATACATATCTAATGTGGTTAAAAGTGATAGTCTTAAAGGGAAAAGTATTTTCGGATAAATGCTTGAAAGCACCTATTTATGGTGGTTCTGGTGAGATTCGAACTCACGGTAGAAAAATCTACACAACCTTTCCAAGGTTGCACCATCGGCCACTCGGACACAGAACCATTTTATTTGTTTTTCTTATACCAAGGTATAAATTTAGTGACGCATTAGGGACGCACTCAGCTTTTTCAAGCGATATATTCTCTTCAAAGTCCCTATTTTAGGGGTTCTTAAAGATACTTCACGAGTTATTCGAACTCACGGTAGAAAAATCTACACAACCTTTCCAAGGTTGCACCATCGGCCACTCGGACACGAAACCATTGTATCGTTATTTTGTAGAAACGCAATTATACCATTTTTCTTTTACTATTTTTAGATATGATTATAGAAAATAACTAAAAGAGTGTGTATGCTAAGTCTTTCATCGTTTTTACAACTCCTAAAAGAGTCTTTTCGAGACCTTTTACCTATCATATTAGTTATTATGTTTTTTCAACTTGCTATTATTCAGAGTGTACCTGAAAACTGGCTTAGCACTACTATTGGACTTGCTATTGTTGGTGTTGGACTTGCTGTATTTCTTCTAGGGCTTGAAGTTGGAATTTTTCCTGTTGGTGAGGGACTTGCTAGTGAGTTTGCTCATAAAGGTTCAACAGGATGGATAATCCTTTTTGCATTTATGATTGGTTTTGGTACTACTGTTGCAGAGCCTGCTTTGATTGTTATTGCTCAAAAAGCAGCATCCATTAGTTCTGGTCGTATTGATGCTACTGTTTTAAGAACCGTTGTTGCATTTAGCGTTGGTTTTGCCATCGTTTTAGGGGTTTGGAGAATCATTAAAGGGCATCCTATCCACTACTATATTATTAGTGGGTATATTATGGTTGTTGGTGCAACTGCGTTTGCTCCTCAAGAAATCGTTGGACTTGCTTATGACCTTGGCGGTGTTACAACTTCGACAGTTACCGTACCTCTCGTAGCTGCTTTGGGGATAGGCTTAGCTTCTACTATAAAGGGAAGAAATCCTGTTTTAGATGGCTTTGGACTCATTGCATTTGCTTCACTTACACCTATGATATTTGTGCAGTTTTATGGAATTATTGTGTATCAGTTTGTTGGTGTTTCAGCAGTTTTACCAGAAGTGACACAAATCGTAAACGCGGTAGCTGTTAACAATTCAGTTTCATTGGATTTTAATTTACTTGATATTTTCAAAGGTCTTGTCGGTGTTGTTTTTGATGTTGTACCGATTTTAGCAATCATTCTTTTCTTTCAGTATGTCATCATAAAAAAGCCGATAGATAATCTTAAAAATGTTCTTATAGGCTTTGGGCTTGTTGTTCTTGGGCTTGATGCTTTTATTGTTGGTTTGGAGATGGGACTTTTTTCTGTTGGTGAGACAATGGCATATGAACTTACACAGTATGACAACAACATTATCATCTACTCTTTTGGTTTTCTTATTGGTTTTTCAACAACAATGGCTGAACCTTCACTTACGGCTATTGCAAGAAAAGCTAAAGAGATAAGTGATGGGAAAATAAACGATTTTGTGTTGCGTTTGTTTGTAGCACTTGGTGTTGCTATTGGTATCTCTTTAGGTGCTTATCGTATTGTTGTTGGAGGAGAGATTGTTTACTATATAATGGCTGGATATATGTTTGTAGTAGCACTTACATTTATCTCTCCAAAATACATCGTTCCCATAGCTTATGATAGTGGCGGTGTTACAACTTCAACAGTGACAGTACCTCTTGTAGCTGCTCTTGGACTTGGACTTGCTACAAACATAGAAGGACGAGACCCTCTTATAGATGGGTTTGGACTTATTGCGTTTGCTTCGCTTTTTCCTATGCTTACTGTTATGCTTTATGGTGTGATAACGGATAAGATGGGGGTCAAAGGTGAGCATGAGAAAAAAGAGCTTACAAAAGAGCTTACAATTGACGGTCTTCGACATGCTCTTGAAGATGTAAATAACATGGAACTCTCAACGGTCAGTATTTTAGGAACAGACAGAACACACTCTTATACGATGCCATTTTCAGCTGTTCATGTTATCGTACCAAAAGATAGACAAGACGAGGCACTTTTAGCAGCACGTGATGCTGGTGCAAGAGGTGTAACCATCATGCAAGCTCATGGAATGGGACTTGAAAAAATGGAGAATTTTTATAATAGACTTCATAGTGAAGAGACAGATGCAAATCTTATGTTTATAACGCAGAGTAAAAATGTGGATAAAATAATAAAAGAGATTATAACAAGACTTGATATTACCGGTTATGGCAATGGACTAACATTTGCTTACCCTGTTTCACACATAAAAGGCTTAAGGCTTAAGCTTGACGATTTGTAAAGGTCGGTATAAATGATTTACAATTTTAAAGAGATATTCGAAAACAAAGAACTTACTTACAATGAATTTATCAGTAACTATACAACTGATATTGACATTGACAGTCAAACAAAAGCTCAAAAAATAGCAGAGTATTACAAGTCTATTTTTGATTTACTTAACACTACTTTTGAGAGTGAAACTCTTTTAGGTATTTTTGAAGAGTTAACAAAGTACAAAATATTTTTAGATACTCCCTATGGAATTATGGTAAATGAAATTTATTGGCTTAAAAGTATTATGATTTCTAGTGCTATAGAGAAAGATAAGACAGCAGATATTGTCACAATTTTAAAACTATTTAAAGAGGTAACTAATAGTGTTGCTTATTTATACCTCATTGAGTACCTCAATAAGCTTATCTCTTTAAATAATGTTCGAAGAAGTTCACTTGCAGATTTAACTGAAAAAAATCTGATAGTTCACTATGAGGCTCATCTTATTTGGTTGACAGATTTGGCAGAACATATAAAAACACAAGATCAACAAAAGTTTCCTGAATTAGATCATAACTTATGTGAATTTGGGAAGTGGTTACATGGTGATGGAAAAAAGGTTATTCAAAATAATTCAAAATACAAAGCACTTTATGCTATTCATGAAAAACTCCATTTTTTTGCACAAAAAATATATCAAACGCTCGACAATGCCCAAAACAATGTTCTCATTACATATCTTGAAAAGTGTGAGTTAATCTCTTTAGGTATAGGAACAGAACTAGCACTTCTTGATCAAATAATTATAAACAAGAGAATCTCTAAAGACCCTTTAACCGGTTCACTCAATAGACATGGCTTAAAAGATTTGTTTGAAAGTCAGTATGAACTAGCACTTGCAACAAACAACCATTTTGTGCTTGCAATGTGTGACTTAGATTATTTTAAGCAAGTAAATGACACATATGGACATGTAGCAGGAGACCATTTACTGAAGCTTTTTGTAAATATTGTAAAAAAGAATATTCGTAATTCTGATATGATTATTCGATATGGTGGAGAAGAATTTGTTATTATGTTACCTACTTTAGATAAAAAGGTTGGTTATAAAATTTTAGATAACATTCGACAAGAATTTGAAGATGCCGAACTAAAACATGAAGAATATTCTATAAAAGCAACTGTTAGTATGGGTATGATGGAAGTATGTCCTGAGCGGTTATTTCGACAAAGTTTTATAGATGAGTATATTATGATTGTTGATAAAAATCTATATATGGCTAAAGATAGCGGAAGAAATAAAATAGAGGTATATTAGTACTTCTTAAATAATATCTTCGTAAGAGAATCTCTTCACATCTAAAAAGTACTTTTTACCTTTAAGGATAATTCTCTCATCTTTACTCTCTAGTTTTTTAAACTTTTTATAAATTTTTTCTTGCTTTTTTTCTGATAAATTAAGTTTTTTGAGATATTTTTTCAAAGAAATTATTTTTGAATCCTCTTCTTCCTCTTCTTGGGGAATTTCTATCTCTGCTTCTACATGTTCTTCTATAAACTCTTCACCTTGAAGTTGAGGAGAATTGAGCATAAATTGTGAAGATATAGAAGATAAGATGCTTTTGAGTTGCTCATCTTTTTCTTTATAAATGTTTTCTATCTTGATACGTTCTTCTATGAGCATTTGCTCTTTTTGGTCACGCAAGCTTCGTGTTTCTGTTTCAAGAACTTCAACTCTTGATTGCAGTTTTGCATTTTGTTCTTCAAGAAGTTTATAGTATCTATCATCACTAAGTGTTGCTTTTGCTATAGTGTTTCTCGTTACACTGCGTTTAGGTGTGCTTCCATCAACAACAACAAGCTTAACACCATCTTCAACGATAGATTTTAAAGAACCTCTTCTTATGCGGTTATGAATAGCCTCTTTTGAAACGCCAAAGTGTTCTGCAGCATCGTTTATACTCATCTTACTCATTACTACTTCCTTATCGCATATTTTCAAATTTGAGAGGTGCATCCCATTCAGCTTCACGAACCATCTTCATAACTTGTTGGAGTTCATCAAGTTTTGCACCTTTGACTCGGATACTATCCCCCTCTATCTGTGCATTGACTTTGAGCTTCATCTTTTTGATTTCAGCTATAATTTTTTTAGCCTCTTTAGTCTCAATATAATCAACCACTTTAAAAGTAGCTTTACGATTTCCACCAGAAGAGTCTTCAACACGAAGTTCATCTATAACTTTTGATGACAAACCTTGTTTTAAAAATTTAGCTATCACAATGTCTTTAAGAGCATCAAGTTTGTTATCACTAGAAGCGATTAAAACTAACACTTTCTCTTTTTCTTTATAGTTTATCTCGTAAGTAGTACCCTTAAAGTCGTAACGATTTGAGACTTCTCTATCAACGAGATTTATCGCATTTTTGAAGTTTTGTTCTTCAATCTTAGCCGTTATATCAAAAGAATGTTCTTTAGCCATTGTTAGCCTTTATTTTGTTTTGGTTATTATAACATAAGTTATTCTTTGACTTCAAACTGGCTTCAACAAAGTATGACTTATGTAAGGTGTTTTAATTAGTCATTGATATATATCACCTTTTTAAAACACTTTTACTGCTAATATATTGTTTCTAAAATATGGAATGGTAATGCCAAAAGATATAGAAAAAACACTAAACAAACGCGAACAGTACAAAGCACGTTTATGTCCTTACGATTATTTCGCGGAGTTCGACACTATAGACTTTGAAAGTCTTAGTGAGGGTGACCGATATTACTTACAAGACTTCGGCATCTTTAACATTGACTTTTTAGAAGATGAATTTACTATTAGACTTCGTAATGCTGGTGGTCGTATCTCTCACGAGCACTTTTCTCACATCGCTAGTATCGCAAAAGAGTATGAACTTACCCTCGTTATCACAGCTCGTGGAGGTTTTCAACTGCACGATGTAGAGGCAGAGGATGTTCGTGAGATTTGGTATAAACTCAACCAAAATGGTTTAACAACATGGCAAAGTTTTGGAGACAATATACGAAATATTGTCACAGATGTTTATGATGGAGTGAACAAATATGCGAAATTAGAAGTTTATTCGCTCATAAATCAAATGCAAGATTACATTCTTAAAAATCCAAAATATGTAGGAATGCTTCCTCGTCGTATCAGTATTGGAATCTCTGGAAATGAAGCCAATGTGAACTCCTTTTTTGCCAATGATATTTATTTTGCACTTGCAAAAAAAGGCGATAGATATGGTTTTAATGTATACATGGGTGGAAAAAACACAGAAATAGCCCAAGATACCAACATATTTTTAAACTATGAGGATGTTTTTCCTTTTTTTAAAGCTTTTGTGCATACATTTTATACACATGGTTCTAGGTTTTCGCGTTCAAAAACAAGACTTTTTTATATGATAGAAGAGATGGGTATTGATGCTCTTAATATTCTTCTGCAACAAGAGTTTTCTAAAAGCTTTGAAGAGGCTGGAGAGTTGCAACTAAAACATGTTGATTTTCTTGAGTATGAAGAGCTTAGTGATGGAACATTTGCTTACACATATCAAACTGACTTTGGAAGACTTAGGGCTGATGAAATGCAAGAGATAGCTCATTTTGCTAAAACAAACAATGCTTCGCTTCGTATAGGCATTGACCAAAATATCTATATATTAGGACTAGCTACTAAAGAAACAGCTATAAAATCGACTGTTAAAAGTTCCACTGTTGTAGCTTGTGCTGGAAAACTTTGTCCCTATGCTGTTTGGAGCATAAAAGATGAAACTTCTTTTCTTCCACTAGATTTGATATATGAAAATCGTATAAAAGTTGGATTTTCTGGATGTGCTAAAGGGTGTGCTAGACATAGACATACGGACATTGGACTCATTGGTTTAAAAACTAATAACTTTGGAGATACAGAGGGTGGCGCTCGTATTTTTATCGGTGCAGAGCATGATAATGGACAGAGTGTTGCAAGAGAGCTTTTTTCTATGGTTCCCTTTGTTCATCTTAAAGAAGTTGTAACTCTTATCATCGAGCTTTATGAGTTAAGTGAGTACCAAAACTTTCAGCTTTATGCTCATCATGTACTCAACAAATATAGTGAAAGCTTTTTAGCCCTTTGGCATCTTTATAATCTCAAAAACAGAATGAGAATTCCTTTACAAACACAAACTTTTATGCAAACGCCGCAAAAAGAAAAAGAGCTTTTAGAAGAGCATTTTCATAATATTGTGTTTGTAGAAGATAATTTTAAAAAAAGTGTCTCTGTTTTAGTTAAAGAACTTTGGACTGTTGCAGGAAAAGATCATCATTATACTCCACCTATAAAAAGGGTGAAGTTTAGATAATCCCTCACCAAATCTTATGGCAACTGTGCTATAATAGTACAAATACAAAGAGGAATTAACATGACAATGATGCTTAAAATAGATGATAAATATATATCAAACTTTGAAAACTTTGTATCCACACTTCCTCAAGATGCTGTAGAGATAAAAAACTCTTTAGATGATGAGATCTCACAAAGAGTTGCACAGTACAGAAGTGGTCAAATGCAAACAACACCTTTTATGGATGGACTTGATTCGATAAGAGAGAAACTGCTATCACGACTCTAATACTAGACAAATCCGACAGATTCAAAGAGGAGTTAGAGCTTGTCATTGATTTTATTGCACAAGATAGTGTAAATAGAGCCTTAAATTTTTATGATGAAGTCATTGCTAAAATTAACAATATCCCAAATAATCCATATATCCACAGACAAAGAGAATCTCTCAATAATGAGAATATAAGAGAGTTAATCTACAAAGGCTATACAGTACCATTTGAAATAGATACAAATAATGAAAAAATCATTATCTTAGGTGTCTTTAACCGAATAAAAGAATACGAGAAAAAGATATTTTAATTGTTAGAACTGGGTATCCAGGTATTAGTGCTGTTGCAACAAAAGAAATGAGTTCTTGGCAAACCTTTACAACATTAATTGCAAGACCAAATCATAATTTGGTTTGGGCTGAATATATATCGTATTTTATCAATTCTGAAATTGGTAAAAATATTATAAATGGATTACAAGCTGGTGGGGCTCAAAAAAATCTTAATGTTTCTTCAATTAATAAGCTATCAGTTATCAATCCACCACTTGAAGAACAAAAACAAATAGCTAATATTTTATCAACTGCCGATGAAAAGTTAGAAGTGCTTCGTGCTAAAAAAGAGAAGTATGAAACACTCAAAAAAGGTTTATTACAGAAGCTTTTGAGTGGAGAGGTTAGGGTTTAGAAGATGATTAAAACAAAATATTTACTATATGCTTTCAAGATTAAAAAGAATAAAAATTACCAATATTGGTATGAAAGTGATAGTAAATATTTTAGTGAAAGAAAACCACCATCAACTATCTTAAATGATAGAACAAATGAGTGTAGTTTTATTGACAATGATGATATTATAAAAAACCCTTGGAATAATTTCAATAGTAAAAATATACAAACTATTACAACATCAAAAGGTGTTTGTATAAACTACTTAAAATCAACAAATCAAGATTTAATTCAAAAAGAAGAAGATTTAAAACTCTTAGAACATTATGATTATTTAGTAGAGAACTTTGATATATCAAAATCTTTTAATTTTAGCACTATTAAAAAATGGCATAAAGAAATTTTTGAAACTATATATCCTTTTGCTGGGCAATTAAGAACAGTCGTGATGAGCAAAGGTGGTGGAGATGAAGCTTGGGAGTGGCGACTTGAATTTTTAGATGCTATTCCTCATCTTGATGAGTTAATTGTAAAGATTAGTAAAATCAACTATGATGATATAGATATAATTACCTTAGATTTATCTCAGTTAATTAGTGAGTTTCTTTTTATACACCCTTTTCGTGAGGGTAATGGTAGGCTTAGTAGATTGGTATGTGATATTATCTTAGCTAAAAATGGTTTTCCTATGATAGGGCTAAATCTAAAAAATGGGGATAACTATATACAAAAAGTTCATCAGGGCTATAATTGTGATTACGAGCCTATGAAAGAATTGTTAAAGTCAAAAATTGAGAAAATTATGAATGGATAAGTTTATAATGCTCTTTAAGTTCTTTTTTGGTTGTTTTAGAACCTTCGACCTTAGCAGAAGTATATACAGAATTTACAATCATTTTTTGTTTTTTAACAGAAGTAGAAAAATAGTTATTTGTGTTTGCGATGGTTCTTTTCATAATCATAACCCCATATTAAATTCATATCAGAACAGTTTAATATAGCATTTACAGTTCCATATGTGTATTTATACTATAAGTTTAGTAAGACGATAGTTAAACAAAAAGTTAAACAAATATATAAAGAATTAATGTTCCAAAATGACACAAATTAGG
>ERZ890604.750-NODE-750-length-10295-cov-10.335254_pt1 | contig 10295 bp, 10 predicted proteins | sample MGYA00521097_ERZ890604 | MGnify/ENA primary metagenome ERZ890604 (study PRJEB32303, sample SAMEA104408625) | aquatic metagenome | biome: Brackish water; feature: Chemocline; material: water | place: Baltic Sea | collected 2014-10-26T21:54:00 | depth 120 m ... | reverse complement strand
TCGAGGGTGTATTTTGTGGTTATAACGTGTTTGCGAGCAGGATTTACCATTACATTGAACCGATTCATGGTAAATCTGTTTAATAATACATCTGTTCCCATTTCAGAACGGTCATTGAGTCCAAACATAACATCTTTATATGTTGATCCTGCAAAGTCTATATCAAGTTTAATTACAGGTCTTTCATCACTTCCACCACCTGTATCAACTTCATAAGATTTAATCCAGTTTGTAGTTATGGTTTTGTCATTTAAAGTAAATGTAATCTTCTTACCTGATACACTAATATTTTCTGCGTGTAGCACACTGAGGACAGGATTACCAGTATCAAACTTTGCCTCTAGTTCTCCAAATGGGGCAATACTTACCACTTCTTCATACCCACACTGAACTGGTGAAGTACGTCTTGATGCGGTATCTTTGAAATGTTTTAAAACTTCTTTTATAATATTCTTTCCAGAAGCTTTCTCGATGCCTTCGCTGCCAGGCGAACTGTTTACTTCCAGTATAAATGGTGGTTCTGTTTTAGGATTACTAGACGGTATAAAATCAACAGCAGTTAGAATGCCATCTAATGCTTTTGCAGCAAGTAAAGAATGTTCTATTTCAAGATTAGATAACTTATAGGTTTTAACCTTTGCACCCTGAGAATAATTACTTCTGAAATCACCCTCTACAACACTTCTTTGCATAGTGCCGATAATCTTACCACCAAGAACAATTACACGAACATCAAATTCACTCTTGATATATTCTTGAATTAATAAATCTGTACTTGAATCTGTCTTGTACATCAACTGTACAATTGAGGTTAATGCTCGTTCTGATTCAATAAACAGAACCCCAACACCTTTAGACCCTCTCAAAGTTTTCATTATAATAGGAAACTTTGAACCAAGTTTTTTAACTGCGTTTTCTAGCTCATCTTTATTTGGTATGAGAACCGTTTTGGGTTGAGTTAATCCGTAGTCTTTTAACTTGATATAGGTGCGAAATTTATCTGCTGCCATATTGATGGTCAGTCTAGGATTGACACAACAGATACCTATCTTTTCTAATTCTGAAATTAAATCTAATGAGCTATCCTTAGAGGGTGTTCCACGAACAAACACAACTGTATCAGAGGGAGAAATATCAAATCCTTTTTCATCACCAGCTTCATGAATTTTGTAAGTCTTATCATAGGACAAGTTTGCGCCGTCCAAAGAAATGACATAGTTCGCAAGTCCTAATTTATCAGACTCTTCTTTTATGCGTTTTGAAGTAATTGCTTTATCGCCATGCTCAACTGAAAGAACGACAACTCTATAGTCTTCTTCTTTTGCTTCAGTGATAAATGACTTGAATTTTTCCATCAGGATTCTTTTTTCTTAGACCCGATGTTGTATTTGGTTTCTAAGACCCATTCGTTTTTTTCTAGAAAGGACAATACTTTAATTTGACTAAGGGGAGCAAGTTCTCCAACTTCACCAATAATGTTTACTAGACCCCAATCTTTTAAAAGCTTTGAAATAGTATTTCGTCTTGCAACATCATTTTCAGTTAGGTTGGTATTTTTACCATCTAGTGCAAACAATTCTTTGAAGTGAAGAACATAATAACGTCCTTGCTTGTGTAGAATATGACACGATTGATATAATTTCTTTTCTTTTCTTGATGCAACGCCTATACGAGAAAGTGTCTCACGAACCTTTAAAAAATCATCTGGTTCGTTTAGAGTGATCTCCAACATATCCTCTTGTGTCCAATTAATTTCTTCCATTTCTTCCACCTTTATATAATTTTATTTTTATGGCAGAAATTTGTTCATCATCTAGTATATCAAGAGCGGCTTTTGCCTTTTCATTATTATACCCATAATACTCTTTAACATATTCTAAATTTTTTAATTTCTTCGCCTTCAACCAAGGAGTGTATCTTTTCCTTGCTCTCAAGCTATTTAGGAGAAAATCAAATTGTAACTTCTTATCTAGGTGATGATATCGATTAAGTTCATTAACAAGCAGTATTGTATCAGGAAACGGAGCAACACACTTGTTTACAATAAATGGTGCGTACTTCTTTTCCCATGCTTCGTCTTCGCTGTCCATTAAAGATTCTTTGGACACATTTATTGCATTAAGATATTCTTTTAGTTCATACATTTTATTTATCAACCCATGTTTTAAATACAACAACAGTTCTTAGATCATAACACTGTCGTGAAACAGGCTGTGCTTGGTGTGGTGCAGAGGCTGGGAAAACAACTAGTCTATTGCCGAAGTTTTGTACTAGTTGTCCATCAATAACTGTACCACCACCCCAATCCATCTTCCAATCAAGTCTAGGATAATACATCATAGTAAAGTCGCCATCATCCATGTGCATATGTGGTTCAATACCATGTGTATGTGCATTCAAATACAATCGTTTGAATTCACTTACATTATATTTCTCTTTAAAATTATACTTTGCAAATGCAGTATCCCAAATTGGCATCAACCATTCATAATCATTACTTGTTACTTCCAAAGGATTGTGACCACAAAAAACGTGCCAATGTTTGTTTGGAGTTCCTTGTTGTGAATGGTAATCATACTTCCAAGTTTGTTGTTTCAAATTAAGGTCGATTAGTTCTGCAAGATGCGGTTCTAATACGTTATCATATATGTCTATCATTTAATTTTCACAGCCTCCAGCTAGTAGCGCTAATACGCTCGGTTTTGGCAATTCTCTATAGGGAATTCTTTCTAAATTTCCAGCAACCAAAATTCTTTTTTCATCACATGTATATGGTGGAACTTCATGCCTGACCCAAGCAGGAAATAAAACTAAATCTCCTGAGTCTGGAAATATATAATGATTTCCCTCTTTACCATCAGGAAAAACTAATGGACTTGAACCTTTTGGTGTGTCAATGTAATAACACCAAGACCAAACATTTGGCCAGTGAGCATGTGCTACTGAAAATTGTCCTCTAGTATACATCACCCCCCAACAATCAGATGTTCTACACTTGATAGGTGTCGAACCCATCTTCTCAGCATATGGTATTATTACATCACACAGTTTCTTAAATTCAGCATGACGTTCATGCATGTTAAGATTAGTTAGATTTGCTTGAACGACTGTCGCTTGTTTTTTCCACTCATCACCTGTATTAATAATAATCTGTTTAATACTATTGTGTAACTCAACACCAACTCTATCAAGTATATTTTTAACCAAGATAGGACGAGTTATATTGAAGTCATAACTCGTAACTTCATTTCTAACAAGAGGAATTTTAGCAGGTTCGGTCATTTGAATTTTGCTGCTCCCATAATTTCAGTCAAACAAGCCATCAGATTTATTTCTTGGTCTGCAACAAAGGCTGCTTTGTATTGGTATTCAGCCAGTATAATAACGACATGAGGGATACTACCATTATCCACATAATCATACAAATTATCATAAAATTTCCTAAACAACCGAGAAGGATCATTGTCTAGATTATCGACAACCCATTTGCGAACATTGGTAAACTCTTTTTTCTTCATTCCTTCCATCAAATTTTTGATGTTGATTTCAGAAATATTTACGAGAATACCAGCATCAATTGTGCCTGATACAGAATATCTCTGGAGTTCATTTAACACTCTTCGCCAATCGGGAAAGTGGTTATTGATGACTTCAGCAACAACTCTCTTTTCATACTTTATTTCATTTTCATCTAGTATATTTATTGTCCTTTCCATGAACCGTTTTGCCAGAGTTGGTTTTTCAGTCTTGGGAATAGTAAAGTCAATAGTACTGCAACGAGAATGTAAAGGTTTAATAATCCTGTTCTTGTAATTACAGGTCAGAATGAAACCACAGTTCTTGTGAAACTCTTCCATGAACCCACGAAGGGCTGGTTGAGTTGACTGTGGATTTAGATAGTCTGCTTCATCAAGAATGATGTACTTGCGACCACCTTCCAGTGATACTGTCGAAGCAAAGTTCTTAATCTTGGTTCTGAGAACGTCAATACCAGACTCCTCAGAACCATTGATCATCATATAAGTTGCCCCAATCTGTTCGAGCATAGCTTTTGCAGCAGTTGTCTTACCAACGCCTGGCCCACCAGACAAAATCAGATTAGGAAGATTACCCTCACTTACAAATTCTGTGAGAGTATCTTTTAGGTTATTAGGAAGTACACACGACCCAATATCCTTTGGGCGATACTGTTCCACCCACAAAAATGTATCCATAATATAAATTCCTCAAATTAAACACTATAAGCAGACTCTGGCTCCAGAGCAATAAAGTATTCAACATTCCCTGCTGAATTCTTAAAATGACTTATGTTTTTTGAGGACACTTGAACATCATATGAACCTTGCATTAGTTTTAAATTTTCAACCTTGAACCAGAACTTATAATTATCACTCTGAGAATCAACATCTAAGTCTAATGCATAATTATTTGCAGTAGCATTTTTCTTGTCTGTTACTTTAAGACTTCCACTTTCAAGTGCCATATCAGGTGCGCCGATAACTGCAGCTGCTTTTGTAACCATTGAAAGTATATCACTTGACAAGTTAAATTTTACTTCACACTCAGGCATAGTAATATCTTTAGTTGGTGTTGTGACCACTGATGGATCAGAATACCAATACTTCAAAGATTTTGATGTGCCTTCTTCTGTAATCATTACAAAATCATTCTCAAATTCCAACTCTGGTTTTGAGAACAACGAGATTGCAGAAAGAAACTCGTTCAAATCGTAGATTGCAAATGTTTGAGGAAAATCCTCAATCACTTCAGCCTTTGCAACAATATTCTTCATTGCAGACATAGTAGCAATCTTATTACCACTTTTAATCACAAGGTTCTGATTGATTGTAGAAAAATTCTTCAATACAGATATCGTTTCATTACTTAACTTCATTATCATTCTCCATATCATTAATGTGTAAAGCTATAATACCATAGTGAATCACTTTTAGCAAGTCACTTCTGTTCTTACCGCCCTTTTTTCCATATCGTTGTGCATATTTCATAATGTTGCCGATACAGAAACCCTCACCATGCCCACCATCTATAATGAACTCTGTCGCTTGAAACTTGTTCTTGCTATAGTGTTCATCATAGGTAGAGTCTATATACGATTTGAGTTCAGCAAGTGCTGCACCTTCATCATATTTGTAATCAACTTTCTTTACATCTTTTAAAAGAGTCATTTTATATTATGATTCCTTTTTTGATTCAAGATATTCATCATATTTTTTTACTTCACGTTCAGACATCATTGATTTCATCTGTTGCTCTGAGTCTGTGACATTCCAGTTCATAGCCAAAGACCGCCGTTCACCCTCACCAAAGAATGGCAACACTTGATGTTTTAACCAATTAGGAAACAACAGCATAACACCGACTTCTGGTTTGATATACTCTTCTTTGGGGGCGTGTAGACCCATAATATCTTTTCGACTAGTTGTTCCCCAAATTAATTGAGTAAAACCATCAATTGCTCCATTTGCATTGTTTAATTCAGCTGGAATTGCATCAAGTTTTTCAATACATTCTGGAACTTTCAACCATAGAAACCCTGACAGGCCTGCCATTGTTTGAACACCATGATCATGAAAAGGATTATAGTCACCGGCATATGCATGATTAGACCAACACTGAAAACAATCAGTTGTAGAATCACGTTCATAACCCTGTTTGAGAAAAGTTTGACCAATTTGATTAAATACAGTTTTCAATTGAGCTCCAACTTCAGTATCAAGTGAAAATTCTAATTGAGCAGACCTCTTGTCATTTTTAAGTTGACCAACCAAACCACCAGCATAACTTTCATTTGCTGGAATAATCACGTTATCGATATGTTCATTAATTTCATTAATAATTTCCATTGGAAATTCAATACGACCAATAGAAAAATCTTTAATTGGGCGAATTGCAAACCTCAACCCATGATTAACTTCTTCCATTTTAGCTTCTTCTTCTGCAAGCATCTCTGCATTTTCGCGAGCAAGTCTTGCATTACGTTCTGCTTGTTCTTCTGTAGCACCACCAGTAAGACCACCAGATAATGAACTAGCAGTAACGATAGGTGTGCCGTCTTCATTAACTGAATTTCCATCACTGTCTACTTGACGAGCAACAGACCCATCAGTTATTCCTTCTACACTGTTTAATTCAAATATTTTCATAATATCTCCTTTACCTGATTTATACTATAATACAGGAAAAGGGGGCTAAAGTCAACCCCCTTTTCAATTTAATTAAAATTATTTAATTTTAATCATACGCGATTTCTTCTCCTCTGGAACAATACGCTCTAGTGAAATCACTAGCATACCATTTTCAAGGGAAGCATCTTTTACCACAATTTCATCTGCAAGGGTAAATTTGCGATTGAACTTACGATATGAGATTCCTCTATAAATTGATTCCTCATTTTCATCATTCTCTTTAATAGAACGAACCGTAAGCAAACCATCTGTTACTTCAACTTCAATATCATCTTTCGAAAATCCAGCCAATGCCATATCAATGACGAAATTATATTCGCCTTCTTTTCGAATGTTGTATGGGGGAAACCCTGATGAAGTTGCATTATGCGAGGCATAATTTTGTAGTTGATCAAAGACTCGATCAAACCCAACTGCGTAGGGTGTTAGTTGATTGAAATTGTCGAACAGGCTTAGTTTTGTTGTAACCATTTTTTATTTCTCCTTATTAAGCAAGATTACGTTAATTGTATCCCGAAATTCGGCGATACACAATATATATAACGATTGAAGCAAGAACTTCAACCGTTTTATATATTTTTTTACAAAAAGTCGTGATAGTAATTTTAGAATGCAGCAACATCTTCTGAAACAACTTCCTCTTCTTTTACTTCAACATCTTTCCCTTCAACATCTACACCGGCATCAATTTTGGTATAGAGGTCAAGAAACGATACTTTAGTATCTTCATCAAAACGAGCAACACAAAGTTCAATTGATTGCATTTTGTCACCAAAGATTGCAAAGGCCTTAACGATATGGTCTAGGCGGCGAGTTGAGATCACCTCGTCTACACCACCATCATAGAATGTCTTACGAATAACTTCAGCCCAAGTAACCAAGTTCTTAGCAAACTCAACATCTTCAGCACCATATTTTTTCATAGCACCTAAGACAATCTTAGTTTCAACCGCAGGTGAAGCGTAAGGTTGTTCCATAGTGATTGCAAACCGTTCTAGGAACGCTTCGTTAAGAATGTTAGTTCCGATAAAACGTCCATCATCAGAACCTTTACCTTTCGTGTTAGCAGTTGCCATCACATTGAAACCTTCTTTAGGCGTGACCCACTTATTGACTTTCTTGAGATAAACACCTTTACCTTCGAGTACTGGTTGTAATGCAAGTAACTTATTTGAACCTAAGTCACACTCATCAAGCAACAACGTGCAACCACGTTCCATTGCTTCAATGACTGGGCCAGGCACAAACTTAGTTTCACCATTCACTAAACGGAAACCACCAAGCAAATCATCTTCATCAGTTTCGATTGTAATGTTTACTCGAATAAGTTCTTTATTCAGTTTCGCACAAACTTGTTCTACCATTAATGTTTTACCATTACCTGATAGACCAGTAATAAAGATAGGATAGAACATACCAGACTTGACAACTTTTTCAATCAGAGAAAAATTTCCCCACGAAACAAATCCTTCAAATTTAGCAGGAATAAGATTTTGTCTTTCCATATTTGTCGCAATCAGATTAACTACTGGGGACTCTTCATTAACAGAAACCGCAGCAACAACAGGAGCGACAGAAACGACACTCTCACTAGGCAATTTATACGCATTGGGCCCAATGGAATAATCTTTACGAAACCAGCCAGGAAATCCAATTTTTGCTTTTGCAGCAACTTCCTTAACTTGAGCATTTGTAATTACTGACCCATCACCAAACATCTCGGCGGCAGTATCAACAAACAGTTTCTTTCGTGGTGTTAAATTCATATTTATTCCTTCCTTTTTCATCATAATATAGCCATTATACTCTATGAGGCAAGTATTGTCAAGCAAAATCTTTGTTGTAAGTCATTGTTAACCTTGACAAAATAAACTTTTTTTATCATTACGCAACCAACTTTACAAATTTATTGAGTAATTGGCGACTTGTAACCTTACTTTTCATAGATTTACCGAATGCAGACTTGAGTTTTGCCTTTGATGCACCCTGAAGGTCATCACTTAATCCACCGTTTTCAACTTGAAGAGAATCACCACCAGACAAAAGATAGAGTTCATCATAACCAGTAACATCACCAGTAACAGCGTAGAACTTTTCTTTGTTTACTTTTTGAAGAGCATCTCTCATTTTATCACTGTAACTAGGTATCTGAGTAACATAAGAGATAATCCGTTTATCAATACGTCCTGAGCGACCAGAACCAGCAATAAAGAAACCAATTAAGTTCATTCCCTCTACACGATCTTTTAAAATCTTTAATAAAGGATCAGTCATTTGATTCGAATTTTTTATTTCATAACTTTTGCGTGTTTTAGGATCAGTCAAAATTATATCTTTATCAGAACCTAGGTAATTTTGAATTTCGAAATGTTCGTTTTTCCTTTCATCAAAACGGTAATCATAAACATTGCGAGTACTATTGGAGTTCCCATCAGTCAAGAAAATTGTATTGACCTTTTGTACACCAGTTTCTTTTTTAAACTTAGGAACAATATTCATCATTGCAATGATTGCATGATTTAGCGGTGTACTTGAAAGACCGAATATTGATGGCATGGAACATGGGAGTCCATAATCATTATCTCTATTGTAACCGAACTGATTAGCAACCATCCAAAGAAAATGCATCATAGTCATTTCCTGAGAAACGGTCATTTTGTTGGAAAAGAAATTAAGGAGTTTCATATTGTCCAAAACCAAATTACCAGCTTTAAAGGATTCTAGATAAGGATGGGTATCACCATTTTCATCTCGTAATACACGATGTGAATTTGAAAACGCATAAACCTCAAAAGGAATCTGTGTTCTGCGACAAAACCAAATTAGGTTATATAGTTGAGACAGAGTGCCTGTAAGGTTTCCGTACATAGAACCACTCCAATCGACAACCATAACCATACCATGATTAGTAGCGCCGGGCAATGTAGTAACTTTTTTGAACAAGTCATCATTGTATTTGTAAGTGTGTAACCGACCCATATCAAGAGAACCAGACTTAGAAACCGCAGCCCGAGCATACTGGTCAGCAGATTTTTTCATTTCAAATTCTTTAACCATATAACCAACAGTTTTTTTAGAATCTGTTTTCATATTAACAACTGCTTCTTTAGTATTTGAATAAAATATGTCTGATGTTGCATTATTTGAGTTATAATAACCAGTAGCCTCTTTAATAATATCATCATATTTTATAATGATATCATCACCAGAAATGTCTGGAATGTTTGCATAAACACGATCAGTAGCATTTTCATCAATTAGTTTTTCAATTGCGTTGTTGACATCAGTATCAGTTGCCGCGTTTATATCATTTTTACCACCAGAACCATTACCAGTTGTAACATCATCTTTATCATCACTTTGTTTAATTTCTTCACTATGAGTTTTACCACCACCAGTTTCTTCCTCACCAGTTTCATTATTGGCAGAACCAGCATTGTTTGATGCATTTTTTTCTTCGCCTTCTTCGACTTCTTCACCTTCTTCACTAGATGAAGTATTAGAGTCCGTGTCGTTGGATTCATCAGAGTTTTCTTCTGAATCAGAAGAAGAATTTTCTTCTTGTTCTTCTTGTTCTTCTTCTGGTTGATTTTCTTTCATCCACTTGTAAAGTTCTTCAGCAACATTAAGAACATCATCAGGTGTTTCACATTTAGAAACTTTTTTAACCCAAACATTTTCTTCATCAGAGAATTCAATTTTTTGTTTGCGACTACCAATCTTGAAGAACAGATTGATACGGTCAATCAGGTTCAACTTGGAAACATCTTTGTCGTCAATACCGAAGAAATCTTTAGCAGCCAAATCATCATACCCACGATTAAATACTGCAACAGAACCACGATAGCGTTCCTGTACTTTTTGTTCAATACGAACATCCTCAATGATATTTACAAATGAGTGATTGATTTTACGAACCCTAGCTTGTTCAAGCATATCGAGTGGAGTCCAGAGTGCATGAGCAATCTCATGACAAACCATCAAATCCTCTATGTTAGGTGTCATCATCTCATCATTCCAGATGGGCAGACCTAATTCGCGTGATTTAGGGTTGAAATACGCTGTTTGCATTTTCTTGTAAACAACGAA
>ERZ890604.749-NODE-749-length-10320-cov-20.625524_pt1 | contig 10320 bp, 10 predicted proteins | sample MGYA00521097_ERZ890604 | MGnify/ENA primary metagenome ERZ890604 (study PRJEB32303, sample SAMEA104408625) | aquatic metagenome | biome: Brackish water; feature: Chemocline; material: water | place: Baltic Sea | collected 2014-10-26T21:54:00 | depth 120 m ... | reverse complement strand
GCGTTGTAAATCGGAACGAACAGCAACACAGCGTGCTCCAGCAAATCCTGGTGTTCTCCTAAAGCAATCTCGCGCAGGATCATTTGTACAGCAGCTTTGCCTTCGACCTCGCCGGCATGAATGTTGGCATTGATCAAAATGAGCAACTTGCCCGAAGTTTGGACTGCCGCGGCATCCAGGAGTGGGGGGTCAGCAGCAATCACCAACTTCATCGGGCGGCCCTCAACGCTCTCGCCAAAATCGCGCACACATAACTTGTGTGCAGCGGGTAACCCGGCAAGCGCGTCCAGAAAATCCATCACTTCTGCGTAAGTGGAAGTGCGCTGCCCATCGCTTTGTTCGGCGACGGTTAACGGAGCGCGAACGGGAGACGCTGGAGGAGTGGTGCAAGAGGTCATTGCTAAAAGTAGTGTCAAGGTGGAACTGAGGAGGGCTATATTCATCGTGGCAAATCCAGGAGGGTTACAATCAGTCATCTGCACAGTGAGCGTAGTGGTTTGATGGCGTCAGCGTTTGAAAATAAGAAAAGCACCGCCAGCCTTGGGGCCCGCAGTGCTTCAGCTTGAAGTCTTCGCTTGGAAGACTGGGCACGCTTACATGTGCTTGAGATCCCAGTTGTAATCAATTTCACCTGACAGTGGATCGATTCGATCCATCTCGGGGGCACCGTGCGGCAAGTCGGAGCAGTTTGCTGTCAATGCTGGAGTCGTGCCGTAGGTTTTGTAACCATTGGCTACACCCACAGGAATGCGAATCAGACAATAGTTGTTTTCGCCCAGAAAGTGTTCTTCAATCACGCCCTTCGATGGCGAGCCTTCGCGCAAATCGCATAGCACCAACTTGATCATGCCTTGGATGACTGCGTAATGCTGCGTTTGCTCGCGGTGAATGTGCCAACCTTTGATGGCGCCGGGCATCGATTGCGAAAAGTAGACTTCGCCGAACTTGGTGAAGATCGGGCTATCGCAGCGCAACATGTGCATGATCATGCCACGCTCATCACAGATTTTGCGCAGTGGCTGCACGTAGACCCCTTCAATCTTGGAACCTTGAGTTAGTTTGCTGACGTCAGTCATCGTTTAGTCTTTTTTGGAAAGCTCTTCGAAGTAATGGGGGAGGGTGCCGTCGGCCATTTTGCCTTGCAACGTGACGAGCCGGGTGTAACGGCCGCTTTGGAATTCAGCGGCGAAGTTGTCGCGCTGCTGGTATTCGGCGTACATCACCGGCACTGCCGAACGCACCGACCACTCGAGTTTGAACTCAGGCAAGGTTTTGTTCAGCAAATCAAAACACACGCGGTAGTTGCGTGGATCCGGCACCGCTGTTTCTGCAATCGTAATCGTGGAGCCTTTGACCGCGTCATGCACGATTTCTGCGACTTCACAAATCTGATAGTTATCCTCATTGCCGCCGACGTTCACCGCCAAGCCGCGCACGCTTTCAAGCGGTGCTTCACTCAGAGCGCAAAAGGCCCGCGCAATATCGCGGCAGTGCACCAGTGGACGCCATGCCGTGCCATCGGACATCAACTTCACTTGGTTGATACTGACCGCGAAGGCCAACAAGTTATTGACGGCTAAATCCGTCCGCAGACGTGGGCTTTGCCCATATGCGGTGGAGTTGCGTAGGTAGGTCACCGAGAAAGTGTCGGACTCCAATTTTTTCAACTGCGCTTCCGCATTCACTTTCGATTCGGCATACGCGGAAACTGGCGTGAACTTGGCGGTTTCATCCAAGATGGTGTCGCCGGCAGCTCCGTAGATGGAGCAGGAGGATGCAAATAGGAAGCGCGGTACACCCGCAGCTTTGGCACATTTGGCCACATGCAAAGTGCCGCCGGTGTTGATGTGGTGGGTGATGGCAGGATCCAAATCACCCATTGGATCGTTGGAAATCGCCGCCAGGTGGATCACAGCCTCGATACCGGTGAGCATTTCCGGAGTGACATCGAAAACATCCATGCTCAAGTCGACGTCGGCAAGAGCTGGTTCGCCGAACTCGACGCCGTCGTAAAGGCCTATGTCTATGCCAGTTACGTGGTGCCCAGCTTTCTGGAAAACATCGATTGCGTGGGCGCCAATGTACCCACGATGGCCTGTGATGAGAACTCGCATCTGTTTTGGTTGGGGAGACTCCAGGAGCGGAGAGAAGCAGATTCTAGCTTCCCGTTTTCACTCATGCTTAGGAAGCATCGGCTTTCCGGCTAAGACATAAAATCAGTTTTCAGTACATTTCGGAATAATTTGGCATCTCAATGCAACATCCCAGCGTATCCTGAAAAATCAGTGTCACCACGCGGTGCCCCTCTTTCTCTTCACCCCTTGTTACAAACCATGAATCACCTTCTCCTCACGAGCGCAATTTGCGCTTTCTCTTTCTGCCTGGTCGCTCCAACAAGCGCACAATCCCTCAACGTTCAAGATGATGGCTCCCCAGCGATCACAGCTCTCAGTGCTGGCGGCCCAAACCTCCAAGCTCCAGGTTCGTTGACTACTTTGTTTGCAACCAACAATGGTTTTGCAGGCAACATGTTTGACATCACCCCAACGGTAGACATGAGCATCACTTCCATGGATATCAACATTCAAGGCATTGCCGGCCCTGCCGTCACCATGGATGTTTGGTACTGCATGGGCACCGTTGTCGGTAACCAGCAAAACGCTGCAGCATGGACCCTCATCGGTTCCTACGCTGGCACCTCCGCAGGTAATAACTTGCCTACCATGATGGACATGACCGGCAACGGCATGACCTTTGTTGGTGGCACGAGCTATGGCCTCTACATGGATGTCACTAGCTACCAGTTTGGCACCACGGTTGGTTACACCAACGGCCCAACCGGCGGCACCGATTACTCCAATGCAGATTTGCTGATTCACACCTGGTACGGCACCAAAAACACGAACCTGGTGGGTCCATTCGTAAACAGCGTGTTCCAGGTTCGTGAGTGGAATGGCACCATTCATTACGATACCGCCGGTTCTTCAGGTCCTGCTTACGCAACCTCTGGCCTGGTTGGTGGTACTGTTGCAACCCTCACGGTAACGAACGCAACTCCTGGTGGTGGCGTCTTGATTGCTTACTCCCTAACTGGTGCTGGCCCAACCAACACTCCGTTTGGTCCAGTGGACATGAGCAACCCAATCACTCAGTTGCCAGTCTTGACTGCAGATGCTGCTGGTGTTGCAAGTATGTCCCAAGGTGTTCCTGGCCGCGCAACTGGTTTCACGGTTTACACCCAAGCTGCAGACTTGGCCTCCGCAACTTTGACCAACTCTTTGGCTGAAGTCGTTCTCTAAGACCATCGCGTCTTCCTCTAGCGGCCTCCTACTTCGGTGGGGGGCCGCTTTATTTTGTAATTCGTGGCTCCAGTTTGGCCACAATCGCCTTGCCAATCGACAGACTACTGGTTGCGGCCGGTGACGGGGCGTTACAGACGTTCAGGACCTGCCCGTGTTGGTCAAAGAGGAAGTCATCAATCATCAGGCCGTCAGGCATCAGCGCCTGTGCACGCACGCCTGCGGGAGCCTTTTCCAGGTGCTCACTGCGGATTTCTGGCATCAAGCGTGCGAGAGCTTTGGTGAAAGCCTTTTTCGACAAGGAGCGGTGCATTTCGCCCATGCCGGCACGCCAGTGTTTGCCAATCATCTTCCAAAAACCGGCATAGCCTAGAGTGCCAAAAAGATCCTTGAGGTTGATGTCGCCCCAGGTGTAGCCTTCGCGAGCAAGTGCGAGCACCGCATTGGGACCGCATTCCACACTGCCATCGATCATGCGCGTGAAATGCACTCCAAGGAAGGGGAAGTTCGGATCGGGCACCGGATAGATCAAGTGCTTGCATAGGTGCTTGGCGCTGTCTTTGAGTTCGTAGTACTCACCACGGAAGGGCACGATGCGCGCTGGGGGCTTGGCACCGCTCATTGCGGTGACGACATCATTGTGTAGACCGGCACAGTTGACCACCAAGCTGCTTTGGAAATCGCCTTGGGTGGTGTGCACAATGACTTCCTGCAGATGCTGCTGCATGTTCAGGACCCGTGCTTGATAAACAATCTGGCCCCCCGCCGCAGAAATCAGTTGCGCCATTTTTTCACATACGGCGGTGTAATTGACGATACCCGCTTCTGGTACTCGAATGGCTTGAATGCCTGCAGCGTGCGGTTCAATCTCACGGAGCTGATCACCGCTGATCTTTTCACAATCCACCCCATTTTGTAAACCACGCTCGAAAATCCGCTCCATCGCTGGCAGTTCACTGTTATCAAGCGCCACGATGACCTTGCCGCAGATTTCGAAAGGAACGTCATGCTCAAGGCAGAAGCGCTCCATCAAAACTTTCCCTTCGCGGCAGTTCAGCGCTTTATAGGAACCAGGCTTGTAGTAAATCCCTGAGTGAATCACACCAGAGTTGTGGCCCGTTTGGTGGACGGCAGGGCCAGCTTCTTTATCCACGATCAACAAGCGTTTACCTGGGTGCGCTTCCAGGAACTTCAATCCAGTGGCAAGGCCGACAATGCCAGCCCCGATGATGATGACGTCCGCGTGCGAGGATTCCATGCTGGCACGGATTCTATCCCGGCGAGACCAGCTTGGAGAGCAGCTCTAGCTGAGTTGCTCAAGGAAGAATTCGCGCAGTGGCCGTGTGGCCAAAACCGCAGCCGCGCACAGCAGCAAGGAAATCGTTGTGGAATGGCTAAGGAACATTAGGCTGATTGCATGACTACTTGGCAGATTCATATCTGGAAGGGAGTAGCCGCCGAGCGTTGGAGTGAAAATCCGCAGAAGCATAAGGAGTAAAAAGCCAACGATTGCGGCAAGGCTAAGGCCGAAAACCAATTCCTTGGCGCGCTCTACCTTGGGGTTTCCCATGACCGCGCCGTTTTGATTTTCCATTGCCCAGCGCTCTAGTGCCCGCTCACTCCAAATCCGCACTTGCTCCGCAGTAGGCACATCGCTGTGACTAAGAGGGTTACGCAGGAGTTTTTCGAGCTTGTCCATCAATGTGTGATTTCGGTGAATGTGCGCAGACTATCGCGCCCGCGCTTGAGCCAAGACTTAATGGTATTGGGCGTTGCACCCATCAGTTGTGCAATCTCAAGCACCGCAAGTCCATCTAAGTAATGATAACCCAAAGCGAACCTTTGGTTGTCAGGAAGTTGCTCCATCGCTTTGCGCACCAAAGCGACTTCGTCACGTGTGCCGACGAGGTCGACGGCCTCGGCATTCTCAGAGCAAAAGTCCGTATTTGCGTCAAATGGCTGATTGCGCTCACGATGACGCTTCCAGCGTTCTACGGCACGTAGGCCTTCGCGGTAAGAAATTTGGTAGATCCAAGTGCTTAACTTGGCGTCTCCGCGGAACTTCGGAAGCCCGCGTAGTGCTCTGATAAGCGTTTCCTGCACGACATCTTGGGTGAGGTCAGATGGCAAGCGGAAACGGGCGGCCTGCCCGGCAATCTGTGTGGTAAAGGTCTCCACGAATCGTTGTGCGTTCGATGCTGTCAGCGGCAGGAAATCCGCGGCTGTCTGAGATGTCGTGGTTTCCAACTTCACTCTTCCGACCCCCATACTAACTCCGAGGTTGCAGGAAAATATTTCCTACTTTTGTGCTGACGGCGCGTAAGCCTAGGCAACAGTAAGCCACTCGTGGCCCCCCAATCTCATGTCTTTCATCAATAACGTCGTCTCTCTCGCTTTCCCTTTCATCGAAGGCACAGACCCCATGATCCTTGCCCCAGTTTTGGCAATGGTCCTCTCCTTTGCGCTCGTAGGCCTATTTGGCCTCGCAATGATGGTTCACGATTTCGTGAGCACTCAGAAATAACAAGGGGACATTCCTAGGTTGGCTTCGGCCGCCCGGGAGGTTTGGCGACGACTGTGGGTTAGGGTTCCAGTCGTCGCTTTTTTTTATTCTAATTTTTGCTGCAACGGAAAGCTTGGCGCGTAGGTCTCTTTATCAACCGGCCACACATGGCCACCCCCCAATCTCATGTCTCTCATCAACAACGTCGTCTCTCTCGCCTTCCCATTCATCGAAGGTACAGACCCCATGATCCTTGCCCCAGTTTTGGCAATGGTCCTCTCCTTTGCGCTCGTAGGCCTATTTGGCCTCGCAATGATGGTTCACGATTTCGTGAGCACTCAGAAATAACAAGGGGACATTCCTAGGTTGGCTTTGGCCGCCCGGGAGGTTTGGCGACGATTGGGAATTAGGGTTCCGATCGTCGCTTTTTTATTTTCACTTTTACTGCAACCGCCCAACCTGAGTCTGGGTCACACGAGCATCATGTCCGGTTCCATCGAACAAATCATTCCCTTAGTTGCCATTGTTGGCAGCATGTCGATTCCAATTTTTTGGTTCTACTTTGACAGCCGCAACAAAGCCAGCCGTGATCAGGCCATCAGCAAAGCGTTGGAGTCCGGCGCACCCCTGGAGGATGTCAAAGAGTTGTATGCCGAGACGGAGTCGGCGTCGAAAGCTGCACGGAAAATGCCTTTCCGCAAAGGACTAATCCTGATTTCGCTTGGTGCAGCTTTGCTGATGTCGCGAGAGTTGGGCTTTTTTGGCGCACACTCTTCCGGTGCGGCCGGAGTTTTTGGCCTGATCGGCCTTTTTCTCGGACTGGCCTTCCTGGTCAGTGACTTTTTCAATCGCAAGCGCTTCTAAGACTAGTGCCGGGCTATTGGCCCAACCTAGTCGAAGATACGCTCGCCGCGGTCAGCCAGATCCTTCAGCCATGGCGCGGGAGTGAACTTGGAAGCCCCCCCTGGCCGCGCGATGATATCTGGTGCCGCCGCAATCGCTTCGAGGCGGCGCACCACTTCCTTCACCCCAAGGCTATCGGCGTAATGTAGAAGGCCGCCATGGAAGGGTGCGAAGCCCATGCCGAAAACGGTGGCAAGATCCAAGTCTGTGGCGTTGGTAGTCACTTGTTCTGCCATGCAGCGCGCCGCTTCATTGACCATACTCAGGATCAGGCGATCGGTCATCTGTTCCTTCGTGAGGCTCTTGGCGCCATCCTCCTGTTGGAACTTGCTGAGGTCCGCGCATAGCACAGGCTGCTTTTTGCGATCTTTCGGGTGGTCGTAAAAGCCCTTGCTAGTTTTGGCGCCGAGGCGTTTGTCGTTGGCCAGCGCTTGAATCCCGGCGGTAGGAGTCATGCGCTCTCCATAAGCTTCATGCAGTGAGCTAGCAGCGTGCGCGGCGATATCCAAGCCCACTTCATCGAGTAGGCGCAACGGTCCCATCGGCATGCCGAAATCAAGCATGAGTTTATCGAGTGCTTCCGGATCGGCACCCGCCACAAATAAACGCACGGCCTCATCCAGGTAGGGGCCAAGCAGGCGGTTGACCAGGAAGCCAGCGACATCTTTGACCACCACCGGCGTTTTGCCCAGCCGCGTTGCGAGTGCTGCCACCTCGATGGCTGCTGCATCACTAGTCCGTTGTCCTTTGACAACTTCCACCAATGGCATCAAGCGCACCGGGTTGAAAAAGTGCATGCCCACCACACGCTCGGGGTTTGGAAGGCCCTCGGCCATGGCTGTGACCGATAAAGAGGAAGTATTGGTGGCCAGCAGGCAATCAGCCGGCACGACGGCGGCCAGCTGCTGGAGCACGGATTTCTTGATATCCATCCGTTCCGCAACCGCCTCGATGACAATATCCGCACGTTTCAGGCCATCCATCTTTTCGGAAACGGTCAGGCGATCCACCGCGCCATTGGCCAGGTGCGGTGCCAGGCGGCGGCGTTGACGTTTTTTAGCAATCGTCGCGAGGTGGTCAATCAGAGCTGCATCCAGTGCATCACGCGAAAGATCAATCAAGCGCATTTCGAGGCCCTTTTCAGCGCCCAGGCTAGCGATAGCCCCGCCCATGACGCCGCCACCAATGACCGCACCACGCTGAAAGTTACGTGGTCGAAAATCCGCCGTGCCACGGGCAAATTTCTTCGCAGCTTCCGCGGCGAAGAAAATGCCAACGAGGCTTTTGCAGATGGAGCCAGTGGCGAGCTCGGCAACCGCATCGGCTTCGAGGCGAGCGGCATCCTGGCGGGATTTGCCGCCAGAGCCGAGCACTAAATCCAGAGCACGCAGCGGCGCAGGATATTGACCATGCGTTTTTGCTTCCACCTGCTTGCGGACCTTGCTGCTGATGACGGCCTTCATCAACGGGTTACGATCGACCATCCACTTGGCCAAGCCGCGCTTCTTCTGTTTCACCTTCATGCGGCCCATCGCCAGCGCGCAAGCCAGTTCGACCAGTAAGTGCGGGTAGGTGATACGATCGATCATGCCACGCTTCAAGGCGGTTTTCGCATCCATCAAGCGGCCACTGAGGATGGCGTCGAGCGCGAGTGGCACGCCGATACGCTCGGGCAAACGGTGCGAACCACCCCAACCAGGAATGATGCCGAGTTGGGTTTCAGGGAGGCCAATACGGGTTTTCGGGTCATCGGCGGCGATGATGTAATTGCACGCCAGCGATAACTCATACGCGCCGCCGGGAACCGCACCTCCGATTGCTGCAACTGTGATGGGCTTGAGTTTTTCAATACTGGTGAAGATGGCATGCACAAACTGCACAATGCGGAAGGCGTCGCTCGGATCCGTGATGCCTCCGATGCCTTCGATATCGGCGCCGGCGGCAAACTTCAGTGGCTCAGCGCCCGCAAAGACCACTCCTTTTAAAGTGGAATCTTGATGCAGTTCGCGCACGATTTCATCCAAATCGCGCAGCATCGGTGCATCCAAAACGGCCAAACTACGGTGTGGTGGGTCGAGGTAAACGACCGCCAAGCCGGCCTCGGGGCGCTCAACGCGGATGCAAGCACCTGCTTCGGGGCTGTTGGGAGGAAACGGGAATCCTTGTAAGTCCATCGTTTGATTTAGGAAAGGCGTTCGAGGATTACGGCGCCGCCTTGGCCGCCGCCGATGCATAAAGTGGCAAGCCCAACCTCACGGTCAGAGACTTGCAGTTCGTGGGCCAGCGTTAAGAGCAAACGGGTGCCCGTTGCGCCGACGGGGTGGCCAAGGGCGATCGCACCGCCGTTGACGTTGAGTTTGGCTGGGTCGAGTTCACCGAGTGCGCGATCACGCTGGAGATGTTCTTTGGCGAAGGCATCGGAAGCGCAGGCGCGGCTACAGGCGAGTACTTGCGCAGCGAATGCTTCGTTGAGTTCCACGATGCCCATGTCGGCAAGTTCCATGCCTGCAGCTTTGAGTGCCATCGCGGAACTGTAGACCGGGCCTAGGCCCATCCGTTTGGGATCCAGGCCAGCCCAAGCGAAACTGCGGATGGCAGCGAGTGGTTTGAGCCCAAGTTCTTTGGCACGTTTTTCGGTGGTGAGAATTACCCCGGCGGCGGAATCGGTGATGCCACAGGCGTTGCCCACGGTTACCAGACCGTCTGGTTTTTCAAAATAGGGCCGCAGCTTGGCGAGGTTTTCAATGCTTTGGTCATCGCGAATACCATCATCATGACGTACCGAGGAACTGCCTTTGCGGGCGCCTAAAGGTACCGTAGGCACGATTTCAAGTGCGAAGCGGCCACGGTCACGAGCGCCACGCGCACGGCGGTGAGACTGCACCGCGAAGGCGTCACACTCGGCGCGGGTGAGGCTCCAATCGCGCGCCAAGAGCTCGGCGGTTTTCCCCATGATCATGCCGGTGACCGGATCGGTTAAGCCCTCCAACAAGGCCACCCGTGGCTTCAAAAACGACGGCCGAAATTTGGCCAGCGCGCCTAAACGTTGCGCAAGGCTGCGGGCCTTCATCAGTTTGGCGAAGAAGTTGGTCATTTTGTCGCCGTAGATCAATGGGTAGGCACTCATCACTTCCACACCCATGCAGAGATAGGTATCGCCTAAACCCGAGAGAATATTGGTGGCCGCCGAGGTCACGGATTCGATGCCACTTGCGCAGTTGCGTGCGACGGTGCGGGCAGGGATGGATTCGGGCACACCAGCACGCAGGGCAATCACGCGAGCGATATTGGCTTGATCGTGGGGTGGTCCCACGCAGCCCACAACGACTTCATCGATCTCGGCCGGATCCAAATCGGCGCGGGTTAGAAGTTCCCGTGCCAGCATCGAGCCCAGGTGGCCAGCATCTTCTTGCGCAAAAACCCCGCCAGCACGGGCCATCGGTGTGCGGAGACCGGCTGCGATTACGAGCCGAGGGTGGTCGTCAGAGGCGGCGTAGGAAATCATTTGTTGGAATTGAGGTTAACAACGTTAACTTTACGGCGTAAAGTAGGGGGAGTCCAGAGAAAAAGCATGTCCCAAAACGGAGAACTTCGCAGTCGCATCCTTGAGCAAGC
>ERZ890604.743-NODE-743-length-10361-cov-3.941879_pt1 | contig 10361 bp, 9 predicted proteins | sample MGYA00521097_ERZ890604 | MGnify/ENA primary metagenome ERZ890604 (study PRJEB32303, sample SAMEA104408625) | aquatic metagenome | biome: Brackish water; feature: Chemocline; material: water | place: Baltic Sea | collected 2014-10-26T21:54:00 | depth 120 m ... | reverse complement strand
ATCGGATTGACGTGTGTGTGATGTCCCCGCCCGGTGCGGTCAGGTTGAGTGACCAGACCGACGATCTCGTGCGACGTTTCGTAAAGCCCCTGGAACGTCGACAACGCGAACGAACCAGTTCCCAGCATGACAAGACGCAATGACACGCAACGCTCCTCAGGAAAACCGATTTGAAACCACGGATAGTGTTAGAGGCTGCCGGTCGATCTGACGGTGAATTTTTTCAGCCACAGAGAACACAGAGGTCACAGAGAAGTTGTTCCTGATTGAAAAACTCCGTGACCTCTGTGGCTATTTAACGGGTCCGGGGCCCAAAGCTTCAGCTTATGAGAAATTCTCGTCAGCTGGACCTTCTTTGCGTCGGATTCGGACGTCGTCCAGTTGGGTGTACGTCAGAAGCAACGCTCCTTCAGACGCACAGTAGTCGAACAGTCGCCCCGTCGCTTCTTCTTCACTCGGCCACGGGTAACAGAAGACGACGTCGAATTCGTCTGGTCCAATCTGCAATTCGTCGTACGCGTCGTTGCCTTCGACATCCCAGACGAAGCCCTCGCGATCCTGATCTCCGCCAGAAGCTTCGTCGGCACCTTCCGGAATGTAACTGCCCTGAGCAAACTCGACGTCCAGATAATGAGCGTCGGCCAGATCACGAGCGGCGTCGACCAGCGTTTCTTCGATCTCGATTCCACAGGCATCAAACCCGAGTTGCGACGCCAGTGAAGCGGCCACTCCGAAGCCGCTGCCCCATTCGCAGAACAGCCGGCCCGGCGCGAGGTTCTGTTCAATCACCGCTTTCAACGCGTAGTAAACAGCGACAAAATCCGAAGGAACAAAGCTGCCCGGACGGACTCGGCTGTGATTGAGATAGTCTTCAGTTCGAATGTTCGCTTCGTGCAGAAATTTGTCGATCGAGTGAGGGATTCGCCCACGTTCAATCGTTATGTCGAGGTCGATCAATGCCACCAGGAATGCTCCACCACTGCGTTGAAAGGCGGCATTCTAAGAGCCGACGGGCTTCACAGGAAACCACCGTGAAGACACCGACCAACTATCGCCGAGTCGCCAGGCAGCTCCATCCGAGCGGTCCTTGTTCGCCGCCCGCGTCCTCGAAGTAAAACGGCCGAAGATGGTTGATTTCGAACAGCCCGCCGAGGTCAGATCGAATGTCCTCTTCAAAGAGTCCCGGCGGACCGTGCTCGCGTTTCTCGTTGGCGTTTCCGGTAAAGACGACGAGTTGCGAACCGGTGGCGGTCACTCGTTCGAGCGTTTGCAAAATTGCATCGACGGTGACGTCTCGACGGATGCAGTGGAAGCAGCCTCGGTCAAAGACGAGCGGAAACGGTTCGGGCGGTTGCTCGATCGAGCAGACATCGCCACAGATCCAGGTGACATCGACGCCCGCTGCTGCGGCTTTTCGCTCGGCCTGTGCAATCGCCAAAGGCGAAAGATCGACAGCGGTGACTTCGAAGCCAAGCTCGGCGAGCAGGATTGCGTTGGTGCCGGTACCGCATCCGAGTTCCAGTACACGACACGTCTGGATATCTGACTCCTTGATGATGCGGCGAAGCTCTGCCGATGGCAGGCCGCTGTCCCAGGGCGTGCTGCCGGTTTCGTATCGCTGATTCCAATGCTGTGTGCGATCCATTTTCGTCCTCGTAACTCCACGCGGTCGACCCAGTTATTCGTTCTGCGGAACGCAAAGGTTCTCAGGCACGCGTGAATCTGCTCTGATACTTCGTCGTCGAACATTCACCGCAGGTTATGTGTCCGCGTCCTGTCGTCGCTCCGCTGCCTGCAGACCGCTCCGTGCAGTGCGGACCTTACTCAACTACTTGCGCTGGATCAGCCGTTAATGTCCGATGATGAGGCCATCAATCAGAATTCCGACTCGGAGACTGGTCAAGGCGACCGTACCACTGCTCAACCAGATGGGGCATCGCCAACAGCCACGGACGATATTCAGCCGGAAAACGGGTCGCGGCGAGTCGATAATGAACTGGGAATGGGAATTCTGCTGGGGGTTTGCGCTGCGGTCGGGTACTCCGGAGCCAACCTTGCATTGCGACAACTGGCTTTCCCGAACGATCCCGGCTGGGCGGTTTGGGTCACGGCAAACAAAGCAATCCCGGCGGCGTTGATTGCCTGGTTCATGATCATTCTCCAATGGTCAAGAGGCGAACCGGGACTCCCGCCGGGGCGGATGATCTGGCGGTTGATCCTCGTCGGTCTGGTCATGCAGTACGCTGGTAACTTCATGTTTCAGTGGTCGCTGAGCCTTGGCGGTCTGGCTATTGCAGTGCCAGTCTGCTTTTCGATGTTAATCATCGCTGGAGCCTGGATGTCGCGGCTGGTGTGTGGCGAAGAGATCACGCCGAAGACCATGGGGGCAATCGGAATTCTGATCGTCGCGGTGGGCGTACTGAGCAGCGGCGCGGGCTCGGCAACAACATCGATGGGGCATACCGAGTCGTGGCAGACAACAACGCTCGCAATTCTGTCAGCCGCTGTGTCCGGAATTGCCTACGGAGCGACCGGCGTCGTGGTGCGACAACTCGTCATCGGCACGTTGACCATTCCCTCGTCACTGGTTGTCCTCAGCACAACCGGAGCCGTCACGATGACCGCTCACGCCTTCCTGGTCGACGGTCCTGAAAAACTCTTCGAACTTTCCGAAGGTCACTGGCCGGCAATTATCGGGGCCGGAGTCATGAACGCCGCCGCTTTCTTTGCCGTTGCGGGTTCGTTGAAGAGAATTCCCGTGACGTTTCTCAACATCCTGAACGCCTCACAGAACGCGATGTGCGCGATCGGCGGCGTCCTGCTGTTCGCCGAGCCCGTTACATCGCCACTCGTTGCCGGTTGCGTGCTGACGATGTGCGGAATCCTGCTCGTCGACCGCGGCAAGCGACCCACTAAGGAATGACTTCACGAATTCGGTGTGAGGGCTGATTTTTGTCATTCCCGCGCAGGCGGGAAACCAGTTGTCCGTGGAATGCTGGGTTCCCGCCTGCGCGGGAATGACGAAGATGGAAATCGGGAGATTGTTTCGGAACGATCTCAAGTGCCTTCTCCGCCGTCTGGCGAGTCTTAATTATCGGCATTGGATGCTGGTTCGACCGGCGCTGCCTCTGCTTCAGCCGTTTGATCGGAGTCCGTTTTCTCAGGCCAGTCCGCAACCGTGTCCAACGGCGTTCCGTCGTCAGATTGCCTGAGGAGAAAATAGCTGACCGTCGTCGCCGACCAGAAAAACGAAGGTCCGAACCCCACGTACAGCAACGCAGGGATGCAGGTCCAGGCAATCAGTGCTGTACTGGGAATTGTCTCTGGCAATACGAACGAGCCAGTGCCTGTGAGAACTCCATCGAGTTCGGTGGGAATGTGCCCAGGAGGAAATCTCGAAGATTGCGTGCCGATTGACGCTGAGAATTCCGAGGCCGTCGTCTCAGACCGCAATCCACGAACGACGGCATCGCTGCCGAGCGAAATCGTCAAGCCGATCAGAAGTGCGAGTAGAATCCTTGTCGTCGCAAATATCGGCAGACTGCAGACGGCCAGCAACGCCGCATTCCAGGGCCGATCAAACAGGTATCCGAAAGCCCGGCTCAGTCCGTCGAACCCGTCGCTGTCTTCCGTACTGATTGCGGCAATCATTAACGGCCATCCACTGGAGATTCCCAGTAGCAGCATGGCCATCAGAAATCCACAGAACAGGACAACGCCCCACCCAATGGCGAATTCCACGACTGCAATTGCACGAGACGGCGAGGCGACTAGTCCGAGCAACCAGTTGAATCCCAACAGAATCAAGACGGCACTCAGCGGCAATAGAGGAGCAATCAGGTAGCTGAGTAACTGGCGTCGCGAGAATCTGAGTGCATCGACAATGCTAATTCGTTTTTTCGTGGCGAACTGCAACGCGTTCATTCGACACAGAGCGCCGCCAATGAGAGACCATACAATGAGTGCCCACAGCAGTTGCGTCCACGCCAGCGCAATCGACGACCACGTATTACCAATCTGAAAGAGAACCCGACCCGGTTCGACCACAGTGCGAATTGGGGTGAGCAGCGAAAATGCGAAGGCATCCATGGAGAGCCACGATTCAATCTTCTGTTGTGGCAGAAATCCGGCGTAGGACAGCCCGCGACCGATTACGTTGGGATCCAGATTCTGAATGGGCTGGGTGGATGCGTTGCTCCGTCCGAACGGCAAACTGTCAAACAGCCAGTCGCCGCCGGCAAGCAGAACCAGAGCCAGGCCACCCAGGAACATCTTTCGAGGATCGATCGCCAGGCCGGATGCGCGAAGCAGGTGCAGAGCCGGGAACAATTCCCGCAGGTCACCTGGTGACGTGGCTGGTGAGTTGTCCTGAGGTTTCGATGGCGATGTCATGTCAGTCGACCAGAAATTGTCCGAGTTTGTAGCCGGGCGGGAATTCAGACAAAGCAGGCCGATCGTCAATCGAGGCCTGGATGCGCGACTTTCGGCCAGTATTCTTCGAAGACGAAGTGCGGGCTGTTGTCGAGGTCGTGGCATTCGTAGCAGAAAGTTTGAGCCTGCTTCAACGTTACCTTGACCAGTTTGCGGGCGGCTTCAATGTCGTCGTTCTCGATCAGTTCGATGTGCTTGCTACCGGGGCCGTGGCAATTCTCGCACTGATTACCCAACAGGTGAGCGGACAGTTTTTCGTTGATGTAGCCTGAGTCGTATCGCAGAACCTGCTGAGGGTGCCAGCCGGTGACATGGCAGGAGATGCATTCCGGATCGAAGAGTCGCGGGATTCCTCGCCGGCCTTCGCGGAGGCTGTCGAAGGCTGACGCGTGCCCGGTTTCGCTCCACTTGGCGAAAGCTTTGGTGTGACACTCGCCGCACTTTTCGGCACCAACGTATTTCGCGCCGCTGGGATGCTGCAATGCTGGTTCAGTTTCGGCGAGCTGCGAATCCTTCAGCATGTCCTGGTAAAACTTCATGTGCTCGACCATGCGAGGGTCGTCTTTGAAACGCTTTCCGTCGAGCTTGACCAGGTCAAACTTGAACTTCTCGCCCGTCGCGTCCGGGTACCAGCCAACCAGTCCTGCATGCTTCCCTTTATGGCCGACTGTGACCAGCGTCGTCTCGCCAATCTTCAGCGGGTTGTCTGTGAGGGGTTCTTCAATCGGACCAGTGCTCAGGATCAATGGGATCTCCGGGAACTGCTTCACAAGCTCTTTAGAAGTTGACAGACGCGAGTGCGACAGCAGCACGATCAGATCGACCTTCTCAGCCTGCATCGCTGCGATGGCTTTCTTAAGCGGCTCAACAGGATCAAGAACCTGCACCGTATCAGGATCGAGGTTGACGCTGCCGTCGAGTAACTTCGGATCGTAGATCGCGGTCAGGCCAATCTTGCGATCGCTGGCCTGAACGATTCGATGATGCACCGGTGTGCCGAGTTCCGCCGTGTCGAACAGTACAACGTTGGCCGCCAGAAACGACAGGGTTAACTCGGGATCGGAATCGTGCGGCGCGTGTTGCGAAAGCAGCCAGCCCGCTCCCAGTTGAAGCTCCTCGGTGCCCAGAGCCAGCGCCCGATACTTCATGTCTTTTAACGCTGCGAGCAACGTTTGGAATTTGAACTGGCTCTGCTGGCGGACTCGCTTCATCGTCCCGCCGAGGTCGACAGGAATCGTCGGCCAGCCGCGGTCTTCAAGTTGCCGCAACAGTTCTGCTCGTCGAGAAACGCCGCCGTACTGCGGATCCGAACAACCGCACGGTTCAAAGTATCCGTGCATCTGCCCCGTCGCCGCGAAGATCGCTGCTGGAGTTTCCCACCCGTCGCAATATGGGCCGAAAGCGGGGTCGGAGTTTCCAAGCGAATGGTCTTCGCCGGACGCCGCTTTGCGGCCGTGCTCGTCTACAGGTTCACCTTCAACTGGTGCAGACTGACTTTCGGTCTCAGACACTGAACCATCAACTGGAGAAGCCGCACCTGGGGCTGTGCCACCTTGCTCGGCTTTAGTCGAACAACCCGTGAAACAAATTCCCAGAACGATTGCCGCAGATAGTCCGATCCATGAACTGGCACGCATGATTATCCCTTGACGACGAACGCGGCTTTCAGATTAAGAATCTCTGCATCAGGATGATTCGTTCGCAGCTTCAGTGTTGCAGGATTGGTCATCGTTCTGAAGACCTCCGGCAGACCTGCTGGAAACTTCAGCAGCAGACGATATCGCCGAACGTCGCCCTCGCCAGGAGCAGGTTCCAGTTCGACTTTCAGCCAACTGGGTTCGGCGACGACTTCTTCCAGCTTCAGCTCTTCATTGAAGCCTCGGCAGATAACCAGCACCCCTGCAGTATGTTCTTTCGAAGCCGAAATTGTGCCAGCATCAATCAACATGCCCCCGTGCCGGTAGCTCGTGCCGGGTAGCGGGAAGAACTGATACGGTCCTGGACGAACCCCACTGATTGCGATAGACAAAGTTGGAGTTTCTTCCTGATTGGTGTGTATTGTCACCGGAATCGAAAACTGACCAGCAGGGATTTGGTTGTTCGCACTCACGATGATCTGGGCGGCCGATTTCACATCTGGAATTTCCGGCGGAGCGTTGTCCCCATGCGGGTCAGGCGGCTCGGCAGCGTCGTTCATTAATCTCGCAGCGAGCGACATCAGGTGTTCTGCGATCAACGGTTTAATTTCGAATTTCAATCCCGGATGGTCGCACTCGACCTTAGTTACTTCCAGATTCTCAGAAATCTGCGAGTAGACATAGCCATTAACTTTTGCCTCCCCGTCGACCTTCATCGAGCCGAGCGACCAGCGGCCTTCTGGCCACATTGCAACGCCAACGCCAATGAATCCCTTGACGATTAGAAGCTGCGTCGTGTTACCAGGGGAGTTTGTGTAAATCTTGGCGGAGTGCTGAAATCCGGGGCCTGGTTGTTTGATTGTCCAGCTCAGTTCTATCGTCGTAGATTCGCCTGGTGCCACTACGCTCTGGCCAAGTTCTCCGATCGTGCACTGGCAGGTCGTTTCGCCCGCCTTGAGCTTCAAATCTGCCTCTCCAATGTTCTTGACGACAAATTTGTGAGCCCCGGTCGAATAACGCAACTTCGTCCCGAAGTTGTATTCGATCTCTTCAAAAACCACCTTCGGGTGCGGTCCTACTTCGGATGGTCTTGGGAAATCGGCGGCGTCTTCGATTTTCGTAACCGGTGGCTGCCCCGATACAACAGCTGATTCGACAAGGCTCTGTGCCAACCAGGCAACTCCCGTGACTGACAGGATCAGTGAGAGGAGTGCTACGATGACAGGTCCAGGACGCATGGTGACCTCCGTTGAGTTCAACCGGTTTGCCGAATGTCGACACCGGGACTACCCAATATTTGAAGACTCGAAAAGAAAATTGATAAGTATGGTCAATCGACCAGAAAACGATCCTTAGACGATACACGTCGCATCGTACGGGCTGCGACGGATTGAGATAACTCATAATTCCCGTGGCTGCAACGCCTTCCGAATACTGAATTCGGGAATCCGGGTGCAGGATAAAATACCGGTTACGTCCGCGATGGCAATTTCGCTGGCTAATCAATCGTCCAACGGAATAATCGGTGCGTCGTAAGAGCTGTCATCCGGCTGAGCCATTCCATCTGATTCGTAGTCGTCGCCCATGTCTAACGGTTCGGGCAGATCGAATCCCGAATCGTCGTCCAGCAGCGGCGAAGGATTGGCATCGGAGTCGCTGTTTCGACGAGCCTCTCCGACACTGTCATCGGCCGCAGCGCGGATCGCTTCCGGAGAAATTCGCGGCAACCGAGGTGCTGACGCTTCGACCACAAAGCTGTCATCTTCGTCGGGGATCGCGACAGGGACGGGCTGACCGGCATCTACCTGCTCAGACCTGTTTCGCGGCGCAGCGGCCTGCCCTTTGGACTGATGTTTCTGCGATCTGACCTGTGCTGCTTCGGCGTTTGACGTTTCTTTCAGGCCGTTGTTTTTTTCGACGCGGACCAGGTTGTATCGCACGTCAGCAATGGAAAGCTCATCACCGACTCGGAGTCGCGACTCTCTCTCGACGCGTTGGCTGTTGAGCCAGACTCCGTTGGTGCTGCCCAGGTCCCGCACAATAATTGTGTTTTCAACACATGCCAGCAGGCAGTGAGCTCGTGATACCTTGCGACTTTGTTTCAGGATGACGTCACAGTCCGGATTCCGTCCGATCAGCAGGACAGGCTTGTCCAGCTTGATGGTCGTTCCAGGCGAGACGGGCACCAGTCGCACGGGCATAAAGACAGATTCTCCCCAGACACGATTCGACAAATCTTACTGCCGCTCGACAACGACGGAATTCATAGTCAGCGATCGTATCCAATGCAGAACGCTTGCGAAACGAGTAAACCTGCACCGTCACTGATTCATTGCGTGGCGAATCTGGACAATTCGTTGCAGCCGGATCGGTGTGGGGCCGACGAGTGCGGATTATTCTGCGCATACCAGTCAGTCCGGATCTCAGCGTCGTCGCCGCCTGCGGCGTGCTGATTCGCGACGGGACTCCAAGCGTTCTTCCCGGCGATGCTGTGAATTTAGACCAGCACGAAACGCAAGCGAGTGAATTCCGTCGGACAATTCACTCGCTTGCACTTCATGCTGGTATTTCTCGTTTTCTTCCCGTTGGGAATTACGAGTTTCTACGCTGCGTGTGCGACATCTGCGTCATCAAGGCGGGAAGATGTCTGGCAACAGTCCGTCGGCAGTCGGCGCGAAGCGTTCATTGCCAGAACGTCCCATTCAAACGGGGATAACCGCTTGCCCGGAATCGTCAGCGAGACGGCAAACTGCCCGGCTCGCCGCGGAAAATTCAGCCGACTCTGGCTGGCAAAGGTGCAGATCGAACTTCGCCCCGGAAACATGTTGAGCTGCCTGAGACAACACTGTCGAGGATGCGTTGTTCCAGCGTTCTCGGACAAACTGCTTCCGCCAAGCTGAACGAGAACTCCGCCCGGCTGAACGCAGGCCAGGCGACTGGCCAGTTCCATCATGCGAGGCCTTGAGAACACGCTTTCACAGTCACTCTTTGACACCGCCCGAACAACCACCAGATCAAAGCCCGAGTCAGACTGATCAAACTGCTCGCGCGGAACGTTCCCTTCGCAACAATCAGCTTCCGGAATCATTTCCTGGAGGAGGTCGGCATCGTCTTCATCGGTGCAGGTCACGAGTAGCCCGAGGTCAGTCAATCCGTTGATCAACACCGCATTCGACACGCCGCAAAGAAGCACACGAGCCCCCGGTCCGATTCCCGGTTGTCTGGCGAGGTATCGCACAATTTCGGTAACGACTGATGCCGACGTCTGCTGTTTCTGATCCCGCGAACTGTCCACCGCGTCTCCCTGCGTTTCTGATGAGCTTTCCCTTTCGGCTGACCCAACCTGGATCAAGCCTTCCAATGCGGCCTTTCAACGTTGGCTTAGAGTCGCGCATGGCATCTGCCAGCCGATTCAATAGCCCTGCCGCTGACAATTGCTGTGGAATTTCGAAGGAAAAGCGTCGGTCGGGAGAAGTCCCAGCCGTTTGCCGGTAATCTACGCCCGTCCTGAAAAGAGCGTCAATATGGCCTCTCCGCAAATCAAGCACCGACTCACGATACAAACAGCAGCTTTCGTCACGCGAAGGCTCGACAAGGAACCGGAACCGTGGCTGGGCGAAAGTCGCAAAATGAACTGACTGAGACCGAAGCTCCTTCTTTCGAAGGATCAATCGTCGAGTTGCAGAGCATCGTCGGGCAACTTGAAGATGGATCGTTACCCCTGGAAGAATCCATGGAACAGTTCGAGCGGGGAATCTCTCTGCTAAGAAACTGCTACCAGGTGCTTGAACAGGCCGAACAGCGGATCGAAGTCCTGACCAGCGTTGCTGAAGACGGCACTGTCGAAACGGCACCCTTCGATGCATCGGCAACGTTCGATGCACTCGTTTCAGAGGCGAAACCCGGCGGCGCGGACAAACCGGCGCCGCGAAAATCGAAAACGCGACGCGGACCAACAACCGACGAATCATTATTCTGATCATTCCTCAAACGACTCAACGAACTACGAACCTGCCGGGTACTGGTAAGACGTTTTATGCCCCTCTCGGAATCTCAATTCGCGGCACTTAAACAAGCCGCGGTCGACGCCTCACGACACGCATGGTGCCCGTACAGCAACTTCCCCGTGGGAGCAGCCCTACTGGCTAACGACGGTCAGATCTTCGCCGGATGTAATGTCGAAAATGCCTCTTATGGATTAACCGTCTGTGCGGAACGGAACGCGATCGGAAAGGCCGTCAGTGCTGGGTGCCGCGAGTTCACAACGTTGCTGATTTTTACCGCGACAAAGAA
>ERZ890604.742-NODE-742-length-10375-cov-10.203682_pt1 | contig 10375 bp, 11 predicted proteins | sample MGYA00521097_ERZ890604 | MGnify/ENA primary metagenome ERZ890604 (study PRJEB32303, sample SAMEA104408625) | aquatic metagenome | biome: Brackish water; feature: Chemocline; material: water | place: Baltic Sea | collected 2014-10-26T21:54:00 | depth 120 m ... | reverse complement strand
CCAATTGGAGATCAACTAGATTTATTATATAAAGATATGTTAGCTGACAAAGGTGATAAAACTGGTGCTTGGTTTACCGCAGTTAAAACAGTAAAAGATAAGTACCCCAAATCTTAACCCTTAACCCTTAAACCTTATAAATATATAGAAAGGGGAAAAGAGTATGGCCGCACCATCAACAAAAGCTACATTAAAAACATACTGTCTTAGAGCTCTAGGTTTCGGTGTTATCGATATAAATGTTTCAGACGATCAGGTAGATGACCGTTTAGACGAAGCACTTCAATACTTCTCACAATATCATTATGATGGTATTGAAAGAATGTATCTTAAACATCTCATAACATCAGCAGATGTTACTCGCGCAAGAGGCAATACAAACACTACTGCAACAGATGCAGTAGATACCAGCGTAACTTCAACTTGGAGTGAGGGAAACAATTGGATTCCTATTCCTAATTCTGTTGTATCTGTTACAAGAGTATTTCCATTCTCTAACACAGGTGGTGGCGGTAGTATGTTTGATGTTCGTTACCAATTACGATTAAACGATCTATTCGATTTCTCATCAACATCTGTTATTCAATACCAGATGACAATGCAGAATTTGGATTTGCTGGAACACATTCTTGTGGGTGAAACACCTATTCGTTTTAATCAACATCAGAATCGTCTCTATGTTGATATGGATTGGCAAAACGATGTAACTGCTGATTCAGACTATATGGTTATTGAGTGTTATCGAAAGCTTGACCCAACAGCATTTACAGATATCTATGATGATATTCAATTGAAAAGATATGCAACACAACTTATTAAAAGACAATGGGGTGCAAACCTTTCAAAGTTTAATGGTGTTGCAATGTTGGGTGGTGTCACTATGAATGGTGAAACCATATACTCACAGGCACAAGAGGAAATTGAAAAATTAGAGGAATTAATATCAATAACTAATTCTCCACCTATGATGTTCGGCATGGGTTAATACCATGGCAGTTAACTCATTTTTTCACACAAGTAATGTCGCCGCGCTAGCAACAGAACAATCTCTTTATAGTAATCTTATAAAAGAAGCAATACAGATTTATGGCCATGATGTTTATTATCTTGACCGTACACTGGTTGCAGAAGATACTGTATTTGGAGAAGATTCTCTTTCTAAGTTTACACAACAACATCCTATAGAGATGTATATTGAAGATTCTGAAGGTGGGTTTGCTGGTGAAAAAGAAATAATGAGTCAATTTGGTTTACAAAATTTAAGCGAAGTTACTTTCGTTGTAAACAAAACAAGATTTCAAGAACTAGACAGACAGATGCAAATAGAAACCGCAACAGATACAACTTCTGGCGGTTCTATATTATTAGAAGCAGGAACAATAGACCAATCAGATAGTTCTACTACTCTGTCAACTGCATCAGGGGATTCTAATTTTTACATTATACAAGACACCTCTGCAACAGCCGCAGATAGACCAAACGAAGGTGATGTAGTATATCATCCTATACTTGATAAAATGTTTCAAGTCAATTTCGTAGACCACGATGAACCATTTTATCAACTGGACAACAATCCAGTTTATAAATTAAGGTGTCGTCTGTATGATTATAGTGCAGAAGTTATTGATACAGGCATTGCAAACATTGATGCGATTGAAGATGAGTTATCAATAGATGCTCTAGTCCATCAATTTACAATGGAACAATCTTCAGCTGTAACAGAAGATATAAGACTTGAATTAGGAACTGGTGATGATGCAGGATTGCTTCTTGAAGAAACAGACGGCGGTAATATACTTGGTGAAAGTGATTCCACCTCTGTCGGTGAAAGTATGTTGATTGAAAACTCTGCTGATACAGGTGATAATTCATATATAATACAGGAAGACTATATAGTAGGAGATATGGTGACTGATAAAAATGCACAAAACGAACTGTTTACTACGCAAAGCGCAACAGTTCTGGACTTTACCGAATCTAATCCATTCGGAGACGTAGGGAGTAATACATAATGCTAGGTACGCAGTTCTATCATGAAAGTATAAGGAAGGTCATTGTTTCTTTTGGAACAATGTTTAACAATATCAGCCTTGTTCGTAAAGACAATTCTGGAAACATAATTCAATCTATGAAAGTTCCTCTTGCGTATGGCCCAAGAGAAAAGTTTTTAGTACGATTGAATGAAGATGCAGACTTAACTAAACAAGTTGCGATTACTTTGCCTCGTATTGGATTTGAAATTCAAAATTTAGAATATGATGCAGGGCGTAAACTAAATCGTGTTCAACGATTTAAAAAAGTTAAAGGTGCAAACGCTAAACAGTTGGATGCACAGTATATGCCTGTGCCATATAATCTATCAATAGAACTATACGTTATGGCAAAACAATCTGATGATGCATTACAAATTGTAGAACAGATTCTTCCATACTTTCAACCAGACTATACATTGACAATTAATGACAATGTTTCAATGGATAGTAAAAGAGATGTTCCTATTGTATTGAATTCTATTTCGTATGAAGATAATTATCAAGGAGACTTTACTACTCGTAGAGCATTGATATACACTCTTTCATTTACTGCAAAATTTTACTTGTATGGCCCTGTTACTTCTAGTAAGGTTATCAAGACTGTTCAAGTTGATCAGTATACTGACTCAGAAGTTAATTCGCCTAAGAGAGAACAAAGACTTACAGTTACACCAAATCCAACAAGTGCTGATGCAGATGATAATTTTGGATTTAACGAAGTAACTTCTTTCTATGAGGATGCTAAAGAATATAATCCAGTAACAGGTTCAGATGAATAAAGAGTCTACGTTACGACTTGATAAAACTTTGGGTGTTATAGAAAATATTGTTCCCGAATCAACCTATATTGAAAAAATAACTGGTGATGTTAGAGACGGTTGTTTAATATCTTCAAACATTACTAGCGAAGATGTTGACAAGGATTACAAGTACCAAAGAGAAAATCTATACAGTTTGATTGAACGTGGTCAAGATGCAATTGATGGTATTCTAGAACTTGCAAAAGAATCAGAACACCCAAGAACTTACGAAGTTGCACTCAATGGGATTAAACAAGTTGCAGAGGTTACAGAGAAACTTGGAGAGCTGCAAGAGAAAATGAGAAAATTGAAAGAAGTACCAAATCACGCACCAAGAACTGTAAACAACGCACTGTATGTTGGTTCTACAGCTGAACTACAAAAGATGTTGAAAGAAATCAAATAATATTTGAATTAACAATTAGGATTATATTATGAATGTTGAGAAACAACAATTGTGGTCAACCACAATTTTTAATTATAAACTAGAAAACTTAGATAATGATTTGATTGGAAGGGAAGTATTAGCCAGAGAAAAACAAGGAAAGGGATTTCAATTCAATCCAGTACAAGGTGGTGGTTGGCAAAGTGATAAAGCTTTACTTGAAGAATTACCATCACTTCAACCTTTAAGAAAAAATATAATTGAGAGTGTAAATAAAATTCTAAGTAATCTTTACCGTGATGAAGCATGTATCAGTTTATATAATAGTTGGGCAAACATTGCAAAAGAAGGTCAATACACTATGCCCCACATTCATGAAGAAGCTAGTTGGTCAGCAGTATATTATGTAACACCAACAGAAGATGCGACTTTATACCTCAAAGACCCAAGAACACAAGAAGCTATGGACAATTCTCATAGATTTCTAAAACAACCATATAGTAATGTAGTTGGTAAAAGACCGTTTGATGCTGGAGAGGTTATATTATTTCCAAGTTGGTTAGAACACGGCGTTGCACCAAGTACTAAGAACACAACAAGAATAAGTATAGCGTGTAACTTTTTAATTCACGGAAGTTTATAAAAATGGCTGATAGCGTCTATTTGGGAAATCCCAATTTAAAGCGGGCAAACGTATCTCAAGAGTGGACAAAAAAAGAAGTCCAAGAGTACGCTAAGTGTATGAATGATCCTCAATATTTTATACAAAATTATATTATGATTGTGTCATTGGATGAAGGCCTAGTTCCATTTAAGATGTATGACTTTCAAAAAGAAATGGTTGGTACATTTCATAACAATCGTTTTACTATTTGTAAACTTCCTAGACAGTCTGGTAAATCTACAACCATTATAGCATATTTGTTGCATTATGTGTTATTCAATGCTTCAGTCAATGTTGCGATACTTGCTAACAAAGCTGCGACTGCCAGAGACTTGCTAGGACGCTTACAACTTGCATATGAACACCTACCTAAGTGGTTGCAACAAGGAGTAATGAGCTGGAACAAAGGCTCTTTAGAGTTAGAGAATGGTTCTAAAATTCTTGCAAGTTCTACTTCTGCTAGTGCGGTTCGTGGTGGTTCATATAATATTATTTTCCTTGATGAGTTTGCATACGTTCCCTCCAACGTAGCAGAACAATTCTTTAGTTCAGTCTATCCTACAATCAGTTCAGGTAAAACTACAAAAGTTATGATAGTATCGACTCCTCATGGTATGAATATGTTTTACAAATTGTGGAATGATGCAGAGAATGGAAGAAACTCTTACATCCCCATTGAAGTTCATTGGAGCGAAATCCCAGGCCGTGATGAAGCATGGAAAGCAGAAACTATAAAGAATACAAGTGAACAACAGTTTAACACGGAATTTAATTGTGTCTCTGGTGATACAAAGGTTACTCTTAAAAACAATGATACAGGAAAGGTCATTAATGTTAACATAAGTGAGATTACACCTCATGAGGTTTCAATACCACAGTCTTGACCAAAAGACAAGGCTCAAATAATGTTGAATAAATATAGAGTGTGAGTTATTAGGATTTATAAATATATGTATGACTTATTATATCTACGCATTAAAAGACGACACAGGCAAAATCAAATATGTTGGGCAGACAATCCACCCCGATGTAAGAAAATCACTTCACAGACGTAAAAAACCTAAACATACATTTCATATCATAGACAATATTAATGACCGTATAGAAGCAAGGGATATGGAGATACGATTGATTGAGGAAAATGATTGTTATATTTTTGGATGGAATGGAACGCCAGGCGGCGAAGGATTTGAGGGGTATTCTAGGAAAGGTATTGGTGGTGTGAAAAAAGGACACGGCCGAGCAGCTTGGAATAGAGGAGTGAAGGGGTGTTTTAGTAAGAAAACCATTGCTCAGATGTCGGCCAAAAGAAAGGGCGTAAGACATTCTTCTAAAGTAGATATTGATACTGTTAGGAAAATAAGAAAGTTATATAATGATCATCCTCATATTGATGGTGTTGGTAAAATCCAAAGAAATGGTATAGCTATGTCTTATGTTCAGGGTTTTTGCAAAACACACCATAACGATTATGGAATAACTTTACAGGGATTAAAAAGGATAGTCTTAAATGAAACTTGGGAAAATGTCTAAAAGTTATAAAGTATTATCACCATCAGGGTTTGTGGATTTTGATGGTATCCAAAAAATAACACACAGCAAATATTGTCATTTTATTTTTGATGATGGTGCAGAGATCAAGTGTTCGTTCAATCATAGATTTGGTGAAGAGGAGATAGTAGCATCAACACTCCGCCGCGGCGCAGAACTTCAGGGTAAAAAAATAATATATGCAGAAGATGTTGAGGATGATATTGATTTATATGATCTGTTAAATGTTGCCAATGGAAATCTTTACTACACCAACGGACTAGTATCTCACAATTGTGAATTCTTAGGCAGTATTGATACATTAATTGCAGCACGAAAACTAAGAGTCCTGTCCTACATTCCACCAATTCAATCTAATGCTGGTCTTGATGTGTTTGAAAAACCACAGAAAGACCACACATATGTATTGACGGCTGATGTTTCTAGAGGAACATCTAATGATTACTCTGCATTTCTAGTATTTGATGTATCACAAATGCCGTATAAGGTTGTTGCAAAATATCGTGACAACGAAATAAAACCCCTATTGTTTCCTGCTAAGATATATGATGTTGCAAAAGCATACAATCAATCATTCGTTCTCATTGAGGTGAATGACATTGGAGAACAGGTTGCCTCGACTATGCAGTTTGATTTGGAATATGATAATCTAATCATGGCAAGTATGCGTGGTCGGGCAGGCCAGATCCTTGGAGGGGGTTTTAGTGGGGGTAGGGCGCAATTGGGCGTAAGAACAACTAAGGCTGTAAAACGAATAGGTTGTTCTAATCTTAAACAGATGATTGAAGATGATAAACTGATTATTCAAGACCTACAAATTATCAATGAACTATCTACATTTATTGTTAAGGGTCAATCTTTTGAAGCTGATTCTGGTTGCACAGATGATTTGGTTGCGTGTTTGTTTATATTTGCATGGGCAACAGACCAGACATATTTTAAAGAATTGACTGATATGGATATACGACAGACTATGATGGCAGAACAACAGGATATGTTGGAACAGGACATGGCGCCATTTGGTTTTATAGATAATGGAGTAGATGACCCATTAGAAACAACAACGGTGGATGAATATGGAACACGTTGGAGCCCAGTGGTTAGAACCCACGATACAAATTGGTAAAAGTCTAAATAAATTCAATTAGGTCAGAATCATTCTTTATCCAACAATTTGAACATAGTATTAAAGATGTGTCTATAAGTTTAATTATTTCTTTACGACTTTCATCATTTACACCAACTCTTTTTGTTATCTTTCGTATTTTAGAATCGTGAGGATAAAATTTTAGACATACAGTTTCGCTTTCACCACAGTGTTTACATGACTTATCTGCAAGAAATTTGTTAAGTAAAACAATTCTCTTGCGATAGTTTCTATGAGCTACCTTTTTAATGGTATCTTTATATTTTTCGTAATGTGTATTTGGCATGAAAATATTTATATGTTTTAGTACTTATAAAATAGCGAAATGAAACTATTGGATTTTATAAATATCAGTGTAGATTTAAAAACACTCTAATATAAAGGAGTAAGAGACATGGCATTTTTAGTAAGCCCTGGCGTTCAAGTCAGAGAGATAGACCTTACAAATGTTATCCCAGCAGTATCCACCTCAATAGGTGCGATTGCAGGGCCATTTAAAAAGGGGCCAGTTTCTTCTGTAACTACAATTAGTTCAGAGGAACAGCTAGTATCGATATTTGGTAAACCAGATTCAAGCAATTTTGAGTGGTGGTTCACAGCCGCTAACTTTTTACAATATTCTGATTCACTTCGTATAGTTCGTGCAGAATCAGGAATATTAAACGCAGGTGCAAACTCAGGTATACTTATTCGTGATGATGATCATTACGAAGCTTCATTTTCCACAGGACAAGGTTCTCATGGTGAGTGGGCTGCAAGGTCTGCTGGAACACATGGTAACTCACTTGGTGTATCCATTTGCCCAGGCAAAAGAGCATTTACACAACCACTTGGTACACTTAACTTAGTTAATGGTGCTGGTGCGGTTGGTGATTTGTCTATTACGGTTGATGACCAAGATGCATCAAATGCTACAATTTCAGTTGGTGATATCATTGGTTTCCAAACAAACAACGCTGTTACAGCAGTTGTTAATGGTGCAATCACAGTTGCAACTAAAAACCTTACGGTTGATGCAAACTCTGGTACTGCCGCAGTTGGACAACGAGTAATCGGGCCAGGAATTTCTGATGGTGGTGAGGTTGTTAAAATTGCAACAGTCACTTCACAAACTGCACTTATTCTTGACAAACCAATCACAGTTGCAGATGATGTTGTTCTTGCACTTACAACAGATGCAAACATAGAGTCTAAAAATCAAGAATACGAAGTAACTTCTGTCTCAACTAATACTCTAACATTTCGTTTGTTAGATGACCCAGCTAGTGGTGGATTACAAACTGTAATTCCTGACAACTCATACATCACAAGACGTTGGAGATTTTCTGACTTATTTGATGGTGCGCCAGGCACATCTGCTTGGGCGACTGCAAATGGTCGTGGTGAAGAAGATGAACTTCACGTTGCAGTATACGACACAACTGGTGATATCACTGGTTATGATGTTGATGTTGCAGGACAACGGACAAGTTCAGTTGTTGAAGTTTTTGCTGCTATGTCTAAAAACACTAAAGGTCGATCTCCACAAGGGGATAACAACTATTATCCAAATGTTATTTTCCGTAAGTCACAATTTATTTACTGGACGGATCATCTCACTCAAGGTACTAATTGGGGTACAGATGTTACAACTGGTACAGACTACACATTAGTAAGTGAAGTTGTTGTTGATTCACTAACTGGTGGAACAGATGATTATTCTGTGACTGCTGGAGAAATTGAACTTGCATACGATAAGTTTCAGGACACAGAAAATCTTGACGTTAACCTAGTATTAGGTGGGCCAAGTTCTGGTGTTGCAGATACCGTAACAGGAATGGATACACATGTAACAATGATTACCGCTCTTTGCGAAACTCGTAGAGATTGCGTAGGATTTGTTTCTCCGTATCGGGGTGCAACAGTTGGTGGAACAAGTAATGTAACCATGACTAAGAATGTTAAAGACGGTTTTGATGCATGTCCATCATCATCTTACATGGTATTCGATAGTGGATACAAATACATGTATGACAAGTACAATGATGTTTATCGGTATGTGCCACTAAATGGTGATACAGCTGGTCTTTGTGCATACACAGATACAGTTGCTGATCCGTGGTTCTCACCTGCTGGTTACAGTCGTGGTAATATAAGAGGTGCAATTAAACTTTCTTACAACCCACTAAAAGCAGATAGAGACATACTTTATAAATCTAGAATTAATCCAGTGGTCAATTTCCCAGGCCAAGGTGTGGTTCTGTTCGGTGATAAAACTGCACAGACTAAACCAAGTGCATTTGACCGTATTAACGTCAGACGATTATTCTTGGTTCTTGAAAAAGCAATTGCAACCGCAGCTAAATATCAACTCTTTGAATTCAACGATGAATTTACAAGGGCACAATTTAGAAACCAAGTAGAACCTTTCTTGCGTGATGTACAAGGTCGCAGAGGTATTACTGATTTCTCAGTAAAATGTGATGCAACAAATAACACTGGTGAAGTTATTGACCGTAATGAGTTTGTTGGAGATATTTACATCAAACCTGCTCGTTCTATCAACTTTATTTCATTAAACTTCATCGCGGTACGAACTGGTGTATCGTTTAGCGAGGTAGGGGGATAAGACATGGCTAGTATTAACGACTTTAAAGCAAACTTAATCGGTGGTGGCGCAAGGGCTAATCAGTTCAGAGTAACTATTACTCCTCCGCCAGGCATCGCAATTGGTCTTGATGTTCGTAGATCATCATTCATGTGTAAAGGAAGTAGTCTTCCTGCTCAAGAATTAACTCCAATTGAAGTTCCTTTTCGTGGCAGAAAAATTTATATTGCTGGGGATAGGGAATTTTCTGAAACTTGGACTACTACATTTATTAACGATACGGATTTTATGATTCGTAACGCATTGGAAAGGTGGTCTAATGGAATCAACGACTTGGCATTAAACACTGGTGTTATTGATCCTGCTGATTATCAGACAGATTTGACTGTTGAACAGTTGGATAGAGATGATACAATTCTAAAGACTTATATTTTTAGAAGTGCATGGCCAGTAACAATTAGTGCGATTGAACTAACTTCAGAAGCAGCTGATACTCTTGAAGAGTTTGAATGCACATGGAGATATCAACACTTTGAAGCTTCAGGCGTCAACTTTTAAACCTACTAAATAGTTATAACCAGTAGGAGGATGTGATTTTGGCGGAGTTATTTGGTTTTAAAATTGAAAGGTCATCTAAGGATTCGGGTGGGGAAACAACTTTCTCCACCCCAACTTCTGATGACGGCACGATTGACGTTGCCGGCGGTGGTTTTTTTGGACAAGTTTTAGATACAGATGGTAGAGAACGAACCGATTTAGATTTAATTCGAAGGTATCGTGATATTGCACAACAAGCGGAATGTGATACTGCAATAGAAGACATCATTAATGAAGGTATTGTTTCAAATCAAAACGATGTAGCAGTAGAAATTACTTTAGATCGTTTACCCTATCCAGAAAAAATTAAACAAAAAATTCGTGCAGAATTCCATGAAGTTCTGCGGCTTCTTAGTTTCGAACAAAAGGGCCATGACATCTTTCGCAGATGGTATGTAGATGGTCGTTGTTTTTATCACAAAATAATTGATAGCAAAAACCCTAGAAAGGGTATCACTGAATTAAGATATATTGATCCTACTAAAATTAAAAAAGTAAGAGAAGTTATAAAAGGTATAGATAAAAAAACTTCAATCCCGATGACTGAAAAGATTGATGAGAGATCGGAAGAGCGTCGTGTAGGGAAAGAGTGTAGGATAGGGTGTAGATCT
>ERZ890604.741-NODE-741-length-10406-cov-34.125688_pt1 | contig 10406 bp, 9 predicted proteins | sample MGYA00521097_ERZ890604 | MGnify/ENA primary metagenome ERZ890604 (study PRJEB32303, sample SAMEA104408625) | aquatic metagenome | biome: Brackish water; feature: Chemocline; material: water | place: Baltic Sea | collected 2014-10-26T21:54:00 | depth 120 m ... | reverse complement strand
ACACTTGATGTAGAAAATGTAGCTTATGTAGGATTATATTAGAAGAGTTTTACTCCCTATCAACACACCTCGTATGCATCACAATAAGCCCTATTAAACGCACAAACGCTACTTTGACTCATAAGAGTCTGTTTGCTCTTCAAAGTGCCTTCACGACGAGATATGAAGCACTTTTATTATGCTCCTATCAGTGGTCTGTAGTCAGGATTATTAGCTGAGATTACATGCCAAAGCATTTCCTGAAACGTACTCGGCGATAGCATCTCCCTTGCCATATCAATAATCTCTAACTCACTTGGTTCACTAGAATTATCTCTTAGCCATTCTTGGTAACTAAGTTCCAATTCAAACTCTTGCTCTTGCTCCATCATCAGTTGATTTTTAACTCGTCCCATTATTAACTCCTTGCTAATATTTGGTATATCTCTATCTCGTTAAGTCCAGAATACGTCTTAGCCTCTTGAGAAGCTTCATACATACTTTCGCAGATATAACGTAGAACCTCATTGACATAAATGGTGTAGCCAGTGACCTTAGTACTCCTTCGCTGCTGCTTGGTATACTGAATATACTTGATTGCCATTACCCTAGATACTCATAAATATCAGAACCAATCTCAAAGTAAGTTCCATCATATTCAAGCTCTTTAGCTATACGGTCGTAGTCGATATTGTTGGCAATTATTGGCGGCAGTAAGTCTGCTTGGTAACAATCTTGCATCAGCTCATAAGCCACATCTGACATATTTTGGTTCTCATATATTCTTACATCATCAGCCTTTTCAATAGCCTCGTCTACGCCACTTACTAAGCCTTCAGTGAGTAAGAAAGCAATTGCTTTATACTTATCTACTTCAACTTCTTCGATGGCTTGTAGGGTCATATTTAGCTCATAAATATTCTCATATTCATCTATTGTGTTAAAGAACTCATTATTTTCCCACTCATAGTCAGTTATGAAGTATTCTTCATGGTCTTGTGAACCTGAGATTGATTCTCCTTCTGTTAAAACTTCTGAGATTACAAATGAGAGTTCATAGTTAGTCATTGGCAACTTGACCCACTTACCAACTAGATTTCCTTCGTTATACGCTTGTAAATCAGTTAAATATATTGATAGTAACATCTGTTATCCTTTTAGTAATAGCCACAATAATTTGGCTTTGTCTTCTTGGTCAAGCTCTCTGACACCTAATATAATCTCATCTAGTTTTGGCAGCTCATCAACTAATCCAAATCGTTTGGAGTAGCTTGTGATGTCGTCATTGTCGATGGCATCTAGCACAACATCTGCTCCGTCTTGACTTATACACTCTCTGATAATTGCATCTACTGAGATGTCCCCTTCTTCTAAGGCTTGGACTAAAACTGTCTCTGGGTTGATGTGAACCTCTACGTCTCTAAGTTCTACTAGCATTGTTGCTCCTTTTTATTTATCTTCATCACTAAAGTAGAAATAGGAACCTGTGTAGTGCTAATAATTTCATCCCAGTTGCCCTTATAGAGAAGTAATAGTATAAGAGAGGAGTTGTCGGAACAGTGGCTATTTCTAGTTATATTTATAAGGGTTTTAGTGACTGTGGAGAGACGTTATGAACGTCATTCCAAGGCATAGTAGAGGCGATATTATTGCTTTGATTCGTAAGAGTGCGATTGCTTTTTTTGATGCCTTCTTGGGGCTCTTAGAGAGATAATAGGGTTGGTTATTAAATGATGTTATTGACTATATAAGTGGCGGGGGAGTGGCTTTGTGATGCTGGAAGCGAACTTGATACTGTGGCTTTTGCTGCGGCGAAGTGGAATCTATATAAGGACTGACATTTCCAAAAAAATAAAAATATTACATAAAGAAGCAGATGCCAAAAACGGTCTAACCCTATAAAGAGAAAGATAGTAGTAGACCTGTTTTGGTGGATTGGTATTATTGTGCTTAGTGTTCCACCTCGGAGAGGGTGGAACTAGAGAAAAGTTTTAACAAAATAAGTAGTTTGTTTAAAATTTAGAATTTGTAGTTTACACCAAAAAATAAATTTTTGATAGTATCAATTTCAAGTTTAGCACTGTAATCATAACCACTGTAAACACCGGATATTGTGTCTTCCATATTTGATTTAATGTAACGGTAGCCAGCTTCAGCTGAGAAATTTTCATTAATAGCATAGTTTAAGCCAACTTGAATACCAAAAATTGCTCCATTTACATCTATTGACTTACCACCAAGCACATCATAACCATCAGAAGTAGCTGAACCATATCCAGCTAGAACACCAATAAATGGTTTGAAGTCATTGTCACCAATAAGATAATCATAGCCTACATTGTATGTTCTAGCATCTCCATTATCTACATTGATATTTTGAAAAGAAGCAGATACTCTATTATTTTTGTCTAAATAATAACCAACTTTGAGTGTTTGAGAACCACCATCATCATCACTACTAGCCGAAGCAGAACCATAACCTGTAACTGTAACTGATGTTTTCATATCGAACGCAGTATTCCCAATATCCGCACCTACATAAAACCCACTATCACTTGCCACTAATCCACTCGCACCTGTAAGCAATACTGCTAAAACAATTTTTTTCATTTTTTTTATCCTTTAAATAATTAAGAACATTGTATCCCAATAAGTATTAATGCAAACTTCAACATAATTTAATATCATATATTAATATATAGAATGTGTCAGTTATGTTTCACATAGTAATAACTAGTTGAAGAAAATACTCTAAAACTCTAAAATGCATCATTAATATAAAGGTGTAGCTTACAGTGAAAAATACCGAAGAGTTACCAGCAGATGCTATAGATAACTTTTACAAACAAATCGGTATAAATGTAAAGAACGAACGAATAAAATGTGGCTACTCTCAACTTCAACTATCGCAAGCACTTAACCATAAATCTGTAGGTTTAGTTTCTCAAGCCGAGCTTTATCTGAAAAAGCAACATTTCAACCTTGAGCATCTTTATAAAATAGCTTATGTTTTGGAGTGCGGTTTAGCAGATTTACTTGTAAATACTTCAGAGTAATAAGCTAGAAATAAGTAACAACTATTACAATCTAATCGTAGTTTCTAATCCTCACAATAAGCCTACTACAACGGACTTTAAGGCTATAACTACCTCGTAGTAGTTATGAGAATTATCGAGGCTTTAACATCTCTTAAAATGACTCTGAGAGGCTCTTTGAGATTGAGTTAAAGCTATGTTGTTGTAGGACTAAATACTTGAAGTCATGACTGTTTCTCTTGGCTTCAACTACCACGGCAAAGCCGTTGTAGCCTTGGGTGGCTTAGGTTAGATTTTAGTTGGTGCTTGAGGTGGGGTTGGTGTTATCGTGCCTATGCGAATGATTTTTTAAGTGCTTCTATCTGTGTAATGGTTAGTTTTTTACCATCTATTTCCTGTAGCAATACATTCATAAAAAAATCATTACCTAACAAATAAGCCATCGGTGATGTCAAAGCATGTGCATCGATTAGTTTCTGAGCTGGTTCCACAAATTTACTTTTATCAGGATTCTTCATTTCATATGCTTGCCACTGAAGTTGAGCATCGTATATCAACTCTTTTTGTGCACCGATTGGCGTAAAAGTAAAAGGATTGACCAAATATTTATTCGTTACCATTTTAAAAAGTAGTTCATTGTCTACACATTTCTTCAGAAATTTTGTAGCATTACCTCGTGATATCCCTGCTTGCTCACTAAAATCAAGAGCAGACATTGTGAAATGATGTTCTTTGTTCGTGTTTAGTAAAACAATTCTGAAAGAATTTATATCTTTACTTGATTGACAAATAGCTGTTTGTATCTTGAAGATGTCCATTTTGTCTTTTTTTGAGAGCCATACTCGACAATTAAGCTTTTTTATCGGATATACTTTGCTTGTAATTGTTCTGCTTCCACTCACACGCATCATCTCACCATCAGAAGATTCCAAGTTGAAGTTTGCATTTTCAGTAATTATTTTTTCAAAACTACTATCACCCATAAATTCTATCCTTTATTTGTACTCTAATGTATCTCATAGGAACTCATAATGTAATCTATCAGGATACATAAGAAAGTGCTATAAATCCCTATTTATATGGATTGTATTGGATTTAAAATTAGTATGCTTATATATATTATATATAAAGCCATCCATTGACAACCTCAATCATAAAAAAATTAATTATTTGTATTGTATCAAAACTCTTCTTCAAATAAAAAAAATAGGAGTACATACTGATAAAGATTATTGTTTTATTACGATTACTGGAATGGGCACATTTTGGAATAGAGCTACAACATCTCCACCACCTCCCTCAACTGCCTCACACTAAATCCAGTGGAGTATCTTGAGAGGGTCATAGTGCTATAAAGTCACAATAGCTTTGCGCAATTGCTCTACAGAAAATCCCTTTGCATAACGAGAAAGTGTCATGCCAATGTGTTTATGCCCCAATAGCTCACTTACAATGTCAGAACCAACACTTCTGACTATCAGCTCACTTGCAAACGTATGGCGAAGTGAGTACGTTGTTTTCTTGTCACTATCTTCTAAATTCTCATCGATTAAATGCTTAACCTGTCGAGACAGATGCTCTAAGCTGTACGAGAACTCAACGGTATTTATTTTTGGATGCTTGGGAATTACTCTAAAACTACTCATGGTTTTTAGACTCTCAGCCTCACGTAAATCAAAACACTCAATTCCATCTATTATTTTGATTTTATACTTGTGCAACTCCCCAATTCTCATTCCCGTATAGCGCAGAATGGTAATAAAGTCTCGTATTTCTTGGTTTGGAGTAGCATTAGTAATTAGCTCTATTTCTTCGTAAGTAAGGGCTTTTCGCTGGTCTCTTGCTGAATACTGATGCTTCACAGTTGCAATTGCCGTTGTCATTGTAAATAGACCTGTTTTAAATCCAAACAAAGCCAAAGACCTGATTCTCTTAATATTCTTGTTGACAGTATCTATATGCAGCTTTTTACTATCTTTATACTCTCCCTTGATTGCATTAGTGATTATTTCGTAAGTGCTTATTCTCTTTAAATTCAAGTGATTTCTTGAAGGTAGCTTCTGCATGATTGAAGCGATTTCATTGAGATGGGATGAAGTTATATTCGCTGTAACTGGGTTCTTCTCGAAGACAAACCTTAGTAAATTTGGCAACAGCTCATTGAAAAAGTAATCTCTGTTTTTCTCTTCACGCTCGCTGACTTGTGATTGTTCCAAGTACAATTTCACAGCATCTGAGTATCTAAAAGCTTCTTCAAGAGGCTTTAGTTTCACATATATGCCAAGCTCTTCTTCAATCATAACCCTCTTTGTAGCATCTGTAAAATTACTCTGTGCCACCTTTAAAGCATTCTCTATTTTAGTATCGATTGAGACCGCTTCTTCTTTTGACTTAACAACTTTTATTATCTCTTTCTTATCTACATATTCCAATAATGCTCTTGGCATTCTTCTTCTGTATTTCATCCTAGTTCTCCTAAAGGGAAAACTAAAGAGTGTGTATCTAAAATGTGTATGTTATGTCTCTTGAATCTCTGGAAGCACCTATAATAGGAGTTTTCGTAACTGTAAGCGTCACCAAGACATGATTACGATAGTTATAAAAAGAGCTCGTGCTGCGGCATTAGTTCCTTATACTGTAACTCGTAAACAAGTTGTAACTGCACCATTCGAAAATCTTAGATAGATTTTAAAAGTCCCCATTTTATGGGGATTTACATAACTTCCCTTCTCCTTAGTTTCATCATCCATATTAGAAATACCTCAAATTTACAATCACTGTCTAAATATGTAATTATCAAGTATTTTATTTGTGATTAAATCTACATATACAAAATCTTCATGGTATTGTAATGTTTCAATGATATAATATTTAAATATAATTTGAATAATTAAGGTAGAACTAGGATTTCAGCATGACAAAAACGATTAAACGCCTTTATAATGATAAGGTTCCAACCATTTTAGCTTCTCAAACCGTTGATAAAGCTCTTGAAATCTTAGAAAAAACAAAATCAAGTGCTGTTTTAGTACTTGATGATGATTCCCTGCCTATAGGTATCATCACTGAAAGAGATGTCTCGAAACAAGCTGGTCATTGGGATGAGATTCTTCTACAACAAGCGTATACGATAATGTCATCACCATTACTTACCATATATGAAGATACTGATTTTCGTGATGCATACATGACAATGACAGAGAACGGATATCGTCATTTAGTTGTTGTCAATCATGAAAATAAGCTCCTTGGACTTCTAAGTGAAGGTGATTTTTTAAAGTATCATACTCCTGAACAACTCTTGGCGGCGAAAGACGTTAATTTTGTAATGTCAACAAATGTCATAACTGTTACAAAAGAGTACACAGTATCTCAAAGCATTAGCTTGATGAATACCAAAAAAATCAGTAGCGTTGTTATTGTCGAAAATGACAAACCCATAGGTATTTTTACCGAGCGGGATTCCATTCATTTGGCAAGACAAGGAGACCATGTTCTCTTAAAATCAATTGATGAGTATATGTCTAGCCCTGTAAAGACCATTCACTATAATTATTCCATTTTAGAAGCTGAACATATTTTAAACAATGAAAATATTAGACGCCTTATCGTTGTGGATGATGACGGCAAGTTGGCCGGAATTATCACCCAGCATGATTTAGTCAAAGGAATATCTGGAATCTATGTTGAGATGCTGCGTGATACGATACGTAAACAATCTGATATTTTATATGACACATATAGTCGTTTGGAAGAACAGTCTGTGCTTAACAATATTTTAAATTCATTTGCAGACAGATTAATTATCGCTTGTGATACAAACAGCATAATTGAATATAGCAATGCTTTAATCTTTCACTGTTTATATTCAGTACCCGAAAAAGGGAAAACTCTTGATAATACTCTCAAATGCTTCAATAGTTCCATTGCAGATTCCATACTCAAAGGTGAAAGTAAAACAGTTATAAATTGCAATCCAACGGTTATTGACAAAGATGGAGAAGAACATTTTTTCAGAACTACCTATTCCCCTATATTTTCAGATAAAAAGGTTCTTCAAGGATTTTTATTTACAGCAGAAGATATTACAAATGAACAAAAATCATATAGAGAGCTTCAAGAAACCAAAACTAGACTTGAAAAAAGTGAATTACAATTTAGAAAAATTTTTGAGAGTGCAAGAGACGGTATTTTGATTGTAGATATAGAAGGTAAAAAGTTTTATATGGGAAATGAGGCCATATCGAATATGCTTGGCTATAACGAGGATGAGCTTAAAACACTTGGTATGATGGATATTCACCCAAAAGAGTCATTAGCATCCATTTTTAAAGAGTTTGAACGACAAAAAAATAGAGAGATTATTTCTGCAACTGACGTTCCATTACTTAGAAAAGATGGTTCTATTTTGTATGTTGACATAGCTACAGAAAAAATAGAACTAGATGGTAAGGATTGTATGCTCGGTGTATTTCATGATATTACGCAAGCAAAAGAAAATCAAAAAATACTCCAAGAGAAAAACCTTTTACTAGAAGAGCGTGAAAAACAATTATTGCAAGCCCAAGAGATAGCCAAAATTGGAAACTGGTCTTTAGATATTAAGAGTATGAACGCGTACTGGTCAGACGAAATTAGAGATATTGCAGGTATTGATGCTCATACTGCTGTTGGTCCAGAATTTCTTTCAACGATTGTTTACCCTGAGGATTGGCCTGCACTTGAGGCATCTTTGATGGGCGCGATTAAAGATGGAAAATCACATCATATGGAGTATAGAGTAAAACGTCCAAAAGATGGAGAGACTTGCTGGGTAGATTGTAGAGGCATTAGACTCAATGATCAAAATGGACAGCCTCTGAAAATCGTTGGTACATTTCAAGATATAACGGAGAATAAACTAGCCGAACAAAAAGAGCGAAAACTACTTGATTTAATTGATTCAAGTAACAATGAATTTTATGTATTTGATAAAAATACATTTATGTTTACTTATGTGAACAATGGAGCTCTAAAAAATCTACAATATTCACTTGAAGAACTTAAAAACATGCATCCATATGATATCAAACCTGAGTACACTTATGCATCATTTAATCAAGTAATGAAAGAGCTTGTAGAACAAAAAACATCACAAATGATTTTTGAGACTCTCCATCTCCGTAAAGATGGAACTACTTATCCGGTTGAAGTTCACATACAGCTTTTAAACACTTTTAATAATCAAGAATTTTTGGCTGTAATAATTGATATCACAAAACGTAAAGAGATTGAACTTAAGTTAAGAGAGCAAGAAGAGCTCATGATAGTGCAATCACGCCAAGCAGCAATGGGTGAGATGATAAGTATGATTGCGCACCAGTGGCGTCAACCGCTCACTGTTGTGTCTATGGCGGCAAATAACCTTTTATTAGATATAGCGTTGGATAATTTAAATAAAACTAGTGCTGTTAAAGAGTTAAATACTATAAATGAACAAACGCAATATATGTCCCATACCATTGATGATTTTAGAAACTTCTTTCAGCACTCTAAAACTTTGGAAACAGACAGTGTGAATAATATTCTCGCAGACGTAGTTAAAATCATAGGTCCAGCTTTATATGACAATGAAATAAACATTGCCATTGATTGTGATTCTACGATTACTATCCAAACATATAAAAGTGAATTGACACAGGTGATTATCAATATATTATCAAATGCTAAAGATATTTTAAAAGATAAAAAAGAAGAAAGAAATATTAATATTATAGTTAAAGAGCTGGACGAGAATATTAATATCACAATATATAATAATGGTTTTAAAATACCAGTCGAGATAATTGATACTATTTTTGAACCTTATTTTACAACAAAAGGAGAATCTGGCGGGACAGGGCTTGGACTGTATATGTCTAAGGCAATCATTGAGAAACATATGTATGGAACCATAAAAGCGGTAAATACGGAGAGAGGAGTTGAATTTATAATCATTATTCCTAAATCATTACAAAATAAGTCTAATGAATGATAATTTTGACAGAGTTGAGTACTTCATAAACTTTATCAAATAATATTAGGAATATTTTTTGCTATAGAAAGTAAAAAGTATGCACATGAACTCTATTTTAATTTTCTTCCTATTATTCACCTCTTTATATGCAAAATCGTCTGACTTTTCTATAATAATAAATAAGCCATTCAATGATGCTTTGTTTGATATAACGCAAGATTATGATAGAGACATCAGTGCTGTCGGGTTCAGTAAAAACTATGAGACCTCATCAGCATCTTCAGGTACTTCCTATACAGATCCATTTGAATATCTCAAAAATGTATCTAGTAAAAACGGCTCGCAAATATCTCTTGTAAAAGTAAATAATGCTGCAGATATAGTTCTCAATAAAACAACAAACCTATCAAGAGTAAATAAAGCTGTAAGTATTCTCAAAACGCCTTCTAATGGTTATTTGATTGGGGGCTATACTCTTGATGGCTCACTTATAATATTAAAATTGGATTCAAATGGAAATACTCTTTTTACAAAAATATTCGGAACTGCCACGCAAGACAAGATGAGTAAACTTCTTCAACTGAGTGATGGCGGTGTTTTAGCTGTTGGTTCATCTACAACTTCAAGATCTGCACATGACACGCTGTTTGAAACCGGGCTCGGATTAAACGATATATATTTAACAAGATTTTCAAAAGACGGTACAAAACTATGGAGCAAAAAATATGGAACACAATACGATGATCAAGGGGTAGATGCAGCAGAGGCTGATGATGGCTCAATCATTGTTTTAAGCATAACGAAATACGAAATATACAAAAATATCACACTTATGCGAACTTCAGAAAGTGGAGACAAAATTTGGCTTCAGCATTACAAATCAGAAACTTTAGTTACTCCCTATAGAATCATAAAATTAAAAGATAATAATTTTTTAATGTCACTATCCCAAGAAAATGAGTTACATAAGGATCAGATTAGACTCGTCAAGTTTGATCTGCAAAATAATATTATCATCGACAGAAATATTGATACCAGCTATTCAAGTGGACTTAAAGATATAAAAGAATTTTCAGATGGCACGCTCATGGGTGTTGGTTATGTAAATGACACCTATAACACTGACGCGTTAGTCATGGTGCTGAATAATGAACTATCTTTATTAAATCAAGAGCATTACGGGGAAGAGAATTTTGATATGTTTAATGCACTGACAATATTGCATAATTCTCAAGTAGCTGCAGCCGGCATACACACTGATAATAATTCACAAGAATCCAACATGTGGATAGTTAAACTCAATCGTGATGCAACAATGGCTCAAATATCAAAAACAATGCTCCAAACATCAAACAAAATGTTGCCGACATCAGAAAAAGCGAGAGATTTTTATAATG
>ERZ890604.737-NODE-737-length-10450-cov-4.514767_pt1 | contig 10450 bp, 16 predicted proteins | sample MGYA00521097_ERZ890604 | MGnify/ENA primary metagenome ERZ890604 (study PRJEB32303, sample SAMEA104408625) | aquatic metagenome | biome: Brackish water; feature: Chemocline; material: water | place: Baltic Sea | collected 2014-10-26T21:54:00 | depth 120 m ... | reverse complement strand
GTCGTGGAGTGGACTAACGGAACTGACGAACGTCCCAACCTGCTTGGCGTGATCTATGGACTTGACAGCACCGACAGTCAGCCTGTAGCATGGACAGATAGTTGGGCATTGCCGCTAAACGCCAGTACACCAGACCTCGATGACCTAGACATAGGTAACACCAGTGACTATATAGAATTTGGTACGTGGGATGGCGGCGAAGAGTTCGCTGATGTAAATAAAGCCATCGATAGTATAACGGTGCGTATGCGGGGGTTGGCAGGTACGGAGACCATCACATGCACGTTAGGTGCGGACGGTCAGGCGTATAATGCGGTTACGATTGGGTCGTTTAGCGGAACAGATAATGTTCAAACGCTGTACACGAACAACATGACCAGCCCTGAAACTCAGGCGATTGGTAAGTCATTTGTGTTTGGTATCACATCCACCGCTGCCACTAAGGGCTTTGCCATCGAATCCGTTACGGTGCGCGGACACGCCACGCAGGTAAGGGAGAGGCAGTGGGAGTTTACACTTCTAACCGCCCGTACCATGACGAACACAGGGCTAGAAGATATCAGTACATCAGAGCAAATCCTTGATGCACTAGAAGCATTGGAAAATTCTGCTTACCCGATCGAATTGATCGAGGACCTTCGCGAAGAAGGTACGGCAACAACCACTACGGTTGACATCATAAGCGAATCGATTGAAGAACTCGATACCAGCAACGACTCACTAGGAGCCGGTGCCGGTACCGTGAGGTTCAGAGTACGGGAACGAACAGTAAGTTAGAACTCACCTAAACGTCGTATGCCCTCGGGAACGTCAGCCCAATCAATGAACGTGATAGCACGGTCATCGATATAGGCGACTGCCGGGGGCTTTACGTTTGTAACAGAACTGACATACCCGTCGAGTTGATAGGTAGCGAGCCAGTCCCAAATCTGTTTGACCATTCGTTCGTCCCTAGCCCTAGCGGACAGCACGACTACCCTGTACTCATCATGCAACTTCTGTAACGCTAGGCTTGTGCCCAATGTTGGCGAGTCATAGATGGTACCGTCGTGGAAGCCTTTCCTATAAGCGTGAATGACTCCATCGAAGTCTACGCAAATTGTTTTCTTACTCATCTTCTTCTGCCTTACATATTAGGCAAAGAAAGATTGAGCCCGCTTCAACTAGGTCAGTGGTGCAGACCTCACAGTTTGAACAGTGGTCCCCTTCATCATTACCACAACTCAGACAATCATTACTCGGTTCCCAATAGTATTTGTTATCGGTTGTCACGTTTGAGTCCTATGTCCATCTGAACTTCGAGAAGAAGTCCAACTAATGTGTCGAGTTCTTTATTGGAGAATTCCACTCCATTGATGTTGATGATATCATCGGTCGGGTTCTTACCACCCGAATCTACATACGATACTACCCAACCGTTTACCGCTGTATCTGAGAACCGTACCTCTGTCGAGGTTACTTCTGTCTTACCCATTGTATTCCTTACCATTCAGCCCAATGACTGAGCCATTTATAATGTCGAGGGAGTGTACTTGGTACCGTTTATCAGTGAAGTGTACCACTCCGAAGCCCTGTATCCAGTCAGAACCGGGAGTAGTCCCTGCTCGTGGTGGCTGCTTATCCCCACTAACGTTGCAGAGGCACCCGATAGAGCGAGCAATCTGCGGAACTCCTGTATAGTCAGTCTCCCCATATATTGTGGGTCGATGAATGTGGGCAAAGATAACGGAGCCGTAATAACCCATGTGAGATTTGGCTGCGCTTGCTTTAGAGTGCCAGCTACCGTGGGTGATGATGAGTCCCTCTCGTTTCCATAGAGCCTTGCCTGTGTCCCAACCTTGGACCCAATCGATATCGAGGGTGTCCAGACCCAACAAGGATTCAACATTGAGTGCTGTATCCAATAGTGGTTCGAGTACATCAGCTTGTTCTTCGATGAAAGACCGCAACCGCAACTCGTGGTTGCCTTCGAGCAGGGTGATCTTCGCCTTCGGAGCAGCCTTGCGATGAGATTTGAGAACATACTTACCTTCATCCAAGTCCGTCTGCAATGCGTACCGTGTGGTATGGTTGCGGCGGAACTTGGTACTTAGCATGGGGAAGTCCATGAAGTCCCCATTGATTACGATCTCGTCAGGCTTAAGATCATATATATATTTGTTGACCGCCTCGATTGCACCCTCATCGTGATAAGGAATCTGGTGGTCTGCTAGGACTGCGACTGTATGAGCCATGCATCTCTTCTTTCGTTTAGTAATCGCCAGAGTCTCTCTTCGGCAACAGTAGTTAGGGCAATGATCGAGCCGAGAGTTCGGTCCGGTCCCTCACCCATACCAATCTTCAACACCTTACGCTTCTTAGTTACGTGAGCGAATACGTGAATTCCTTTCGGGTCACCTTGTAGTATCATTCAATTTCTTTCTAGCTTTCTTGACTTGGTATTTTACATCTGTAGATTTTATGTCAACCATAGCCCCGACTTCTTTCTCGGTGTACCCTGCGGCACGTAGCCCGAGGATGGTTGCTTCAAACTTAGTCAGCCCCGCATGTTTCCATGCATCTAACCCCTCTTCAATAATTGCCATGTCCTCTGCACTAGGGGTGTGCTGTCGCCCCCGGTTCTCTAGCGGAATCTCAATACCTTCCGCGTCAAACAGTGGCTCGGCTGTGTCGAACTTAGCCCTCATCTCTCCTGTGTAGTACCTGCGTCTGTTACTGCCGGCACTCCGTATGCGTGAGTAGATGAAATTGAGCAGGGTTCCCTTGTCGGGGTGGAATTGCGCCATATCTCTCCAAGCTATACCGAGCCCTGTCTGAACAACATCTTCACCCTCATTGGAAACGAAGCTGCGTCCATAGAATAGAAATGATTTCCAATTCACCTCTACTAGCCTTATGAATTGTTCCTCTAGTGTAACAGATTCGTTAGAGTTTGTCAAATGCTTTGATGAGCATCTTGGCATGTCGATCGATGTGGTCCTCTTCATACTCACCCCACCGTTCTTCGTCTGCCTCGCTCAAACCTTTCTTTAGATAGTCCACACCCAACTCGACGTTGATAATGTGTAGTAGTTCGTGGACAAACGATAGTTCAAACCCATCATGCCCCGGTACCCCGTTCCAGTCGTAGTCATAGCTAATTCGTATGATCGCTGACTTAGTACCCTTCTTAGCTATCGTACCCATACACACTGTCTCTCCATCAGGAGTCACCAACACCCCTGTCTCGTGTGCGGCGAGGTTAATCGTCCAGTCTGTCAACTCCAACAGTGGGGTCCACTTCTTCAACAGGCTCTTCCCCCACCGGAGGGAATCCTTCTCTGAGAGAGGGACCGAATAACCTTTCGTCACCCGAGGGGTAGTTGTAGATCGTCCATCTCCTGCCGCAAATCGCACAGGGCATTTCATCGCCATCTATCGTTACTCCTAAACCACACCCAAGAGGGCACGGAAACCATTCATCTGTAAAAAATCCGTGTTTACTCATGTTATCTCCACTACATGACCCCAATCGGGACCTTGTTCAAAATCTACTGGCAGTACCACACCCGGGAGGATGCTTGCTGCGTGTCGCCTTACTATCTCCATAAGTTTTGGGAGGTACGTTGGCTCACATTCAAAGTCGAGTTCATCGTGTACCGTAGCAATGATGTGTGCTCGTGACCAATCAATTTCGTTAGCCACCTTGATGAGCATCTTCTTGACCACATCGGCACCGGTGCCTTGGATACGTGCATTAACTCCCTGCCTTATTGCTTGGGCTTGGAGGTAGGCACTGGGGGAGAAAATTCCCGGTATGTACCGCTTCCTGCCGAATAACGTAGTAACGTAACCGGTAGCCCTGAGAGATTTTTCTGTATCCGCTGCATATTTTGCAACCCCGGGGTATCGTCGGCGTAGTCTAACGAGACCCGCAACGGAGTCGTGTTGGGATACCTTGCGATCAATCTGTCTAACCTTGTCGGCTCCTGCCCCGTAGGACCAAGCCAAGAAGAAAGTCTTTCCATTCTGTCTCTCATATTTGAAAACATCTTGCCATCTCTCCCTGTTGTATAGGGCTGCTGCCACTACACTGTATACATCTACTTCATTCTCGAAGTCGTACATCAAATTCTCATCATCAGCTACGACACTAACTATCCTTGCCTCTTGTTGGGCGAAGTCTGCCTTGACCCACACCCAATCCTCTTTCGGAACCAGACATGCTCGGATAGCCTTGCCCCATTGAGCATTGCTATAGTTCGGGATGTTCTGTATGTTAGGTGACGAGGCAGAGAGGCGACCCGTGCGGGGTGCTGCTGAACTATTGCCGCCGAGTTCTTCAAGGCTCCCGTACTGACTGTACTGCGGATGTATCTTGTTGTTCTCATCTGCTAGACTCTTGAATGACAGTAGGAACTGCCTGAGTTTATAGAACTCTTTGTACCGCATGATACCATCAATACACTTGGGGTTCCAGTCGTGCACCTTCTTCTCTTGAAGATGTTCCTTGGCTACCGAGTAGTGTTCCTTACTCTCTACGAGGACGGTAAGGGGGCAGCCAGCGTGTACGAGTGCATCACTGACCTGACGATCTGAGTTGAGGTTGATATCTTTGTAAAGGTGTTCGGCAACAAGCTGGCGAGACACCTCAATTCGCTCGTCCATAATTGTGAGAGCGTCACCGACTGCCTTGAAATCGACATGGATTCCCACTCTCTCCATATGCGCCAGAACAGGTGTGAGAGGCAGTTCAATAGTTCGGTAGACCTCTTCGAGACCAGCCTCTTGAAGTTGTTCGAGTAGGATGTAGTACAATCGTCGTGTATTATCACTGTCTGCTGCCCCGTACTCGAAGTGATCGATCATGCACTGTGTCATTTCTGCCACAGATGCAAGGTCAACTCCCTTCGTTGTGTCCTTGAAGTTCTCGGGTTCGCAGTTTAGGAGTTGCTTTGCCAAGCCTTTCAGGGTCGTGTCCGAGTAACCTAAGAGATATGCAATACCCCGTGTGTCCTCGAAATTCCGTAACTTGATTCCGACAGGGTGAACTGCACACCGGTGCTCCGCTAGTCGGTTGATCTCGAACTTCGTGTTGTGGCATATGATCTTCCTCGGTCCCTCTAATTCATTAGCAACCAGTTCAATGCTATCGGGAGTATAAACCCCACGATAAGGACTACCACTGACAGAGTAACCCACGATGTTGTTGAATGTCTTTCGACGACCGACTTGTTCAGCCGTAGTTTCAAGGTCGAACCCAACTTCATCATGGCTCATCATCTCAATGAGAGCCTCGTCTGCATGTACTAGATCGTAGTCGAGGTTGATCTTGACCTGATCGAGTAACTCAATGTTCTCCCAGAATTCGGCAGCATCAACGATACTGTCTCGGAACATGGCTTGGTCCCGAGCACCAGCGGCGGGGGCGTACCAAGGTACGACCACCCGACCCGCCAGCGCACCGTCCGGGCAGAGAAATGGTTTGCCATGTGATGACTTCATGTTCATCTTATGGAAGAAGAACTTAAGAGTTGGCGCACCCAAGATCACTACGATCTCAGGGTTAACCGAGGCTATCTCTTCTTTGAGTAGGGGTAACCACTCTAACTTTTCCTTTTTCTTAGGCGTGACCTTGAAGCCGGGAAAGTATTTGAGCAGGTTCGTCATGTATACATCACGCCGTTCCAATCTCAGGAACGTAGTTAGTAGCCCATCGAACCTCACCCCGTTGCGACCAGCTAGAGGGCGACCCTCTTGCATACTCTCTTCATCGGCATGGTGACCGATGAACATGACTCGGGCATTCTTATTGCCCTCTGCTGGTACGTATGGTCCGCTGTGTGACGGGATGAGGTTCATGTTTTCCTAAACTGTAATTGGCTGTTCACCACTGATTGTTGGGATGTGACTTCCGCCCTCACCCAATGGTCGTAATGCGTATACTTCTTTTATATCACCGTTCTGTGGGTGATGCCATGCTTTTCTGATTCGATCGCCACGCCGCAGGATGTGTAATCCAAACGTGTTATCGACTGCAATTTTAATATCAGCAAAGAACTTTTCTTTGTTGCGACCACCCCAAATGTCACCCCCACCCGTAATAACTTTAGGCGAGTTGATTATCTCGCCCGGGTCGGCAGTATCCCCCGGCGCACCGGAGAGGTTGTGCAATCTATAAATCTGATTGGGTCGAGGGTACTCTGTGTCTAAGTACGGGAAAGTTTTCTCTCCGATATCAGGACTGAGGTTGCGTTCATACGTTAAGTCCCAACCCTTACGTAGACCCTTGTCATTCACTTCAAACATAAACGCCTTGAAGTTCTGGCGGTCGGGGAACAATCCGAAGTGGACCATTGCATCTACGAAACTGCCAACCCAAACAACATTCGGGTCGTACTCTAGTTCCGCATCGTCACCTACGTACTGACCAAATGTTTTCTCTTCTGTACTAGGTGGTACCACCACCCCTTTGTCATCGACGCGAGTCCAGTACAAGCGTCGTACCTGTCGCATCAGTTCATCATCAAATCGTGCCAATGTAAGTATCCTTTTAATAGTGGTAGCGGGGGCATGAATTGCACATGCGATCTCCGAGAAATGAACCCGGCGAGATACTACTTCTCTACCCCGCAACGAAAAGTCGTTACAACTATTATATCACACTCGAACACGTTTGTCAATAGTAAAATGAGCACACTACTACCGCCGTGTGCTAGGGCGGGGAAAGGAGAACCACCACAACGATGAAGTGGTAAAATTACTTGACGAACCCGGCTGTCTTTCCAATGGCGAGCCAGTTCTTCTTACTCATCTTACCGTCATCACTCAGGTCATCAGCGATGACGAGTCCGAGGTTGACGTATATACGGTACTGCTTGGGCAGTAGCATTAGTAGTAGTTTCATTATACAGTCATCTCTTCTTTGTTATACATGTGAATAAGGGCGGAAGTATGGTTCTCAATAGCTTGTGCTATTGCAAGCTGCGCCAAGACTTCGGCGGATTTTATCTCGCCCCTTGTCAATGTGTCTGTAGCTTCAATTATGTAGTTCATTTGTGAAATAGGTTCCATAGTGCATAGTGGTCACGGAATACCCGTGTTGAGTTAGTTTTGAAATCGCACTTGTGGCAGTTAAATTTCAAGATGATTCTTTCGTAAGTATATTTTTAATATGTGCCCGATATAAACCCTCGGAGCCGGGGTGATTTACTAACCGATCGAGAATGCACTTGCCGTTGATGGACGGAAAGTTACACTCGGGAAGTCAGAGTCTTTGCTGTACTTGACAGTCACGTTGACTGGTGTACCGCCAAGAACCGAAGCGATGTCAGTGAACACCTCTTCAACTTCTTCCACAGTGTCACCCACTGCGGGGAAGAGAATACCTTCGGGAGCATTCTCAAAGTTCTTACCCCAAAGGGCTTGGAAGAACTCTCGGGTAAGCTTACGAACGAACTGTTCACCACGAGCCAACTCTTCGTCGGTCTTGATGTCGCCGTTTTGCTTTTCTGGCGAAACGAACCACCGCATGGTTGCGGGAATTGTACGTCGAGCCTTGTCACCCTCACTGATCTGTGCAATGAAGAACAATTCAGGGCGGTCACCCGTTTTGCTGTACTTCTGAGCGGGGTGGGTAGCACCAGACATAATCGTTGTCGAGAATGTTCCCTCTGGTGGACCGTCTTTGCCTCCGGTAGCGTCCTGATATTCTTTCAGGTTTGCTTGGATAGCTTCTGGACTGATTGGCATAGATAATTTCCTTTACTTGGTGGTTCTCTATAAACCTTTTATGATTTCTAGTATCTGATTGAAGGTTGGATTCATAAGCAAGCCGGGGTGTCCCGCCTTGACCCACAAATCTTCCCAATTATTCTTCACTAGGTAATCATCTTCTGGAACCATGTGCGCTTGGTGGACCCCCACCCGCTGGTTCTTACCGTTGACTTGCGCCAACCTCGTTACCGTGTCGTAGTAAGTGACAAGATTAAAGTAGTGTGGCATGTAGGTCTTAAACTGACCTCGAACTGATGGCATATAGTTGGTGGGAATGAAATCCCCATCACCTGTAGCTATGTCAGTTTTCTTCTTAACCTCACGTACTCTCGCTGTCATTACTACGTGAGCCTTGATCTCGTCCGGGTCAAGTATTTGGAATGCCGAGAAGAACTGACCCAACAGGTCATCCCACTTAGCAAACTTATTACCGTCACCGTATACGTTGTGATGGACAGTACCATACAACAGATCGAACTCACTCATACCATCTACTACAATGGCTTCAAACTTCTTTACCTTACCTTGATTGGCTTTGTAAAGTGCTCGACAAAATTCACTGAACTTACGAGAGAACTCGTCACTCTGTAAGTCGGGAGACCCGAACTTGATCTGACCGTACTCACCCTTGGCAACTTGCTCAAGTGTGACGGTTGGCATAGTGATGCGCTTGTTGCTCTCGCGTCCAAACACTACCCAATACCCGGGTCTGATGAAGTCGTTCTTTTCGTGGTCCCAAAAACTTGAGGTTGCTTCGTAACTCTTACCGCTACCTGCAAACCCATAGTTTAATTGGGATAGATATAACTCACTCATTTAATTCCTTTTCAACTGGACTAATAGTATATCAGATTTATTTTTGTTTGTCAAATCTTACCACTCCTGTACCCCACACTCACATACAAACTCGTGTATGTGAATGGGAGCCTCTCGCATAATGATGCGGTCTGAACTGACCCCATTGCTACCAGCTTGTATCACTGGCTTACTACCTAGCGGGTACTGCTGCCCCCGGTGATCTATGTTTGACCACGAAGCAAACCACTCGTACGCCAGTGGCTTACGGTACTCACCTGTTGGTTCGTATTCCATTAATCTCTTTCCCGTTCTACATAGAACTCTTCTATGGCAGCGGCTTCGCCACCCTTTATCCCTAACACCGAAGCGGTACAGATTTTACTGTAGTCACACCACCCACATGCAAAAGCACTATAGCTTGGCAAGATCGGCAGTGCCCCGACTTCTCTTCCTAATTCTATCAGCATCTTTTCGGTTTTGTCAAGCAGCTTGTTTGGAAACAACCAAGGCTCATGCTCGATAGTCTCCTTCTTTGTCTTAGCTGCGGTACTCACGATGATGTAACGAATGAAGATCGGTAGCCCCGGGTACATACGTCGCAACTGTACCGCATAGTACGGTAGCTGCGGGTTGAATAGCATCAGGTTCTTCGGGTCGAGTTCCTTACTACTGGACTTGATGTCCACCAACTCAATACAATCCTCGGTCACACGGTACAGGTCAATGAATCCGTGGAAGCGGAAGCACACTTGACAATCATCTGTATTTAGTATATCATTAGCTTCGGGGGGAGCGGCAGAGGAATCTATATGTAAGTCACAGTAATACGTATGCCCTACTTCTTCTTCAACCTTCCAATCCCTGTACTCATATGCCCACTTGGGGACTCTCGATACGGCACGTACAACACCGGGCAGATAGCGATCGACCAACTCTTGCGGGTCCTCGCGTCCGTGGAACTCGTGCTCAAGGGCAGCGGAGGCAAGCGGAATGATGTCGTTGGACTCAATGTTACCTGATAGTGCCTCTTCAACAATGGTGTGTACCGCCTTGCCCGATGCAAGTGGAGGTGACTGAGTAGGTAGTTCAATGTTCGCATCATACCTATAGAACCATTTCATCCTACACTTTTGCCAGCTATCCATTTGACTATGTGATATTGTTTTCATCCGTGTACCGGACAGTCTGGACATTTCCTACTCACATCATGGTGCCAACAACAACAACTATTGCTCATACATACCTGCTAACTTGTCTATACAACTCTCGCATGGGTGGTCACAACATACTACATCGTGCCACTCACAGATTTCGTTGTGATCTTCTTCACACCACTTACATATTACATCACCGCATGGGTATCCGTCAATCTTATACTCGAAAGTATCCTTGACAAAGGCACCGCATGACGGACAGGCATCGTGCCCCATCCCTCCAAAGAACAGACTAGCACCCATTGTTATGTCCCTCTCTTGGCAGGGTCTCTGCTAATAGTAGTGCGAGCACCTCGTCACGCTGGCACCCATGTGGTGGTACAGTTGCGATGTTCTTCCTGAGTATGGCGATTGCCTTGTCTATGTTGCTAGTCACCGCTACACCTACATGTGTTGCAATGGATACCCTCTTGAACTGTCGAACTGTCAGTCATAGCGTGTAGTTGGTAGTAGATTTCGTTCGTACCTCTACCTATTGTACACTCAATGACCGCACCTTTGTGTCGCAAGGCAGACACCACTGCTGTGATATTTTTTGATTTCGTAACACCAACCATCTCTTCACGACGGTGGCGTTGTCCGTCCTCTAGTACGTGGAACAGGGACTTGACCTGCCCACTCCATCGATCGTAATCCTCACGCCGCACCGTGTACGGGTCGTAGTTCATTATTTTTTACTCCAA
>ERZ890604.736-NODE-736-length-10466-cov-4.378158_pt1 | contig 10466 bp, 13 predicted proteins | sample MGYA00521097_ERZ890604 | MGnify/ENA primary metagenome ERZ890604 (study PRJEB32303, sample SAMEA104408625) | aquatic metagenome | biome: Brackish water; feature: Chemocline; material: water | place: Baltic Sea | collected 2014-10-26T21:54:00 | depth 120 m ... | reverse complement strand
ACTAAGTCCAGACCAAAAGAGAGCGTTGATCGCTAAGCTAATGGCTGAGCTACCTGATGAGCCAGATAAAGAAGTAAGCACCATTCCAACAAGACCTCGTTCTCCATTGTTACTTACCCCACAGGTTCAGCCAACAGTGGTTACGGTCAATGATGACTTCACGGTTAATAGACACAACGGTTTGGGAGGGGCAACCGCAAAAACCCCTATCAAGGCGAGTAAGAATACTTGGGTGGATGACAAAATGGAGCACACAGATGTGGAAACTCCTGTTGTGGAAAAGACGAAGAAGAGACCTCCCGCTAAAATGGTTGACATATCCTGTTCGGGATGCGGGAAGATTTGTAGAGTTAGTAGTACGATAGTATATGGGGAGTACCATAAGTGTGACAAATGCGCTGGAGCAAGAAGATAAGCTGTGCGACATTAAGGCTGAGAATGCGATTCTCACCGCTATGTTCGAACACGGAGTAGATGCTTATGTAGAGCTGTGTGATGTAATTGATTGTGAGACCTTCTCTAGTAAGAGAAACAAGTTCCTATACAGGGCTTTGGAAAAGGCATTTCAAACTTCTGTACACGTAGACCTACCAAGTGTAATGTCAGCAGCAAGCCAGTTAGGTATTGAAAAACATCTTACCACTGACGGCATGGGTAGCCATATTGAGTCGCTGATGCAGTCGCATGTTCGTCAAGACAACTTGATGAACTTCGCCGCTCAGATCAAGAAGTTTGAATTAGCCAGAAAGATGCTGAAACTATCTAGTCGTATAGCTCTCGACGTAAACAATTTGCGTGGAGATGAAACGATTGATGAGATTTTAGCGATAGCAGAAGTCCCACTGGTGGACTTGCTGCAAGAAGACGATCCCTCTAAGCAAACAGAGCTGATTGGAGAAGGACTCGATGAGTATATTGAGTACGTTAAAGAGAACAAGTGTGATCAGATTGGTATCTCTTCTGGTCTACCAAGATTCGACGCCGCTATTGGCGGTGGTCTGCGTAGAAAATGCGTCGACTTGGTCTCTGCACGTCCAAAGGTGGGCAAGAGCGTGTTTGGAGACAATATCGCCATAAACGTATGTAAGAAAGGCATACCCGCCCTCATGCTTGATACGGAAATGTCTAAAGAAGACCATTTCAACAGACTGATAGCTAACATCAGCGGAGTGCCAATCAATGATATCGCCACCGCTAAGTTCATGGATGACCCAGAGCAGAACATTGCCGTAATGGAAGCGGTAGAAGAAATCAAGGCTATGCCATACACATACGCTAGTGTGGCTGGTCAGCCCATAGACAAGATTCTCAACATTATCAAACGTTGGGTTCTGCATGATGTGGGGACAGATGATAATGGTAGGACTAACGACTGCGTTGTGGTTTACGACTATCTGAAATTGATGAGTTCTTCTTCTATTAGCAACAACATTCAGGAATTCCAAGCGTTGGGCTTCCAAATCACCGCACTCCACAACCTCTCTGTAAAATACGACTTTGCGTGTGTGGCATTCGTGCAGCTGAACAGAGAAGGTATCACTAAGGAGTCCACAGACGCTGTGAGCGGTTCTGACAGACTGGTTTGGTTATGCACCTCATTTAGCATCTTCAAGCTAAAGTCTCCGGAGGAACTCGCTGACGACGGTCCAGCAGCAGGTAACAGAAAGCTCGTACCTCTGGTGTGTAGACATGGTCCGGGGATGGAAGATGGTAACTACATAAATGTCAATATGGGAGGCTCTCATGCTAGGATTAAAGAGCTTCGCACACGTGATGAAATGAGAGCTAATCCCAACATAGACGGTGCTATCGAGGGAGCTGAACTGCCTTTTGATGAGGAAACACTAGATGGCGAAACTGATCTCACAGAATAGTTTAGCAGCTTTAAGTGACCATATTTGCGAACACTCGGAAGAACTGTTGTGCGATTTAGGTATAGATCACTACTATCAAGGCGATACCGTGTTTATGCCGTGTCCAATTCATTGTAGCGATGACCCACGAAGTGCTTCAATTTCGCTTTCTAGAGGGATTTGGAAATGCTGGACCAGAAGCTGTCACGATGAACACAAAGGAATGCTTAGCTTCGTAAGAGGCGTCTTGTCTATTAATCAAGGGGCACCAGCGTCATTCCCGGAAACCATTGGATACATCAAAAATCTGTACGATGTTGATGTTGGAGACATAGAATGTGAAGATCGTGAGTTTGTTATGCCTCCGCGAGAGTGGAAGCGTTTCACAATGGATGTTCCCAGAGCAGGAGGCTCATTCTACTACATTAATCGTGGCTACAAACAGAAAACCCTGAAGACGTTTGGAGTAGAAGACTGTATTAAAAACGGTCACCACATGTTTGGAAGAAGTATTATTCCTGTCCAGTGCGAAGATGGAGTAGTAGTTGGTTACATGGCAAGGGGGACTAAGAAGTATAGCTATCCCAAGTTCGTCAATTCCAAAGGTCTGAGAAAATCCCTGTTCTTGTACAACCTGCATAGAGCTAAGAAGAGGGTCGTTAATAACACGATGATCATAGTCGAGGGGGCTGGCGACGTGTGGAGAATGCACGAAGCTGGTGCCGGTAACACGGTGGCGATTATGGGCAAGGACATTAGCTACTACCAGACAGAGTTGTTAAAGGAGAACTTTATTCAGAGGCTGGTTGTACTAACTGATAATGATCAGCCGGGCAGAGAGTCCAAGAGGTCTCTACAAAGGAAGCTACATAATGACTTTGAACTCATCTTTCCAAAAATGAGAAGCAAAGACATCGGAAACCTAAAAGAACAGCGTGTTCGCGAAACCATATTGACACAGATAGAAGGGTTGTACAAATGACTAAGATTATTGGATTCTCTGGAAAGAAACAGTCTGGAAAAGGGACTTCTGCAAACATGCTTCACGGCATGGTAATGAAAAGCAGGGGGATGGTTAAAGACTTTCGCCTCAGTGACGCTGGGGAGCTGATCATTCAGACTACTGACTCGGCGGGAGTGTTGGATTGGGGAATTTTCGATGTTCAACGTAGAGACGCTGCGTTTGTAGAGTATGCAGACAGGGAATTGTGGCCTTACATTAAAATGTATAGCTTCGCAGACACCTTAAAGTGGCTATGTGTCGATCTGTTTAATATTGATGCTCACAAAATCTACGGTAATGATGAACAGAAAAATGAGTTGACTCAGTATGACTGGTGTGCAATGCCGGGGTCGCGTCGTAGAAACGCGAAGCTCATGACTGGACGTGAATTCATGCAGCATTTTGGCACCAACGTGATGCGTAAGATGTATGAGAACGTGTGGGTAGACAATACAATGAAACGTATTCTACAAGAGGGTAGTAGCATAGCTGTTATCGGAGATGTCAGATTCCCGAGTGAGGCTAATGCTATCTTAGAGAATGACGGAGACGTTGTACGTCTAACAAGAAATCCGTATGACGACCAGCATGAGAGCGAGCTGGCACTTGACCCTAAGAATTACGACCAAGACAAATTCACCCATGTTGTAGATAACGAAGATTCCGACATTGCAGACCTATGCTGGTTCATTAACTCTACATACCAAAGGGAGATTTCCGTATAATGCTAGTTGAGTACATCAGAAGCAGTAGTTATTCCCAATGGGATTTCTGCCAGATGCAATACTTTATAACATACGTCCTTGGATACAATGGTCCCAGTGGTCAGAAGGCCGAAGTTGGTACAATGGTACACAAAGTGATGGAATGTCTCGCAAACCTGAAAAAAGCAGAACAGGACTTGACAGGAAGGAAAACTAAGCTATCATTTACAGATGACGCCGTGGGTCTTGTAGAGGTCCACAAGAAAGACTTGAGAAGCGACAAGCTGATCGAATCGCTGATTGAGATCAGTTACCAGCACTACAAGAAAACCTCTATCCACAAATGGCCCCCTAGATTCCGCAAAGACGTGGTTGAGCTGACCTACAAGATTCTCTCGTGGAGCGAGGGAGCTTTTGACCCAAGAAATAGAAATATCCTCTATCCAGAGCCTCATTTTGACATCACTATAGACGAGCCGTGGGCAGCATTCGAAGGTAAAGATCAAGACGGCAAGCCGGTCAAGGGGCAGCTGGGCATCAAGGGGACCATCGACCTAGTTACCACAGTGAATGACAACACTATTGAGGTCATTGACTGGAAGACAGGGCAGAGAAAGAATTGGGCGACTGGAGCTGAGAAAGACTTAGCCGCACTTCGCAACGACCCCCAATTACTCCTGTATTACTACGCCATATCCCACATGTTTCCTAAGTATGAACACGCTATTATGACCATCTTCTTTGTTAGAGACGGCGGTCCATTTAGCTTATGTTTTGACACCTCAGATAGAGATCGCTTCTTAGATATGCTCAAAAAGCGTTTTCTTGAGATCAAGAAGAGTATTAATCCACAAGCCCTTAAATTCAGAGACCATGCCACCAAGCCTAATTGGAAGTGTTCTAGATTATGCCACTTCTACAAAAACAACTGGCCCGGAACGGAAACGAGAATGTGTAATTATGTTGAAGATCATATCAAGAAAGAGGGCATTGATTCAGCTGTCAAGAATCTTACGAAAGATGGGTTCAGTGTTGGGTATTACGAGGCACCCGGCTAACATTGCACCATTTCCGGCAGTTGTTGTTAACATAGAGGGTAGGTTATACGAGCAAGTCAGGCTGCATAACCTCCTCTCTTTGCAGTTTGGAACGGGGCACCCCCCGGAAGCTATTAGAAGAACCTGTTCAATGATAGAAAGTGCTTTCAATGAGCCAAGTCGACCTCAAGAACGTGTATAAAACAAAGGTAGTTGGTGGAGCTGCGTTTGCAACCGGACCAGATGGGGGGCTACCTATAAAGGTTTCAAGTAACAAACATTGGAATGTTACATGTGCCCTACAAAAGAGGGTTGTTGGACCCAAAGTACCACAATCCAGATTCTTTGAGTATGAAGGAGATGAGGACTATCTTTGGATGTTTGCTGATGAAGTTCATTATATCACACCGGGTGACACATGCAAGTGTAATTACAAGCAGAATGGTGAATTCGACTTCTGTAGCATGAAAGATGTCTCATTCATAGTAACTGATGTAAAAATGAGCCACGAAGACTACCGTATGGTTGTGCAGGGGAAAGTACAATGAACTCCAAATTCAAGTCGCTGTTTAGCCTAACATGCAAGTTTGTTACTATGGAACTAGGAAAGCAAGATGGCGAGCACTGTGCCACTGGAACTATGATGCACAAACCACCTCTTACTGGCAAATCCTCTATCATTAACAGCCTAGCATCTATGATGCGTCAGGAGTATCCACGATGAACAGACGATCCTTCCTAAGCAATTCAGCCCTATTTAGCTCACTCTATCTAGGGGGAGTCTCAGCATCCTATGCTAAATACGACAAACTGGTTAACAGCAATGACAACGCGGTTATATTCGTGTTTCTAGGCGGTGGAGCTACTCACATCGAAACGTTTAATCCAATTCCCAACTCTCCGGTTGAAAGACGTTCTGTCACTGGAGCTACATCAACAAACGTAGACGGCATCCAGCTAGGAGGTCTATTCAAAGAGCTATCAAAAAGAACTGATAGAGTGTCAGTAGTTAGGGGCTTCCGACATCTTGATAGTAGTCACGCTACGGCAACCCATTGGGTTATGGGCGGTGAGCGAAACCAAGGTGGCACAATGCCTAATTACCCAAGCTACGGCAGTGTTGTTGCTGGGTATTATGGTCCAACATCTAGTCCACATGGACTGCCAACTTACATCAAAACATCCCGCATTCAAGGAGACGGGTCAGCTTGGATGGGCCAAAAGTTTATGGGCTACGAGGCTAATGGTCGCGGCGTTGCTGATCTAACTCTCAAGCAGCCAGTAGAAGACTTTAAGAGCAGAACGAGTCTCCTTCAGCAAATTGAGGATAGGTCTCCAATGAATGGTGGGGAACAGTGGGTTGAATTACAAAAGCAGGCGTCTGAAGTAATTACCGGAAAGGCGTCTGAAGCATTCATGTTGGAGAAAGACGCTGACTACGAAAGCTTTAAGGGCAACAAGCTTGGTAAAGACATGCTTTCTGCTATCAGAGCTATTGAATATGGGGCTAAATTCAGCACGGTTACTATCGGCGGCTGGGATATGCACACCGGAATAGAAGCTGGACTCAACAGACAGCAACCTGTTCTTGACCTATATCTATCCCTAGCGATGGACCGAGTGAAGGAAAAGGGTTCTGGGAAAAACGTCATGTTTGTTGTCACTAGCGAGTTTGGCAGAACTCCCAAGATCAATGGAAACGCTGGTCGCGACCACTGGTCAAATTCTGTGCCACTGCTTATTGCTTGTGATGGTTACGAGATGGGTAGAATCATCGGAGATACGGATAAAAACGCTGAAGTTGCAGAGGTTGGAGTTTGTGGCCCACAAGACCTTAGATGGACAATTTTAAGTCACATGGGTCTACAAAGAGGCAACACTTGGGATTCTACTGAAGGTAGACCTATGTTGATTACTGGAACGGAAGAAAAGAACATTCTAACAGACATCTAACAGGAGTACTTACTATGAATAGACGATCCTTCCTCGCGGCGATGTCTGCCGTATCAATATGTAACCACCTTCCCGCTGCATCCGTACCAGCCAAAAAGAATATGATGATCATCTGGCTGGCTGGCGGACCACCAACCATCGATATGTGGGACTTGAAGCCCGGCACCAAGAACGGCGGTCCCTTCAACCCCATTTCCACCACTGGCGACTTCGAGATTTCTGAGCATATGCCACTGCTTGCAAAATCTGGTAAAGATTTCTCCATTGTCCGCACCATGTCTACACGCGAGGCGGATCATGCACGAGCCTCTTATTACCTCCACACTGGCTATGTACCCACCCCCGGAATGAAGCATCCATCTATCGGCTCTGTCATTTCGCGTGAGATTGGCCCCCAGCGTCCTGAATTGGACATCCCTGCGTATTGCACCATTGGTCGAGGCGACTTCGGTGGTGGCTATCTAGGAGCGGAATACAACCCCTTCAAGATCAACTCCAACGGCGATATCCCTAATGTTGGAGCACCAATTACCCCCAACAGAATCAAGATGCTCAATCTAGTAGAGAGAAGTTTCTCAAACAGTGATCGCGGTCAGCTTCCCAAAGACCATTCCAACAACGTGAAGCGTGCCATTAGGTTAACTACAAGTGGGCAATTGGAGTCCGTAAAGATTGAGAACGAACCACAGGTGGTGCGGGATGCTTATGGGGTTAGCCAGTTTGGTAAAGCAATGCTAATGGGGCGACGTCTAATGCAGACGGGAGTTCCATGCGTAGAGGTGAGCTTTGGAGGGTGGGATTTGCATCAGAATGTACACACCACACTTGAACAGAAGCTGCCAGAACTGGACAAGGTTGTCTCATCTCTTTTTTCTGACCTGAAACGCTTGGATATGTGGCACGACACAGCTATTATCATCATGGGCGAATTTGGGCGTACACCGAGGATCAATGCTAATGCCGGAAGAGACCATTGGAGCCGTACTTGGTCAGCTGTACTCGGTGGCGGCTTGTTTAAGGGCGGACTTGCCTACGGGTCTACAACGAAAGATGGTTCTGACGTTCATAACGGGAGAGCGTTCACCGCTTCGGACCTCCTCGTTACAGGATACGAAGCAATGGGAATCGATCCTGAAAAACTCTATATGAGTAAAAGTGGACGGCCAATGAAACTTGGAAATGGCGGGAGAATGATTAGTGGAACATGGAACGAAGACGGAAGCCCCGCTTGATATAAATATCTTTACGCTAGGATCATTGTTCACTCCTATACAAAGACCTCCAGCTTCTAATCCATCTGGAGGTATGTATACTCCCTCTCCAATGCAGTGTTGTGGGGAAGGGTTTAGGCACACTCTAGAGATATTAAGAGGGAAGGTGCCGCCAAACCCTCTGACAAGAACAGAGAATGATCTAAGATCGCCTATTGAAAGAATGCTTAATTGGGAATATAGGGACGAGAAATGAATGCTACAAAGATTAACTCATTGTTTTTACCAGAGCCTTTAATGTGTAACGACATGCTAGAGGGCGTTATCTACACCTATCCAATGTCTCACTTAGCTCATGGATCTACAACATCGCTTAGATTTCTCAGAGGTCAGATAAGAATAAACTCTTTGAACAACATTAATGCTTTATCACTCGCTCCTATTGATAACATGTTACATATTGAACTAAGGAGAAAGAATGCCAAGAATTGACCCAACCGCTTTAGAGAGAATGTTCCTGCCAGAATCACTGAGACCGCAGGTGTCTGGAATTATGATGGACTTTGGAGGTTTCAACGGCATGGGTATGGGAAGCGAGCCAATGAGACACAGAGAAGGGGGCTTTGAGGCGTCGATTTCTCTAACACGAAACAAGCTACCAGACAACATCCTAACACGGAGAGAAAGGTTTGAAAAGGCTCCCATTGACAAAATGCTCAGAGAAGCCTCTTTTCCCCCTAAACGCTGGACGCCTAGAAGCTTTGAAAGTTTTCGCCCAGAGCCGCCCAAACCCTCTTTATTGAAGAAAACCGGCTCTTTGATTAGTCGCTACATGAAACACGCCTTCGGAACTGGATAAAGGAACGTTATGACAGAGTGGTTTCCGTTACACAACAGGACTCATTACAGCTTGCTAAAAGGGTTCTCGAAGCCAGAAGAGTTAGTAAGAAAGTGTGTGGACAATGGATATAAGCTATGTGGAATCGCTGATTTCAAGTCTCTGGCAGGAACAGTCGCTTTCAGCAAGAAATGTGAATCAAAAGGTGTTAAACCAATCTTGGGATGCTCATTCGACACTTACCAGCTCTATGCTCTCAATACTGCGGGGTGGAATGAACTCATCAAAGTCGTTTCATCCATCGATGTCGAAGGAAATGAATCCGCCGTTCTGAGAGACGAGCTGCTAGCCAATGGTAACATGATTCGCGTAGACAAGCAGGATGGAGCCGTCAAGAAGACTTGTTATGTCGACCAGTCGCAGGCAGAGCTGCATAGAATTCTACTGGCTTCTGAGATGAAAGCCACTCTTAGAAAAGCGAAGAAGCTCGCCGCTGGAGACGAAGACTTCTGGTGCAAGGAATTCTTCCTCACAGACGATTACTACGTGCCTGACAAGGATGAATCAGCTACTATCAGTGATCCAGAGGGAATGGCGATTCTTCAGGAGATAGAGAGCAAGATTGAGGATTATAGCATCCTAAGTCCACCAATGCTACCAACATTTCCCACTCCTAATGGAGAAACTGAGGAAGAGTATCTGAAGGAAATGTGTCGCGAGGGATGGAAAAAGTTTGTTAACGGCCACAACTTTGACAATGAAAAGAAGCAGGTTTACCTTGATCGCTTCAAAAAAGAGTTTGGCGTTATTGAAAAGGCGAACTTGTTTGGCTACTTCCTGATCGTACAGGATATCATGAATTATGCCAAGAAAAACAACTGGATGACTGGTCCGGGGCGTGGTAGTGCGGCTGGATGTTTGATCTCCTACCTTATTGGTATTACACAAATCGATCCCATTGAATACGATCTGATTTTTGAAAGATTCTTCAACGCTGGTCGCTCATCAGATGGACACGTTTCTCTGCCTGATATTGATATGGACCTTCCCAAGAGATGCCGTCAAAACATTGTTGACTACGTAAAGGGGCAATATGGGGAAGATCGTGTTTGCCAGATGATTACGTTGGGGAGATTGCAAGGTCGAGGTGCTATCAAAGAGGTGGCTCGTGTAACAGAGGCTTGCCATCACGCTGAAGTGAATGAAATCACCAAATACATTCCTGACGAAGCGGATATTGCAGATGAGCTACAGGTGATGGATGAGGAAGATCGTTCTATTATCAGGTGGGCTTTGGAATTTGGTAACAAGAACCTGAAGGACTTTTGCTACATTGAAGATGGTGAGTTCCACGGACCTCATGCAGAGCTGTTTAAGACAGCAATTGAGATTGAGGGGACATTTAAGTCTCAGGGGAAGCACGCGGCTGGAGTGGTAATTTCTCAAGAGCCTCTTCAAGACGTGTGCCCAATGACTAGGGATAAAGAGGGAAATCCTATCGCAGCCTTGGAGATGTCTGGATTGGAAGACTTGGGACATGTGAAGTTTGACTTCTTGTCGATTAATTTTTTGGATAAAACTATGATGGTGAAGGAACTAACAGGGGTTTGACCAGTTCTAGGATATGTAGAAGGAAACCTTCACTGGCTACATAAACGAGTAAATGTCATGAAGGGAAATATGGAGACACAAGAGTTTTTTGACTTTTGCGAAGCTGTCACTTATCAGAATAAGGGGCAGAAAATACACAAGACTTTAACACATAACAACAGGAATAGGTGAATTATGGCAAACAGGGACTTCGTTGTTTACGACTTTGAAACTGGCGGAAGAGACCCTGATACGTGTCAGCCGACACAGTTGGCGG
>ERZ890604.735-NODE-735-length-10472-cov-6.535471_pt1 | contig 10472 bp, 12 predicted proteins | sample MGYA00521097_ERZ890604 | MGnify/ENA primary metagenome ERZ890604 (study PRJEB32303, sample SAMEA104408625) | aquatic metagenome | biome: Brackish water; feature: Chemocline; material: water | place: Baltic Sea | collected 2014-10-26T21:54:00 | depth 120 m ... | reverse complement strand
TCGTGATAGCCGCCCTCTTTAGACCTCAAACCAACATTAGCCGTATATCCGGCAGACTTCGCCGAATAATACACGCCACCACGTGTCGTCAACATCTGACAAAACCCGCACGCCGTCGAAGATGCTTCACGCCGCCACGCCACACCCTCACGGCGCGCATTAACCTGTATCGTGTCCCGGCCAGCGTTACGGATCTGCCTATCGACAGACCCCACAATCGACTTCTCCGGGTTCGGTTGCGCCAACGCCCACGCCGCATTCTTCTCCAACACGGTACGGTCCACCGGATCGACCGCACGCACCTCAAACCCAGAATTTGGTACCAGTTCCTCGTACCAACTAGCACTCAACTCTGCCGATGCAGCCAGATAGGGATCAACTATATCGGGGTAAGCCTCGAGGATAGCCTGCCGATTCGGCAAACGCATCAAATCGGATACGTCGGCAACCCCGGCATCCACCAACTGCTGCTGTAGCAGATGATAGGCCTCAACTTCACTGCGTGACGGCACTGCCGGCCAGGCCCGTCTCCGGCGCCGACTGCTGCCCCGAACCCGCCTGCACAGGACGCATCGCATCCACCAAAGAATTAACTTTGTTCCTACGAATGCCATCCTTAAACGCTTTAATCTTTTGCTGCGTAGCCCCAGGAATTAGATCCACCAACTCCTCGAGCGGCACACCCACGCCGGCCAGCTTCGAGATGCCGTCGACCACCGCAGCGAACGAACGCACTTCGGTGTCCCGCCACACAACCTCCGCCGACTCGTCTGCGGATCCGTCCGCATCACCCGAAATCTGTGCGGAACAGCGGAAAACTTGCTCCCACGCCTCACCGAACAGGTCGCGTTTGCCCTGCGTTTTGCGTTGCTCGTTCGCCTCAGCCGCCGCCAACGCATCCGCGCTAACGTGGGACAGTTTCGGATTCAACTTAGACGGGCTGACCTGGGCGACTGTCGCAATGAACTCCAGCATGAGAGTTAACCGAACCTCATACTGTGAGAGGTCCGCCGCCGCCAGCGACGACGTCTTAACCTCCGGATCATCAAACGCCCACACGCGCCGCGCGGACGCCTCCATCACATCCGAGCTCGTGCTACTCCACCCCGTAATTACACGCTGCGGGAACGCGCCGAAACGACTCACCGTGGCCGCATCAAAATTCGTGGAATTTAGTGCACGCTGTAACACCAGCAGCGGCGCGATCTCCCCCACAATGACATCATCTGCATCGCGGCCATTAGAGAAACGGATCACCGGGCAATACTCTGCGCCATGCGCAACCGGGTCGCCAACGACAGCCGCACCCATAGTGCGCTGGAAGTCGATCGAGTTCGGATCCATACCAGCAACCTGATGCTGCACATCACCCAAATCAATCGGGTACATGTGCGTATCGTCATACAAGACTGCACGCCGGCGTGACTTAGCGTCAGAATTATCAATGAACATTTCAAACGCGTACTGCGGCCACTCATCAGATTGCGGATCCTCATACACGGCCAACAGTTGCCGTGGTGAACGGGGCCGCCAAAGGCTGCCCTTCTCCTCATCCTTAGACACCACAACATAGGATGCGCCATACGTGATCGCCGGCCGGTACACCTCGCACTGGCGGGCATCCATCCGGTTCGCCTGCCAAGTCTTCCAACCCGCATCGTTCTCGCGCGCCAAAGCCGACCTGTAACCGACCACCGACAAATTCTGTGCGAACGCATCCCGGACCAGCGGGAGCACGTTTTTCAGCGACAGTTTCGCCAGGTCCTCGATTTCGCGTTCGGCGCCGTCAGGTACCCGTGGCAGGCCGCGACGGCCCAACATGTACTCATAGATTTCATCCAATGCCGGCCGCTCGTGCTGCTTCAGCCGCCACATGTCACCAACTAGCCCGCGTACCGCATCCTCGTCAAGCACTATACGAATACCGCCTTCCCGCTACGTTTCCGCGGAGGCGTATCCACCTCGTCGCTGGTCAAACCCCAAAGCGCTAGCGTCGCCGCGCACAGGGCCGTTATGTCACTCTGTGAATCCTTACGGGACCAGCCGAAACCGCCATCGCCGATACGGCGCTTACGCGCCACACTCAAAGCCAAATTCAAGGCAGGCTGATTAAGGTGCCGCAGATTGCCGTCCATCACAGCATCAAAGAAACCGCCGAACGCCGCAGCCACCTGCCGCGACCCCGTCACAGTCACCGTCAAACCGGCCTGACGCAAAGGATCAACCAACGCGTTAGCGCCGCCCACACCATCAATAACAACCGCACGCACATCATGGCGCGAACACAAGTCAACAAACTTACCGACACCCCACTCAGCGTCACCGCGCCGAGTCTCAATCACATCAACATAAGGGACACCATCCACGCCGCGGCCCGCAGCAGCCATAGACGCCACCGACCGATCCGGTGACACATCCAACGCCAACGACACCGGGCCGCCGTCCTCGCCAAGATTCGGGGCTGCACACACCGCCCAAGAATCCTCCGAGATTACGCGCTTACCCTCCATACCATCCCAAATGCCCAACGCCTCACGCGCGAAATCCTCATCAGAAGCCAACATTTTGCGCATCCGCTGCACACTGCGAACCGGGGTCCTACCGCCGAGCGACGGATTCGCGATCGCCCACTGCGCCTGGTCATCCATGTCGGCGGTACTATCCGCCGAAAACTCTACATAAAGCAGACCCTCAGACTCGCCCGACATCGCCGACGATCGCAAATTTGTGAACACTTCGCTAGGGTCTGTCGGCTTCGGCGGGGTGCCCATCAAAATCGCCTGCGGATTAGCTGACGTGTTCAGCGTCGGGATAATGTCGGCCATAGCCTTCTCTGTGAGGATCTGGCCCTCGTCGAGGATTAGCCGCGCAATGTTAGAGAAACCACGAAGCGCATTGTTCTCTCTGGCCATAAACAGGATCCGAGACCCGTTGGCTAGCTCGATTGACTCATTGCCGGCGGCAGTCTTAATACCGCCATCAGCCACGAACGGGCTGATCAGGTCAGACTCTGCCATCGACCGCATCGCGTTAAACGTTTCCCGACACACCTTAAAATGGTGGGCCGTCCACACGCATAACGTGTTAGGCCTGATGACAGCGTCTGCGAACACCAGCGACGAGATCAGAAAAGTTTTGCCAATCTGGCGGGGAATGGACATCATCACAGTGTCGGCGGCATATTTGCCGAACGCATCCTTGGCGTGGATGGCTTTGGATAGTTCGGCCTGCCACGGATCGAACTCTATCCCCAACTGCTTGCATGTAGCCTCGACCGCGGCCGACGACGACGACACAATCCCGGCAGGCAAAACAAGCTTAGACGCCTGAGATAACATAACCGGCCGGCATCACTCTGCGCTCCCGCGCGAAGGCTGGGCGACCGCGCAAAACGTGCCGGCTCCCAACTCCACGACTTCCTTGGCTCTTCACCAAGACATCACTCCGCGCTCCACGCCTCATCGGGTAGCTCCGCCGCGATAGTCAACCCGCCACGCTCAACATTAAACGCCTCGAGCTCGACAGCAATATCCACCAAACGCTTAGACAGTGCAGCCAAATCGCGTGCATGAATGTCCGGCTTATCGATCTCGCCGGCCACACGGTCACGTAACGCGATCAGCAATTCGCGGCGCCCAATAGCGGCCGCATCCGTCACAACCTGCGGGGATCCAATCCTACGCATAACTTCCATCACACCTACTCCTTATGCGCGAAGCCCGAGCGCCGCGGTCGTCCGGCCGGGTCTCGGGCCCACTTCCTTGCAGCTATTGCCGCAGGCATACCAATTAGTCACCAGGCGCCCGTAAACACGCCAGGGTCGCCCATACCGCCGTTAAACGCGGGCGCCTTAGGTGGGGTTACAGATACCGTCAACTGTGGACGTTTCGTGTCACACACCGCACCCTCGAGGTCGCACACATCCCCCGACGTCAACCGGTCAACCGCCTCCCGCGCGGATTCACCCACCGACCGCGCCAAAACCATTACCGCAACCGCCGCCGCCGCGAACGCGATCAGCAGAAGTACCAGCAACCCAACAAACTTCGACCCGGATAAATCTTCCAGGTTTCGCCCATTGACAACGCGACCGCGCCGGCTGTAACGTCTCATAACTAGCTATCGTACACCTGACCGGGAGAGGTGCGCCACATGCTGCAAATGCACTCTTATGATCCCCTTATAGATACCCTAAGGGTCTCTTATGGTCTTCTTATCCAGCGCTTAAATTGCTTTGTGAAAAAGGGGAAAGCATCGACGTGAGGGGCTTCCGGCCGTCTGGCCAGGGGTTATGGGGGTGGGTCTCTTATGATCTACTTATGATCACTCTTATGCTCTACTTATGATCATCATTATGATCTCTTATGCTCTACTTATGCAAGCATTGAATCAATATAGTGCGATCATCCTCGAGGCCAGCAGCAGTCGTCACATGAATCTTGATGTCATACAGGCTGTGCTCTAGCCCTGCACTCAGCACCGTCGACGTCGTCAACCCAACGATGGCAGTCGAGTCGACCACTATCTCCGTGGTCGTGGTGTCCACTGAGCCATGCTCATAGGCTGTGCTAGTAGCTACTGTGACCGTGTCACCGGATGCCAGCATAGGCTCCCAGTTGATGACGAACGCCTGCACAGCGTCGGGATCCTTGACATACACCACATGATAACGCCGGCCGTTACTAGCAGGGGGGTTGGCTATGCTGTATGACATGGTCACCACTTCCGGGCGTGTGGTACGGGTGGCTGCACAACCCTACGGTTGCGGCCTTGATTGCATGAGCGGTGGCTTGGCGCCAGCTCGCCGAGGTTGGATCCACCTAGATGGATCGGCACTATGTGGTCTGCCTCCCAAGCCATAGGGTCACGTGGACCTAACTCTATGTCTATCCACTGACCGCATATGTGGCACACATCCTGGTCACGTATACGCTGCCTATTGCGGCGATACCCTCTGTGCCCTGTCCTGCTCACAGCAGGACCGCCTCACTATTCCACGCTATGCGGCCGCCATACCTGTATGCTACACGGCCCTTAGGTCGAGGTAGCTTATCGGGATGCCTACCGATAGCGGATGCGCCGTCTGCATGGTCCACAATGGAAGGCCAGCAGTAGCATGTTTGCGTCTTAGATTCGGCTGTGCCCCGAGACCAATGAGATATACCCTGATCTATCGGGAAGTTTGCAGGCAGAAGCCGCACGTGTGCAAGCATATCACATATAACTGATAAACGTAAAGCCACACCAACAGCATGCAATAAATGGTCGCCCATAACCCAATGGGCGCCGCTATCATCGGCTGCCACACCAGCAGCTAAACCATTCAACTCAAATGCGGGATTGTTGACATTATGCCCTCTGTACAGGCTAACTAGGTCACCGGGTGCAGCATCGAGCACTTTCCCCATTTGGGAGACTATGTCTACCGGCACGATCGCATCGTCCTCGAGGACTACACACCAGTCTGCGTCTGAGTGTTCCGCCAGCCAACCCCACACCTTTAGGTGGTTAATGTTGCATCCCAGCAGGCCATCGTCTTGACTTAAATAGATTGCGTTAGTTCGTTCCGCTAGGTCAGCGGCAGCCTCTGCACGGCTAGTGTGCGCCACAATACCAATATCGAAAGTCACGGTAGTAGCACCTTCTCAAAGTGTGGTTTGAGCGCATCCCATGACAGTCGAAGCCGTAAGTGCCGTGCAGTTTTCTTAGCCTGCCCGTAAGCATCTTCCGAGCATGCAAACAGTTGGATCTTCTCCGCCAAATGCGCCACATCGGGTGAATAGATGTCAATGAACTGCTTAGCCCTAAATGCGCCGGTCTGCCGTGCAGGCACCAACCATGTACCTGGTAGCCAATCATGATTTGGTGAAACGTCTGTCATGATTGTTGGTATGCCAGCCGCTACCGCCTCCTGCGCCGGCATACATTGGCCGCCATACCGTCGAGGCATAACGAGCAGATCACCCACCGTGTACTGCTCCCAATAGTTAGTCACGTCACGGTTGTCGACCATCAGCGTTATATGGTCCGGCATGGATGTATTCAATCCTCGCAGATAGTGCGGATCCTGGCATCGGATAGTGACATCGAGTGGCACCGTAACTAGTCGCAGGGCGTCGAGGAACGGCTCTGTACCGTTACGGTCATGCACAGCCGGCCGCCCCACCATGTGCACAACATGTCTGGCCACGCTAGGTAAATCTTCGCGTAGCGCCACCCTGTCAGTGTCTACCGGGTTTGGCATATATTCGACCGGTGTCGGACCCATTTCGCCGATATGCCATTGGGTGGGCGGAATGTAGAGCGACGGCTTTAGTGCCGGATCAAAAAATTCCCAATTTGGCGCCACAACCGTTTTGACACCCAGCTTCTTCGCCCAATGTGGCAAATTAGGGTTGTAGAGCGTTTCAGCGGATAGAACACAGTCGAGGCCGTCGAGGAATCGGTGTATCACCGACTCTGTTGGTACCCAATTCTCAAACCATGAAACGTGGTCACCCTCAAACCGTTCACGGTGTGCATGCTTGTTACAGTTCGGTCCACCATCCGCATAGCGTGACACATCAATAACAAGCACTTTAGCTGGCGATAGGTGCCGCACATATTCCCATGTTTGCGCCGCCAAACCCGTATTGTCGCAGCGTGCAATTATGCCAAGGTTCACCATCAGAATTGCTGCGTATCATCATATTTGTCGCCGCCGTCGCGGCCATCCAAATTCAGTGACCGCTTCCACGACTGACTGTCTGGCGCATAAATGTGCAACCTATGTTGCAGCCAGCCCGCAACCCCATCCACGTTATAGGCTTCAGTAACCACGCCATACATTCTATCTTCGATGAATGATTTAGCCGTTTTCGTGAAGTGCGTGCCGAGCATGCGCCGCTGGTAGGCGACACTGGACAGGTGCGGACGCTGCGACCATTGGCTCGTTCTCAGCAACGGTAACCGCCCTTCCCTGCCGTGCATCAGATGCTGGTGTTCTGCCGGCATAACAGCCTCGTGATAGAGGCGGATGGTGTTACTTGTGCCGTCGAGGATTGCGCCGCACAGTATCTCCCATTCGATGGCGCGGCCTTCATGGTCAGACGGTCCAACGATTGGGGTGTCCTGCTCCACATATAGCAGCAGCGGTGTACGAATGTCGTCGAGTATGTTACGCAGCATGCCGGTCTGATGATTGTGACTATCAAATATGGTTGGCACGACAGGGTGCCAGACAGTATCGGCGAGGACCAGCGAATCGTGTGTAGCTGCCTCATACCGTTTGCGCCACTGCTCTTGCTCCGGGCGTACCCCGTCGAATGTGAGCATAATTTCGCTGTCGGGGAGGTGTACCCGTACCGACGCCACAGTTTGCGCCAATATATCAATATTGGGGTGTGACGGTATCGGCGATACCGGGATCACTACCGTGATCAGTTCGCGTAGGCTTCTCATATCGCGCCGAGCGATTCTAGGTCGGCCAGCAGATCGAGCGTCATTTTGCGTTTCTCCCGCATCCACCACGCGGTTACGCGGTTTCCGTTCGCCGGCCACCCGGCAAGCAAATCCTCAATATAGCCTGGTAGTTGCGCATAGGTTGTGAGGACTGATAGTGGGCTGCCATCGCCGAACATGCGTGACCAAAACTGTGACGCATAATAGCTTTGCAGCGGTGATTCACCGTCAACGATCGGCAGGGTGTGTGCTTGTAGCGCTTCCCAGAATCGGAAACTGTCGGGGGAGACTGCGCCGGCCGGGGCCACACCAATCTTCGCGGTAACCATAGTTTTGGCGTACTCCGCGGGGCTGACACCTTGCGTAAATCCGGGGGTCGGATCTGCTTGGATCCTAATCTTGCGGTAGTCGGGATGCTCCTGCATAGTGTTCAATGTCTTAAATGCTTGGTTGCGCCTACAGTGCGTGTTCTGCCCCGCCAGATACACGTCTAGCGGACGTTTACGGGCTGCTGGTGTGCCAGGGTCGAAAGGTGGATTGTTGAATGCGGGCGTCCACCCGACACCAAACCAGCGGGCGCCACGGTAGTATTTGTCGGCGCGCGGTGTCTGCACCCACCATTTAATGTTGGGGTGTGTCACCGCATCAATGTCGAATAAATCTTCTTCGTCGCCGGTACGGAATGCCAGCACCCACCGGTATCGTGCCATCGCCTCCGATATTTCGGCGGCCCTAGTATGCCAATAGCGGCCCGGAATTACTGCTATAACACCTGTGTCGTAAATGTTTGGCCAGCCGTCGTGATGCTCATACTCGAGGCCGGTTGGGTACAGGTGGTTACCGAGCAACTGTGTGAGTATGTTTTCGTCCCAGCAGCCGCGCGGCGCCAAATGCGCTACATGAATCACTTAACGCCACCTATCCAAGCCCAATCGGGGTGAACCAACCCTATACTGTGGTCGATCACCTTAAACCCTGCCGCCTGAAACCATCCGGTCATCAACGCGGTCGTGGTGTGATGGTTATTGAATGCGTCATGCACGCCATGCACGTACTGGATCCGCAGCACACCGCCCAGGCGTAAAGCGCCGAACGCGCGCCGAACATAGGCCAGCTGCTCGTCGTGCGGTAAATGCTGAAACACAGCCACCGAATACACCGCATCCAAGTAGGGGATTGCGATACCGCCGGCGGAGCACACGAAAATGGTTGCCGGGTCATAGCGCCGTGCATGCTCTAAAACGCGTGCACTGATATCTTGCCCCCACATTTGCGTGGCAGGATCTATAACCCCAATCTCACGGGTCAGCCGGCCATACCCGCAACCAATCTCCAGCACACGGTCCAACCGTGACGGCATCACTGACATGATTGCCGCCACAGTGTCCTCGAGGCTTATGTTTGGGTCGCTGATCGAGTTGCGCCGCCATTCCCGGTCATCTGTAATATTCAACCAATGGGTGCGCTCCGCCGTCGTCACCTGCTCAACCTTAAATTGATTTGAGTCAACGAATAGTCGTCATTAAACAGCCGGTTATCGGGATAGTATGCGGTGAACCCGTCCGCCAGTAAATCGTCCACCATATCCGGGTAATAGTCGGCGAATACCGGCGAAATCTCTAAATACATGTGGTGGACGCGGTCAAGGAACGGTTTACATGCTGCCACCGCATACCGTTCCGCACCCTCGAGGTCTGATTTGACTAGTTCGACGTCGCGGCCGACGACACCCGGCAGAATATACCCTGTGTCGACCCAATCCTCGAAAACTGTCACCCGGTCCTGTAGCCGGTGCATAGCAATGTTGGCGCGCAACAAATGGGCTGCATCCGGGTCGCCCTCGATCGCCCACACCATATAACCCAACTGTGCGGCCATCAACGTATACCAGCCGGCGTGCGCCCCGAAATCAATCACCAAATTGTTGCGGGAACCGTTCTCCAAGATTTTGCGTATCGGCGCGGTGTCGACAGCCTCCCATCGGCCCTCCACCCGCAGACGGTCGCAAACCGCGTGCCGGCCTGGGCACCAACCCGGCCCTAAATCCTCATATTCGAAAGAATCGAACACATACATTGGTCCGAGATCTGTCGCGACACATATGCGCTTATGCCGGGTGTGCCCATGCTCGCAGTGCGTCATATCGCCTCATAGATTACATGCAACTCATGCCGGTCAGCCAGTACGCGCTCAGAGTAGCCTATGGCCTGAATCCAATTCCGTAGCTCGTCGGAGTCCTGCCCCCACGACTGCCTCATAAAGTCGGGGTGAATGGATCCAAACAAGGTGGGCCGGTCTGCATGCAATGTTTGCATCGCACCGAGCAGCACAGACCACTCTGCACCCTCGACGTCGAAGCAGATCACCGTAGGCGGACCTGCTATATCGGCGGCAGTATCCAGTTTGATCTGCGGATACATTTCAGCCTCAAATTGTAATTCTTTGAATCCGTGAACCCCGGCGATCGGATAGGTTGCCGGCCAGCCGCGCTGAAACTCTGCCGACATAAACTCGACCACACCATACGTTTCAGACGCTACAGTGGCCACCGGCTGGTCCTCGTCGGAGCAAAACCCTGGCCACGTCCACGGATCCGGCAGCCCGTTAGCCTCCCACATCGCCTCCATACGCGGCCACATCGTAGGGGTCGGCTCAAACAGGGCCACCTCCGCCCCCCAAGCAGAACACAACGCGCCCATCTCGCCCTGCTCCGCCCCGACATAAAACACGCGATCACCGCCACCAATATGGTCGCGCATCGCATCTAGCCGTTCCGATTCCCAACCGCCCGGAATATTGTATTGCGCCGCCCTATCTGCCGGGACACGTAGCGGATACAGACCGTTCAGTATCGCATCAATCATGCGAACACCGTCTCAAGAATTTGGGAGGATCTATTCGTATAGGTTTCGTGTGCTTTGACATGCTCATGCCCCAAGAAGCGCATCGCCTCACGCTCCCCCTCACGGCTGCGATAGTAGTCGACTTGCGACCGCAAACTATCCACATCGCAAGGATCATAAAGACCCACC
>ERZ890604.733-NODE-733-length-10482-cov-5.876570_pt1 | contig 10482 bp, 6 predicted proteins | sample MGYA00521097_ERZ890604 | MGnify/ENA primary metagenome ERZ890604 (study PRJEB32303, sample SAMEA104408625) | aquatic metagenome | biome: Brackish water; feature: Chemocline; material: water | place: Baltic Sea | collected 2014-10-26T21:54:00 | depth 120 m ... | reverse complement strand
TCAATAATCTGACAGATCCTTTTTCAGATTGGCCTAGAGACGGTTATGATCAAACTCTCCCCGCAGTAAACGAAGATACAATTCACTACCTTCCAGGCGGGACAGGATCATATGATCAACTTTATCCATATAATGTGGGAGATACAGTTATTCGTCTGGACTCTAATGGACTAGCAGATGAAGATGAATACTCATCTACTATCACAAGAGTCAGAGGAGGATTTTTTGGTTTTGATTTAAGCATTCCCGCTTCAACTGGAACACGATTATCAGTTGGTCAAACATTTGGAGTGGTCGATTCAAATGGTGACATATCAAACATCAATAGTGTCAAGAGACTAGAAAATCCAATTACAACAGCCGTAAACTTTCAAACAGAAGATGGCAGGGATTTAAGTCCTTACACTTGGAGATCCTCAATTGGAACTACGGAAGAAAAAATATTAAATCCATCAGAAGAAGGTGGTCCTCTCAGTAACCTAACAACAACATTGATATATGAGTGGATTGAATCAACTGAAGCATATGAGGTATATGCTCGTACTGTAATTTATCAAAGTCAAGATAGATCAGATAGGGTCAGAAAACTTAAAGTCTTCCCAAATGATCTCAAAGAATCAGCACATAGAACTATGGTTTCATTATTAAATACGAAACCTTCTGGTGGAAGAACTGGTGTGATCAGATCCGCAAATTCAAATAATTTATCATTACTGTAATCAGGAGTCTTCATGGAACAGTCGGCATTTAAAGGTGGAATATCAGGTGTAATTATTGGTTCAGATAACTCTGTTGTAGGACAGGGTACTTCTGTATCGATTGATGTTAATCAAGATATAATTGGTGTGGATTTTTCTGAAGATATGTTTCGTAATTCTATGTCGGGTACTGTCGTCATCAATAATACTACAGGATGGGATGCTAAATTAGATGGTGTTCAAGGAACAGAATGGATAACCTTTTCCTTTAATTGTTTTGAGTATATTGATGGAGAAAAAAAACCATATAGTATTACTCAGAGATTTAAGGTATATAAAGTTGCACAGACTGTTGATCGAAGTAATCAATTAACAACATATGCTTTTAATTTTACCACCTATCAGTTCTTGATTGATTCATTAAAATTTGAAGCACATTTAAATTATAAACATATTGGTCCAATATCCACAGATTCTAATAACAGTAATGGTAATCTAACGGATCAAGACTACGGTTTGGTCAATAAAATTTTTGATACTGCTGGTTTTGATCTAGACATAACTAACACTTCAGAAAAAAGTTTATTAGACATAGAACCAACATCAAACTGGATTAATTATGTTCCTTCTTATCTTGATGATCGAAATAATCCAGATTATCTTGGAAGTAGGGATTGGTCTTATAATAATAGTTTATCTGGAATGCATAACAATAACGAAAATGGAGAGGCCAGACCAAGAAAAGTTTTTGAACTACTAAACGAACTAGCAGAAAACTCAGTATCACAAGAAAATCCAAACGCAGCAAACTTTTTTGCTTGGCATGATCTTACAGGATGGCACTTTAGATCTATTGATAGTTATCTACGAAATCGAGAAAATGAAGTTGATAGAACTTATACTTATGATATTTCAGGTGTTGATTCAGATCAAGAAGTAACTAGAATAATTGATCTTAATATTATTAGACAAGTTGATTTTATGGATTTGCTAAACAAGCAGGCTTTATCTTCTAAGGTTATTTACTATGAATTGAATCCTGATAATGATTTTGCTTCATACTATGCAACACTACCAGCAGCACTGGGTGGATTACAAAAAGTAATAGGTCCAAATGGATTAGACGATGCTGTAGGTAATACGGTAATAGAAGCACAGGCTGTTATTGAGGAAAGTTTAGAATATGATTACCTAAAAGATCATGATAAATGGTCAAGTGTAGAACAATATCCAATAATCCGTTCTGATGAAAATCAATATACAAAGTATACTCAGCCTAGTTTTCTTGAAATCCCACCTGTATATCTTCAAGAGGGAATTGGAAAATCTAGTTGGTTTAATAGTTCTCCTTATGATCTAAACAATAATGAATATGGATACTCAAATTCTTCTTCATATACACGTCATTCTTTCGATCAAACAAATCCACACGAATTCTTTAAGACTAAATTTGCAAGACAGAGTGATTTATCTGGTGAGAAGTTTAGGATAGTTCATGACAAGATAAAACTGCCTATTATTCAGTCACTGAAGGAATATTATCTTGCTTGTTTACAGAGGGTTTATTACGAGCATAACTTAATTATTATGTCAGAATCCAATAGACTAGAGACAGGAGAAGGAACTCTTGGTAGAGGACCTGATCAACAATATTGTGAATATTGTAATAGTAGAGAAGAGCAAGTTTCGTGGTGGGAAGGACAACTAACTCCAGAGGAGCGAGCGGAAATTGATTATATATTTAAAAGATACCCACAGTTAAATACACCAGAATATTATGAGCAAATTCTTCTAGGTAATTTGCCAGCAAACATCTCAGAGATATTCGCCACATGGGCCCCTAGTTTTCTTGGTCGTAATTTAAGTCGCTTTTCTCCATGTACACAAAGACAACGAGATAATAGATATACTTTTTTTGGTGAGGTTTGGCATCCGGAAATGCCAACCGCACAGAGGACTGAATTTTATAATCAAGTACCATTCATTGATATTGATCTAGTTCCTAGACTTAGTGGAGAGTATATAGGTAAATCATATCCACGATGCGAAAATCAAGAACCACTATTACCATATAGTGGTGATCATGTAGATTGTGTAACACTTAGGGATATATGGAATAACATTCCGTCAGAGTGTGCTTTGATTACTGAACATTTAGGTCAAGAATATTGTTCCCCACGAGTTCGTGGTATATATGGTGATCCAATTAATTGGTATAATAGTATATTTTGGAATGGATATTGGATAAATCCTAGATTAGGTCTTCCAAATATTAGAAACTTTCGAGCATTCTTTAGTGACGGTTTAGATCAGCAACATCAATTTTTTGAAAAACCTATGTTCATAAAAGACTTTGGTGAACTTACATTTAGCGATTCATATAATCCGATCAATTATACTCCTTATTTTAATTCTTTCTTTCCGGGCAATTACAGTTCGGCCTTCGACCCTAGTAATGAACCATCGCACTTTATAGAAGTTTTTGGCTTAGATTATACAGTAGAACAAAATGATATTCCAACCACATATACCTTCGATGATGCCGACTTGCCTCCGATTACAATAGCGTCCGGCCCCGGCTCCACGAAAAAATATACAAGGAACATAACAGTTGAGTATATTGAAAATGCAGGATATAAGCAGAAGACTGCTTGTGAAATACCTAGATTATGTGGTCATTTAGATATTGCAGAAGAAGCAATCGATGTTCCTTATGTTAGTTCCTACACTTTAGAGAGAGCAACAACGGAAATCAACGGCCAGAACCTCCCTATTCATGCGTTAGAGTTCAAGGAAAATACAATTTCAACAATTTCGTTAATATGGCCTGCTCTCTGGGGAAGAGGATTGCCTTATAATTATGGTGCTATTCTGGGATTTCCAAGATCTATGTCGGAGAATATGGAAGGCTTTTCTGAATTTCTGCGACAGTTTGGAAGAAACTCTTATGATATACCTTTCAGCGGTTTTGACCCGATAGCCCTCGCGGCCGGCACGAACTTTACTGATTTTGGTGGGTATTACACAAATGAAAAACTTCAATTATATGATGCTTCTAGACCAATTTATAATAGTAAAGATTGGCAAAACTTCTTAGATTGTAATGGTACTTGTGTTGGTACAGACAATGTTGTAACTGACACAAGTAAGTCTGTTGAGTATGCTAAGTATTGTTCTTATGCTTGGAATAGGTATTGGTCCACGCCAAAGGAACAACCAATATATCGAAGGGCGCAGGTTGCTCTCATTCAAGCACAAGAAATTGAAATAACAGTACCTAACGATATGAATTTATCAATAGGAAATCTAGTTGCTGTTACTATGCCTAGATCAACAGCCCGCCAGGATCCGACAGGAATATCCTCAGAGATTTCTAGAGTTAATCCAGTATCAGGAAGATATCTAGTTACAGGTATTCGTAGAGTATTTGATGGTAGTAATACTTCTGCGATGAAGGTAAGATTAAATAGAGATAGTTTACCATATGATCCATCATAAAGGCATACATAAGATATGGTAATAACAGATAAATTTAGATATTCTGATCTTGATTTTAACTTCGCTAAATCATCAACGAGGGATGTTGCTCGTAAGTTTGACAATAATGCAATCAAGCAGTCTCTTAGAAATGTTGTATTAACTAATTTTTACGAAAGACCATTTCGGCCTTCCTTTGGGGCTAATCTACTTTCTAGACTTTTTGATCAAGCATCACCTGGCATGATTTCTGAAGTTAATTCTAATATCAAGAAAGCCATTACTACATCTGAACCAAGGGTTACTTTGAGAAAAGTTACTACCGATTGGAATAATAATAATGGAACTTTAAAAGTAGAAGTTGAATATAGTTTTTTAGATGATAACGACGTAATAGATATAACAATAGAAAGAGTAAGATAATGCCAGATTCATATATCAATCTAAGTCAAACAGATTTCAATCAAGTAAGAAAATCTCTGGTTGATTTCATGAAAACAAAGCCAGAGTTTACTGATTATGATTTCACTGGCTCTGCAATGTCAACTTTAATTGATCTCTTATCATATAATACAGCATTCTTTTCAACATACACAAACTTTTTAGCAAACGAAAGTTTTATAGATTCGGCACAGAAAAGAGACTCTCTAGTTTCTCTTGCTAGACTTGTGGGTTATACACCAAGATCTAGAATCGCAGCCAGAGCAGATATAAATGTAACACTGAATATAGGATCGTTGGTTCCTGCTGGTACACTTTTTAATGGTCAAGATACTTCCTTTTCTTTTATAGTAAAGGAAGACATCGATCTAGGATCAAGTACTGGAACAATAACGGTTTATCAGAACTCATCATCAAACACAACAAAAAATACAACTTACTTTAATGGTAGTGTTACTGTTCCTGAACAGGCTGATATATCTTCATTAAAAGTAACAGTCGGTGGTATAGAGTATAATAAAGCAGATAGAATTTCGGTTCTATCTGCATCCTCTCAAGTGTTCTTTGTTGATGCTATTTACTCTGGAGCATATGAAGTTTCATTTGGTGATGGTGTATATGGAGTATCAGTTCCAGCCAACTCTAATGTTGTTGTAGAGTATCTTACACCAAACGGAGTGAATAATGCGAACGGAGAAACTGTCTTCGATATAGCACCCGTCACTAGTCCTATAAAAGTTACTAAAGTTAATTCGGTAATAAATTCTGCTTATGGCGGACAAGAGCGAGAAACTATTGAAAGTATTAGAAGGAATGCTCCATCATATTTTCAGGCACAAAATAGAGCAGTTACTGCCGAGGACGCTGAGATTGTATTCAAGATAGATAACCCCGAAGTATTTGACGCGACTGCTTGGGGTGGTGAAGATAATAACCCACCCCAGTATGGTAGATTGTTTTTAGCATGTACTAAGAATAATGCTGGAGCGACATTTACGCAAGAACAACTCTCTGTCTTTGCTGCCAAGTTACAAGAAAAAACAGTTGTAGGAATTCTTCCTGAGTTTGTTCAACCAACATGTTATGACTTAGATATTCTTGAAGGCGAGATTATATTTGATAGATTAGTTAGTATAGACGGTAATGGTTTAAATACTATTGTATCAAGTAAAATTCGAGACTATGATCCTGCTTGTGGATTTAGAGGAATTTTCCCTTATTCAACAATAATCTCAGATCTTGTAAATAACAATAAGGCAATCAGATCAGTTGATTTTAAAGTAGAAATGTCTGCTACTTTCTTGGGAAATGAATACGAAGACAATACTAATAGAAACTTATATGTTTCTTTTGCTAATACAATAATCAAGTCAACAGTCAATGCTAAATTTTCGTTGATTGATATTGATATATTCGACGACGCTGACGAGAATTTAGGATATATCGAAGACGATGGAGATGGATTTTTAAGATTTTATATTATGGAAAATGCAACAAGAAAATATATTAACTACAGAATAGGAACTGTTGATTATTTGACTGGTAACTTATATGTTGTTGGCTTGACAGATTGGAATGCCGTAAACAATAAAAACTTTGTTATTCGTGCTGAGCCAAATACTAAGTCAGTTCAAGCACGAAAGCAGGCAATATTTAAGATTGGAGTTATCGATCAACTATCGGTTAACGCATAATGATCAGTACTACAAACTTAGAATTCAAACCCCTTGTAGAAGATAAAGCAAAGAAACAGTTTGCTGAACAGGCATTACGAAACTCAAATGCGTCTGATATTATCACTCCGAGATTTCCATTCTATGTTCGTGATAGATTACCAGTTCATATTTTAGAGAACTATGAATTATATGTTAAGTTTATTGAAACCTATTTTGAGTGGTTAGGAATAACCAACAACATCAATCAGATACCATATCTGATGGATATAAACAATGTACCTAATAATCTTTTAATTCACCACAAAGAATTGTTTGCTCATCTTTTTCCAGATATTTCTCTCAGGGAAGATGATGGAAATATTATTTATGATTGGAATAATCCTGAAAATTCAGTAGTTGATATTCGTAGATTCCTTAGTTTTGTTCGTCAATTTTATCTAACTAAAGGCACCGAAGAGTCTAGTAGATTTTTACTATCTTCTTTGTTTGGTATCGATCCAGCATCAATTGATTTTGATTATCCTAAAGTACAACTGTGTATTTTATCTGACTCTATATGGGTTCCAAACTTATTAGAAGATAGTGATGCATTAGGTAACACATATAGTGGATATTGGGCAGATAGCAGAAAGACTTTAAGTGGTGGTGTTAGATTCAGAGATGATTATTTTCAAGAGTTCTCATATTCTATTACAGCAGTCAATACAGGTGTTTTTGAGGATGGTCAAGGAAATCAAGGAAATCAAGGACGATATGAATTTACAACCAAACCGATTAAAGATATAACTCACCCCGCAGGATTTAAACTCTTTAATAATGTTGGTCCAGATTCTTATATACCTGCTCCGCCAGGACCAATTGATACAGGTTACTCAGAAAGACCTCTACTTGGACATTATTTGTGTTATAGATTTGACACTACTCTAGATGCCAGAGAACCATTTCCTGATGTGTGTAATGTGCAGGATCTTTTCCCTTGCGGTTTCAATCCATACACAACAAATCCACTAAACGGAACCCCAAATTGTTTATCTTCCGCACATAATCCTGATGGTTTTCCTATTGGATATACCTATGGTGCCTCGGCAGAAGCAGCAGGTTATACTTACACAGCAGATACATACAATACAGCAGAAGACAGAGGCTACACTTTCTGGACAGTGAATCATCATCCTGCAAGTTGGGCTGATGGAATTGATATAGGAATAGCCTTTGGTGATATTAGACTTGGTGACTTGGTATATCTTACTCCAGATTTATCTAAAAATTATAACGCTTCACCGAATGATCCGGATGAGGATGTTAGCACTTGTACGTTAGCATAAGAGGAAAATAAATGGCAGAAAAAACAAACATAAATCAAACCAACAGAACTATTGAGAATACTAGTTCTATTAAGTTTCGTAACTTAGTGGCAAAAAATGCTATAGATCATCTGTTCGCTGATAATCAGATATTTTTCTTTGCGGCAAAAGCAGGTATAACAGGTTCGTCTGGTTCATCTTCAGAATCATCATTTACTGATGAACTTACTTATGAGAATATTACTGTTTTAGAAAGAGTGACATCGAAGGATGTATCTCTTGTTGTTCCTAGAATTAATTATCAAAGTGGAATAGTTTATAATCCATTCAATCCATATAAAAACAATTATGCTTATGTTGTAGATATTCGAGGAAACATTACATATAACTTTAAACCATATGTGATGACATCAAATTATAACGTGTATGTTTGTATAAAAAATTGTCAGAGTGGATTAAATAGAGATAGAGTTGCATCGACAATAGAACCAACTGGTATCGGAACAAGACCCTTTACCACAGCAGATGGATATATGTGGCAGTATATTTGTTCTATCTCGGATGAATACTTCGGTTTTTTAACTGAGAAATGGATGCCTGTTCCAAAGCGAATTTTAACAAAACCGACTACAGGATTAAATAGTGCAAAGTACAGACAATATCAAGTTCAACTTGCCGCTGATACTACCAAAGGATCAATTAAAGATTTAGATATAAACATTGGTAATAAAAATGTTTACTTCGATTCAGAACCCACATTAACTATTATTGGTCAAGGTTTTTCGGCATCTGCAAGTATTGGTACTGCCTATGATTCTAGTAAAGGATATAAGTTAACTGGATATAATATTAGTAATGGTGGTAATGGTTATGTTGGAGGTTCTGTAAAACTAAACATTTCACCAAATAATAATTCTGATATTACAAGTAAAACAGAATTAGAATCTCTAATAACACCACAGACTTCTTTTGGTGGTTCGGATCTAGATATAGGATCTGATCCTACTATTGCACTACAAGCAAGAACTCTTATGTTTGTTGGTAGTATGAGTCAGTCTGATGGTTCGATTGGTTCTTTTCCTGAAGGCATAGTAATGGGTTCTTTTGGTTTAATATCAAATCCAATATATGCCACAGGTCCAAATAAAGGCAGTATTGTTGGTGATGAATTAGGTAGAGGTGCAGACACTAAATTAAACATCAGACAAGCAGTGAAAGTTCAAATCAAAGATAATAGTGGGGCGGGTTTTACATTAACAACTGCTAAGACAGTTGGTGATCCTCGTTTACCTCTAAATAGTAAAGTTCAGTTTAGTCAATCCGACACAGAGGCATCTGTGATTGATCTTAGACCTTATAATTTTAGTGGACCTGGTAGTAGTATAAGAAGTAATCTATTCATCACAGGTCAGAAAACTTCACCAGTTGCTGGAGATATAGTTACTGGTTCTGGTTCTCCCGCTGCTACTTTTGAGGTAGAACAGGTTTTTGAATCACTAGTTCAGGTCGGTTCTGGTAATCTCTTATACATAATACCGAACCTATTCAATATTCTTAAAGAGCAACAGTACATAGTAAGATTTATAATCCCACTATGATCGGAGTAGAAAATGAGTCTAAAAAATCAATCATGGAATAAATCTTTTTTTGGAGCGGGTAGTGGGTATGGGGATAATTGGGATCCTACAAAGAACCCTATTTCTATTGGTTTCGTTCCAGGCTATGCTCTACAATCAAGAGAACTATTAGAACTACAAACAATCTTAGCATATCAAACATCAACTTCAAATAGATGTTTGTTTAAACATGGTCAACCAAGAATAGATTTAGAAACAGAAGATATTAGTTCCCTTGACAAAAGTCCAATCACATACGAAAGAGTAAATGATCCGTTCGCTGAGGGTAATTTAATAGTCTATAAAAATGCTGAATTCTTTACAAACTTTACAACACCGCCGAACATTGGGTCGTGGATTCCAACTGGATTTTGGGTAACTTTTCCTCCATATTTAACTGATCTAGAGAGTTTAGAATTTGCTATACCATCGCTCAGTGTAAATCAGTGGGTAGGTTTTGAAATAGAGATTAGAGTAGTTTCTGGGGACGGAACAGAAACAGATCAGTTTGGAAATATATACGATTTCAGAGATCCAGCAGGTAGAGAATATGCCAACAGTCAAGCGGTAGGAGCGGGTAGACTTGTTTATGAAATTGTAAATCAAGGAACAACAGACGCACCAATACCTCTAGTAACATCACCTATTAGAAATCCTGAATTAGTACGAGAAGCCAGTAATGATTCTCTTAGAGGATTTGTTCCGATTGCAAAGAAACAAGCACAAAACGTCTTTGTTTTTGCTTATGATGATGAAATAACAGTTCCCACACCGTAGTATGACCTTGAGGAAAATAAATGTCAGATATAACAAAAAATAATAGTCAAATATCAGAGGTATCTTTAGGTGATACAATTAATGATTGGCGAACTCTGACTAATGATCAGATTATTGCCAAGTTGAATCTACTTACTGTCTATGGTATAAGTGGGGGTATCGGTTTAGATGTCATCGCGGGGTATCTTGGTGGTGGTTCTGGTGGCACATATGACATATCAATTTCAGATACTATCTCCAAAGGAATAACCATCGATGGTAATTTACTCGTAACTGGTAGTGTGAGTTTTTCCAGTGCGGGTGAAGTATCCTTTCCTAATGGTTTAGTAAATGTAAATGGGGATGATACTCCAGTCGCTGGTTCTGCTACTGCGGGTATTGTTGTTGGATCATACACTGGACCAAACTTCAATAGTGGTATCTCTGCTCCATTCTTCTTGAACGTAGGAGGATCTTGGTTTACTAACCAAGATTTGAAACTTATTGGTGGTGG
>ERZ890604.731-NODE-731-length-10495-cov-4.610728_pt1 | contig 10495 bp, 8 predicted proteins | sample MGYA00521097_ERZ890604 | MGnify/ENA primary metagenome ERZ890604 (study PRJEB32303, sample SAMEA104408625) | aquatic metagenome | biome: Brackish water; feature: Chemocline; material: water | place: Baltic Sea | collected 2014-10-26T21:54:00 | depth 120 m ... | reverse complement strand
CTGACCTTCCGGAGGCATGTCGCCGCCATCGATCATGATCCACAGCAGGCTGTCGTCGACGGATTCAGCAACGGCCGATTCCCCTGACTCTCCACCGCGACGCAGGCCTTGCATTGATGACAGGTCAAGCGCTCCTTTGTGGACCTTGCTGCTGTGACACATGCCACATTTTGCGGCGAGAATCGGCGCCACATCGGATTCGAACAGAATCGCGGTCTCCTCTGCCCGGATCGGTAGAACGAGAGGCAGAAGAATCAGACAGCATGTCAGGATGAGAAGACGCCCTGTTGACATTGATTGCGACCACAAACGTGAACGGTCCGAGTTTCAACATGTCCAGCCAGCTTAGACAAGACAGCTTGAAAAGGTAACCGGCAGGTTGCAGAACACGGAATACGTTTAGTCGCACCTGTTATCACTTCAGCCAGCGGATGCAGGACGGCATCGGCACGGCGACTGGTTCGCCGGTTGCTGTCAGGTCGCCGGTCTCTGAGTTGATTCGGAAAACCACGACACTGTTGCCCGGCATGTTGGCGCAGATCAGCCATTGGCCGTCCGGCGTGATGAGCAGGTTCTGCGGGCCTTTCCCAAGACTCGGCTCGATCTCGATCAGACTCAGCATGCCGTCATCGCCGATTCGGTAGCAGGCGATGCTGTCGTGACCGCGGTTTGTCCCGTAGAGAAACTTTCCGTTCGGAGTGATCTTCACATCGGCCGTGTGAGTGACTCCGTCAAAGTCAGCCGGCAATGTCGAGATCGTCTGCTGCGTTGCCAGTTTGCCGGACTCTGGTTCGTAAGCGAAAAACGTGACTGTGTTCTTCAGTTCGTTGATCAGGTAAACGCTTTTGCCATTCGGATGGAATGTGAGATGCCGCGGGCCGGAGCCCGGTTCAACAGAAACCGATGCCTGAGGCTCGTTGACTGACAATTTTGAGGCGGCGGCATCCAGTCGGTAGATCAGCACCTTGTCGATCCCAAGGTCCGCCGCCAGAGCGAAACGGTTGTCCGGACTGATCACAATGCTGTGAGCGTATGGAGCTTTCTGACGCTTCGGATCGACGCTGGAACCTTTATGCTGGACGAACGAAGTTGCTTCTCCCAAAGAACCATCAGCCTGCACCGGCAATGCAGCCACGCTGCCGGTTGAGTAGTTCGCCAGAACGACGGTCTTCCCACTCGAGTCGATGTCGAGGTAACACGAAGCCGAGCCCTTCGACGACTGCCGGTTCAGCCTTTCAAGTTTTCCGCTGCGATCCTTGATGGCGTACGCCGCGACGAATTCGTCTTCAGTTCCACCGAACTTTTCGGTGTCGATCGAGTACAGAAAACGTCCATCCGGCGAGATCACCAGGAAGAACGGATGTTGAACGTCGGTTGTCTGGTACTGAGGTCGCAGCGTTCCGGTCTTCGAGTCGAATCGAAACGCGTGGATCGCCCCTTTCTCGCCAGCAGCGAATGCAGAAACGAAGACCAGCGGATCATCGGCGATTACGTTAGAGGGCATAGCGAGCACAACACCAAGGATGAGAGCACGGAAAAGTCGCATGGTTGATTGATCTCCGAATGTCAGAAGTCCTGGCTGCGGCCCGTCGAGGTTGCAGGTCGCCGACGGCAGCCCGACAGCCTATGTGCAGAAGAATCATGAATCTACTGCACCGAGAGTGATTGACGCGTCTGATGTATCGAACGAGACGATCAGCGGATGTAGCCTCGCACCCATCCGCGAGAAGCTTGAGGTGGAATTTGATCCGCGACGTCGCTGCCGTCTGCCAGTGTGAAAGAGATTGCCAATGGGAATCGTCCCTTTGGTGGGTTACCTGTGTATGGGCCGCTTCCCCAGAATTCTCCAAGGACGACAGCGTCGAATCGCACGACCTGCTTGTCCTTGACCTCGACGATGCTATTGATCGCCGCTTCGTAACCACGCTTGTGATTCGAGGTCTCGAGGTGAGCCTCACCGTTCAACCTGCCGGCCGTGGACGTGAAGTGAACCTTCCGCACTTCCTTTTCATCCCAGAACGGCGGCTCGCCGCGTGTATTGTCGACAAGATGAAACTGCGCGATCCGCTGTTGCAGCGAGTCGGCAAACTCGCCCCGCACAAGTGCCTGATGCTCGGCCTTCGAGACCCACAGATTGTCCCGTGACATCGCCGTCTGAAAAATTCGCTGCCATTTGTCGGTCGTAGGTTCATAGCCGTCCAGAACCTTTGCACGGACTCGAATCACAAGACCGCCTTCAGGCGGAGTCGGGTTGAATCGCTGGTCGACCTTTTTCGGTTCAATCGATTTTCCCTGCCGGTCAGACGTCTCAAGCTTGCGGAACTGAGCGAGCTTTTCGGTCATCAGTCGACGGACGCGTTCCGGGTCTCGATTGTTGTTGTATATCAGCAGCTTGCCGCTTGCGGTGGCAATGTAAAAGCCCTGCGTTGTGCCGTTGAAATTGCTGCGCGGGCCCTGGCTGGCGATCTTGCGATAGAAGTCGCCTTCCGTGTCGTTTTGTCGGCGCTGATACGCCTGGTCGATGGCTACGGGGATGAAACTGGTCTTGAGCATCCGGACGATTTCCGGATCGGCGAATGTCGACTCACGGTCGAGCACTCCGTTGTTTCAGGTGCAGCCCAGCGGGTGGCCGTCCATGGCCCAGATGAAGATCGGCTTGTCTTCCTTCGAAGCAGTTCTTTGCGCGTTCAAGACAGAAATTTTCCATGGAATGGTCAGCCAGGGCGAATCACCTGGTTGAAGCTCGGCGTGCAGTCGTTTGAATTCCGCATCCGACAGTTCGGCCGAATCCGCAGCGCCCGGATAGGAAAAATGAAGTGCAGCGATCAACAGGGCAGCACACAGGCAGGAGACTCGCGGCATAATTCTGAAACTCCGATACGGGTTAGATCGAGACTGTTTGACCCGGCAATGGGGTGTCCGTCGCCTGGTGTTCGCGTCACTTGTTCTGTGCAGGGGCATACCCTTTCCACACCCATTCGATGGCGTGGGGGAGAAACTGTTCTTTGGCGTTATCAACGCCGTGGCCGGAGTTCTGGCAGAAGAGGTACTGGTACTCGTAGCCGCGTGCCTTGAGCACTTTGGCCATGCGATTGTTGGCTTCGACCCAGTCATGCATGCCGTCGCGCATGACGTTCGGATTGAAATTGTCTCGATCGCCAATGGCCATGAAGATTCGCAGCGGCTTCTTCGGAGTCTCCGAAATCAGCTTGTTGTGAAAGCCCCCACGCGCCGTCGGGATACTCCGGGTCGAACGGCCATTGCTGGTTCACAAACGTGCCAGACGTCGTCAGGACTCGGTGATAAAGATCGGTGCGGAACCAGGCCATGATGAGCGCGGCCGAGCCTCCAGAACTGCTGCCCATGGCCGCGCGGCCGTTGGGATCTTTCGTCAGTTTAACGTCGCAGTTCTTCTCGACCCGAGGCAGCACTTCGGTCTCGATGTACTCAGCGAACACACCCGACATCGTGTCGTACTCTTTGCCTCGCTCGTGCCCCTGAGCATCGCCTCCACCGTTGGCAATCATGACGACGATCATCGCGGGTACTCGCTTCTGAGCGATCAGGTTGTCGAGGATCTTTGGAACCGACATGTTCGGTTTCCCCTTCGGGCCATCGTGGATGACCATGAACGGAGCTTCGCTGCCCCGCACGTATTGTGAGGGGATGTAAACGGTGATCTGCCGCTCGTAGTCGATCTCGTGCGTTTCAACGATCAGCGTCTTCGGGTTGTTTGGATCGACCGTGCCGAACACCTTGCGAGCGATACCCGGATTCAGGAGCCTGGTTTCTTTGGAATCGATCGTGAATTGCTGCACCTTCCCCTGAGGAACTCCGTCAACGACGTCGTTTTCCGGAGCTCGTGAATACTCCGGCCCGATCAGAAAATTCCCATCCACCTCCAGCGGCGGATTGAGGCCCGGCTTCGCATCCAGTCGCACGAACGTCGGAGAATCAGGAGCATCAAACTTCCGAGTCGGCGGCGGCGTACGCTTTGGCGGTGCAGCAAAGGCTGAATCAACCGACAGAAACGAGCACGCGACAAGCGTGATAAGAGCCGTCATCCGCTGCTTAGACATAAAACTTCCTCGTCGATTGGTGTAATCAGATTCTGACTCTGCCGACTTTCGTACCGAGGCATGGTGCTGACTCACCCAGCGAAAATCAAATCGATGCGGCCCGGCCGAGCCCGTCAAACATAGTAGGCCAGACCAATCGCAGCGCGGTACCGGGAAGGTCAGTAGAGTCCAGCCTTACCCTTGACCCCATTGCCGGAGCAGCGTCGCTGCGGTCGTCGATCCTGCCGTTTACTTGTCAAAAGGCTGACGATTCAGAATCTTCGGTAGGGCAACCAGACGACACCGTCACTTGTTCGTCAGGATGTGGCCGCAAGGCATGCTTGACGATATACACAAGCCAGCCAATTCCGCCGGTGTAGAGAATGAGCAGACACCACGTCAACTTTGCATTCGGATAAGAAAAAGGTCTGCGGTATAGATCTCGAAACGTCGCCACGATCGCTGCGAAGTTCAGAATCATCCCAATGACATGCCATGGGATGATCGTGACAAAGTGCGGTGGCGTGTCACGAGTGATTTGGAACAGGAAGTACGGGGCGTAGATGATCATGTAGATGATTGCCGCGAAAACGATTGCCTTTTCTATTCGTGTCATACTTCCGCTGCCTCGTGGGTAGAGTTTCGGGGTGCGGAACGCGTCATGTGCCACCTGGATCACCTCAACCAGATTTACCGTTTTCCTTCGTGCGGTTTGCCAGTCTTTGGCTTCGCCGGTGCGAAGTTCTGGCCGGTTTTCTGCTGGCCGAGTTTCTTCTGTAGATGCCCGAACTTTGTGGCGGGCTTTCGGGTTGTTCGGTGTTGTTTTCCGGGCATTTTAGAATCGGCCTTTGTGCAGAGACGCTGGGGTATGTCGAGCGCAGCGCTGGAGGACCATTCCGATTTCGGCAGTCGATTGGCACGCCGGCGCCGAGTTTGACATGCCCTGCAACGGCTGTCCCTTCAGATTCTGAGTCTGAAGACAAGTCTCCCAACGTTTAACAATTCGACCGCTCCGCTGTTCCCTGCCGAGAATCGTGTTCGATATACTCCGTCGCGTTGCGAGCTGGCGAAGCCTCTGCCGGCCCGCTGTTTTCCTCTTGGTTCTTACTCTCTCAGGGTGCCGTTCGGATGCCTGATTCTGATGTTTCTCAGCAGTCGAAGATTCTGATCGCCGACGACAACGAGCAGAACTGTGAACTCCTCGAAGCCTATCTGGTGGGCGAGGACTACGATATCGCTATGGCCTTTGACGGTCAGGAGACGATCGACAAGGTGGCCGAGTTTCAGCCGGACATCATCCTGCTGGACATCATGATGCCTCGGATGAGCGGCTACGAAGTTTGCGAGAAGCTCAAGAAAGATCCGGCGACCACCAACATTCCAATTCTCATGGTCACCGCTTTGAACGAGATGGGTGACATCGAAAAAGCCGTCAACGCCGGCTGCGATGACTTCCTGACGAAGCCGGTGAACCGTCTCGAACTGACGACGCGAGTCAAATCGCTGCTGCGAGTTCGGCACCTGACCAACGAACGCGATCGTTTGCTGGCCTACCTGCGGGAAGTCGACCAGGACGCCTCTCATCCGGGCGTGGCCGACTGACGGTCTGAGAAACAAACTCAGTGGCGATCAATTCGCGGCGAGCTTCCATTGCCTCAGGTACTGAGAAAGTTCGCCCCGGCGTTCTGCTGGCACGCCGCCGAGCATGACGGCACGTTCCAGTTCGCGGATAGCTTTGCTTTGCTGAAATCGGTTGCTGCCGGCGTGTTCGTGCAGCAGGACTCCGTAATGAAATCGCAGCAGCGATTCGTCCGGGTGCTTCAGCAATGACAATTCAACAAGCTTAAGTGCTTCGTCAGTCTTCCCGGTCGCCCGCAGCGTTTCGATGATCGTGTCGAGGATCCCTGGCGGCAGCGATGGATCGGGAATGACGGCTCGAATTTTCGCAACGAGCGTTACCGCTGATGCACGATCGTCGAAGTCTTTCAGTTTCATCCACGCCAGGTTGTTGAGGGCTCCGAAGTTCGTTGGGTTTTCTGTGAGAAGTTTTTCGTAAGTTGCTTCCGCCTGCCTCAAGATCGTTTCGTCATTCGTCGCTTCGCCTTGTTTCTGAAGACACGTTGCTTGCAGAAAACGCAGAAGCGGCAAAGTCTGCTCCGTCGACCGTTCGCGCGCACGCGTCAGCCAGACGTCGGCCTGCTCGGTGAGCGAATGATCCAGAAACAGCCCCGCGATTCGGAGAGCGGTTTCTGGCCGAGGCGATTCCCGGAAGATTCCGCCTGCCAGATTTTGCACTCGAGCAGTTTCGTTCGCTCTCAGAAGCAGCGTGGTCAGTCGATCTTCCAGTGCGTCGTTTCCTGGCAGGTGAGTGAGGCCTCGTTCAAGTGCCTGCGATGCTCGGGCTGCCGCATCACCTTCGGAGATGTTTTCGTAGACACGGCTGAGCATCAACCAGCCACGGTCAAACTTGTCGGCTTGAGCGACGAGTTGTTCCAGGTCGATGGCCGCCTCTTCGACGCGTCCGAGACGCCGCAGAATCTCGGCTCGCAGCAGCGTTGCTTCGAATGGCTCGTCGGTTTTGCGGGATCCAAGATGCCGCAACGCATCGACTGGCTTGTCTCGAAACAGTTGAATTTTCGCGGCGAGCATTCGCGCCGGAAGCGTTCCGTCTCCATCGTTCAGAGTTGCGTCGCTAAGAATGGGAACGAGTGCTTCTACCGCTTCCCGCATCTTCCCCTGTGCTGACAGGATGGTCGCCAACCAGAAGGCTGGACGCCCCTTGTCGGTGTCGTGTTTTCGGAGGTGCTCGACTTCGAAAGTCGCTGTCGCGAAGTCTTCGGCTTTCGCGGCCAGAACGAGCGATGCCAGAATGGCGGCTGGCTCTTCAGGCCACCGCTTTCTGATTTCGATGACTTTTTCTCGAGTCGGTTGGGAAGGCCCGTTCTCAACGGCCGCCGCGAGTGCTTGAAGGAATCCTTGTTCCGCTCGTGGATTTGCCTTTCGAGATTGCATCGCCTGCGAGAAAAGTTCCAGCGACTGTCCTGTGTCGCCTTGCGCCAAAGCGACGTTTGCCGACAGCATCATCCACTGGTCGGTTTGACGGAGTTCAGAGTCTGCTTCGGACAGAGCGAGTGCTGCATCGTCCAGGCCTGCTCGTTGCAAGGCTGAGTAAGCAGCGATGAGCGGAGTCAGATGTGCGACTTCCTTCTGCTGTTTCATCTGTCGCAACAGATCATCAAGAGCGTTCGTGCTCCGACTCGTAAGCAGAATCGTCGCGGCCAGTGTCCAGCCTTGTGGAGATTCCGGAGCGCGGCGACGGACGTCTGCCAGAAGCTGCAGAACTTGGTCTCGCTGAGCGGCATCGCGAGACAGCATTCGAGCAAGTGCCAGTCGCGTGGCAACATCCTCGGGATGAGAATCAACGAACGACCGCAACGCGAATTCTGCTGCCTGACGTTCGCCGTTTGTGGCTCGAAGCTGGGCTAACGCAACGATGACGGAAACGTTTTCCGGATCGTCCTGCATCGCCGCTTGAAGCAGGGTGATCGCGTCATTCGGCCGGCCGGTCTTTTTCAGCAACGATGCTCGAATGAGCCGCGCGGGCGTTTGTTGCTTTGTTTTCTCAAGTTTCACCAGCAACTCTTCCGCCGCTTTGTCGTCACCCGTCTGTGCGTGGCAGAAGCCTCTCAGGAGCTGCCGTTTCGACGCCTCACCAAGGAATTGGTTCGTCCAATGGCGATGCCGCGGCAAGCTGCTGTCGAGTTGCTTATCGACAGAGTCAAGATGCTGCAAAGCGTCGGTCCATTCATGGGCGTTGAAACTGCATACGCAGAGCAAAACGGATCCCAGCAGCGACCCGTGGCCCGATTTCGCATTCTCGACAAGGTGATTGCGGGCGAGATCAAAACTACCTTGCCGAAACGCTGTGAAGCCAGCCAGCAGATGCCCGATCGGTGCGGTCGTCGGATGGCGAAGAAGTTGCTCAACACTGATGCTCGCTTCTTCAAATTCGCCATTGACGATCAGCCGCTCGGCAGCTTTCCGATGGAGAGAGAGCAGCTCGGCACGTCGATGAGCAGGCAGTTGCTCGTGAGCCTGCAGACCGGACTGAAGAACTTTGATGGCTCGTGCATCGTCGCCAGTGGCAATCGCGGCGCGCGCGATCTGGTCGTAAAGAAACGGTGACAGCGAGTCGGAACCGAGCGTTCGATCGGCCAGATCGACGTACCGCGAGAGCATGCGGTTGCGGCGAGTCTGCAATTCTTTCCAGGCTGGCAACGTGCCTGGTTGAATCTTCGGATGATCCAAACCGGCCAGGAGCAGGTCGATGAACCTCGCACCAAGGTCGATTCGTTTTCTGGCTGAAACGTCGTCGCTTGTCGTCGTCGACAGACCATCGAAGATCGACAGCGCGAAATTGCAGCGTGAAATGAATTCGGAATCCTGTCGAGCGTGTCGGATTGACGTCTGCACCAGGTAGGCGAGGAAGGTTGCTTCGGCAAGTTCCAACTGTTCGAGCTGCAACGTTTCGGCCTGAGCAAACTTCTGCAGTACGGGAGGAACAGTTTTGTTGATCAGGTCGCTGTTGTCCGTGCCGTCGCTCCATCGTGTTTGCAGATAGAGATGTGCCAGCGATGTTTTCGGGGGCTCGGGTTCGAGCTTTCTGATCAGCCGCTCGGCGACGCCCCAGTGCTCGGCATCGAGTTCGACGGCGGCGACCATGAACAGCGCTCGGGGATCTTCGGATCCGATAGCGACAAGTTCTTTGGCGATCGATGTTGCCGCTTCGGTTCTGCCAATCCGCCGCCAGGTTTCGAGCAGTCTTAAACGTGCGATGGTGTTGCGCGGCTCGCGGTTGGCGATTTCGACGAGCTGTTCAATCGCGGCCGGCGGGTCCAGGAAAATCGTCCGACGAACATCTTCTGCACCCGCGATTTCTGGTGCGTCGTCGTCCGGTTCTTCTTTGCTGATTTCGCGATAGACATCGGCTAGCGCGAGGCGTGCGCCGAGGTTGCCCGGTTCAGCGGCGATCACGTTGCGAAGATGGATCTCCGCGACGTCCCATTCGGACTGAAACATCGCCCGTTGCGAGAGTTTCCACTGATGACCTGGCGAGCGGACGACGACGAACCAGTGGCCGGCGTAGGTGCTCAGCACGAGCAACGACGAGACGATCGCCGCCCCGTACAGGATGCGTCGAACACGACCTTTCCAGAATGCTCCAGGTTCCATATCGAGTGCCAGGCAGCGCGTTGTTTCGGGCAGAAATCCGGTCGAGCGAACTCTCGCCGGGATACGTCATACCGTCAGCTAAACAGCGCCGGCAGGCGGCAACAATTGCAGTACCTGCTTGATGTGCGTTGGCCTCTGCTTCACCGGGCGAATCAACCAGTTTGGCAGGTTGTGCGGTTATGATTTGGGTCTACTGTCGCGAGTTTTTCATTCCCAAAGCCTTACTCGGCGGCGGCCCTGGCGATGGCGTCGTCGATGCGGGTCAGGACTGTTTCTTTACCGACGATGACCAGGCAGTCGTAGACTCCGGGGCCGGCGGGGGAGCCCGTTGAAGCGATCCGTAGCGCGTTGATCAGCAGGCCGGTACCGATTTCTTTGGACTCAGCGAACTGTTGCAGTGCGGCTTCGATTGATTCCAGAGTCCACTCGGAAAGGTCGGCGAGCACCGGCCGGAATTCGCCGAGCAGTTCCGGCACGTTGCCATTCTTAACCCGCTTCTTGAAGGCTTTCTCGTCGTACTTGATTTCGTCCTTGAAGAAGTAGCCGTACGTCAGGATGTCGCTGGCGACTTTGATACGGTCGCCGAGCGACTCGACAACCTGACCGACTTTCGCCAGGTCCGCTTCCGATGGTTCGGCGGCGAGCAGTCCGGCTTTTTGCAGAAACGGTGCGCAATGTACGGCTCGTTCGGCAGTCGAAAGTTCGTTCATCCAGTGAGCCTGGTAGCTCATCAGTTTTTCCGGATCGAACGCGGCCGATGCTTTGACGACTCGGCTGAGCGAAAAGTTTTCGATCAGAAAATCGAGCGACATAAACTCGGTTGTTTCGTCGAATGACCAGCCGGTTCGAGCGAGCGAGTTCAGCAGGCCGGCGGGAAGGAAACCGGTCTGTTCATAAAACTCGACCATCACCGGGTTGAGGGCCTCTTCGTCGACGCCAATTTGTGGCAGCACCGAATTCGAAAGATCAAACAGGATCTTGAAGGCCGGACTCTTGCGGTATTTGTCGATGTCCCGTTTTGAAATCTTCTTCTTCGTGCCAGGAGCCATCACGAACGGAATGTGTGCGAACGTTGGAACGGGCTCTTCGAGCGATTCATACAGCAGAACCTGGATCGCCGTGTTGGAGAGGTGCTCTTCGGCGCGGATGACGTGCGTAATTTTCAGCTGAGCGTCGTCGACGACCGTCGCGAAGTTGTAGAGCGG
>ERZ890604.729-NODE-729-length-10506-cov-3.688834_pt1 | contig 10506 bp, 9 predicted proteins | sample MGYA00521097_ERZ890604 | MGnify/ENA primary metagenome ERZ890604 (study PRJEB32303, sample SAMEA104408625) | aquatic metagenome | biome: Brackish water; feature: Chemocline; material: water | place: Baltic Sea | collected 2014-10-26T21:54:00 | depth 120 m ... | reverse complement strand
CCGCCACCCGATCCTCGACAGCCAAATATTCACAAACTCCTCGACCGTTCGCCCCGAAGATGCCGGTCCCGTGAGCCTCGTCGACGATCACGCGAGCACCGAAGTCCTCAGCCAGATCGCACAGTGCAACCAACGGCGCAAGGTCGCCGTCCATGCTGAAGACCGAATCAGTCACGATCCATCGCCGACTGCCCGCGGTCGATTTCCGCAGTTCGCGTTCAAGAATTTCAAGTCGATCGTGCCGGTAAACCCGCATTCGAGCACCTGACATCCGGCAGCCGTCGATCAGACTCGCATGATTCAGTCGATCGCAAAACAGGACGTCCTGATCGCTGACCAGCGCCGAAATCGTGCCGACGTTCGCCGCGTAGCCACTCGGGAAAAGTACAGCGGCTTCAGTTCCCTCGAATTCGCAAATCGTTGCCTCAAGGCGTTCGTGCCACGGTGACCGACCGCTGACTAACGCGCTGGCCCCCGCGCCGACACCGAACTCGTCCAAAGCTTCCTTCGCGGCGGCGATCAGTCGCGGATCGTGGGCGAGGTTCAGGTAATCGTTCGATGACAGATTCCGAACGCGGCGACCGTCGACCTCGCACCAACCGTCCGGCAGCGATTTGATCGTCCTGACATCGCGCCACAGCCCTGCGTCACGAAGCCGCTGCAGGTCGGAATTCAGCCAGTCCCAGTCCGCCATTGTAGACTCCGTCAGAACCAACCATGCCGCGTTTGTCGCTTACCGCAGCGCGATCCGGTGATTGCTGAGCCGCCGATACCCGGTCTCCGTGATGAGATAATTGTGCTCGATGCGAACTCCGCCGACGCCCTCAACGTACATTCCTGGCTCCAGCGTGACGACATCTCCCGCCAGCAGCGTATCGTCACTCTCCGGCACAAGAATCGGCGATTCCGGATGCCCCAGCCCGAGACCGTGCCCCGCATGATGAGCCAGCGGCGTAAACCCGGCCTCTTCCATCACCGCCGAAGCGGCATTGTAAACGCCTCTCGCAGCGGCTCCCGCCTTAAAGTCGGCTTCGCCAGCGGCCATCGCTCCTTCGCAAACACTGAAGATATTTTCCTGTTCAGCGGTCATCTCACCGATGGCAATCGTATTTGTAAAATCGCTGCGGTAACCACTCAGCACGATCGAGTAGTCGACAATGAGCATGTCGCCCGCTTTGAGTTTCTCCGTCGTCGGCAGCCCACCACGTTTTGGAATCTCAGCATTTACCGGGCGAAAGTCACCGTAAACGATGGCCGGACAACCAGCCTCAGCAATGGCCGCAGATTGAATCTCACGATAGACGTCGAGTTCCGAAACTCCTGGCGCGGCAACTTCCAAAGCTCGAACATGACCGGCCTCGCAGGCTCGCATGCAACGTTCAAGAAGTGCGATTTCGTCATCGTGCTTCTGCCTTCGCAGCATTCGCACAACGCTGCCAACGTCACCCGACAAAGCATCAGAGCTAAGCCCCAGCCGATCCGCCGCCATTGCCGGCAACCATTCCGCCTCGACCAGTCCGCGGCGCTTCATGCGATCGCCGACCGACAACAGCAAATCAAACAAAGCGTGATCGCGGTTACCAACAGAATGTTTGTGGTCGTACCACTTCTCGTTCGCAGCGTTGCCAACCTCGTCATCGACGAACGGCTCGCTGGTCGCCGTTCGTCGAGTGAAATTCTCAGCGATAAGCGTTGCCTTGCCAGACCGTTCCAGCAGGAGCAGGCCGCGTTCACTTGTCGAAAAGCTGATCGGATTGACGAGAAAGTTCGCAAAATAGAGCACATGCCGAGGGTCCGCGATCAGCACCCACTCGCAGTCATCAGGCAGCGCATCCCAAAGCCGCTTCCGCCGTTCGAGGCACCCCTGTTCTGTGAGCATCTGCGAACGCTCCTTGCGTCAAAGTAGTCAAGGCTGGAACAAGCTCCGCGCAGTTCCGGCAAGATTGCACGTCGATTCAGAATCGCTGCTGGAACTGCGCGGTGCTTGTTCCAGCTACGTTCCGTGCCCTACTCGATCCCGTTTGCCGCGAGCCATCGTTCGGCGTCAAGAGCGGCCATGCAGCCAGTCCCGGCGGCGGTGATGGCCTGACGGTAGTTGTCATCGGCGACGTCGCCGGCTGCGAAGACTCCTTCAACACTGGTGTTCGTGCGGCCGCCGACCGTCCATATGACGTAGCCCTTTTCGTTGGTTTCGAGCTGACCGTTCAGGAAATCGGTGTTCGGCGTGTGGCCGATCGCGGCGAAATAACCGGCACACTCGAGTTCTTCAGTCTGACCATCGTCGGTCGTGCTGCGAATCCGTACGCCGGTCACCCCTTCCGTGTCGCTTCCGAGAACTTCGTCGATTCCCGAATTCCATTTCACTTCGATTTTCTCGTTGGCCAGCGCTCGTTCGGCCATGATGCGACTCGCTCGAAATTCGTCTCGGCGATGCACGATGTAAACCGTCGATCCAAACTTCGCGAGGTACGTCGCTTCTTCCATCGCCGAGTCGCCACCGCCAACCACGACCAGCGGCTTGCCTCGAAACCGCGGCAATGCTCCATCACAGACCGCACATGCCGAGACGCCGTTGTTCTTGAACCGGTCTTCAGATTCCAGCCCGAGATAATTCGCGCGAGCTCCCGTCGCGATGATCAGAGAGTGAGCCTCTATTTCCTCGCCCGACAGCGTTTTCAACTTGAACGGCCGAACCGAAAGGTCAACTTCCACGACATCGTCGGTCATGACCCGAGTACCGAAGTTCAACGCCTGTTGTCGCATCAGCTCCATCAGCTCCGGGCCTGAAACGCCTTCCTTGCCATGAGGAGCCATGTACTGCCGCTTCGACTTCTCAATCGAGCTGTCGAGATACGCTTCCATGTCGCCAGCCGGAAACCCAGGAAAATTCTCAACTTCCGTCGTCAAGGCTAGCTGTCCGAGCGGGAGTGTCCCCTTTTGGCGGTTGTCTTCGGTAATCGCCCCTTCGATGACCAGCGGATTCAGCTCTGCTCGAGCCGCGTAGATTGCCGACGTCCAACCGGCCGGACCGGAACCAATGATCACAACTTTCTCAGTCACGCTGCACTCCCTGCTGTGCTGTTTTTACCGAACTCCGAGCCGCATCGACGCGTCTCAGCCTGTGTTTGTCTGGGGCCGCCGAACGATAGTCCAGCCTCAAACCGCTCACAACTATCCTGCCCGAGACGAGTCTTAAGCATCTGTTGACAGCGACACGGGCTGCTGAAACAACCTCGCCAAACGCGGCAAAACGGGGCACGCACCGTTGCTAACAGGCGGTGACTGCCTAGAATGCCGATGGTTTCGACAATTTTCACAACCGATTGTGTCGAAAATAGATTCAACTGTATTTTTCACGGGTAAAACGATGAGCACGGCCTCTTCCATGACCATTGAAGAACTCATCGAAGAATTCGACGACCTCGGTGACTGGGCCGATCAGTGCGAAGTCCTGATCGACATGGGCCGCGAGCTGCCAGACATGCCGTCGGAGCTGAAAACCGAGGAATCGAAGGTCCACGGCTGCCAAAGCAACGTCTGGATGGTCGCTTCGGTTTCGGATGACGCGTCGCGCACCATTGAACTGATCGCTGACAGCGACGCCATGATCGTCCGGGGCCTGCTGACAGTCATCATGATGGTGTACTCAGGTCGGACGGCTCAGGAAATCCACGACACGGACATCAAGGCGATCTTCCGGCGACTCGGACTGGACCGACACCTTAGCACCGCTCGTAAGAACGGTCTCGGCGGCATGGTCAACCGAGTCCACACAATCGCCAAAGAAGCCCTCGCCACAAACTGAAACTGGCAGCTCGCCAGCCGAAACACTTGCCTCACACAATGAACAAGTCGCCCACCGCGTCGCCTTTCGAAACGTCGTTTGACGTCAACTCCGTTCGTCGCGATTTCCCAATCCTCAATCGCCCGCTTGAGCAAGGACGGCATCGCAAGGGAATGCTGCCCGCGTTCCTCGACAGTGCAGCCAGTGCCCAAAAGCCGTCCTGTGTGATCGAGAAAGAGCGCGAAGTCGAGGAACAGTACTTCGCGAATGCATACCGCGGCGTCTACTACTTCGGAGCCCGCATCGACGAAGAGCTGGAAGCTTCGCGCGACCGCATCCGACAACTACTCAACGCAAAATCGAGCGGCGAAATCGCGTTTACGTCCGGCACGACGATGTCGATCAACATCGTCGCTCGCGCATGGGGAGCCAAATTTCTCGAACCGGGCGATGAAGTTCTCATCACCGACATGGAGCATCACGCCAACATCGTCCCCTGGCAAATGATCTGTCAGGAACGTGGAGCAACGCTCCGTTGGCTTCCGCTGACAGATGATCTGCGGCTCGACCTGTCACAACTCGACGACTACCTCACGGCAAAAACGAAACTCGTCGCCGTGACATCGATGTCAAACGTGCTCGGCACGATCAACCCGATTCACGAGATTGCCCGAAAGGCTCACGCCGTCGGAGCGAAGATTCTCGTCGACGCCGCGCAGTCAACACCCCACGGAGCAATCGACGTCCGAACCGGCGACGGCGGCGAGATCGATTTTCTGGCCCTCTCCGGTCACAAACTTTTCGGCCCAACCGGCATCGGAGTGCTCTACGGTCGCGAAGAACTGCTCAAGGAAATGAATCCGTTCCTCGGTGGCGGCCACATGATCAGCCGCGTCTTCAAAGATCATTCCGACTGGGCCGACCCACCAGCAAAGTTCGAAGCTGGCACCATCCCAATCGTCCAGGCCATCGCGTTGGGATCAGCGGTCGATTACGTTGAAGGCCTCGGCTTCGCAAACATTCACGCTTACGAAGCCAACCTGCTCCGCTACGCTCACGAAAAACTCGAAGCAATCCCCGGCCTGAGAATTTACGGCCCGGCCTGCGAATTCAAAGGGCCAATCGTCAGCTTCACGATCGATGGCGTTTCAGCGGAAGACCTGGCCAATCTGCTGGACATCAAAGGCGTCTTCGTCCGCCACGGCCACCATTGTACCATGCCGCTGCACGACAAACTTGGAATCACGGCTTCCGTCCGAGCCAGCTTCGCAATGTACAACACCCACGAAGAAGTCGATCGACTTGTCGACGCCATCAACTTCGCACTGGAACGCCTGTCGTAGGTCAGGCTACGCCTGACGAATTTGGCCCGCCTCGCCGGAAGGGAACGTCCTGAATCAACTTCCCAATTCCATACCAGCACGACGCGCCAGCGAGTGGATTTTCAGCATTCGCTCGCTGGCGCGTCGTGCTGGCATCGGGAACTTATTTCGAACACATTCCTAAGTCGGGCAGCCGTTGCACAACCGGCGCGGCCAAACTCAGATGACATCCAACGAAATCTGATTCGAAGCAGCCTCTTTTAGACGAAGCTGCCCACACGCAGCGTCGATGTCTGCCCCCTTGCGTTTCCGCACGGTCGCGGCAATGCCTCTCTCTTCAAGAATCGATACAAACTCCGACGTGCGAGAGGCAGACGGCTCGTCAAATTCCAACGTCTCAACCCGGTTCATCGGAATCAGATTCACGTGGGCATTCCGAGACTTCAGGAGACTCGCCAGCTGATGGGCATGCTCCGGCTGATCGTTCAAACCGCCCAGCAGAACATACTCAAAAGTCACTCGACGCCCACTCGTTGCGAAGTACTCGTCGGTGGCCTCAAGAATTGCATCGACGCCAATCTTGTCATTAACCGGCACGAGTTCATTTCGAAGCTGATCGTTCGCCGCGTGCAGCGAAACGGCGAGGTTATACGGTTTCCCAACGGCCGCCAGTTCGCGAATCTTCTCTGGTAGCCCGACCGTCGAAATCGTAATCCGACGAGGACTCAGACCGAGACCTTTGGGATCCGTCACATCGTCCAGCACCTGGAGAAGAGTCGACAGATTCTGTAACGGCTCGCCGATCCCCATCACGACGATATTGGTCAACCGCTCGTCGGCGTCGAGCAACCGATCGAGCCGGAGAATCTGCTCCAGAATCTCTTCACGGCCGAGATTTCGCTTCAGGCCGAGCATCCCACTTGCGCAAAAAACGCAGCCCATCGCACAGCCTACCTGAGTGCTGATGCAGATCGTCCGGCGATCGGGCTCTCGCATCAGCACACACTCAACCGTATCTCCGCTGGGACTCTTCAGCAGCAACTTCTCGGTCAGGTCAGTCGCCACTTGATGAGCAACCACCTCCGCTGAAAATAGAGTAAACGACTCGTTCAGTTTTTCGCGAAGAGCCTTCGACAGGTCGAGCATTGCATCAAACGACTCTGCGCGATTCTCAAACAGCCAACGCCGAATCTGGTCCGCGCGAAATCGTTTCTCATCGTTCTCAAGGCACCACGCCTCAATCTCTTCGTGAGACAGTGAGAGTATCGCGCGAGTCACGTGAGCATCTTTCTATCAAAACCGACCATTCCGATGGTGCGTCGGGACGCATCATCGGGAATATCAAACCTGTTCTTTCGCAGGATGTTCGCTCACTCAGGCAACGTCAGAATGAATTCGCAATCTCGTCCGGCACGCGAGTCAGATCGCCAAACTTCATCGACTCGCTGATCCACGCCAGCGTGACCTGCCCCGTCGGGCCACTTCGATTCTTAGCAATAATGAGATCTGCTTCGCCCGGCCGATCTTCCGGATCGTACGCCGCCGGCCGATGAAGAAACATCACAACGTCGGCGTCCTGTTCGATCGACCCACTCTCGCGGAGGTCGGCGAGTCTCGGCCGCTTGTCTTCTCGAAGTTCCACGCCGCGGTTCAACTGAGCCAGGGCGATGATCGGCGCTTCAACTTCCTTGCAGAGGAACTTCAACCGCCGACTGATCAACGCGATCTGCTGCTCGCGCGGAGCCGATTTATCTTCCGGTTCAATGAGCTGCAGATAGTCGATAATGATGACGCCAAGCCCCCACCGACGTTTGATGCGACGAGAAATCGCGCCAATCTGAGCCATCGTCCGACCTGGTATGTCGTCGATGAAGATTTTCAGCTCGCTGAGTTCCTGAGACGCAACCATCAACTGGTCCTGCTCAACTTCGTCCAGATCTCCTGCCCTCAGCCGATGACCGTTAACTCTCGCACGGATGCAGAGTAGACGCTCGGCAAGTTCAAGCTTTGACTGTTCGAGACTGAACAATAAGACGGGGGCGCCGGACTCCGCAGCCCCCTCAGCGATATTACAAACCAGCGCCGTTTTTCCCATACTCGGCCGAGCCGCGAGAATGACCAACTCAGTCGGCTGCAATCCGTTTGTCAGCTTATCGAGATCGACGAAGCCGGTCGTTAATCCCGTCACGTCACCAGACGTCTCCAGACGAGCATTAATTCGATCGAACGCGTCGATCAGAATGTCGTGCAGGTTCATCTTCTCGACATGTTCCTGCTGCTCGAGGATCGAAAAGATCCGCTGCTCGGCACTGGCCAGCACATCTTCCGTGTCTTTGCTGCCCTCGTAGACCTCACCGAGGATTTCGTTACACGAATTAGCAAGCGTCCGCTGAATCCAGCGATCTCGAACAATGTCCGCGTAGTACCGCGCATGAGCCGCGTTCGGCACCGCTTCCAGCACCTGAATCAGGTACTGAGCACCACCGACCACTTCCATATCGCTGTTTCGAGTCAGCTCTTCGCTCAAAGTGACAGCGTCGCTTTTGACACCTCGTTCGTGCAGACGCATTACCGCTTCAAAGATTCGCTGATTGGCTTCGCTGTAAAAGTGGTCCGGGCGTAAAACTTCAACGACATCGTCAAGCGCTTCGTGTGACAGCATGATGCTGCCGAGCACTCCCTGCTCCGCTTCCAGATTCTGCGGAGGCAGTTTACCTGTAAATGATTCACGCAGAGTCCGCCGGTTATCCATGCCAATCCATTTCCAAGAGAGAACCTGAGGAACACCGAAATCCAGAGCCACACCAGACGTCCGCACCGACGCCACATCGCACATTTGCAACGTCGTTGGAATACCCAGCAATTGAACGAAAACAGCCCGACCGCAAATGAGCGATCGGGCTGGGATTCTATAAGACTTCGGTCGGCATCACACGGTCGTGGAAGCCTGCGTCAAAACTATTCGGCAGCTCCGGCTTTCGGAACAACCCAGACCTTGACTTCAGTGTCGACTTCGGGATCAAGCTGTACCTTGACGGTATACATGCCTGTTTCCTTCAACGGCCCTTCAAGACGAACCTGTCCTGGTTCGATCGAGAAGTTTGCTGCCTTCAACTGAGTACTGATGTCCGCTGCCAGAATCGACCCGTACAGATGGCCTTCTTTATTGGCGTGAGCTTCAAGAGTGACACTGTACTTGCTAACGCTCTCGGCAAGGTCGCGGAGGCTCTTAACCTGATCCTTGCGTGCTGCCGCCTGAGCTTTCTTGTGCTCTTCAACGGCTGCCTTGTTTTCGTCGGTTGCCATCGTCGCCAGTCCCTGCGGGACGAGGTAGTTCCGAGCGAATCCAGCTCGAACACGCACGATTTCTCCCTGTGCACCAAGGCTTGGCACGTTCTCAGCAAGCAGCAGCTCTGACATTCGTCGTCGAGTGCCAGGGATCGCTTTGATTCGGTTTTTCCTGGGCATGTCTCTTACACTTCTTATCTTAATGAAATGTCTCTGTTTGCCTGAAGCGTTGTCTCCTGCTCGGCAGGTCGCATTCAGTAGTGTGGCCGTCCAGTGGCCGACACGATCTCAAACATCAGAATGGTACATCGTCGTCCGGAGGAGCACTTCCACCGCCTGGTTCAAAACCGCTTCCAGCAGGACCGGGTTCAGGACTCGTGGCAGGTGTTCCGCCACCAGCGTTGTAATCCTGCCCACCCCCGCTACGTTGCGGACCGCCGTCCCCACGCCCCGGAAGCATCGTCATATTCTCACCAACCACCCGCAACTTGCTGCGTTTCTGGCCGGTCTCTTTATCGTCCCACTGGTCAAGTTGAAGGCGTCCCTCAATCAGAACGCCTCTTCCCTTACCAAGATATTCACCCGCAACTTCCGCTTGCCGCCCCCAAAGGGTGACATCAACGAACGTTACTTCTTCCTTCTTCTGATTCGTTTGTTTGTCGAACCACGTACGGTTAACTGCCAAACCTACTTCCGAGACAGCAGTTCCCGAAGGTGTGTACCGAACCTCAGGATCACGAGTCAAATTGCCCATCAGGATGACTTTATTGAAACTAGCCATGCCACGCGACCCTCCAAAGATTCAATAAGGCGAAATCTCCAACTCGCCTGTCGACCAACCGATTGAAACCTATTCCGCAGTGACGGCTTCAACTTCTTCTTCATCATCATCTACTGCTACTGCATCAGCTACTGCCGGTCCGGCGTCAGCTTTGACCTCTGGATCAACCATCCGGAATGCCTCGCCGCCGACCATCTCGACCATCTGGTCGTAAAGACCTTTGTCGTGGTTCAGAATCAGGTGACGCAGCACATTGTCGTTGAGCTTAACGATACTGTTAATCTCGTTAACAGCGGTACTTTCGGCAGTAAAAAACGCAAGGTAATAGAGACCCTTACGATGTCCGTTGATCGGGTACGCCAGCTTGGAGTCCTGCCACGGGCGGTGTGCAGATACAGTTCCGCCGACCTTTTCGATGATTCCAATAACCTCTGCAGCGGCGGCGTCCGGACTTGCTCCGAAACGCCCGCTGTCGAGGATGAACATTCCTTCGTAGTGATTGATCGCCAAGACTCTACCCCTGTCAATGCGACACGCCAGCTAAATGCCAGTGTCGTGTCAGTTCAAACTTTCGCCAGCAGATTCCCGCCCGGATAGGGTTGTGGGCGAATCGCCTTCCACTGGCGAATCGTCCGAGCCACTCTGCTGAACATTTCCTTTTGTTTTTCGTTGTTTTTCAGGCTTTGGCTCTTTCGACGGGTTGAGAACGTTCATCGCCTTCTCAAGCCCATCCTTGATCCAATGCTCCAAACCGTCAGCGGCTTCCTGAATACAAACATCGACCAATGGTCGGTCAGCCGCTGAAAACTGCTGCAGGACATAGTCGCTGGCAGCCATTCGCCCCGGGGGGCGACCTACTCCCACTCTCAGTCGGGACACCTTATCCGTACCCAAATGTCGAATTGTGTCGGCCAGTCCTTTTTGACCGCCCGCCGAGCCCGATGCACGCACACGCATCCGACCGACATCCAGGTTCATATCGTCGACCACAACCATCACGTCGTCGTGGTCAATTCTGTAGAAGTCAACACACTGCCGAACACTCTTCCCGCTCGCATTCATATAAGTCTGCGGAGCAAGCAGAACGACCTTCTCTCCGTTGATCGAGTGGTCTGTCACCAGCCCGTCGAATCGCGACTTCGCCGCGGGAAAAAAGTGCCGATCGGCAAAAGCAACCAGTATTTCAAACCCGATGTTATGTCGAGTTTTGTCATATCGAGGACCGGGATTTCCAAGCCCCACGATCAGTTTCATTATCCAAACCCACCACGAAGTTTGAGGACTAGATCGGAAGAGCGTCGTGTAGGGAAAGAGTGTAGGATAGGGTGTAG
>ERZ890604.728-NODE-728-length-10521-cov-4.988152_pt1 | contig 10521 bp, 8 predicted proteins | sample MGYA00521097_ERZ890604 | MGnify/ENA primary metagenome ERZ890604 (study PRJEB32303, sample SAMEA104408625) | aquatic metagenome | biome: Brackish water; feature: Chemocline; material: water | place: Baltic Sea | collected 2014-10-26T21:54:00 | depth 120 m ... | reverse complement strand
AAATACTTTAGAAATTATCAAAAAGACAATAATAAAAAGAACCCACCTAAGCCAGATTTATTCAAATCAACTGGGACCTTTGTAAAAAACAGCAATCCTCAAATGCAAGCCCAACCATCGGGCCCAGACCGCCCATATATGCGAAAAGTGGTTGCCAAAGCACTTGATGAGCTTATGCAGAGACAAATCCATATAAAAACAGCAGATTTCCAAGCTTTGATGTGGTATCCAGAGAAGTTATTGTATAAGAAGATAGGTGTAGCTCCTGGCAATGGGGCAGATACAGATTATCAGGATGCCGCAACACTATTAGCTAAGAATGAAGGGATATCAGATGGACAAATTGAAGAAGCACTCCGCAACGCAAACGGAGACGGAGCAGTCAATAATCGACCAAGTTCCCCCGGAGCTAATGAAAGACTTTATCCAGGCCCTATCAGCAGTGGTTCGAACTCCCAAGAAGGACCAGGAAACCTTACAAGGCAATCCAGGGGACCAGCTCTCACCAGCCCGGACGGAAATCAACCGAGGACCAATCCTCCGGACATACGACGCCTAAAGCCATACGTCGATCCAGCTAAAAAGGCTTTTGAGATTGGAAAGCCGGGCGGCAAATACGAAGATGGTATAGGCACTTTAGGTGAAGCTCTAGAGCTTGCGACGGCACTTAACCTCACAGTCACATTCCTAAATAAGATGCCAGAAGGAGAGTTAGGTACATATACTGGCTCTCCAGATTCACGCGATGCGGATGGGGTTACCAGGTCAACCACTAGGGCAAAAGTCAGGGTCTTAAAACAGGGGGCTGACCACCCAATGTTTAAAGGAGCAGTAGGCTCTATACAAGAATTTACAAGTTTAATACATGAGATTGCACATGGTCTCGCAATCCAACGTGTAGATAGAGTACCTAGTTCGCAATACAGAGAGGCAAAGAACCCATTAGTTCTTGCTAAACAGGCACTGGAGAGCGTTAAAGTTGGTTCTTTTGAGGATTTCATTTTAGACGAAGTCGAATCTGCTGGAACTCAAACAGAAGTACTCCAAGAGATCATAAACCTTCAAGAAAACATTGACGTTGAGATAGCCAGGCGACCCGAATGGGGCACTACTGGTGTACGCCCGTTACGTCAGGTAGCAGAGCACATAAAAGCTAACCCAGCTTTAAGATCTAGGATTGACGACACTAAGTTACAAGAAATAAACAACAAGTTCAGACGTACGTACTTGCGTACGGTACCCGAAATGGCGGTAGACCCACTGTGGGTATACATAATCAATCCAAAGCTTCTCAAGAAGGCTGCACCACATACTGCCCGAGCGATCCGAAAGACCTTTAATAACTTCGGTGGACCCAAGCAGCCTGTAACTTTCTACAGCTACCCACTCGCCACCATTATGGCAATCGTTATGGGTGTCTTAGCTAATCTTGAGGACGAAGAAGAGAAACGTAACGCCCAGCCACCACCGCCCCCAGGAGCTCTATCCCCCAATATGAACATGGGTGCCCTCAGTGCGTAAAAGAGCAGCCCCAAAAGTAGCCAAAGAGCCACAGAAGGCTCCAAAGAATAACTACTTCAGCACACTCATGCTAACCGAAGAAGGTCGAGCCTTGCGACGGGAGTGGTCCACTAAAAAGAGGAAAAACCCTGGCAGACCTATGGGAACACCAGATGGATATCGTTTGTCTGAAATCAAGCCCATCCGCGCAAAGATCAAGAAAGAAGCTAGAAAGGTTATTAAGATAATGGCAAAAGAATTTAACATTGATGATGAGTACTCAAAAGAAGCACTCACAACAGCTGTGGAAGTACTACGTTCACCAGGTGAAACTAGAGAACGACTTGCTGCTGCTCGCTTAGTATTAGATTTCTGTCGATCAAAACCAGTAGCAAAATCCGACATCACCGTTGGAAAAGCAGAGGATTTCTTAGCGTCACTTCTGCCACAAATCGAAGATGAAGATGGAGTAGAAATTGGACAAGAGATTAGTAAAAGTACGCAAAGCCTTATTAACTAACTTTAAGTTTTACTCAAACGCAGCACTGAAGATAAGAACTAAAACCGGAAAGATTGCCCCCCTAAAACTTAATAATGCCCAGGAGATCTTAGACAAAGCTGTCTCTAAGCAAGTTGCAGCAGAAGGTAAAGTCCGAGTAATCATCCTTAAAGCACGACAACAGGGCCTCTCTACCTATACTGGTGGATACTTATACCACTCAGTGTCACAACGCCCCGCCTGTAAGGCTATGGTCGTCACTCACCACGCAGATAGTACTAGAGCCCTCTTTGATATGACCAAAAGGTTCCATGAGCATTGCCCGGACATCCTAAAGCCCAGGACTAAGTATAGCTCGAGGCGCGAGTTAAACTTTAATATCTTAGACAGCTCTTTTATTGTCGCTACAGCTGGAGGAGAGAGCATTGGACGAGGTGAAACTTTAACCCATGTCCACGCCTCAGAACTCGGTTTCTGGCAGAAGAGCACAGCACTAGATAATTGGAATGGGTTGACCCAGGCGGTCCCTAATGCCCCCGGTACGTGTATTTTCGTAGAATCTACAGCCAACGGTGTGAACGGTGTCTTCTACGATCTATGGCGGGGAGCTGTAGACGGAAAGAATGGCTACGTACCAGTTTTTATACCTTGGTTCGCTGACCCGGAATACCGGGAAGGAGTACCAGAGAGTTTCGAGAGAACTCCCGAAGAGGAGGATATAGCTAAGCTGTATAATCTCGATGATGGGCAGCTGATGTTTAGACGTCACAAGATTGCTCAGAACGGCGTTGATCTGTTCAGGCAGGAGTACCCATCAGAACCCGAAGAAGCCTTCCTAACTACAGGTCGGCCTGTGTTTAACCCAGAGCAGCTCCATGAGAAAATAAAGACAACACGCGATTTAAATGAACGCCTGGCCCTAGAGGGCGAGGAGTTTGTCAATAACGCTCGAGGCGAGCTGTCTACGTTTAGACCCCATGTCGACGGAGAACAGTACGTCATAGGAGCTGATGTCGCTATGGGGATAAGAAATGGGGACTATTCGGTTGCCCAGGTTCTAGATAGTAAGAAGAGACAAGTTGCTATCTGGCGAGGCCATGTCCACCCGGACTACTTTGCCCAGGTTCTTTTTGCACTTGGAGAGTATTACAATGAAGCATTTATATGTGTCGAGAATAACAGCCACGGTATACTAACGTGCACCAGACTCGGCAAAGATCTAGCTTATCCTAATTTCTACACTGAGGTGCAGCACGACAAGCTAACAGACCGTGAAACGGTGAAACTAGGTTTCTCAACTACAGCAAAAACTAAGCCCCTGATCATAGATCAACTTAGAGCCTCCATGAGAAAAGAAGAGATTGAGCTAAACTGTAAGACAACACTTAGAGAGATGATGACTTACGTCGTCACTGCGTCAGGATCGATGCAAGCAGAATCTAGCTGCTTCGATGACACAGTTATCTCGTTAGCTCTAGCAAACCACGTTCACACTGGAGCTTGGACACCAATAGAAAGCACATCCGAATTTTACATAGAAGTGATTTAAAATGGCATCTAAAAAAGACTATAAGAAACTGAGTGACTCAGACATAGTTACCTTGATCGAGGACAATATCCACCGATCAATAGGCTATTACGATTCTCAACTAAGTCGAGAGCGCAAGAAGGTCTTGGACTATTATAATGCAGTCCTTCCTCGCCCAACTCACGATGGGAACTCAAAGTATGTATCTCAAGATGTTTACGACTCCGTTGAGAGCTCCAAGGCTACACTTTTAGAGACTTTCTCAGCTGGTAATCGAACCGTCAAGTTTGCCCCACAGACCGGGGAAGATGCTAGGATGGCAGAGGTCTGCACCTCGTACACGGATTTCGTCTGCAATCGTCAGAACGACCTGTACTCAGTAATGTCTACAGCTATCCACGACGGCCTAATCGCTAGAGCTGGGATAGCTAAAGTGTTCTGGCAAACCCAGGATGAAACACGAATTGAAGAGTTCTCAGATTTAACAGCTGATGAGCTCGATTCTATTCTAGCTGAAGACAATGTAGAGATAGATGAGATATCCGCCCCAGACGAGCTTGGGCTCACAAGTGGTACTTTTGCTATCACTGAGGATACATCACAAGTCATAATAGAAAACATCGCCCCTGAGGAGTTCTTAATAGCTCCCCAGGCAAAAAGCTTAGAAGACGTTATCTTCTGTGCCCATCGAACTAGAAAGACTTTGTCTGAGCTTCGTGAAGAAGGCTGGGATGAGAAGAAACTAGATCGCATTGGGGAACACGATGACGTCGACCTAGAAACCGACCCAGAAGTCCTATCTCGTCATGAGAACATAGGAGCTGATAGAGGTTTCGGGTCAGGCTCATATCAAGACCAAGTGAGATCCATAACAGTTTATGAATCGTATCTCCGTCTCGATATCGAGGGATCTGGGATTGCCGAACTATACCGTATTGTAAAGGCCGGGAATCAACTGTTATCGAAAGATAAAGTGTCCGGGAAACCATTCATAGCATTCGTTCCGCTCCCGATCCCTCATGCATTCTACGGAAGTAACTTCAGCGCAAAAGTTATTCCAACCCAGAACGCTCGAACTGTCTTAACCAGAGCAATCCTAGACCACGCAGTTATCTCTACAAACCCAAGGTATGTAGTTATCAAAGGTGGCCTGTCGAACCCAAGAGAGCTAATTGATAACCGTGTTGGTGGCCTGGTCAATGTAACACGTCCAGACGCTATCAGCCCTATGATGCAAGCTCCCCTTAACCCGTTCATTTTCCAAACTATCCAACAGCTCGAACAGGACAAAGAAGAGACAACCGGGGTTTCTAGACTAAGCCAAGGGTTAAACAAGGACGCAGTGTCCAAGCAGAACTCAGCTGCAATGGTTGAACAACTTGCATCGATGTCACAACAGCGTCAAAAGATCATTGCCAGGAACTTTGCTAACACATTTCTAAAGCCTCTCTACCACAAGGTTTACCAGCTGTGTGTTGAGAACGAAGACAGTCAAAAGATCATAGAGATGACTGGCGGTGAATACGTTGAGATTAAGCCATCAGACTGGGCATCAAAAAGAGACGTGACTGTCGAATTAGCCCTTGGATATGGCGAGCAAGAGAAAGAAGCTGAGAAGTACTTAGGAATGCACACAGCTTTCCAAAGTGACCCAAGTCTCGCTAAGATGTACACCCCCGAAAACCAATACAACTTGATGTCACACGTCATGGAACTCACTGGCATTAAGAATGTTAAGTCATACTTAACTGCACCACAGGAGTTGCCAGAAGAACAACCTGATCCAATGAGAGAATTAGAGATCAAACAGGTACAGCAAACTATGGAGATCCAAGAACGACAGACTATGGTCGCTGAGCAGAAAGCTCAATTAACCGCCCAAATTGCACAGATGAAAGCTGAGCTAGATCAAATGAAAGCTGAGAAATCATTTGCAATTCAATCGGACGGCATCGACCTCAAAGAAGCAATGTTCGAACACAAGAAGGTAATCGACAGAGCTGAAATGATCCTCGCTCAATCAACTGACGATGTTAGAGCAATTGCGAGCCCTAATGGATAAAAACTAACGAAAGGAAATAAGGATGAGCCAAACTGACGAGGTTTTAGTAGAAGAGGGCAATGACGCCGAAGTTCTACTAGAACACCCTGCTTTCAACAGATCTATAGATTCAATTGTTGAGACAACTTTCCAAACATTCGTAAATTCACAGTACACTGAGAAAGAAGAAAGAGAGAACTCCTACGGGCATTATCGTGCGTTAGTAGATCTCGTTAATACTCTAAAGCAACGTGTAATTGTGAGAGACGAAATACTTACTAAAATAGTACGCGACAACAGCGAAACAGAAGAAAGGATGGACCATTGAGCAATTCCAACGTCCAAGAACTAGAACCTGTAACAACGGCATTTGGTGAAATTGATGTCGAAGATGCTATCCTAAAGAGGTGGGAGGCCGTTGATGAAAATCAACTAGCTGAGAACTCTGATGAGGCAACATCTGAGGAAGTCACTGAGACAGACGACCTGGATGAAATAGAGAATGAAGAAGAACTCCTTGACGACGAGGAAACCGAAGAAGACCCTGTTCAAGAAGAAACTGAAGATCAAGACGATGCTACTGAGTCATTGGAACTATCCGATGATTCAATGGTTGAAATCTCAGTCGATGGTGAAACTAAACAGGCATCTTTAAAGGATTTGAAACGTCTTTACGGACAAGAAGCTTCACTCACAAAGAAGTCTCAAGAGACCAGTGCAAAACGGAAAGAGGCCGACCAAGCCTTAGAAAGAACGTCTGTACAATATCAAAAGATGCTCGAGCGAGCTGAGAAACAGTGGGAACCATATTCTAAAGTAGATATGCTCCTGGCTGCAAAGCAAATGTCCGACGACGACTTTGCCCAACTCAGGCATGAAGCTCGAGTAGCCGAAGACAATCTCAAGTTTCTAAAAGAAGAATCCAATAGTTTCTATGATAGTTACAGACAAGACCAGGCAAAGCAGCAACAGCTACAAGCCCAGGAATGTATTAAGACACTATCAGCGGATGTACCCGATTGGTCGAACGAGCTCTATAACTCTATTCGAACGTATGCGGTGTCCCAGGGTTTCCAGCAAGATCAGGTCGATCAATACGTTGATCCATCCGTGATTAAGATTCTGAATAAAGCCCGACTATACGATCAGTCCAAGAAAACTGCCGCCACCAAAAAGGTTGCTAAACCCCCGGTGAAGGTTCTGAGATCGAAGAAAGCACCATCCAGTTCGCAAGATGCGAAACAGGCCAAGACCGAAGCCGCAATGAAGCGGATGCGCGAGGGCTCACAGTTGGCTGGTAATCTTGATGATATTGCAGAGGTATTGTTATCGCGCTGGGAAACTTAAACCCAACTCTATAACGCCACGAAAGGAATACATCTTGGCTACATTTACTACATACAACCAAATTGGTCGTGCGGAGGATGTGTCTGACATAATTACTACAATTACGCCCTCAGACACCCCTATGTACACCATGTTCAAAAGCGAGAAGGTTCACAACAGAACTTTTAGCTACCTCGAAGACAGCTTAAGAGCCGCTGCCTCAAACGCAAAAGTTGAGGGTGCGACGCAATCCGACATAACTTTAGGCAACCCGACCGAAAGGACTGGGACTTGTCAGATTATTTCTGAGACTTTCAAAATCTCTGAGACATCTGATGCTGTCAAATTGTACGGACGTGCGAAAGAAACCGCATACCAAATGGGTCGAACTCTAAAAAACATTAAGAGAGACGTAGAATACGCATTCTGCGGAGCTTCTAATGCAGCGGCTGCTGGAGACGCAAGTACAGCCAGAGAAATGGCTAGTATTGATCAGTTAATCTCTACAACTTTAGACCAAGGTGCAAATGCAACCGATGCTCTTACAGAGGCTAAGTTGCTTACTCTAGGGCAGACATGTTACGCTAATGGATCAGATCCATCTGTGTTCATGATCAAACCTGCGGATGCTCAAATCGTGTCGGCTTTTGCCGCTGCGAGTGGTAGAAACCGAGAATTCGCTCAGACTAAATCTTTAGTCAATGCGATTGATCTCTATGTCTCTCCATACGGTGAGTACAAAGTGGTTCTTAACAGACACCAAATGACAACACACGCATTCCTGATTGATCCGGCAATGTTTAAAACGTGTGTACTCAGACCCTTCGCTAGAACACTTCTAGCTAAAGTTGGTGATGCAGATTCACATTCTATCACTGGAGAAATGAGCTTGAAGCACAACTCATTTGCTGACTCCGGCATGATCACTGGATTGTCATAATAAAACAAGTTTTAGTCCCAGAAATTAACACCTGGGGCTAGATACCGTCAGAGTGCCTCTTTGGTTTTGTGCTCTCCTTCCCAAAGAAGGCATTCTGACACCCTACCTACACAAAGGAGATCTAAAGATATGACGACTAAGAAAGATAAGACAGTTTTGCATAACGTCAACACAGACTTTATTGCAGAGCATGACGGCTTAACCATGAAGAATACCCAGAACATCGATCAGAAATGGTTGGATAGACTTAAAGATGTACGAAACAACTCTGGTAAACAGAGAGAGAAAGAATTCATGCGTGTTGCATCGATCCCGAACGCTGTGGTCGATCAATGGCTCCGAGACGGCTTCAATATTTATGAAGAGTCAGGAAAAGAGATTGTCAAAAGACTTAGGGCCCAGAACCTCGACTACTTTATGACAACCGAAAAGAAAGCATTTAATTAAAGGACGACTAAATGAACTATGGAAACCTGAGGATACACTTCAAGGCTCTGCTTAACAGGTCCGATATTACAGATGCCCTGGCAAACACTTTCATTGAGCAAGGCATTCAGAGGATACAGAGACAGCTCAGGGTTCCATCGATGGAACGGACGTTGACTGTAGCAATTACTAATAAAGTATCTTTTGTATTAGTACCGAGCGATATGCTGGAACTTATATCGATTAGCCACGGATACCAACACTTGGTTCGCATACCCGGTCATAAAATGAACGAGATATCAGTGGGTAATGAAGAGGGAACACCTACGTTCTTCTATCGAAGACGTGAGGAGCTTGAGCTCTACCCCCATCCGTCTTCGGGTAGTATTAAGATTGACTACTATGGTGAATTCCAAGTTATGATTGCCGATTCCGATGAAAGCACCTTAGCAAAAATAGCTTCAGATTTAATCTGCTATGCCGCCTTGGGATATGCAGCTGATTATTACCTAGACGAAAGAACTGCTGTTTTTGAACAAAAGTTCATCGCAATACTAAATGAAATACAGGAACAGGCAAACGCGGCAGAGCAATCGGGTGTCTCACAGGTTATGCGGCCATCCGTAGTTTATGACGATTAATTTAATGAGGAATACAATCTATGTCCAACAGCTCGTTCTATTCAAATACAGGAACTACTACTGCTTCAATCTCAAGCATCACTACACTTAATGCGGCCGCTACAGCCTCCAAAGACGCCGCAGCAGTCTCAGCGGCCAATGCAGCCACTTCAGCTACAGCATCAGAAGTTTCAAATGCGGCTGCTCTAGTCTCTAAAAATGCCGCTGCTACCTCGGCAACCACTGCATCAACAGACAAGGACACCGCGACTACCCAAGCTGGCTTAGCCACCACCAATGGAGCTGCTCAGGTCACTTTAGCTACTGCTCAGGTCGCTCTTGCTACAACACAAGCCACGAATTCTGCAAGTTCAGCAACCGCAGCGGCAAGTTCAGCGACTTCAGCTAGTTCAAGCGCATCTAGCGCAACCTCAAGTGCATCGACAGCCACAACCAAGGCAAGTGAAGCGAGTACTTCCGCATCAGAAGCTGCTGCCTATTTAGACTTGTTTACTGACCAGTACTTAGGGGCAAAGAGTTCCGCACCTACTGTTGATAACGATGGTGATGCACTTACTAATGGAGACTTATATTTCGATACAACAAGTAATTCGATGCAAGTTTGGAATGGTAGTGCTTGGGTCGCTGCATACATTAGTGCGGCAGGGATGGCAGCTCTATCTGGTGCTACCTTCACGGGTAACGTTACAGTACCAAACTTACTTACCGCTGGTAACGTAGACGGTCGGGACGTCAGTGCTGATGGTACGAAGCTCGATGGCATAGAAGCATCAGCCGATGTTACAGATTCCACAAATGTTAGTGCGGCTGGAGCTTTGATGGACAGTGAGGTTACGAACCTTGCACAAGTTAAAGCATTCGCTGCTAGTGATTACGCTACGGCTGCCCAAGGAACATTAGCTGCTGCTGCTCTACCAAAAGCTGGCGGTACTATGACAGGTAATGTTTTACATAATGATAATGTCGAGGCCGTATTTGGTACTGGTAATGATTTACAAATCTATCACGATGGTACTAAGGGTTACATTAGAAATAATACAGGCGTGTTCGGCATCTACGGAGACCAAGGAAATACTGCTATATGGGTAGCATCTGGTTATGGAAATGCCGTTAGTCTAGAGTATGCAAACTCAACAAAACTTCAAACCACCAGTAGTGGCGTGACTATGGGTTATGGTATGCTTTCGAATGGTGATGTTGTATTAAGTAATTACCTTAATGCTAGTGGAACCAATCAGTACGCTTCCATCAAGTATTTTCAAGCAAAGAATACGTTTCAAAGCGGGGTTACAGACGGTTCTTACTTTGGAGGTCTTGAATTTTACAATAGTAGAGTCGGCACTACTACCGGATCTACAGGATATGTAAGAGGTGTTACCAACGGCACTGCTGGTAACATGAACATAGAAATTGTTACAGGAACTGCGGGATCTCTGACAACAAAGCTTTTAGCTAAAGATGCAGGCGTAGACATAACTGGCGACTTAAGCGTTACTGGCACAGTTACAGCTACAGGCATTGCAGTCACAGGAACAGCCATTGCTACAACAAACACCGACACAACAAACACAGGTTCAGTCACACTAGACTTTGCTGCAAACCAGAACTTCGTATTAACAC
>ERZ890604.725-NODE-725-length-10556-cov-4.009047_pt1 | contig 10556 bp, 9 predicted proteins | sample MGYA00521097_ERZ890604 | MGnify/ENA primary metagenome ERZ890604 (study PRJEB32303, sample SAMEA104408625) | aquatic metagenome | biome: Brackish water; feature: Chemocline; material: water | place: Baltic Sea | collected 2014-10-26T21:54:00 | depth 120 m ... | reverse complement strand
TACACCCTATCCTACACTCTTCCCCTACACGACGCTCTTCCGATCTTTCTTTGATAGAACTGCCGTAATATAAGGTTGGTAAAAAGGGTCATATTCGTTTTGGTTTAGTGTTTCCATTTTATTTTTTGATTAAATATAGGAATAAATTACAAATCTTTAATCAAAAAAAATGACTGTTGTGCTATTTCAATTTCTTCGTTTGTGGGTACAATTAATATTTTGACTTTGGATTCAGCCAACTGAATTTCTTCAATACCGCCTTTGTAAGCCTTGTTTTTATCTTGATTTAAATCAATACCCAAACCTTCCATCTCGTTACAAATCAAATGACGCATCACGTCTGAATGTTCACCAATGCCGGCAGTAAAAATTAAGGCATCAACACCATTTAAAGCGGCAACATAGGCCCCAATATATTTTTTAATATGGTAGGCATTCATATCTAAAGCCAACTGACATGCCTTATTCCCTTTTTCTGCTTCAGACTCAATATCGCGTAAATCGCTAAAACCAGTCAAGCCATACATACCGCTTTGTTTTTGTAAAAGTGTATTCACCTCTGCTAGAGTATAGCCTAAAGAATTCACCAAATAAAAGATAACTGATTGGTCAATATCGCCACTACGCGTTCCCATTATTAAACCATTCATCGGGCCAAAACCCAAGGAATGATCAACGCTTTTCCCATCTTTTATAGCCGTCATACTACAGCCATTTCCTAAGTGAATGCTGATGAGTTTTGAATGTTTTAATCCCAAATAAGCAATGGCTTTTTCTGATACATATTTATGACTCGTGCCGTGAAATCCGTAAAGGCGAATCTGATTATCATCTAAAAATTTAGTAGGAATAGCATATTGATATGCTTTTTGTGGAATGCTTTGATGAAAAGCGGTGTCAAAAACCGCGACTTGTTTGGCCTTGGGAAACAGTTGTTCGGCTACGATAATCCCCTCTAAATTTGGCGGATTGTGCAAAGGTGCCAACGCCGCTAAATCGTTAATTTTCTTTTTAACTTTTTCATCAATTAAAGTTGTTTTTGCAAAAGTGCTGCCACCATGAACAACACGATGTCCAACAACATCAATAACATCGGCATTTTTTAAAACACCAATTTTAGAATCTAAAAGCAATTTAACAATCGTTTGTAAACCTTCTTTATGAGTAGGAACAGCTTCCGTTAAGGTAATTTTAGTCGTATTCGTTTTATAATGAATTTGGGCGTTTTCTAATCCAATGCGTTCAACCATGCCACTGCTGATGACTTCTTCTTGTGGCATTAAGATGAGCTGGTATTTTATGGATGAACTCCCTGAATTGATGATGAGTATGTGCATATTATAAATCTTGTGCTTGAATGGCGGTAATAATTACGGTATTTAGAATATCCTCAACGGTACAACCGCGACTCAAATCGTTTATGGGTTTGTTCAAACCTTGCAACATCGGCCCAATGGCCAAAGCACCCGTTTCGCGTTGTACAGCTTTATACGTGTTATTTCCAGTATTTAAATCAGGGAAAATAAGAACATTGGCTTGACCTGCCACTTTAGACTCTGGTAGTTTACTTAGACCAACACGTTTATCCACAGCAGCATCGTATTGAATGGGGCCTTCAATTTCTAAATCAGGACGTAATTTTTTGACAATTTCTGTGGCTTCTCTTACTTTATCAACATCTTCGCCTTTACCACTTTTACCAGATGAATAGGATAACATCGCGATTTTTGGTTCGATACCAAAAGCTTTTGATGAAATGGCTGATGAAATGGCAATTTCGGCTAACTGAACTGCATTTGGATTCGGATTAATGGCGCAATCGCCAAAAACTGAGACCCTATCGTCTAAACACATAAAAAATACAGATGAGACTACCGATACGCCAGGTTTGGTTTTGATAAATTGTAAAGCTGGACGAATGGTATGCTGTGTGGTATGTGCTGCGCCAGAAACCATGCCATCGGCATGACCTTTATAAACCATCATTGTACCGAAATATGAGACATCTGTCATTAAATCCTCAGCTACAGCGTAATTAATACCTTTCTCTTTTCTTAAATTATAAAATGTATTGACATAGTCTTCGTAAAACTCAGACGCTACTGGATTTATAATTTCTAGCTGTTTTAATTTTAAATGAATCCCCTTTCTAATAAGTAAATTTTTTATTTTTTCTTTATCTCCCAAAAGGGTAATATCAACAATATCTAAGGCTTGTAAACGTGACACAGCATTTAAAACACGCTCGTCTAAACTCTCTGGCAATACAATACGTTTGCGATGCAGCTTGGCGCGTTGTTGTAAATTGTATTGAAACATTCTGGGTGTAATACCTTCGGGTGTAAAAGAAATAAGTCTTTTATTTAAAGCTTCTGTATCAACATATTTTTCAAAAGCATTGATAGACGTTCTTATCTTAGCTTTATTTCCTGAATAAATTTGTGGTTTTATAGCACCTACTTTGGTAATTGCCGCAAAAGTACCATCGGCTACAGAAACAATTGGCACAACAGACGATAAACCTTTTATCAATTTTAAAACTGATTTTTCTGGTATTAAATTACCTGTCAAAACAATGCCTGAGATTTTAGGATAATTTGAAGATCTATTGGCTTGTAAAGTTGCCAGAAGTAAATCGGCACGATCGCCGGGCATTATCACAAAACAATTATCGGTTAAATGGGTTAAAAAATTACGCAATTGCATAGCGCCTGCTACAAAAGTGCTGGTTTGATTGTGAAGAAATTCTTCGCCGAATAAAACCTTAGCATCAAGACTCTCCACAATTTCTTTAATAGTAGGATTTGCTAACAAAGAGATATTTGGAATAACATCAATTAAAACATCTTTATGAAGATTTTTCTTTAATCCGTTTTTAATAATATTCAAAAGGCGTTTATCAACTTTATTGGCAACCAAACCTAAAACTTCAACTTCTTTGTCTTTAAAAGAATCGTAAGCCATATGCAATGAGCCAATCAATTCTTCGGTAGATTTACCTTCGCCTTGACCTACAATTATGGCAGGAATTCCTAAATTTTTAGCAATTAATACATTGGCATCTAATTCAAAAGCATAATTATCTCCAGAAAAATCTGTGCCTTCAACTAAAACAAAATCGTTTTTTGCTTCAATGGCTTTATATTTTGTGATAATTGTATTTAAAATTTCATCAATTTTCCCTTCGTTTCGTAAAATTGTTACCTCGTTTCTAGTAAAAGCATAAGCTGATTTTGGGGTGATGTCTAAATTAAAATAGGAACGAATTGTATCAATATGATTGTCGGTTTTTTTGTTGTGAGAATCACCTATAATTGGTCTAAAATAACCCACCTTAGCACCTTTACCTAACAGCATTTGGAACAATCCCAAAGCTATAATCGATTTGCCACTACCAGGTTCTGTTGTGGCAATATAAACGGCTTTATTCATTACTTATTAATTTTATGCAAAGTTACGTAATTAAAGACTTTCCATTCTTTTTAACATGGTCTTTTTAATGTTAAATCAAGAATAATTACGATATCGTTTTCGTTTTAAATGTATTTAAATATCTTTACAAATCAATCTTACAAAATGGCCACTCTTATATATAACATTAAGGAATTATTACAAATTCGCACCAATGGCGAAACAAAAATTTGCGGTGCTGATATGCGCTATTTACCCAGTATTAATAACGCATATCTTATAATTGAAGAAGGACTCATTGCCGATTTTGGCGCGATGGATGCAATGCCACAATCTGAATTTGACACTCAAATTGATGCCAGCGGAAAAATTGTTTTACCTGCTTGGTGCGATAGTCATACGCATCTGGTTTATGCAGGAAATCGTGAAGGAGAATTCGTTGACCGAATCAATGGGCTTTCTTACGAAGATATCGCCAAAAAAGGTGGGGGTATTTTAAATTCGGCTAAAAAATTACAAGATACTTCAGAAGATGAAATCTTTGAGCAATCTAAAATGCGGGTCGAAGAAATTATGTCTTTAGGTACAGGAGCTGTCGAAATTAAATCGGGTTACGGATTAAATCCAGAAGCCGAATTAAAAATGTTGCGTGTTATTAAGCGTTTAAAAGAAACTTATCCCATCGCAATTAAAGCCACTTTTCTAGGGGCGCACGCCATTCCATTAAAGTACAAACAAAATCCCGATACTTATATTGATGAAATTATCAATGTCATGCTTCCAAAAATAGCTGAAGAAAACTTAGCCAATTTTATCGATGTCTTTTGCGAAACGGGTTATTTTAATCCGGCGCAGACCGAACGTATCATTTTGGCAGGAGAAAAATTTGGTTTAAAAGCTAAAATCCATGTCAATCAATTTACAAGTATTGGTGGTGTTCAGATTGGTGTAAAACACAAGGCTTTATCGGTTGATCATTTAGAAATAATGACCGATACCGATATGGCATCTTTAAAGGAAAGTGATACCATGCCTGTTGCGTTACCAGCTTGCTCCTACTTTTTGAGTATTCCATACACGCCTGCCCGAAAATTGATAGATGCTGGTTTGCCTTTGGCTTTGGCAACCGATTTTAACCCGGGTTCTACGCCAAGTGGCAATATGAATTTTGTAGTTTCTACCGCATGTATCAAAATGAAAATGACACCAGAAGAGGCCATAAATGCAGCTACTTTGAATGCCGCTTTCGCGATGAATTTAGAAAAAACACATGGCAGTATTACTATAGGTAAAAAGGCAAATATCATCCTCACAAAAAGAATTCCATCTTTAAATTTTATCCCTTATGCTTTTGGAAGCAACTTAATTGACACCGTTTTTATTAATGGAAAACCTATAAATTAATTTACAGCAGTGCTCTTATTTTTGATTCCATCATGTAAACATCATCATCTTTAGTGAGCTTTTGAAGCACTTTTTTAGTTTTAGCATCTATTACGAGTACAAACCCCGTACGTCTTTGATTTGCTTTTAAAACAGCACCAATGCCAAGGCCATCACCCAACATATTAGCCTGATGCTTTGTTTGATTATTTGTGAAATCAAGTTTTACAAACAGCACATTACTACCGTCCATTTTGTTTTTTAAATCTTCAAAAACAGGTCCCATGGCACGGCAATTTCTACACCAATCGGCATGAAATTTTACGAGGAATAATTTTGGAGATTCAATGGTCGTTGATTTTTGAGAAAAGCCATCATTTGAAACTGTTAGCATTAATACTATTATCAATAATTTTAAGTTTTTCATTTTTTATAATTTTTAAAGAACAATTTTGTAGTCGTGTAGTCTATAGAAAACTTTCAAAATATTCTAAGTTTATTATCATTAAAATGAATATTTACTTTTAAATTTGGACATCAAATTGATGATCTTATGCAAAAACAACTCATAGAATGTGTGCCTAATATTAGTGAAGGCTGCGATTTAGAAAAGATAAATATTATAGCTCATAGTATTGAGCAAATTGAAGGTGTTAAACTCTTAGATATTGATCCCGGAAAAGCCACAAACAGAACAGTTATAACCTTTGTAGGAGAGCCTCAAAAAGTGATTGATGCCGCTTTTATTTTGATTAAAAAAGCAGCTGAACTTATTGATATGAGCAAACATCATGGCGAACACCCGCGTTTTGGTGCAACTGATGTTTGCCCCTTAGTCCCTATTTCTGGTATTACAATAGAAGAAACTTCAAAATATGCAAAACTATTAGGCGAACGCGTGGGAATTGAGTTGGGTATCCCTGTGTATCTTTACGAAAATGCCGCCCAAGAAAGCAAACGTAAAAATTTAGCCAATTGCCGTTCTGGCGAATACGAAGGTCTTAAAGAAAAATTATCAAATCCCAATTGGAAACCAGATTTTGGTCCTTCAGAATTTAACAATTCTGTTGCTAAAACTGGCGCCACCGCCATTTCTGCCCGTGATTTTTTAATTGCCTATAATGTTAATTTAAACACAACTTCTACACGTCGTGCCAATGCTGTTGCTTTTGACATTAGAGAAGCTGGCCGTGTGAAACTTGAGAATGGGAAAAAAGTTTTAGACCCTAATGGAGATCCCATCAGAATCCCCGGAAAACTTAAAGCTGTAAAAGGCATTGGCTGGTATATTGAAGAATATGGCATTGCTCAAATTTCGTACAATCTCACCAACATTAGCATCACTTCTATGCACAGGGCTTTTGACGAGAGTTGCAAAGCGGCACAAGAACGCGGTTTACGTGTTACAGGCTCAGAATTAATTGGCTTAATTCCGCTCAAAGCAATGCTTGATGCAGCCGATTTTTATCTTCTTAAACAAGAACGTTCTTTGGGGATTTGTGAAAGTGAAAAAATAAAAATTGCTGTTAAATCACTCGGTTTAGACGATTTAAAATCTTTTCATCCGAATGAAAAAATCATAGAATACGTTCTAAAAGGTAAGACCAATAATTTAATAGATATGAGTCTTACTGCTTTCGCGGATGAAACCGCAGGCGAATCTATGGCGCCCGGAGGTGGCTCAATTTCGGCTTATGTTGGCGCTTTAGGTGTATCGTTAGGTACAATGGTTGCCAATTTGTCGGCTCACAAACCGGGTTGGGATAACCGATGGTCAGAATTTTCTGATTGGGCTGTAAAAGGCCAATCTTATAAAGAAACTTTAATGGCTTTGGTAGACGAAGATACCCATGCCTTTAATAAAATTATAGACGCTTTTAGATTGCCAAAATCGTCATTAGAAGAAAAATCCATCCACTCACAAGCGGTAGAATTAGCTACAAAATACGGCACTGAGATTCCGTTTAAAGTGATGGAAACTGCTTGCAATTCAATGGAAGTTATGTTAGCCATGGTAAAAGATGGTTTGCAAAACTCACTTTCTGACGCTGGTGTTGGGGCACTTTGTGCCAGAACGGCTGTAACTGGGGCTTATTTTAATGTGCGCATCAATGCAAAAGACATCAAAGACCGCACTTATGCAGAGGCTTTGTTAAAAAAAGCAGCAAGTGTTTATAAAGATGCTTTGCAAAAAGAAGCGGAAATTATTGCTTTTATTGATGCTAAAATATAAGAAATAGCTTCTTGTTTTTGGATGACAATCGCTTTGTCATTCTGAAAGTAGCAAAGCGTAGTGAAGAATCTCTAGTTTTATTTATTAGAGACTCATCATCTCCTTAAAAAAGGTTTGTCGGAACGACTTTGATAAAAACCCTTCGACTCCGCTCAGGGTGACATTTGGAAAGTTTGCCACGTCACTCATTTTTCTCCCGAAGTGTCGGGACTGTCTGAATGACAAAACGTTATGAAAACGAAGCAATAGCCAAATCATAACTTTGCAAACCAAAACCGGCAATAACACCTTTGGCATTTGGCGCTATAAAAGATTGATGTCTAAATTCTTCGCGTGCATGAACATTCGAAATATGGACTTCAATAACAGGTGTTTCTATAGCTTTAACAGCATCGCCTAAACCCACAGAAGTATGTGTGTAAGCCGCAGCGTTAAAAATAATACCATCGTAAGTAAAACCAACTTCGTGTAATTTATCAATAAGCGCTCCTTCAATATTAGATTGATAGTAGCTCAATTCGTGTTGCGGAAAATTCTTTTGCAAGATTTTAAAATAATCTTCAAAAGAAGCCGTGCCGTATATTTTAGGCTCACGCTTACCAAGTAAGTTTAAATTAGGCCCATTAATTATTATCAGTTTCATTTTGTAAATATATTACTTTATTTTTACAGAATGAAATGGCAAGACGCTTTACACGATTATCAATTATATCTTAAAATAGAGCGTGGCTTGGCGCAAAATTCTAGTGACAGTTATGCCAGAGATGTTAAGAAACTTATTCTTTTTTTGGAAGATAATGATATGGCTTTATCGCCGCTTCAAATTAACGAAGATCATATCCAGCAATTTATTTATCACAGTGCTAAATTGATAAATGCACGTTCGCAAGCACGCCTTATTTCGGGATTGCGTAATTTTTTTGATTACTTAGTTTTCGAAAATTACCGAGAAAGCAATCCCACACAACTCATTGAATCGCCTAAAATTGGTCGGAAATTACCCGATACTTTATCTACACAAGAAATAGATCTCATTATATTTCAGATTGATTTAAGCACACCCGAAGGTGAACGCAACCGCGCACTTTTAGAAACATTGTACAGCTGTGGACTTAGGGTAACCGAATTAATTACCCTTAAAATCTCTGATTTGTTTTTTGACGAAGGTTTTATCCGTGTTTTGGGTAAAGGCAACAAGCAACGTTTTGTGCCTATAAATTCTAGAAATCAAGTTTATATTACGACTTACATAAATCAGATTAGAAATCATATCGACATCAAAAAAGGATTTGAGGACACTGTTTTTTTAAATCGCCGCGGGCAACAGCTTTCGCGCAATATGATTTTTATGATTCTTAAAAAACTGACTGAGTTGGCGGGTATTAAAAAACGTATAAGTCCGCATACGTTTAGACATTCTTTCGCCACGCATTTACTTGAAAATGGTGCCGATTTACGTGCCATTCAACAAATGCTAGGACATGAAAGCATCACAACTACCGAAATTTATATGCATGTAGATAAAAGCCATTTAAGAAAAGTGGTTGATCGGTTTCATCCTAGAAAATAGTGTCATTTATTTGTCAATCTGAGCGCCTACCTTCCGGTAGGCAGGAAGTCGAAGATTTTGTATGTTTATTAAACAATGCGTTTCGACTACGCTCAACGTGACATTTCTTAATCACAAAAAAACTCAAACGATATAACGCTTGAGTTTTGAAATTTTAAAAGTATCTCTTTATTGAGATTACTTCGTCGCTTTGCTTCTCGTAATGACGAACAATAGATTATCTGGCAATATTTACAGCGCGGGTTTCTCTAATAACGGTTACCCTAACTTGACCCGGATAAGTCATGTCATTTTGAATTTTCTGAGAGATGTTAAATGATAATTCGGCGGCTTTGGTATCGTCCACTTTTTCGCTTTCAACAATCACACGCAATTCTCTACCTGCCTGAATGGCATAAGCTTTTTGCACGCCACCAAAACTAAAGGCAACCTCTTCTAAATCTTTTAACCGTTGAATATATGAGTCTAGTACTTGACGTCTTGCGCCAGGTCTTGCGCCCGAAATGGCATCGCAAACTTGAACAATTGGTGCGTATAAAGACTTCATTTCTATTTCGTCATGATGGGCGCCAATGGCATTAATAACATCTGGTTTTTCGCCATATTTTTCAGCCCATTGCATACCTAAAATGGCATGTGGCAATTCGCTTTCTGTATCGGGTACTTTTCCAATATCATGCAACAATCCAGCGCGTTTAGCGACCTTAGGATTTAAGCCCAATTCGGCAGCCATTAAGGCACAAAGATTAGCCACTTCGCGTGAGTGTTGCAACAAATTTTGACCGTAAGACGAGCGGTATTTCATGCGCCCAACGACTTTAATTAATTCGGGATGCAAGCCGTGAATACCTAAATCTATAACCGTACGTTTACCAACTTCTATAATTTCGTTTGTAATTTCTTTTTCGGTTTTTTCAACTACTTCTTCAATTCTGGCAGGGTGAATACGCCCATCGGTAACCAACTTATGTAAAGACAATCGTGCAATCTCACGTCTGATAGGATCAAAACAAGATAAAATAATAGCTTCTGGCGTATCATCTACAATAATTTCAACACCTGTAGCAGCCTCAATAGCACGAATATTACGCCCTTCTCTACCAATGATACGTCCTTTCACATCATCAGACTCAAGGTTAAAAACACTTACACAATTCTCTATAGATTGTTCTACACCTACACGCTGAATGGTGTTTAAAATTATTTTTTTAGCATCTTGTTGCGCTGTAAATTTAGCTTCTTCAAGCGTTTCTTGAATAAACACCATAGCATCTGCTTTGGCTTCTTCTTTTAAAGATTCATTAAGTTCTTTTTTGGCATCTTCGGCAGAAAGACCAGAAATAACCTCTAACTGTTCTACTTGTCTTCTGTGTAGTTTATCTACTTCGGTATTTTTTTTCTCGAAATATTCAACTTTTTTAGCATAGTCTTCAATCTTTTCTTCGATTTCAAGATTTACTTTTTTGCTCTTATCTAACTGTTGTGAAATTTGAGATTCTTTGTCTCTCACACGCTTTTCTGCTTCAGAAATCTTTTGATCACGCGATAAAATTAATTTTTCATGCTCGCTTTTAAGTTCTAAAAAACGCTCTTTAGCCTGAAGCATCTTATCTTTTTTAAGAGCTTCAGCATTAAAATTAGCTTCTTTTAATATTGATGTAGCTTGTTTTTTGGCTTGTTTTAAAAACTTAGAAGCCGATTTTCTTTCTACTATTTTTGCAATTACATATCCTATTGCTAATCCTATTGCGACCCCAATTAAAATGGGTAATGTCATTTGTTCCATAGTGTTATATATATAAAAAGCCTACATTAGTTGGTTTATAAACTCCGATTAAACAGGATTAGAACTAACAAGTTGATCGAGTATCTAGTCAAGCTAGCGCGCTCTTACAAACTTAGACTCATTCTTTTTAAATGAATAGTGTTGAGTTTACCAACCCGTTTACTAATGTCGTC
>ERZ890604.724-NODE-724-length-10579-cov-4.613075_pt1 | contig 10579 bp, 4 predicted proteins | sample MGYA00521097_ERZ890604 | MGnify/ENA primary metagenome ERZ890604 (study PRJEB32303, sample SAMEA104408625) | aquatic metagenome | biome: Brackish water; feature: Chemocline; material: water | place: Baltic Sea | collected 2014-10-26T21:54:00 | depth 120 m ... | reverse complement strand
CTGGAGAGCTAATGAGGGAATTCCTCAGCCATACAAACCCGCTTATGAGTACAAGTATTCTGACATTCCTTATGTGGGAACTTGGGGATTCATTCCGGAGCACTTCGCGTCTACTTCTAGACTTGGTTACAGTACATCTGTAAGTGAGGATGGGGACATTGTAGCATTCGGAGCACCTACAGACTCGTTTAATGAGTTTGACGATACTAATGTTTATTACAAGAATGAGAACACGTGGGCTTCTTATGTTAATGCTGGTGCTGTTAGAGTGTTCGATTCTCGCAGGTACTACCCACATGATAAAGTGGTTGAGTTCTACCGATTTGGCAACCTAGATAAGAATAGCCATCCTGAAGCATCTGGCGACTACGAGCATCTAAACCAAATCTTCACCAACGACGGTATTCCTTTCGAAAGACTTCCTTTCGATGACATTGAAATCCCTGAAGAAGCTGGGCTAGCATTCGTTCTGACTCCCGAGTTGGATGCGGCTAGCGATGAAATCATGGACAACATCAAGAACTGGCTAGCTCTTGGTGACAGAACCCTTGTGCTTGTTGGTAACGATCCTCAGTTTGAGGAAGGTGGAAAATACGCCGCTTCCAATGATATTCTTCACAAGATGCTTGAAAAACTAGACTCACGTATGAGAATCCATCCTGCACGTAATGCTCAGGAATCTCTCAACTACTGTGCTGATACAGAGGCTGGCAAGTACAACGTGATCGCAGCAAAGGTTCCAGCAAATGCTCATAGCACTTCAATTAACAATGGTAGTATATATGCTAGCGGTGTGGGTGACATTAGGATCGATCTAGACGGTTCCGACGTGAGTCGCCCCAACTTCTTGATTGAGTCTCCGTGCAACGATCTGAATGATAGATGTAACATGCCGCTGGTTCAAGGGGGAGACCTGAGAGCTGAGTGGAATGCTATGTGTACCAAAAGAGTAGGTAACACTGTTGTTGAGATTCACTACAAAGAAAACTGGCCTTTCCACTTTGGAAATGAAACACGTTCACAGGACTGTGATTCACCGCCTGCTCAAGATATCGACAGACCTAATTTTGAGCCTCGCCCAATCCTCACTGCTGCTGAGTACCTAGACTCTTACTCTTATCAGATTCCAGCGACCAGTGGATGGGTTGATCTGGGATGCACCTCTACGTACAAGACTGTAACAAGTCAGAGTACAGTATGGGAATTTGGAAGCACTCCTGTCAACAACATAGAGTTTAGTGTTTCAGGTGTTGCAGATGCTGCCAGCGGTGTAAATCTCACTCACATTGGACATAGCCTTAACGTATATAACCCTCTCGCCGTGGGAGATAGAGATGGTATTGTTCAAGGTTCTGGTAATTCATATACCCTTCCTCCTGTAGACAACACAGCTGTGCTAGATACTACAGCAATCATGGCTACTGAGGAAACCTATCTCTCTACTACTTCTTCTGTCGTGCTGATGGCTTCATTAATCCCAGAGAACGAAGACAGCATGGAAGGTAGATACGGAGAAGGCACCAACCTTAACAATGACCAGAACGTATTCTTCTACGCGAACCTGATGAGCGAATCTTGTAACAACGCCTCTGTTGTTAAGCAGTTGGGCGGTTGGACAGAAAGAACGTCATTCGCTGATGCTTACTCAGGCTCTCAACTGCTATCCAGATTGTCTAGCTCTCAGATAGGTACTAATGCTCCTTCTATTGAAGAGAATTACACGGGTGCTCTGCATGACGGAATTGACGTAGTGTGGATCGCCAACGCTGCTGGTTTACCTAATACATCTGAGATACAGGCTATCGCTGATTGGCTGGCGTTTGGAGACAAACGTCTAGTTATCACATACGATGAAGATACTAGATCGGCTGAGAGAGCTGCCACCATTATGAGTGACCTGCAAATGACTGCTACTCCACATGTGGATAGAAGTGGTCGTCACGTAGTGCATTCTTCACAGCTCATTGAAGACGCTAACTATCAAGCGTGCTGCCCTCTCACAGAAGACGCTATACAGATTTTGAGCAGCAACAGTCCTATCATTGATGGATGTACAAATGCTTATGGCAAATCCACTAGGGTTGACAAGCTGGTAATCAGCGACTCAGAGTTTACCTATATTCCAATAAAAGCTAATAGTGCTTCTAGAGTTATTCACTACGTAGAAAACGTTAATGAGTACTATCAAACCACAGCAACCGCGTGGCAGATCAAGGGTGACGCCGATGTTCTCTTTGATGTGACAGAAGGGTCTGGATACAGACTTTACTACAATTGGGTTTCAGAATTCCCAGAAGAGAAATACGCACTCACAATGAGAGTTGATGGAGTGTCTCTATCCGCTAACCCACTAGGAGGACCATCAAGTGTCTCAAAAACCCTCAACGCCACTACCATCGGAGCTGAGCAAACAGGTTACGTCGATGTTAGAGTCCCTTCAGGGGTCAGTGGAATCTCAATTGAATTCAACACAGATCGCTGGAGAAACATCCCTAGCTCAAACAACCTCCCTTATACACCCAGAATTATGTCAGTTTCTGGCTGTTTCCTACCAGTTACCTCAAGGGTAATTACAAGCAGTCAGCAAGTGTTGGATGAGGACATTAGTCCTAATCCCGTATGCTCTGGTGAATGGCGACCAATCCCGGCGTACACGGTTACTGTTCCAGAAGAATTTAGACCTATCATGACAGATAACACCAAATACTGTCAGGGCTACCCTTCTACGTCTTCAGGATGTCTCGACAAGACTGGCGTGTTAATCGAAGATGGTCCGGTTGTAGTAGCAGAAGAACTGGAGCACTTCTCTTCATTCTCCAATGGTACAAACAGGTCTCGTATTGTGCTGATCGCTGACTCTTCTATCGTGCAAGGTTCCTGCGAAGGATATCGCGACGATGCAGTAGCTGGTAATCAACGCTTCATCAGAAGTCTCTACCCAACATCGCCCACTACTAACAATACCGGCTCTGGTCGCTCATATGAGTTCTCTCAGAAGCTACTGTCTCCAGAACGTGGAAGCCCTGCTAAGTCCTTCGCCGTCAACAATGTCGCTGCTAACATCAGTGCCTTTGGTATGGCAGGCGTTTCAGGAAACCTATCATCCTATGTAGACAACGAAAATGATACTAATCCGGGAGACGTAACACGTCCAGCCGACCCATTGAGTCCTGAACAGATTAAAGCTGAGATTATCAACTTTGGACAGAATGTAGCTACTGCATTTGGCATGTACCCACGCTTCAGTGGTGCGTATATTGATGCTGGTATCGGTGGTGGAATGCCTGATCTAATGAGGGATTCAGGTATTGATCACATCACTCAGTCAGAGAATCCGGGAGACTTGTTTGGATATAGCGTGTCTCTGCATGAGAACAAGTTAATGGTAGGCTCTCCGTTCAACAGCTACGGTGGGAGCGGAGTGACTCCTTGGACGTCTGGCGGCTCTGGAAATGTTGAGTATGGTAGTAGGGGCGGTGGTGGAGTGTTCTTCTTCCAGAAGACTGGTAGCGGGACTAATGCAGTGTCATCATTCCTACCGTGGGAATTCCAGCAGAAGTTGAAGGCTAGTTCAGTGAACCCTGAAGACCAGTTTGGTTTTTCTGTGTCTATGGACCACGACTTCGTTGCTATCGGTGCTCCGGGTCACGATTATGGCACCACTCATGTAAACACCTACGGTTCTACATCAATTCCGGGAACTATCTTTACAGGAGGATTGGGTAACGGATTGTTCGATGGAAGCATTCCGTCTATGATACTCAATGGTTTCCCTACGTCTGGAAGTGTATTAGATTCATCTGCATTCATTCATAAAGAGTTCAATGCGGAATTCGCGATTCCATCGCACACAGTGATCGATTCTGGCACCTATGTCGAGGATGCGGGAGCGGTTTACACATACTCACACTTCATGGTCAACTGGCAAACAAGACTGAAAGAGTGGCAATACGCAGAGAAAGTGGTTGCTCAAGAGGGTGTTGATACAGACAGCGATCTGTTTGGTAAGAGTGTGTACATCGACAGACCTCTGAGAGGCGATGGAGACTATACAATGGCTGTTGGTTCTCCGGAAGCACTAGATTCTTCTGGTGTGGCATTTACTTACGACGCAATGCTGAGAGGTCAGGTTCCTTCTATCGCGAACTCTGGTTCTTACATTCACGCGACTGTGTTTGGACACAAGTCTGGTAATAATCTAGAGCTGATAGTCAATCAGAACGTTTCGGGAGGTTCTCAGGAGTATTCAGCTAGTGGGATCATTTCTGCTAACGAGAATGGAGACATCTTCCTAGAGGCTTCTGGTTACGATCCATCAGTCAGGGGGTTCATTAAACATAGACCATTTGTGAGACTGGTCGCTGGAGAACGTCTTGATGGAACAGAGACAAGGGGATATGTAGGTCTTACTGTTAGCGGTGCTCCTAAACCGGAAACTGCTGGAATGAACCTGACATTGATTGGTCCTGACAGTGCTGATGTGTATAATAGTATAGCCCTGACGACAGCCTCTTGGAATGAATTACAGGCAGGTAGCGGTACTCCCGGATTGAACTTAGTAAATGAGGGTACTGTTGCTGTATCAGATTCCGGTATTATAAATCTGAATACTTCGGGAATTGGAGTTCCAACACCTGAACAGTTAAATCTACGAGTAAGAGGTAAGTAATGATCAGGCTTAGATATAACAACATATCGTCAGAGGAATGTACTATTCGCCCCACTCCTCTTGTATCTATTTCTCAAAACATTTTGAGAGATGGTGCGGGAGAGCCATTTGGTGTTAGTTACACTCTCACCTTAACGGGAACTCTGCTGGCTGATCAAGGTTCCCCCTACGCTCATGACACGGGTGGTGTACGATACCCATCTCCTAGTGCTAGCCCCAACTCTATTGGTCCATATGGAGCCTTCGACAGTAATATCTCCCACTTCTCCGACAATCGCCCTCCAAAACAACAGGTTCCATTCAACAATGCAACTCAGGCTCTTTTGTTTAAGCAAACTGTACTCCGTTCTCTATTCGCTAGAGATGGTCAAAGGTTTGAAGTTACGGATATTGACGATGATGAACCAAGCCTTATCTGCTTTCCCCGTTTTGTAGATATCAATTTTACTGAGGGTATTTATGTCGATCAGTGCCAGTATACTGTCACGCTTGAAGTAGATACTCTATTAGACAAAGACATGAAGGTCCACGTTGATGGCTCTCTGTTCTCTGGCTCTGCTGTAGAAGGTCAGCTGGAATTCGACCTTATTAACGACCCCGCGTCAGCTTTTATTCAAGACTACTCAAATGATTGGTCCCTTGAGGTTGATGATTCAGTTGGTGAGTCTGTGGGCTTACCTAGCACATACCGCATCTCTCACTCTGTCTCAGCTACTGGTAAAACTCACCACGGTCCCGGCGGCAAGCTGAGTGCGTGGGAGCAGGCGAGAAAATTTGTTCAAAACAGGCTCGCTGACAGTATTGAGGACTATCCAAATGTCATGGGTCAAATTGGTAGCGGCACCGTTAATCTGGTTGCTGCCTACGGTGGCTTCAACCATATCCGCACCGAACAGCTGAGTGAGTCCGCTGGTAGTTATTCTGTAACAGAAAGCTGGGTTCTCGCCAGCGGAAACTCTCATGAAAGCTTCACTCTTTCAACTAGCACCTCTGTAGATTCCCCCTTTGTTTCTGTTACCATTGACGGTGTTATTAAGGGGCTGTCAGAATTTAGTCCCAGCGGGGTTGGTGGTAATGATTCAAACCTGAATAATGGCGGTTTTGACCCGTCCACACCTCCAAGTGGAGCCTATGTTAACGCCCTTGACAAATATCATAGAGTGTCTAATAGCGGAGCATTTGGAGTTGGTTCTAACATATATCAAAGGGCAAACAACATAGTTGATATGGAGCTAAATCCCAAACCACTGTCAGTTGGCACTAGCACCAATGAGTACAACGGTGAGGTTACCTACAATGTTCAGTTTGACGACAGGCCGTCTAACATGATAGAGATAGCATTATCTGAGAACATATCGGTAGTTGATACGTATCCCGGAGATGTCTTTGCGATCATACCTGTTCTTGGTAGAGCGACTGGTCCTGTTCTACAGCACATTGGTGGCAGAACTGAATACAGAAGAGACGTCTCTATTGACTTGCTTATAGGGGCTAGCGGAATCGGATATTCTGGGATAGGTCTGTCGAGTCCGGGATCAACAATGAGGACTAATTTGCTGCTCTCTAAGCCTAGCTTGGTAGAGCCTTCTGCTACTCAGCTCAAAGCCTTGATTTCAGAGCTAAGCCCAGCTGGAGACGCGGGGGTTCGTAAATGGTTTCTTTCACCTCCGCAAGAAAACTGGTCTCCAAAAAACGGTAGCTACTCATTAAGTCTATCTTGGACGTATGAACTAGACACATAATAGAAAGGTCATAACATGCCTATCACAAATTTCGGTGGGGCAGAAGAAATCGCTCTAAGCGGAACCCTACTAGCTACAACAGAATCCATTCCTACCAAGTCTGTCTTGGCTGGTGTGACTGATGGTGGAACGTATAAAAATATACCTGTCACTTCAGAGGGGCACTTAGAGGTTGCGTTGCGCGATCCACTCTTACCATTTGGTTCACTCCATACAGAAAAACTGACGCCAGCTTTTCAGATCGACGCCATTTATGGGTTGAATCTAGAAGACCTGTTGGTTACTACTGGACATACCACAGATGGAGTAACTTCAGCTACGAACACAGCAGCTAATAGTCTGTTTACATGTTCTACTGGAACAACCGCCTCATCTTTTGCATCTGTTGCCAGCAGAAAACGATTGAGATATCGTCCCGGTCAAGGGATCGTTGGGAGATTCGCTGGGCTATTTTCAGCCCCGCAGGCTAGCTCTGTTATCAAGGCTGGTTTTGGCACTGAAGAATGTGGATTCTACTTTGGGTATAACGGCACCTCTTTTGGTATTCTACATTCCACAGATGGAGTGAGAGAGGTTCAGACACTTGAGGTGACCACGGCCTCTGCTGGTACTGAAGACATACAGATCACCCTCCCCTCTGCCGTATCCGCCCAAACCTTCACTGTATCAAACATCACTGATGCTTCGGGTAGTAAAGAGCTTACAGCTCACCAAATTTCTCTTGGAACCTTTACTGGATGGAAAGCAGAACAACGTGGCGTTTATGTGGTATTCCTGCGAGATGTGCCGGGGGTATTAACTGGAACTCCTCTTGTGGCACAGTCAGGAGCTGGTGTGCCTACTGCTGGTACTTATGTTGAGACACTTACGGGTGTCGCCACGACAGATACATGGATTGCACAGTCTGCTTGGAACGGAGACCCCTGTGATGGAACTGGAGATTCTGGCTTTACTCTCGATCAGACTAAGGGTAATGTTTTTCAGATCAACATCGCGTGGCTTGGATTTGGTCCTGTTCAGTTCAAAATGATGATTCCGGGAACAGATGGTAATAATGTGACTTGGGCTACGGTGCATACCATTCTCACGCCAAACGCTAGAACCACTCCTCATACAAGCAACCCATCCTTTCCGTTTTCTTTAAAAGCCATATCTACTGGATCAACTACAGACGTTTCTGTTTCTGTTAGCTCTTTTGGCGGGTTTGTCGAAGGCGACAAAACACTTACTGGTCCGCGATCTAGCTTCTCTGACACTTCTCAATCAGTTAGTACGGGGTCTTATTACTCTTTATTCTCGATCCGCAATGATAGCACCTTTGGGCACGCCGGAATTACGGAGAGGGCTAATCAAGCAATAGTCAACATACTCAGTTTTGGCGGTTCTCATGATGACGCAACTCCCATTATCTTTTACCTACTGAAGAATGCCACGTTGGTGGGAACACCTAACTGGACTAAGTGGTCAACTGACTCTTGCATTTACATGGAAACGGATGCCACAACAGTAACGATTGACGATAATAGTCAAATTGTTCAAGCTTTGCCGGTTGGTCAAACAGGATCGGTTCTGATTCCGCTAGAAGACACCACAACCCTACAACCCGGAGAGACGCTGACCGTAGCCGCTACTACCGTAACAGGTACTTCGACTTGGACAATAGCCACTCTGAACACTAGAGAGGATCAATAATGCCTAACACAATCATTCAAGCCGACGCTCCGGATGGATTAACGTTGACTCTGAAACTATATGCTGTGAACGGAGACACCCTGTTAAACGGCTCTGGTGACGCCATGACTGAAAGAACTAACAATAAGGGTACTTACACAGCTACTGTGACCGAGGCTCTTACTGGTGTGCATGAGGTCAGACTGACAGACGCTAGCGATGTAACCATAGCCAAATATGTAACAGAGGTGCTGGTAGACGACACTGGTACTTACCGTTGCCATGATTTCATTCCTTTGTCATCGCTGTTCACAACCCAAATGTCTGAGTCTTATGCTGCCGATGGTGTAGCTCCAACGTTAGCCCAGCTTCTGTTCTTAGTCCAACAGAGTATTGGTGATTTCTCAGTATCTGGTACAAATCTTACTGTTAAGAAACTGGACGGATCAACTACTGCCGCAGGATACACGTTGGACGACGGAACTAACCCAACGTCTAAGACTAGGACTTCATAATGTCTGGTATAGTGCAGCCATCTGGAGGAGCTTTTGCTGATTTCAGAACCAATGATTCATACTTCGCAAGTGGTGTACAGCTAAATGGCTGGACTTACATCGAACAAACCTCTGGAAACCCCAATTTAGTAAGCGGCTCTGGTATTACTAGAATCGGCTTTTATGTGCCGCTAGACGTAGGTCTGTCAGGAACAATTCTAACATCAGGATAACATTCAATGAGTGATTCAATAGTAAGTGACATGCAGGATAGCTTTGGCTACTCTGGAGACGAGGGTGTTACACAACAGTCATTTCTCGGGGCTTCCATTAGAAGCTTCGAAACTTCTGCTGGATTTGGAAGCAATACGTCTTCTATTTCTATCAACTTGATCGCTGATGAGTATCACACATCTGATGGACTGGGACTAGGTTTGGGAGTAGATTTGTATCACGATGGAATACGAGACAAGTTTAATCCTCCAAACGTTGGTGCTCCCGTATACTTCAAAATAGGATTAGACCCAATCACCATAGAAGAAGGTTGGAGCAACACTTACAATGAAATTTACGGAGATTACTTTCCTGATCAGCAGTCCTTTGTATTTGGTGGTATTCTACAAAGCATTGATCAGACAAAAAATGAGGGCGGCAACCCTCTATTCTCAGTGTCTATATCAGACCCACGTGAAATTCTTAGTAACTGTGTGCTGATCTTAAATAAGTACGCGGGAACCACTTATAACAATAAAAATCTGTTCAACATATTTGGCTTCTTGGAGCACGATCCTAGCGACACTCTGAAAACTGACTTGGAGTCCAGTGCTATATCTACTAATGTTCTCACAAGAACAGCAACTGGCTACACTGGAAATGACACATACGAATTCGCACCGGCTCCCTTTGATATCACAAGACGCCCCACTACGTTTCCTATTACTGGACGTGGTTTTGCACGTCGTACAGAACAGGGAATGCCTTGGTATCGTATTCAACAGGCTTTAAAAGCCCTCCTGAACTATGAAGGGTCTCTCCCTACTGAGTATGTAAACGCTGGTTTTGGTGGAGCAATTGACTTCCGTGGCTTTAAGTACGTTGTTGATGTCAGCGGTCTCCCACTTGAACTCATTCCCCAGATGTACTTTGTTGATTATGACCAGATTGACCTAATGTCACTCCTGCAAGACTTGTGTGAATCTATCTCCCACGAAATGCTGATCTCCCTAGTCCCTGTACTCAACCACCCAGATGCTCAGTGGCTCTGGGACTACAACGCATATCAGACATCACAGAATAAGACTGGTGAGGTAATCACTGGTATTATTCGCATCGATGCTATTGATAAGTCTCTTCCCCCTGACTATGGGGCTGTGCAGAACTACTTGAATAATCTCACTGCTAATGGCGTGGAGATTTCTTCTGAGAATCTTGGTTATGATCTGTCTAACGTTACTACTGATAAGTTCGTAGCTGGTGCTCAAGAAGTTGGTATGTATGCGTTTACCAACAACAAAGACAGAGATCATCTTGAGCTGCGTAAATACAAACATGGTCAACCAAGCTGGTTGCAGCAAAAGATGAAAGACCAATGGCTGCTAGAGTCTTCACTGAAGCAACAAATATTGCCATTCTATGGTTTCTTAGGAAAGGAAGCTGTCACTATCCCAAAGGGGTGGGGTCCATATCAACAAATCCTTCTTGATGCTTCTACCTTGACCGCTTTTGGAGTAGGGGCTTATTACGTAGCAACAGAAATTGAACTGAGACATGCTTCTGTTAGTTACCAGTCGTGGAAGCATTTTCTACGTAGGCTAAATGAGTCTTGGATGAATGACCAAGGGGACGATGGTTGGCCTTGGGCGGTGATTCCGACAATTGGGACAATGTCTATGCCACCTGACTTAGGGAAGTTCGATGATAAAGAATACTCCGTCTCAGTACCTAGATGTGTGTTTGATTCTGATAAACCCAATCTTAACGATGCTGGACTACCAATGTCTCCT
>ERZ890604.721-NODE-721-length-10605-cov-5.511185_pt1 | contig 10605 bp, 6 predicted proteins | sample MGYA00521097_ERZ890604 | MGnify/ENA primary metagenome ERZ890604 (study PRJEB32303, sample SAMEA104408625) | aquatic metagenome | biome: Brackish water; feature: Chemocline; material: water | place: Baltic Sea | collected 2014-10-26T21:54:00 | depth 120 m ... | reverse complement strand
CGCACCATTCGGTCAAAGTATCCTGTAGACTGCGTGAGTTCTGGACCGTCCAGAATCATCTGCGTTTCTACATTCATTAGGATGTCTAGTTCAGTGGTGCTGCGCAGGATGTCGCTTGCAGTCACACCGACGGTTTCAGCTATTTGGACACTGGTCTCCAGTCGAAGCTCTGTGTTTGTTTTTTCATCGAAAGCGATGGTCGCCAAACTTTCCAATGTTTCGAAAAATGTAGCTAGTTGATTGAAATCGGCAAGCTCCTTTTCATCGAGCTGCTGCAGAGCTTTCTTTTCATAGGCTTCAAGCCGTGCAAGAAGTTCTTTCTCCGAGGTTCCCAGGCTACCTTTGATGGCAGAAGTGACCACCCTCCCGGTGAGACTTCCTAAAAAAGCTCCCAGTACAGGGATTGGAATAAGAGCTTGGCCAGCCATAGAGGCTAAGCCGATGACTGCAGCATCAGCTGCAATGATTTGCGATAACTCTACGAACTCATCCGCGTTGATCTCACCGGAATGGTGCTTCTGTAGCAAACCTCCGACCCCCATCAAGCTGCTAACCAGAGCACCTGCAAATGGGGCGGCGAGATCACTTGAGTTAGTCAGGGCATACATTGCGCCTCCGGCGACAGCTCCGGTACCGGCCCCCTTTCCGGTTTCTACCCCGATGTCCTTCCAGTCTGTTGATGAGAAGTCGCCCTTAAAGGGGTTTTTGCCTTCGCGGTATTTAACCCAGATACCTTGTCCGAAACGAACGCCGGCGCCGGCGCCGGCACCTAATGCTGCAGCTTGCCCAAGTCCGCCCAAAGAGGGGCCGTTATCGGTACGTGCAGCTTGCTTGAGTTCTTCGTTCTTATCCGAAAGCCCTTCTTCTCGGTTACGGATAGTGTCATTTACGCGCCCTTGCTGGACCTCAGCGTATGTGCCCTCCCCAGGAGAAATAAGTTCTTCGGAGCATCGTCCTGTAGTTTCATGCAGGTCATCTAGTTTGCTCTGAATCGTTTCAGCACTCTTTGGAGAGTGATCCTCAATACTCCCGCTTTGGCGTAATTGTTTGAGCTGTTGGTTCTGGTCTTTCGGAATGTGATACTGACCACCGCCTTCTGAGAATTCGGGATACTTGTCCGCATGCCCCTTTATGTGGTCCAGCGTATTCCTAAGTCCATTGATGTACTTCGACTGAACATCCACGCCATCAATGCGATAATCTATAGGTCCGGTTCGTGGGATATTTTCGATCTCCGCCCCAAAGGGACGGCCATGGAGGGCATCAGCAGCACGCCGAACTCCGACGTGTACCTGCTCTGCAATTTCACCGTGCTTCGTCGCGGGGCTTCCCAGAATATGTTCCGGTGATCCGACAAAGTTGCGCACAGTCTGCATCTCTCCCATTGCGTCGAAGTAGGCTCGGTCTTGTGCACTGAGGGCTCCAGCAAGGTGGCCGCTCCGAGCGGCAAGCTCGAAGTCTGCCCACGCAGCCGTCACTTGAGCAGCAACATGCGGCCCTTTGCGATTGGTGTTAATCTCACTCAAAGCACGATCTCTGTCTTAAGCAGTTCGCTTAGTGAGCGTATGTGGTTGATAAGAGCTGCTAGGCGTTCTTTTTGTGCCGTAGTGAATTTCCGATAGTGCTTTGGAGCGCGGTCTGTGAGCCATAGTAAATCAGACAAGCACCCATCGGAGTGGCCTTTTGTGCGATTGGCAAGGCCTTTGATTTCGCGACCGGCTTTTTTGAGAGAGCGGAGCTCCTTCTCGACATCAATTCGTTCCCGGCTTGCATCCGCCGCTAAGCTCTTATTACGCCTGTAGAGATAAGTTGCTGAACCAGCAATCGCTAGGCCACCTATTGTCCATCCCACTGGGCCGGCAAGGGCAAGGAAAGCACCGCCGCCGGCCATTCCGCTTCCACCGGCAGCGAGGGCGCCACCTCCAAGCCAGGCAAGGGCTGCATTGGTTGCGGCCGCACCGGATAGCGCTGAAATAGCAGTTCCTGTGGAGGCGGCGCCGAAGGTCGTTGCCACAGCCATCGCTGCGGTGGGGCCAAGTGCCGCAACGCCAACGCCAGCCGCAGCCCCTGCAGCTCCTGAGGTTTTTGCAGTCTTGGTGGCCTTGGCGGCTTTAATTTTAAAATCATAAACGGTTTGTTCAAATCGACTCACCTCGACACGGTACTCAGCAATTGATTTGTCGAACTCTTTCGGCGAGTTCGCAAGCGAATTTACATATTCTTCAACCTCTTCAATTGCAGTTCCGGCCGCATTTTGGCGTTGTTCAAATAAGTCCACGCTTGCGGCTTCAACGTTCTTCCGGACAGACTCATGCTTCGTAATTGAATTCTTGAGCTTATCTATGGCTTTACTGCGTACATCTGCATTGAGCATTTGTTTTCTCCTGGAGGGGAATGGGGTAATGGCTATTACCGTCATCATCGCTTAATCGTAATGATATATGATGGATCTTCCAACGGAAAGCTCTTCTTGTTATTCGAGCTCCAATGAGAGTGCCTCCGCTATGATGAAAATATCTTTCGCTGGACAAATGGAGCCCAGCAAATAAATCGGATTGGATTAAATAACATGAGTTGGATAAATCAAACGCTCGTTGCAGAAGTATTGCGGTCTGTCTTTAATGCTCGGAACTCTTGGCGTGCCGTTGATCAACAAATGCCAAAAGTTTACCGGGCATTCGACAAAGTCCGCAATGAGCTATTCGAGGTTGGTCTTCTGGCTGAGGATGAGTATCTTGACCAAATAGACCTTGTGGTTTCTCCGCTGCCATCTTCAGGCGAGGCGGGATATGTTTTTGAAGATTTGGGATTCCTTCCTAAGCTAGTCGGGTACAAAGAGGGTGTAATTTATATCCCGAGTGACGTACCTCACACGGCTTATGTGCCAGGGGGGACGCTGACAGATACTATTCGTCACGAGTTCGGACATGCTTGGCATTGGTTAGAGTCAGAGTTCTTTGAACGCCCGTGGTTTGTTCGTGCTTTCGGTTCGTCTTATGACGACCCATCCTCAGCAGCTTTCCATGTTTGGGAGGAGAAGCTCGGTCGCAAAAAAAATGTCCTACGGGATTTTGAAAAACTTAGGACAGACCGGAGTCGAGCAGCTTTCTATCGTAAAGAACTGCTTCTAGAGTTTGTTAGTGGGTACGCTGCAACGCAGCCATGCGAAGATTTTGCTGAAACGTTTATGTTCTACCTTAGGAATAGAAAATCGGTCAATTCGTTTCAGGATCGTCCAGGGGTATACCGGAAGATCAAGGCCGTTGAGCGTGCCGTTAAAGTCGCAAGGAAAGAGCTCGGGCTCTAGTTTGGATTTAACCGTGGCCTGACCTCAATTATTCGTACAAGTTCCAGAATAATACTGCGTTACATGGTGAGCTGTTCGGAGAACGGGGGCAGGTCAGTGACGTGCAAGATCTCTTGCTTCGCATCTACCGGCATTAGTACAGCGTTATTAATACGGGTTGTTGTATCAAACAGGCCAGTGGCCCGCTCGATGAAGTCCAAGCAACCAATCCATCGCTTCGCCAACGCTAATCATGCTGCCAGCAGTAGCTACTGCTCACCGACCTATTACGCGTACACTGAGCCCCTGATTGGGTCCGTGCTTGGCATTGTGTCGGTAGATAAGCAAGCGGCTGAGGCGTGTTGTCTGCGTATTTGATAGACAGCTTCTCATCCTTCACCCAGGCAATTACAGTGTCATCGCCAGCTTCTTCGCCACGCGGCACCAAGTCGGGAGTTTTGTCACCGCGATCAGTTCTCCAAATGGTGGTACCCAAACTTAGCCGACCAGAGACTTCGTCCATGCGGCCGAGGGATTTAGCAGAAGGCAGCAAGGTGCCTGAGAATCTCTGATTGCCAGAAGAGATCACGATGTGCTTGGGGCGTACAGCTTCTAGGAACTCAGTAGTGGAGCTCGACTCACTGCCATGGTGACCTGCCTTCAAGACGTCGGCCTGAAGATCGTTTCCATACTCAGAGACAAGCCATTCCTCAGCAGCCTTCTCTGCATCGCCCGTGAGCAGAAATGAGGGCGCATCGGGTTGATCAGTAAATGAGATCGACAACACAATCGAAGTATTGTTTAGGTCGTGCTCCATAATCTCGGTGGAGGAGTGAAGGACTCTCACTTTGAGCTCATCACCCCAGTTCCAGTCAGTGCCGTTGGCGACGCCAGAAATGAACTCAGACTTCACCCCATCGACTCTCTCAGTGGAAGCTGCTGTGTAAAATTTGCCGTAGGCAGAATTCGGGCGCTCAGTACCAGGCACAGCGTCTACATTTAGAGGATCGTGTCCTGGATCCACAATGCGAAGCACATCGTAGTTCTCAAGGAAGTTGTCGAGTCCACCGCAGTGGTCAGCATGTGGATGGGTGAGAATCATCCAGTCGATGGTGGTGCCGACCGGCAGCCGGTCATTTTTAGTTAAGTACTCAACAGCTGTGCTGTAGCCATCAACGTGGCCGAAGTTTGGAGCGTCACCACCATCAATGATGATGTTGTAACCCTCAAGTGTGCCGTTGCCATCAATCCCATCATCACCTGTGTGAATCCAGATGCAGTCTGCGGTGCCGACGTCAATGAAGTGCACTTGGAAATCAGTGGCGGCTGGTCCGTTGGGGGCGTCTGCAACGTTTGTGGCAATAATGCCGGCGCTGGTACAGAGGCAAATTAGGAGAAGAATGGGAGAAAAGCTTGGGAGAGCAAATCGCATGGGGAGACCATGGTTAAAGGGGTTGAATCTATCTTTACTTGTTAACAAGCGGTTGTCAAATGATTGCCGCTTGCGGAATTGGGGTTTATTGTTGATCTGACGCCAATTATTCACCAACGATTCGCTTGGCGGAGAGAAGATGCGTGCTAGATTTTGTCCGCTCGGATAATAGTCCTGGATTCATCAGCATTGCACTACAAGAATGGGCCGCGACCTGTGGTGTGAAAATGCGCTAGGCAAAACTAGGAAGTTCGTGGCAAAACCGACACATGCAGTACAGAGGTGGTCCGAGAAAACGGAGCCAATCAATCCGCCTGATTTAGTTTATCCTTTGGGCAGGCACGAAGACTCCCATGACCAGAAAACGCCGTACCCACAGCCCCGAATTCAAAGCGCGTGTTGCGCTTGAAGCCCTCAAGGAACTCAAGCCCATCCATCAGATCGCCTCAGAGAATGAGGTCTATCCGGCGCAAGTAGCGCAATGGAAGAAGGAGCTCAAGGCTCGCATGGCCGAGCTATTTGAGCGCAAGAATGGCCGCTCTAAAAAGGATGAGGAAGAGCAGCGCATGATTGCCAGCCTTGAGCGCAAAGTCGGACAGCTCACGATTGAGCGTGACTGGCTTGAAAAAAAGTCCAAGGAGCTGGGAATCGATTAATGCGCAAGTCCTTCCTTGATAAGGATGATTCCCAGCTCAGCATTAGGCGCCAAGCGGAGCTACTCCAGATCAACAGGAATCGCCTTCAGCCAAAGCGACGCAAGGTTTCCCAGAAAGACCAGGCACTTCGCCTTGAGATTGATCAGCTTCACCTGCTTCGTCCATTCTTTGGCTCACGCAGTATGTGCACGCATTTCCAGAAGCGTGGCCATCAGATTGGTCGTGGAAAAGTGCGCCGCCTCATGCGTGAAATGGGGATCGTGGCGATTTACCCCAAGCCACGCACATCGGTAAGAACGCCAGAACATAAGGTTTATCCCTATCTTTTGCGCCGCCTTAAGGTGAATCGTCCGAACCAGGCGTGGTGTGCAGACATCACCTACATCCCTTTAGGAAAAGGCTTCGCCTACTTAATCGCGATTATGGATTGGCACAGTCGGGCCGTCCTCGGCTGGCGGATTTCCAACACCATGGACACAGACTTTTGCGTGGAAGCGCTCCGTGATGCGCGTGCCAAAGCTGGCTGCTGGCCAGAGATCATGAACACGGATCAAGGCAGTCAGTTTACGAGTGATGCCTGGACGAAAGCGCTCAAGGATGCTGAAGTGCGCATCAGCATGGATGGCAAAGGCCGATGGATTGACAATGTCTTTATCGAGCGGCTCTGGCGCAGTTTGAAATACGAGGACATCTATCTGCGAGAGTACCTTGATCTTGGGCATCTGCAGAAAGGGGTGGCATCCTGGATGCATTTCTATAATCATGAGCGCTACCACCAGTCTCTGAACGACGAGACTCCTTGGTCAGTGTGGCAAGGAGGTCTTGCTGCCTGACATCATGCAAGAAGGGGTGGCTCCGGCCTACGGCCTCCACCACCCCTTCTTGCGCAACCTGTAACCGACACGGAACGACAAACCAAGCCCTGCCTCGAGGCTCCAAAACGTAAACTAAAACTCAGTCCGAACTGGCAACGCTTATCGACCCACTTCTGTACAATCAAATCAGGCCATTTAGATTTTTGGGGTATTTGACTCCGGAAGCCTTTGTGGCAATCTCTTGCGGAGCAGGTTTCGCTCCGCTCCACCAACCCCGCAAGGGGCACAAACCTAGCCAAGCGTTACTTTGCGAACTGTACGGACTTTGGAATAAAGCCAAGAACAATGCTTCCAGATAAATACCTTTTAGAGAATCTTAGAGAACAATTCCCTGCACAGGAAGTTGATCTTGATAACGATACGCTAGGAAAATATCACGACCCCAACGAAAAGGGTGAATATAACGTGATCGCCCAGGTAGTTGAATCCCTAGCTGTTAGCTTTAACGTCGCAATACCCGACATTGAGGAATCTACAACGCTAAAGGAATTATGCGAAACAATAGCTACCTCAGAAGATCTTCTGCCAAGCCAAACATATCTGCAATACACAGATTTGATTAGCAGTTATTCGCCTAGTACAGCAGAGGATGAGGGGGAAGAATCTCAAAGTCCACCTCCGCCGCAGTTTTTTACGAAGACCATTAAGACTGTCGAGTTGATGGATCAAATTCGTTTTTCGTTTGAGGCCACGGTTATCGGTGAATTAAATGAGCGTTTTGGTCTAGACAAAATATTAGAATCCTATAAGCCGAGCAAAGATGACTTGAGGATTGAGCGATTAGGTCGAGCTACTGCCGTCAAGCTTACCAAGCGCATGTCTCCACGCATGCACTCCTTGCTAGACAAGGCGCTCAGCAATCTTGGCAACCCTTTTGATGTGACGCTGTTTATCGAAAGTTCGCCAGAGATCAATGCTGCAGCTTATCTCGAACTGCAAGCGAAAGATGATTTCCGAATTAGTATCACCAGTCGGGCGATAGAATTGTTGAGTGATGATGAAATACTATTTGTTCTGGGGCATGAAATTGGGCACCATTATTATGGGCACTTTTACTCTCGTTGCTTGCCTGAAATTTATGGTGGTGCGAAGAATATTCCACGCTTGCTGGCCTTGCGAATAGACGACTGGGTGAAATATGCCGAGTTCAGTGCCGACCGTTGTGGATTTGTAGCTACTGGGAATAACATCGAGGCGACAATATCAGCATTTTTCAGAATGGAATGCGGGCTAGGTACTGACCATATCAATGTAGATCGGCAGGCAATAGAAGAGGCTGTTAATGAATTACAGCGATTGAATTCACCGGACATCCTTACTTACGAATCACATCCATTGAGCCCGTTACGCGCTTATGCGATCATTCTGCTTGCTGAATCTGTTGACAAATCAAAATCATTGAGTGAATCAATCAGCGAGATAGAAGATCAAGCCATTAGTTTGGCGCAAATGTCTGATTTCCAAGATATGACAGAAGATAGTCAGCATGCTAGAAACCTAATCGCTTCCTTCGGCCTGTTGTTGGCTAGAGCTGATGGCGATGAACGAGCAGAAGGCGGCGAATTGAAGGTTCTGATTGATGCATTGGCTGCCTACACATCATGTCCCGAAGAAATGCTGATGGCAGTTGGCAGCATTGAGTCCGCGAAGAAGTTGGCGAATGAGTCTGCGATGTGGCTATCTAGCAATGTAGGCCCAGAACGATTCTCATTATTCGAGACAATCCTTGGCGTTGCTGTAGTTGATGGTGCGTGCGATGATGGCGAATTAGATGCACTGATGGAATTAGCGGAAATGCTCGCGATTCCTAGAAAATGGGTAGTCAAGACCCTTGGGGATAATTTGCACGGTAACTTGCCGTCTAGTCTTATCGGCGAGGCACCTGCGATTAGTTTGGTCGAGTAATCTCTGAAGGTGTCAGTTAAGACTCCTTCGTCAGGAATAAGCGCCTCGTCAACCATGCACAAGCCCTTCATTAACATGCTCCGCTCCATCTGCCCCGCAAGGGCACAAACCCTAGCCGGCCGTCACCTTGTTAGCTGTATGGAAAACGGGGGAGGGCAAGCTTTGGCCATGATCCAGATGCGCGCGAGCGCCACTTTCTTGAGCAGGAAGCTGCTCAGCAGTTGCCGGCGCGAAATCCTTTGCGCTGGCTTCTAACTCCCACCTGACCCAAATGAAAAACCCCTCCCACAACTGTTCAAACACTCATATTTGCCCCAAGTGCGGTGGCCCATTAAAGTTGTACAGTGAGTCATTCGAGTTTTATGTTTGCGAGCCATGCGAGAAAACATACAACCCAGATGATCTGGAGGCAATATCTCCCTCAGAATCAACTCCTAAGGAATCATTGCCTGGCACGTACGACATTTTCGTAGGCCGTAACGATAATATCGATACTCTTTGGAGGGCATGGCGTGACACGAATAATACTTCCAAACCAATCGTCGTTGTTTTGGAAGGTCAACCCGGAGTGGGCAAGTCGGCTGTGGTAGAAGAATTTTACCGACAAGTGGCCAGTGATGTGGTCTGGGATGCGCATGACTATTGGCCCGATGTGCCAGGTGGGCGACTTGACGCTATGTCCGATCCCACGAATACCGAAGACAAATGGAAGGAGTGTTCCAGGCGACTTGGAAAAAACAGACCCAAATTTATGTGGTACGCAGCACGCTGCGGGGCGCGCCTTACGTCAGACGGTAGCAAAGCGAAATCGATTGCTGGCTCGCATTTGGACTTGGCTCCATGGGTGTCCATCGCCAATGGTTTTAAGGTGCATAAACCATTATCAGACACTTTCCCTAGTGTCGCATTAGAGTTGGTTAAAAAGGTCGCAGGGCGCGGGGCTGTCGAAGCAATTAACACAGTGATGCCGTTTTTTGGGCATTGCAAAATGCTTGCCGACGCTCTTAGAGATAAATTCGGCGATCAAGGTAGGCGCGTTGAACGTGAGTTTGGAAGACTCGAAGATGAGGTAATGTCGCGCATAAATATGGTTACCGACACAAACTCTAAGGGGTTTCCGACGATTATTTCTTTAGACGATATTCAATGGGCTCCGGGGCGTAGTCTAGACTTTTTATTGCAGTTATTATCAAAAGGCAATCGAAGACTGCTTGTCATTGCAACTGCTCGTGATGTCGATATTAAGGCCGAGGGATTGGCAGCGGCTGATTTGCTGCGCCAATTCGAAAGACGCAACGGAGATGAGTTTAACTATGTAAACCAAACGATAGGGCAGCTCACTGCTGAGGCAGTGACCGAACAAGTCACAAAGTTGTTTGGTGGAAACCCTGACGAATCACTGCGTAAGTGGATTGTCGCTAAATCCGATGGGTTGCCATTGTTCGCTGATTGTTTATGCCGCCACTTGGTCGCGGCGGGTTATGCAACTGTAAAGGGCGCGTTTTTTACTGGCAAGTCGGTATCTAACCTCGAAGACGACTGGATGAGTAAAGCAATACCGCATGATGCAACGGGGGTTATCAGTGAGCGCCTAGAGCGGCTAGAAAAAAGTCATCATGACATTTACACCATGGTTTGTCGCGCTGCCCTGCAAGGGCGCGAGTTCGATGACCATTGGGTGCGGAAATCTTTTGCCGGCATTAATGAACACGATCTTTCCTTGTCTGTGGTGCATGATAAACTAGAGGTCGCTGAGAAATCTCATGCAATCTTAAACAGCGCCGATGAATTAGACGCCGACGATATTTTGCAATATGCCTACACACATAGCTCGCTTCACGAAGCGTGCCGCGATCAGTTAAAGACTCATAAGACGGTAGAGCTGTATAGGTTGTTAGCTAGTTACTGCAACGAACGCCTAGAAAGTTGCACCGATTTTTTGCAAATCAGTAAATACGCAGGGGTGAGGTGTGACTCTTGGTCAGAAATATCTAAGGCAAGTAATGGCCTTAGGGGTGAAGAAGATTTCCAGCAAGCCTTCAACTCGTCAATCTTTCTAGCCAAACATGCTCAAAGCGTGGGTAGTCACGACGCAGTCCTCGAAGACATTCATGATGCACTGCGATATGCCAAAAACTACTGTGCGGCCCATGAGACTTCCGATATAGCACAGAGATACTTGTCTACCGTTTGCAGTGATTGGCTAGCTAAAGATTTCCATGAGAGACGTGACAATTTAACAGCAGACAAGTACCACCAAATGGCCTTGAGTGCAGCGAAGAAAGCATTGGCGCTATCGGGATTGGTAAAGAATAAAGTATTTCTTTGCGAGAAATTGTTGTCACGGGCTACATTCATTAAAGAGTGTAAAGGGGCCGGACAGCGAGACGTTCTGATAGAGGCTACAGTCTTGGCCAACGAGGCATTCAAGGAGTCCTCAAGTGAAGGGGT
>ERZ890604.720-NODE-720-length-10607-cov-36.611732_pt1 | contig 10607 bp, 12 predicted proteins | sample MGYA00521097_ERZ890604 | MGnify/ENA primary metagenome ERZ890604 (study PRJEB32303, sample SAMEA104408625) | aquatic metagenome | biome: Brackish water; feature: Chemocline; material: water | place: Baltic Sea | collected 2014-10-26T21:54:00 | depth 120 m ... | reverse complement strand
TCATAATGTATAATATAGTAAAGAAGAGGATTTGTCAACCCTCTTCTTTGTTTTAGTCTTAGTGTGGTTGCGTCTCAGACGGTAGCGTATCAACGTCTTCAACAACATCATCTGCGCCTTCAACAACCTCATCTGCGCCTTCAACGGCTGCTGGTTGTGCTGCTTGAGATGCTTTCAAGAACGCTACAAAACGCTCACGCAGAATGCCTACTGGCGCTAGTTCTTCGCCACGAATAGCACCACGAGTTGATACCATATCGATCACTTGAACGACATTAGAGATATCGTTTAGAGAAAGGCTTGGTGCCTGTACTGGTGTTTCTGTTTCTTCAGTCATGTATTATACTCCAAATTTACTATGTTTTTCGATTGCAATGAAATACTGAACTTTGTCAGCTTTGAAATGTGCCAACCCTTTAGATGATAGCGATACCTCGTAATCGGCTGGCATTAGTTTGAGATTTTCAACTTTGATGACCATCTCAAAGGTCTGGTCCGTAGAGGCTGATAGAACTACATCAAAACCATCTGCGGTTGGGTTCTTGCTATCAATGGCAGCAAGGCGAACATTCTCGCCATCACCTTTGAAAGCAATTTCTCCGAGTTGCAGAACACCTGCTGCTCGGATAACTTTTTCGATAATATCCCAAGATACTAGAACAGTTACTTCGGGATTTGGGATTTGAATATCATTTTCGGGCGGAGTAACGATCATAGACTCCGCTGCGTATGTATAGTTTACGCTGCTCTTACCACTTTTGATAGAGAACTTCGTATCAAGAAACTCAATCTCTGGATCATCAAAGAGCGTTAGAGTTGCAAGGAAACGACCTAGATCATACACTCCAGCGTTGCTGCCAAACGTTTCACCAATAGTCGCTGTTGCCATAACTGTCTTCTGTGGTGAGATAGTGCGAACAGTATTGCCTGATTTGAACATAACACTTGGGTTGATCGAAGAGAAGTTCTTTAGAACAGAGATTGTATTTTCGCTAAATTTCATATTATTATTTACCTTTACCTTTTTTTGCTGCACGGCGTTGTTGTCTATTTATCTTATCATCTTTAGGGGGGTTTGTCAAGTAGTTTTTTGAATTAGATTCGACGCTTGCCGTAGGTGATGCTGCAATGGCCGCAAGCGCTGCAAGACTACCACCAAACGTATAGCTACCAATATGTTTCAATTTCATCCAAGGGCACATCCAAACTTTCATGTCAATCTTACGAACATTGTAGCAGAACATGTAGTCTTCTGACAAATAACGGCGAGTTTCCGGATCAATGATACAATCAAAGTAAGCATGAATTTCACGAGAACCATCAAATGATGCAGTGCGAATATGATCTGGCTTGTAGCTAAGTTCTGGGAATGCTTCTGCGTATTTTGAGAACACGCTTTTGTGAATCATCATAAAGCCAGTGCCTGCTTCTTGCACTTCTACTGGTTCATCAAGACGGAACTCTGTTGTGCCTGCAACTGGATTAAATACGAAGTCGCCCATGAACTGTTCAAGCGCAAAAGGTGTCTTGTCAGCAAACCCAGCTTCTACTGCTTTCTTGATCTTTTCCCAAGCGATAGTTTTCTTAGGGTAAGGACCAGTTACAACATCATAGCCAGTGCCTTCGTCGCATAGATGTAAGAGAGTAAGAACATCTTTGTAATCAAACCCAATGTCAGAGTCAATAAACATCAAGTGAGTGGAATCAGAGCGAATGAACTCGTCAGCACAATAGTTTCTAGCACGAGTAATCAACGACTCATTAAACAGATAATAGAAACGAATTTCGATACCATGACGAACACATGCCATAGCGAGGTCATTCACAGATTTAGTAAAAGTACCCGAGCATTGCCCACCATACATAGGCGTTGCGATCATTAGCTTTTTCTTTTGAAGCATACCTGCTGTAATATTAAGATCCACTTTTCACACCTTCTTTCAATTTAGTAAACTCGTCGGCTCTTTCGAGTTGCATTTTCATCCATTTAGCACATTCTTTAGGCGAATATGCTTGATCATCTACTTGTGGTAGGCGATCATCATCACCGATACCACGAATAACAGAAGCAGACAACATCATAGCCGAAGCCATAATCATACAGACTTGATGTAGACCTGAGCCGTCAATGCCATTATCATAGTCACGCCTGCGCTCAAAGTCGTCAATATGACGCTTCAAACTATCAATCATTTGCTGCCAAGGTAAACCTTTTTCCCAGTTACGAGGCGCATACTTGTTCGCACCGTATTCTAGAGAAGTTGCACCGGCTGCTACGGCTTCTAATGGGACTTGCCTAAAGTAGGGAACTCCTAACGCTTCACGCAAGGCTCCGGTTGAAGCCGCATTATATTTACTTTCTATCATCTATTTATATGCTCCAAATCGCTTTCGGCTCTAAAAATTGCTTGTAATCGTAAAATATCTGCGGCGACATCGTGAATGCTATCATGGGCTACGAATGCTTGATTCCAGTATTTTTCGTCAGCAACAGGAACAAAACCACTGCGTGTCGTATAATCAAACTTGGCATCGATATGGGTACGAATGTCGCGCACTTTATAGTACCTGAGATACTGGTCTAACAGAGAGGTTTGTTCTTTATTCATAAGTCTCCATAGGATGATTGGATCGAAAGTGTTGCCCCTTGACCACCAGTAATCAATGTTTACCTGTTCTCTTAGATATTCTAATATACTATCACAAAACTCGGACACTGTCAAGTCATTTGTTGTCGGTTTTAGTTTTTGTCTTGCGTGTTCGGGTAGTTTCTCCCACCACTCTACATCACCTCTCTTGAACGAACAGTTGTAGTTGGCCATTTGGTCATTGACTGATAACTTCACGGTTTTCACGGTGTCTGTAATCAGTTCTTCAAATGTGTAAGGATCTTGACCAAAGCGATCCCATTCAAATGTGGCGTATGACATATCAACTACGGGGCAAACATGAACGTTTGCCCCAATAGTCTCTAGGTCGAAGATGAAGTCTTTCCTAGATTTCTGCATTTTTTCCTACTTTTTGCGGTTATCGAACCAGTAAATCTCGTTCATCGGATATTTGTCATTAAGAGATTGTACCATAGGAATAGCGCCGACAAATTCAACACGCTTCATAGCAATCGGCGCCCCGTCGAAGAAAGTGTTCGACACATCTTTCAACGTCTGTTCAAAGTTCTGCTTGAAGTCACGACACTCCTTGATCCAATTGCTTTCCGGATTTAATGCATTCAAAGTTCCACCATGAACGACATAAGAGATTTTACGGATTTTCGTGTTCGAAGCATATTTGCGTTCGTTGCGAATCGCAGACATAATCACCTTCTCTTGGAATGTGCCAACGGGAACAAAGATACGGTCTTTGGTGTCATGATAGCCATTCTTCTCAAGCCACTCCTTAGCGCCATTGCCTTTAGGAAACGAGATAACAGAAACACCACCCAGACGAATCGCATTAGAGTCATGCACAATCTGGTTCTGCTGGGCGGCTGTCAACTTGGTTGTGATTGACTCAATCTCTAGGACAATTTCGTTTTCGAAATTTGTCGATTCTCTATCAATTGCTCCGCGCCGCACCAATTCCAGAATAACCTTTCGCACATCTTCCGGAGATGCTTCTCCATAAGGCTTTTTCTGAACATTGCATCCCAAGGAGAATTTCATTGCGGTGATATCATCCATCGTATCAAAAACATCAACAATGACATTCTCAACGCCTATCCCTTGTAAAATTTTGATGCGAGTGCGACCCTCTAACGACATATACCTGACAACGCCATCGATCAAACATTTCCTCACTAGAACTGGGATCTCAGCCAAGTTCCATCCATTGTGGATAATATCATCGTGGATCGATTGCATTTTCGGATTCGCAGAGACACGGACAGCCTGAGAAAAGTTTTCATTATCCTCAATTATATTATCGATGTCAAGCAACATCGTGTCTATGTGCTTGACACCACGCAGGGCTTTCGAACCATACAATCTAGGCTGTCCTAGTCGTGAAATCACAGAGTTCATCGTTTCCATGTGTTTGTTGGTAAAGCGCTTGGTAGTCTTCACATTAACATTGATATCATCTTCAAGCGCAATTGAGATCACATTTGATACACGTTCTTCCATTTTATCTTCCTTTGATAGGCCCACATCTCATCATTGGATGGGGTCCGTTACATTTAACCAAACACAGCCGCCTCTTTGAGCGCTTATGTTTGATATGTTATTATACATCGATTCGCAGTCAATGTCAAGCACTATTTTTGTGAACATCATTCAACATTTCCAAATGTATATCTTGTCTTGTTTCTTTTTGCCTGTTTGCTGACCCAGTAAATCTCGTTCATCGGATATTTGTCAACAATTAATTAACCATAAACTCTTGTAAATTGTTTATTGCGGCCAATCTTTCATTTGCGATGTTAACATATTTTTGTTCCATTTCACAACCAACAAAAGAATAACCCAACTCTTTAGCAGCAACCAATGTTGTGCCACTTCCTGTAAATGGATCATACAAAATACCATCTGGTGGTGTTACCATTGTAATTAAGTATTTCATAACGTCTATTGGCTTGACCGTGGGGTGGGTATTTTCAATAGTTCTATCGTGTGTTCTTTCTTTTACAGATGCCTTGACATTGTAAAAAAATCTAGATGCCGTTCCTTTGTCTGCATAGGTGGTATTACCTAAAAATCTGCCACCGCCAAATTTGCCGCCCTTATACTGTCTACCCTGATAATCTTCTGTTCCATAATTTCTTGACCAACCATTACCCTTTTCACCATACTTAGCAAACTCTGCTTCTATTTCATCACTACCATCATGCAAAACATTACCAGGCCATCTACCCTCTGGTGTACGAGAAGCATCAATATTAATAGCACCTACACCATGTTTTTCAACATTTTTAACAATGGATTTCTCTTCACATTTTTTTTGTGCTAATAAAATAGGCTCGTAACAAGGTTTTAGTCCTGTGCCCCAACCTTCCCATTCTGATAATTTTTTGCCTATATTACTACTCTTAGGCATACCCATCGAATGTAACCATAGGAGTTGATCTCTAATGTCAAGTCCAGCATCTTCCACTGCACACACTAATCTATGAAAAGTTCTAGCCGCACCAAAAATAGCAAGATAACCACCAGGCTTTAGATTTTCTGCAATATTTTTCCAAGTGTTCTTATCAAAGGAGACACAATTCTCATACTTATCCCACTCATCATAATTAATGCCATATGGTGGGTCGGTAACAATTGCATCGACCTGATAATCCAATTTAAGCTGCACTGAATTATGACAAATTACCTTATGTATATTCATTAATAATACTTCTTATGTTAGCTTGTTGTTTCTTTTTTGATTCTATGTGACGATCACATTCTACATCCATCATGACACCCATAACAATGATTTTATCTTTTTTTGTTAGTGAAAACTCATCGTTAAATTTGTACACTCTTTTCATCCTACTTTCACATAACATTAACTGTCCTGTGCCGTAATTAAAATTGGTATAATCCAAATAGTCATAAACATCAAAGAATTGATATAGAGGACCATCTGCATCAACACTTAAAATATAATATGAATCAATTGTGTCCTCATGTAGATAACGAAACAGTCGTTGCATAGAACATATATTGGGTTGTCCATTCTTTTTATATCCAAATTTTATGTTTATGTAATTACCTTTGTATTTAAGATCATCACTAGATCGTGTTTCTGTTGGTTCTGTGAAATTATTATCTAAGGCAAGTAGTTTTTTTACAAGTTCATCTTCATAACGATCACCAAACGAATGTCCCACTTCTTTAACATTTGGATTAAAATTTATTTCTTTAAGAATATCAGGAGTTAGTTTCTTAACCAATTCCATAATATAAATTTTATCTTCGCTCGTAATCATAATATAAATCTTTCTTCGTTTTGTTGTCTACATTATCACTATAATACATCTTTGCTCTAATGTCAACCCCTATTCTTTAAAATTCGTAATTAATTCCATACCATAATTGTTGTTACATTCTAGCAACACTACGCCAGGCTTCAGTTTCATTGCGTTGTCTTTGAACGGCGAGTAGTCAACATAGTGGTGCCAACGATCATAACGCCATACAAGTCTCGCAACATCAGGATGCATATCCACCAGCATCTGCGACTTGTTGACCGTGCCAAGGCTGTTGTATCCAGTCTTCTCAAAGTCTTCGTTCTCTTTGTTCTCTGCGTGATAGAACTCAGCGGTGTTGCCACCCTTGACAGTTTGAGTAGCAGCTTTGCCCTGTAGAAAGGCATTGAACTGAACACACACATCGCCGTCTTTCATAACACGAAGGCAGATATCGGTGTCTTCGTTGTAGCGACCACGCCAGCGGTGCTTACAATCATTACGAATAAGCAGAGTGGAATACACACGAGTATTAGCAACGAATGGTGGATACTTCTGATCTGGCGCAATAAAGAAACGATACTGTGGACCAGCAATATAGATGTTATCATAACGATCAACAAAGTCTTCCATCACTTGGAAGCCAACGCCACTCTCAAATCGAATACGCTGATTCTTTTGTAGTCTGTAGAAGTCGGAAATATTATCGTCAAGCACCCAGTGACTTGTAGCACCAATGCTGATAGAGTGATCCCACGCATAGTTTCTCGCGCGACCAGGACCATCGCCATGATTTGAGAATGGAGCAACAATAAGTGTCACATAATCACGAATACTAAAGTTGTCAAGTGCTTTGTCGTAACTTTCGTGGTCTTGTGGCTCAATGATGATGTAGTGCGGAATCTGCATTCTCGACAGCGACCGAGAAGTTCCCATCGTATCGGCACGACCCTTCGACACGATATACATTGGGTGTCGAGGTAGAGTTCTGCCATTTGGTTGAATCCAGCGTAACAACATATTCTTTGTAATGTTTAGCTTGGGATGCCAGATACTTTTTGTCTTGTCAGATAAGTCTTGGCCAATGCGCTTCGAGAACTCCTGAAAATGCTCTTTGGTACGAAACTTCATAGTAATCGTGCGGAAAGGATGATTGTGTTCCTGAACATACTCAGGCATACCCTTCCAGTGGGCTTTCCATTTAGCCTCTTCGATAGCACGATCTTCGAGTGAAATCTCAACACCATCCAGCACAGAACTTTCTCCGCCGCCGCGTCTCTTAGGAGCAAGCAAAGACGAATCGATGGTAACGACTTCTTCCTCGACTTTCACCAGGGCAGCATCAGGATCGTGTAGTGGGTAATATGTATCACGAATCTTACCATCAACCATCTGATTAATCAGTTTACAGAAATCTACGATGTCTTCTTGGGTCTTGAGATGGACGTAAATTGATTTCCAATCACCAGTGTTCTTCTTCTTAACCTTTGTAGCATCAGCAAGTGCTGGTTTGATAGGCTCATCAAAGAATCGGTCAAGACTTACATTGTAGTGATCATTGAAACGGTCTTCGCTGTCCATATAGTTGACATACGAAGAACTCTCTTCTACTGGTTTGTTTGTCATATAAATCCTCGTTCATTACCAATCAATTTTTCCCACACAACTCTTATTATACTCAGTATAACAGAACAAATCGAATCTGTCAATGTTTTCTTTTGGTGAAATGTAGATCATATTTTTTTCCACACATTCGGTTTATTATTGAACAGTTTAGTCTTTACACGCTCATAGCCCAATCTTTTAATATTTTTATTAAACATTTGACTTATTAATTTCTGATCTACAGGACCTTTATTGAATCCTTCAAAAGTTGCCGAAGTAGCTTGATATGAAATGAAATGCCCAATCGATCTAGTATTAAACGCATTTGCTATTATGAGGTATTTAGGGTTGAGTTTTTCAACAATCTCGGTTGTGTGTTCTACAGGTTCGAGAATGTGTTCAAAATATTCAGAAGCAAATAAAACATCCACATTTGTCGGAACAGCATCAATACTGTCTACCATTTTGAACTTGTAGACTGCGGCCATGCGCTCACAGAAATCCCACTGTTTAGTGCCTCTTAGATTGATACCATAAACATCAGCGTTTGGATACATACCCGTCAAAGCAGCGGTAGTATATCCCATACCACAGCCAATATCAACCACACAGGACGCAGGATTAGTTGATTCTAGAATAGATCGACCATCCGGCAAACTAGGTCTGTGTATATCTCTTAGATAGCGCCTACTATAAATCCTGAAGCAGTTCCACAAATCTGTAAAATAATAGTCATCGTTATATACACCATAGGCAGCGTCGATATTATCTTCGCTCAGGTATAAATACCACAAATTTGTCAATTCGTCAAATCTTTGATTAGATTTGATGTAATCTAACGAATCTGTTTTACTAATATTTGGAAATAGCTTAATGTATTCATCAATAAACTTATACATTAACACATTTGGTTTTTCGGACAGGATGTAAGGGAGTTTGGTCGTCACTATAGTCCTTCTCTTATTTCATTCTATTACGCAGTTCACTTGATGAGAAGCGATGGTTTCTAGTATTGAAATAAAGACTTATGCCAAGTCTATCACATAAGTCCCTACCAGTAAAGTCTTTATCTTTGTACTCATCACCGAGTATGCGTATGTTTATACTATACGAAGAAAGTATATCTGTCAAGTCTTTTTCTGTCACATATGGAACTATTTCGTCTACATACTTGACGGCCGACAGTTGAATGTATCTCTCGACCATAGTTTGAACTGGAGAGTTTTTGGTATCCCGGTCGAGAGACGGGTCAAGTTGAAGGCCGCAGATAAGGTACTCGCATTGGGCTTTGGCTTCACGGAGCATCGTAATATGCCCAGCATGTAGTAAATCAAAAGCGGATGCTGTGAATCCTATAATCATCCCCGGCTCGTTCTCCTTAGATGCGCAATGTCATCTTTTAGTTGTAGTTTCTGTCGTTTGAGAGGCGTGATATATTTATCCGGCGCTTTCTCTGCTTCAAGTGCTTCAACTTTATCGTGCAACTCTTTGCGCCGACGTTCTAGTGATTCTAGTCTACCTTCTATACTCATTCTACAATCCTTGAAAAGTTTTTATGTTTTTGAAAACGGATGGTATTATCAAACTTGTCGTAAAGCTGGTCTCCTTTGTGACTGATGATGAACACATTCGAGTCCGATGTGAGTTCGTTGATAATCTTTAGAAATTCTTCTGTCCCAGCGTTATCAAGAGAACTGTCCATGATTTCATCCATGATCAATAGGTTCGTTGAAACAGAATTGCGTAGTTTAGAAATGGCCCTCCATGTGAATAGTAAGGCTAGATCAATGCGTAGTTTTTCTCCTTCTGAAAACGATCCATAAGAGAATACATCACGAAAGCGTGACTTGATTGTTTCGTTGAATGCTTCGTCTAATTCAAACTGCACAAAGAAGTCCATTGCGGACAAGTATTTGTTAATCAGTTTGTTCATCACAGGCACATACTGCTTGATGATACGGGTCTTGATACCACCGTCTTTCAACATAGAACCAACGATAGATAGTGTTTCACGATCAGAGGATAACTGTGACTGCTTATCGTGTTGTTCTCTCAATTCAGTTTCAAGTTCCGAAATCTTAGTGTTATCTACCTCTTCAACTTCTTTCTCGGCGTCACCCAACTCTTTCTTGAAGCCACCAAGAATGCTTTTACTCAACTTGATATTGGCACGGTGTTCGCCGGCTTTGAGATTAGCCGCAGAAATCTCGGCTTCTATGTTATATATTTCGAGTAGTCGTTTTTCAACCAGTAGTCGTTTTTCCCAGATTGATCGTTTTGCGTCTTCGATTTCTTCTGACTTTTTGGTGTGGCTTTGAAGCGTTTCGTGTTTGAACTCGGGTTCAATACCTTGCTTACAGGTTGGACAGTTGTCGTGATTTTCATAGAAATGTATCTCCTTAATAAGTTGTATCTTTTTGGTATCTAACTTACGATCCACATCATTCAATTCATCGAACTTCTTGGTAGCATCTTTCTTATCTATCATCGATGCCATAAGAGTGTCAAGAGAGTTAAATACCTCTTCAATGCTTTCTTCTTCTGTCGCAATGTAGTCTAGTTGCTCTTTGACTTTCTCTTTTATGCGGGATACTTCAATGGACTTCATCGCACGAATAGACTCGTTGTGGTCTTTAGCGGACATAACACGGTCACGAATGAGGTCAATCTGGTATTTGTTCTCTTGGAACTCTGTCTTGTTATGCGTTACCTTGTCTTTCAGTAGATTATTCATCACACTGAAAATCTGAATGTCAAGTAAGTCTTCGATCACTTCGCGGCGGTGTTGTGCTGGTAATTGCATGAATGGTACGAATGTAGAAGAACCAAGCACAACAATCTGACCAAACGATTTGAAGTTCATTTTGAGAATGCTTTGTTCAAGATATGCTTGATAGTCACGAGCCGCAGCATCTTGGTTCAGTAACTCATCATTCTTCCAGATTTCAAAGATATTGGGCTTGATACCACGTTTGATAACATAATCAATCTGACCTATCGAAAAGGCTAACTCAACTTCAAGCGCCTTCTGATTGATAGAGTTTAGCAACTGAGGCTTACTGATTCGTCTAAACGCTTTACCATACAGACCAAAAGAGATAGCGTCAAGCATAGT
>ERZ890604.717-NODE-717-length-10629-cov-5.366749_pt1 | contig 10629 bp, 12 predicted proteins | sample MGYA00521097_ERZ890604 | MGnify/ENA primary metagenome ERZ890604 (study PRJEB32303, sample SAMEA104408625) | aquatic metagenome | biome: Brackish water; feature: Chemocline; material: water | place: Baltic Sea | collected 2014-10-26T21:54:00 | depth 120 m ... | reverse complement strand
CTCAACAAAAAGCTCAAGGTTCAGCTGACGCTATGCCTAAGTTAAAAGAGGAAGAGTCTAAGGAAGAAGGCGAAAAGAAAGATGTGAAAGAAGAATCGGAAGATTCTATTGACGTGTCTGCTGATGTAGCTGCTCTTATTAAAGACGAAGACTTATCAGAAACATTTAAATCAAAAGCTGCCACAATTTTTGAAGCTGCTGTTAACACTAAAGTTAAAGAGCAAAAAGCAAAAATTCAAGCTGCTTATGAGGCAAAACTACAAGAAGATATAGAGTCACAAAAAGGTGAACTCGTTGAAAAAGTTGATTCATACTTGAACTACGTTGTTGAAGAATGGATGAAAGATAACTCTATCGCTATCGAAAGAGGAATCAAAGGCGAGATTGCTGAAGACTTTATTTCTGGTTTAAAGAAATTGTTTGAAGATCATTACATTGACGTTCCAGATGAGAAATACAATGTACTAGAAGATCAAGCAAGCAAAATCGAAGAACTTGAAAAGAAACTTAACGAACAAGTAAATAAGAATGTTGAACAAAACCAAGCTATGGGCCAATTAAAAAGACAAGACATCATTGATGAAGCGTCTAAAGATTTAGCTGATACTGCTAAGGAGAAATTTAACAAACTTGCTGAAGAAGTTGAGTATTCAAATGAAAATGACTTTACTACTAAAGTTGCTACTATTAAAGAAGCATACTTTGGTAAAAAGGTTGAAACTAGTGGTAATGAGATAGATAATGTAGCGGAAGGATCTTCACAACCTGAAGATTTATCCAATGCAATGGCTGCTTATACCGCTGCTATTAGTAAAACAAAAGACATTAAGTTGTCCAAATAATACGGGAGAGAAAAAGATATGTACTTATCTGAAACTTACGAAAAAAAATGGCAGCCAGTCCTAGAACACGCTGATCTTCCAAAGATCACTGATTCTTACAGACGTGCCGTTACAGCTACTATCTTGGAAAACCAAGAAAGAGCTACTAAAGAAGACAGAGCTTTCTTAAATGAAGCAGCTCCAACTAACTCAACTGGCGCTAGCGTCAGTAATTGGGATCCAATCCTAATTTCACTAGTTAGAAGAGCTATGCCAAACCTTATCGCTTATGATATCGCTGGCGTTCAACCAATGACTGGTCCTACTGGTCTAATATTTGCTATGAGAAGCAGATACACTAACCAATCAGGAAGCGAAGCACTATTTGACGAAGCTGATACAGACTTTTCAGGTAGAAATGCTGCTGGTGATTCAACTGCTAATACTGGTCCTTCTCAAACAGGAACAAACCCAGGATTATTGAATGATGATCCATCAACTGCTTACAGAGCTGGTACTGGTATGTCAACTGGCGCTGCTGAAGCACTAGGTGACTCTGGTTCAAATGCTTTTGCTCAAATGGCATTCTCAATCGAGAAATCGACTGTTACTGCTAAATCAAGAGCTCTTAAAGCTGAATACACTATGGAACTTGCTCAAGACTTAAAAGCAATCCACGGTTTAGACGCTGAAACAGAATTGGCGAACATCTTGTCTGCTGAAATCCTTGCGGAAATCAATAGAGAAGTTGTGAGAACAATTTACATTAATGCTGAAATTGGTGCATCTAACAATGCTTCAACTCACATTGGTGCTGTTTCTGCTATCAACACAACTACTGCTGGTATCTTTGATTTAGATACTGACTCAAACGGTAGATGGTCAGTTGAGAGATTTAAGGGTCTTATGTTCCAAGTTGAGAGAGAAGCTAACGTTATTTCTCAAAGAACTAGAAGAGGAAAAGGTAACTTAATTATCTGTTCGTCTGATGTTGCTTCGGCACTTCAAATGGCTGGTGTATTAGATTACACTCCTGCTCTTAACAATAACTTAAACGTTGATGACACTGGTAATACTTTTGCTGGTATCCTTAACGGAAGATACAAAGTGTACATTGATCCATACAGTGCTAATAACTCTGCAAGTCAATACTTTGTAGTGGGTTACAAAGGTAACTCGCCATATGACGCTGGTATATTCTACTGCCCATATGTGCCTTTACAAATGGTTAGAGCTGTTGGTCAAGACAATTTCCAACCGAAAATTGGTTTCAAAACAAGATATGGTTTACAAGCTAATCCATTCGCTGAAGCTAATGTTGGTTCAAACGCTGTTATTAACGGCGCTGGAAATGCTAACGCTAACAGATACTACAGAAGAGTCAAAGTAGCTAACATAATGTAAGCTACTTTTTACTTCTTAGTAAAAATATTAAAGGGTCGCCCTCAAAAGCGGCCCTTTTTTTATGCCTAAATATTACAAAAGGTTAAAGTTTATGAAGAAAATACTAATACAATATTTTTACATCTTCGTTATTGTTGGGATATTACTAAATATTACTATCACAGTTTCAACAAGTTGTGAACCAATAAAAGAAGATACTCCAATCATAGAGTGTAAGAGTGGAGATACCAAGATAGAATCCCCTTGTAAACAAGAGAAAGAAGGAGTTAATATTAACAGTATTTCCGATGCTATAAACCAATTAGGAGCTTCTGGCAGTATGCCTAAATAATACTATGACTATTCTTAAATCATATGATAGACAACCAACAGCACAAGACTATGCTTCACCTACACAGTTTAAATTTAGTATATTAAAACTTCCAAAGGTTGAGTATTTTTGTACAGCTGTAAATATACCAGGCATATCTTTGGGTGGTGCCCCTGTTCAACAAACGCCGTTTAAGGACATACCTTTACCTGGTGATAAGTTAACTTATGAACCACTACAAATGACCTTTATGGTTGATGAAAATTTAGAAAACTTCCAGGAGATTCACGGCTGGTTAGTTGGTCTAGGTTTTCCACGTGACCATTCAGAATTTAGAAATTTAATATCTTCTGGAAGTGATAGATTTCCAGCAAAGACACAATCAGTTAGTACAGAGCCGGGTAAGGTAACACTTGGTACACCTAACGTAGGTGGTACCTATTCGGATGCCACACTTACTGTTTTAACAAGTAAGAATAATGCCCAATTAGAGATAAGATTTAGAGATGTTTTTCCTGTGTCTTTAACTGGATTAAGTTACAATCAACAAGCAACAGACGTTGACTATCTAACGGCTACTGTTTCTTTTAATTATGAAATATATGACTTTGCTACTGTAGGTTCATCTACAACTAGCGTTACAACCTCATAGAAGCTTGATTTTTTTAAGTTTCTGTGTTATTATGGAGATATTATGGATTTGGAACAATTACAACAATTAGCTGATACCAAGCTAAAAATTAATGATACTGAACTTGATTTAGAATCATTAAAGACACCTCAATTACACAACGAATTTATGAAACACTTAACTAAGTTTAAGTTAATGTTAAGTCGTTCAGAATCGGAGTACAATATTTTAAAGAGAAACAAATGGGAATATTATACGGGAAAATCTGACGCTTCTGTATATGCTGAAAAACCTTTTGATTTAAAAATATTAAGAACTGATATAGACAAATATTTAGAAGCAGATGATGAGTTACAAAAAGCAAAACAAAAAATTGATTATCTTTCCACAACAGTTGATTTTTTAGATAGAACAGTTAGGCAAATATCCAATAGAACATTTACAATCAAAAATGCCATTGATTGGAGGAAGTTTACCAGTGGTGCTATCTAAAGATGACCGCAGTAAGATACCTAATCATAGATAAACCGGACGAAGTCTATTTAAAAATAGAAGCAGATGCCGACATTAGACGAGAACTTGGAGAATACTTTACGTTTGAGGTACCAGGTTTTAAGTTTATGCCAGCATTTCGTAGTAGGGTATGGGATGGAAAAATTAGATTGTTTGCTTATGCCACAGGAAAAATTTATGCTGGCCTTTATCCGTATATATTAAATTGGTGTAAAGATAATAATATACAAGTAGTAGATGGTACAAAGATTAAAGAAACTGATGTTGAAGATAAGAAAATAGATCAGTTTATTAAAGCATTAAAAATACCATTAGAAGTAAGAGATTATCAAAAAGAAGCCTTTGTACATTCTATAAAAAGAAATAGATGTTTATTGGTTTCTCCTACAGCTTCAGGTAAGTCACTCATTGTTTACCTAATGGTAATCTTTAATCTGTTGAGATTAAAAGAATCAAAGCAAAATAAAATACTCATTATCGTACCAACCACATCTTTAGTAGAACAGTTGTTTAAGGATTTTAAAGATTACGGTTATAATAGTGATAGAAATGTACACAAAATATATCAAGGACACGAGAAAGTAACAAACAAAAGAGTTGTTATTACAACTTGGCAATCAGTGTATAATATGCCTAAAAGTTGGTTCTCAGATTTTGGTATGGTTATAGGTGATGAGGCCCATTTGTTTAAGGCCGTTTCATTAACTAAAATAATGTCCAAGTTGACTAAGTGTAAGTATAGAGTAGGACTTACAGGAACTTTAGATGGTACTAAAACACATAAACTTGTATTGGAAGGACTATTTGGTGTAGTAAATAAGGTTGTTTCTACTAGTGAATTACAAGAAAGAAAACAGTTAGCTGACTTAAAAATATTCTGTTTAATACTTCAACACGACAAAGAAGCTAGACATTTGTTAAAGGATAAAAGTTATCAGGAAGAGATGGATTATCTCGTTTCTAATGAAAAAAGGAATAAATATATAAGAAATCTTTGTTTGTCTTTACAAGGCAATTCGCTGTGTCTGTTTCAATATGTAGAAAAACACGGTGTGATACTTAAACAACTTATAGAAGAAAAGGCTGGTGACAAAAAAGTCTTTTTTGTTTACGGAGGTGTAGAAGCAAATGAAAGAGAATCTATTAGAGCGATTACTGAAAAATCGGATAATGCTATCATTATTGCTAGTTATGGTACTTTTTCTACTGGCATTAATATTCGTAATTTACACAACATTGTTTTTTCTAGTCCTTCAAAGTCTAGGATACGTAATCTCCAAAGTATTGGCCGTGGTCTTAGGTTAAAAGATAATGATTCGTCCGCTACATTATATGATATTGCTGACGATCTAACCTATAATGAGAAAGAGAATTACACGTTAGCACACTTTAGAGAACGGATAAATATTTACAATGGCGAAGACTTTAATTATGAAATACATAGTGTAGATTTAAAATAGATGACAAAAGAAATTTCACCAGAAACAATACAATCGGCCGTTAAGGTTATTAAACTTGATAATGGTGATGATATTGTATGTTGTTTGGCCGATCAAAAACTATCTGAAAAGTCCGGTTTAATTAGGTTGGTTAAACCTTTATTAATTAAATATGTTCCTCAATTAACACCTCACGGTTTTAGAGATTATGTGGCCCTTATTAAATGGGCGGCTTATACTAATGATGAGGTTATAACTATTCCCATTAAAAAGATTTTAACTATTACAAATGCTACTTCTGAAATGGCTAAGAGTTTTAAACATATGGCTAATGATTATAAAGGCCTCCAGTCTCCGAGAAAAGGAAGTGATTATAATAGGACTATGTTTAATAAACAAGACAACGATAAAGTAAATGAAATATTTGATGAGTTTTCTGATATGGATAAAGATGATGATGAAACAATACATTAACGGGACTCCATTAGCTGGAGTATCCTCAAATCACCTCGCTACACGCTCTATTATATACAGATTACATCAAAAGTCAACCGTGGAACTAAATTGAAAAAAAGAAAAAAAACATTAAATGAACATTGACATTTTTAAGTAAATGTAGTATATTATATCTTATGACTAGATCAAAAAAGAAACCCGAACATTACGTAAATAATGCTGATTTCTTAACTGCTATGAAGGCCTATAGAACGGAAGTTATAGCGGCTAAAAAAATGAACAGAGAAAAGCCAGCAGTATCAGATTATATTGGTGGATGCTTTTTAAAAATAGCAAACCACTTATCCTACAGACCAAATTTTATTAATTACACATTTAGAGATGATATGATTTCTGATGGTATAGAGAACTGTTTACAGTATTTGGATAATTTTAATCCAGAAAAGTCAAGCAATCCTTTTGCCTACTTTACACAAATCATTTATTTTGCTTTTATTAGAAGAATACAAAAAGAAAAAAAACAAGTAATTATAAAACACAGGTTAATAATGAATAACAACTTAGACGATTTTTCTTTACAACCAGGAGATGAAGGTGGTAACTTTACCAATCAATTCAAAGAGTTTTTACAAAAGAACTCCAGAATAGAAGAACCTGTTAAGAAAGAAAAGAGAGTTAAAAACAAAAAGGTTGTTAAAAAGAAAAGAACAACGTCTAAGTTTTTTGTTTAATTATGCGAATCGCCTTACTAAATGATACCCACTTTGGGTGTAGAAATGATTCACCAGCTTTTATCAATCATCACAACAAATTTTATGATGAAATATTTTTTCCTTACGTGGAAAAGAACAATATAAAAACACTTGTACACTTAGGTGATGTTGTTGATAGAAGAAAGTTTATCAATCATAATACAGCCCACAACTTTAGAACTAAGTTTTGGAATAGATTGGTGTCCTTAGGCATTGATACTCATATCATAATTGGGAACCACGACACTTACTACAAGAACACAAATGAAGTAAACGCTATAGAAAATTTAAATATTTCAGTTGAAGCAAAGATTTACACACGACCACAAGAAGTGGAGTTTGATGGTGTAAAAATACAATTCCTTCCTTGGATTTGTGAAGACAATTACGAAGAATCAATACACGCAATAGATCATTCAAGCGCTGATGTATGTTTTGGCCATTTAGAGATAAAAGGTTTTGAAATGCACGGTGGCCATATGAATGAACACGGTTTAGAATCTGGCCAATTTAGAAGATTCGAAAAAGTATTGTCCGGTCATTTCCACAAAAAGTCAGATAATGGCCACATATATTACCTAGGAACACAGTATCAAATTATGTGGTCCGATTACAACTGTCCAAAAGGATTTCATATCTACGATACAGATACACGAGAGATAGAACGAGTTAACAATCCTCTTGTTATATTTAAGAAAATAATATATGATGATACTAAAACCGATTATGATAATTTTGATATTTCATCCTACAGCAACTGTTTTGTTAAACTATTTGTATCTCAAAAAACAAATGAAGAAGCTTACAATAGATTAATTGAAAGATTTTATAATACAATAAGTGTACACGAATTGGTTATTGTGGAAGACCCTAGTGATATTACATCAACAGTAAAAGAAAACATATTAGAACAAGGTGAAGATACACTTACCTTTTTGAAGAATTATATAGAACAGGTTGACACAGATTTAGATAAAGATAAGATTAAGAATTTTGCTAAAGAACTTTATATGGAGGCCAGTGAGTGATAACGTTTAAGAAAATAAAATATAAAAATTTTCTATCTACGGGAAACATACCAATAGAGATTGACTTTAACAAGTCAAACACCACCTTAATAGTAGGCAGTAATGGATCTGGTAAGTCTACCTTATTAGACGCATTGTGTTTTGTGTTGTTTAACAAGCCGTTTCGTATTATTAAAAAAGAACAAATGGTTAACACCATTAATAATGGAGATACATTAGTAGAGGTTGAGTTTGATGTAGGTACAAAACAGTTTAAAATAATCAGAGGCATTAAACCAAATATATTTGAAATATACCAAAATGGAAAACTATTAAATCAGGATGCTTCAAACATAGATTACCAAAAATATTTAGAAACCAATATAATGAGATTGAACTACAGATCATTTTTACAGGTGGTTTTGTTAGGATCATCATCATACGAACCTTTTATGAAGATGAAACCAAGATATAGACGAGAGGTTGTGGAAGAAATATTGGACATTAGAGTATTTGGTCTTATGGACTTAATACTAAGGCCACAACAGACGGCCCTAACAAATACCATTACGGAACTACGCCACAAATGCGATCTAATACAATCTAAGTACGAAACAGAACTAAAACACTACAGAGCGATCTCCGACCTTAATTTGAACGACCTAGATGGTAAAAAGAAAGCGTTAGAGAAAAATAGTCAGGATAGTTATGAATATCATAAGAAAATAGATCGTATTAATATTGAACTAGAATTACATCAAAGTAGAATAAAAGATAAGGACAAGGAGAAGGACAAGTTTAATAAACTATCTAAATTGGAAGCTAAGATAGAACAAAACTTGAACACTCACCAAAAGAACCTAGAATTTTTTACTGAAAATGATAATTGTCCAGTCTGTACACAAAAATTAGAACATACATTTAGAGATGGTAAGATAGTACACGAAAAGGAAAAATTAGAAACCTTAAATGAGGGTATGAAAAAACTGATGCAGGAGATTTCTAAACAAGAGGAATTAATCTCACTAATGGATAAAATTTCAAACAAAGTGTATGAGATGAATGTAGAACTATCTAAAATTGAAACCTCGGTAGAAGAAATTAACAAGTATTCAAATAATATACACAAAGAAATAAAGTCGTTAGAGAACAAACAATCAGATGGAAAAGAAATAGAATCTCAATTAGAACAATTAAAAGCTGATTTAGAAAACACTAAGATTGACAGAGATAAGATTGTAGAAAAAAAAGGATATGTGGATGTATTAAGAACCATATTGAATGATAAAGGAGCTAAGTCACAAATCATAAAAAAATATGTACCAATTATGAATACTCTAATCAATCAATACCTACAAGCTATGGACTTCTTTATATCATTTCACTTGGATGAAGAATTTAATGAAACAGTAAAAAGTAGATTTAGAGATACCTTTAACTACAATAACTTTAGTGAGGGTGAAAAAATGAGAATAGATTTAGCACTACTATTTACTTGGCGACAAATTGCTAAAATGAAAAACAGTGTAAATACTAATCTACTAATATTAGACGAAATATTTGATAGTAGTTTGGATGGCCAAGGCACAGATGACTTCTTTAAAATTATAAAAACAATGACCAAAGAAAACATTTTTATCATATCACACAAAGGTGATATACTATTTGACAGATTTACAGAGATAGTGAAATTCGAGAAATATAAAAACTTTACAAGATTACAACAAGCATAGGAGATAATATGGAAGAAAAACAACTTAAATTAATACCACCTAGTGATCCTAGAGTGTTATCAGCTATAGCACCATTTAGTGACGATATGTTGAAAGACGAAGGATTTAAAGATAGAAAAGAACTATCAAAGTCAATGTTTGAAACAATGTTCAAATATGGAGGAATTGGGTTATCAGCAAACCAAATAGGACTTCCGTTCAATATGTTTGTTATGGGCGGACACCATTCACTAGAAAACGGATTAAGAATGACTTGTTTTAATCCAATGATTATTTCAGCTGGTGAAGAAAAGGTTGTAATGAAGGAGGGTTGTTTAACATTTCCTTTTGTGTGGTTAAGTATTTCAAGGCCAAGAAAAGTTGTAGTTAAATATACAGATGAGAATGGCGACCTAAAAGAAGGACATTTAGATGGTATGTTAAGTAGAATATTCCAACACGAGTATGACCATATGTTAGGCAGAGTATTTACGGAACACGCTAGTAAAATGAAATTAGATAGAGCTTATAAGAAAGCTAAAAAACTAATTGACAAGTTTCAAAAAAAAAACAAGTAGAAGGAGTATATTATGGACAATGAAAAGAATGCTAAAATATATGAAAGAAATCCCAGCACAGGAGTTATTCGTTGGAGATATGTAAACGAATCACCAGATAAGTTTGGCTGGCCAAATTATGGAAGGATATTAAATGAAAGTAAAAAAAACATACATACACGTAAACCAGCACGTAATAAGAAGTAATAAGAAGAATAACGAAAACAATCCAGTTATTACCGTCAAACAAGGTAGAAATAATACCTATTGTCACGAGGTTCAAATCAACGGACCTAGTAAGGTTATATACGGAGGTAACGAAAAAGCGTTATTATCGTGTGGTGCTCGTGTTGTAGTTGAAACTGAAGCCACAGTTGACATTATTAAATAAGTATGATATCCTAATACATTATGAGTCACAGTTGGAATAAAGATATGTCAATAGACGACCAATGGCAGAGTTGGCAAGATAACACAGATTTATCTAAAGTACCAGATATAGATACAGATACATTAAAAGAAACAATCATAAAAGATTTGACCTTGGTGTCTGCTATGACAGTACAAGAGTACACACTTTATCAAAAGTTTCAGGAAGTAAAGTTTAGATATCCTACAGCAGAAACCAATTCATTCTTTGATGATAAGCCAGCTATGTTGAGGCCAGAACAAGCAACAGTTATACAAGAAGTAAAAAATAACTTTTGGTTACCAGAAGACCCCGAAGAATATATGAATTTGGAACCAGAATTAATATGGACAGATGGTGCTGAAATTCAATCACACACAAACGCCAAAGGTTCCGAGATATGGAACGCATTAAGAACATTCTTATCTACAATGAAGAACAACAGTAACATTGGTAGAAATTTAAACTTTTTAGTTAGAGATAAAAAGACACAGAAATACCTAGGTGTTATCTGTATGTCTAGTGACTTCTTAGACCTTACACCAAGGGACGCATACATTGGTTGGGAAAGAGAAGCAAAAACTCAAAGAATGATTAACCATACTTGCATTGGTAGTA
>ERZ890604.713-NODE-713-length-10653-cov-10.164559_pt1 | contig 10653 bp, 16 predicted proteins | sample MGYA00521097_ERZ890604 | MGnify/ENA primary metagenome ERZ890604 (study PRJEB32303, sample SAMEA104408625) | aquatic metagenome | biome: Brackish water; feature: Chemocline; material: water | place: Baltic Sea | collected 2014-10-26T21:54:00 | depth 120 m ... | reverse complement strand
TTATAACCATATATTATTTATATACTATATTTAATAAGGAACCTAAATGAAAGATATTTATCCATGTGAACTATTATGCGAATAGTGTAATTTTAATTTAGCCAGCTATTACAAACGTAACATTAGTAATAACAGTGTTGTGTGTCCTAAATGTTTCTTGGAAATGGATATAGAAAGAGTTTTTTTAGGAGATACTGAATGTCCTAGTGATGAAATAGAATATTATTTAGTGTGGAGAACGTCTGAGGGATTAGTAGATTTTTTAGAACCTATAGCACATTATAGAATTAACGGTAAAAGTGATTTAGGAATGACTAATAGAGACGATATAGGTAAAACAGTAAGATTACTTAAAGTTAGTAAATCTGGTTTATATATAGTAGTTGATGGTGATGATAAAGTTACACAATTACCGAAACGTAATCTAGATTTGTGTGAATGTGTGAATTAGAAAAAGTGTAACACATACCAATGGGTATGGTTAAATAGAAGGAACAATATGTCTGATATATGTAAATTGGTTCTGGCATTAGATGAACCAAATTCAAATTATGATAACTCTAATGAAGGTATAGTAAATAAGTTAACTGTTGTTTTAGATTTGTTAAAGGGATCCCCTGATGAACAATATGTGCTAAAAGATAAAATAAATAAACTAATAGCTAACCCTGAAATGATCAATGATTGTTTTAAATAATAAGGAATGAAAATGAGTGAAAAGAAAACATACCATAAGAGAATTGGATTAAACGGATTGAAACATATCGGTAAAGATCTATTAAGATTGGAGAACATTATCTTAAAACTTGGTTATACTACTAGTGATTATAAAATTAATCACTATGGTAGCGATATTGAAATAATCTTGACTAACCAAGATTTACATCGAGATTTAAAAACAATAAGACGAACAATATACAATAAGTAAAAGGGATAAAGAATCTATATTGGATGATTTAAAGAAATTAAAGGAATAAATATGCAGTGCCCATATTGTAAAGTTAACTTAGAAAATAAAATCAATTACGACAATAGAGATGACCATAAAATGGATTGTCCTGATTGTAAAGAAGAGATAGAGGTTACACATGATACGTATCCTGATGAGTGTGATGGGCGTGAAATAGATATTTTTGAATTACATAGGAGGGGTGAATCATGAAAACAAAAAATCTTGTAATCGTGGAGTCTTGTTATGTTAGATTATGATAAGATTAATCTCGATAATATTTTTGATGAAAAATTAATAATTCTTAATAGTAATATTTATTCTTACAATAAACGAAATCCTAACGATACCCACGCTGTGTATATTAAAAAGAATCCTGAAACTAAGATACTGAAGGATTATTTTATTAAAAGGTATAGTGTGATACAGGACACTGTAAGTGTTAGTAAGTTAGGAATTTTAAGAAAAGAACACAGTCGTGGTTTTGGAATTGATAATTTATTTATAGGCACACTAGCTATGCTTAAAGAATTTCTCCGTAGTCAGCCTAAACATTACTGTGGTAGATGTGAAAAGGATTTACCTAAAGGGAATTTTAATAAAGATTTACATCATATACGTGGTAGGTACATATTTTGTAAGAAATGTGTTTTAAAATTTAGTCGCACACCAGAGGGTATTGTTAATGCTATATATTTTAAACAAATACATAATTCTAAGAAAAGAAATCATTTACCACCTGAGTATAATCGTTTTGAACTAAGGTCTTGGATAATAAATAATCCAACATTTGATGAGATGTATGGTGTATGGGTGAAATCTGATTATTGTAAAAACTTAAAACCCAGTATTGATAGATTAGATGTGACTATAGGATATACTTATAAAAACATTGAACTAGTTACATGGGAAGAGAATACTAAGCGTGAAATTAGTAGAATATCTATACCTATACATCAGTTTGATTTGGATAAGAAATTAATTAAAAGATATCCTAGCTTAGTTGAAGCTGAGAAGATGAATAAATATCCATTGTCGTCATTAACTAGATTACTTAGAGATAAAGAAGTTGGTGAGTATATTAAATACAATAATTACTTATGGGCAAAATACAAGGAGGACTAAATGAGTAGATATGCGAAGAATTTGGTGGTGGTCGAATCACCCGCGAAAGCTAGAACTATATCAAAGTTCTTAGGGAATGACTATGTCGTTAAAGCTTCATTTGGGCATGTTAGAGATCTGCCTAAGTCAAGATTAGGATTTGATCCTAAGAATAACTTTGAACCAGAGTATACAGTTACTCCCGATAAGAGAAAGATTGTAAAAGAGTTAAAGTCTCTAATCGGACCAGATACTGTTATATACCTAGCGGCTGATGAGGATAGAGAGGGTGAAGCTATTGCTTGGCATCTTATCCCTACGTTAAATATTCAGAAGCATATTATAAAAAGAATAGTATTCCACGAGATTACTAAGACTGCTATACTACATGCTATCCAAAACCCTATCGAGTTAGATGTCAATATGGTTAACGCACAACAGTGTCGTCGTATTTTAGATAGAGCTGTTGGTTATAAACTATCTCCATTGTTATGGAAGAAAGTAAAGTATGGTCTCAGTGCTGGTAGAGTTCAAAGTGCTACGGTTAAGATAATCGTTGATAAAGAGAAAGAGATACAAGCTTTTATACCAGAAGAGTTCTGGAAGTTAAAACTTGATATCCTATCCAACCCACAGTTTAAAGCTGAACTATCTAAGATAGAAGGTAAAAAAGCGGTAGTAGAAAATGAAAATAAAGCTACGTTTATTAAAGTTAACTGTAGTGGTAATCCGTATGTACTAAATGAAGTTATAGAAAAAGATAGTTTAAGGACACCACCTGCTCCGTTGATTACATCTACGCTACAACAAGCTGCTAGTAGTAAACTTGGTTTTGGTGTTAAGAAGACTATGACAACTGCCCAGAGATTATACGAGGGTAGTATTAAAGTACCAGGACATGAAGGTGGTCTTATTACCTACATGAGAACAGATAGTGTTAACTTATCTAAACTTGCTACTGATGATGCTAAATCGGTTATCCTTAAAGAGTACGGTAAAGAGTATGCGTTAGATGAACCTAGAAAGTATAGTGTTAAAGGTAAAGTAGTTGCTGCTCAAGAAGCTCACGAAGCAATTCGTCCAGTAGACATGAGTATTAAGCCTGAAGATATCAAACGTTACCTGGAACCAGCTGAGTTAAGATTATACACATTAATCTGGGCGAGAACTATGGCGACACAAATGGCACAAGCTAAAGTAGCTAATACTACATATAAGATTCTTGGCGGTGAACGTAAACAATACGAATTCGTAGCTAAAGGAACTAAAGTATTATTCCCTGGATTTTTAAAAGCTTATGACATGGGTAGTAGTGATACAGAAGAGACTAGTGACGATGATGAGAAGTTCTTACCTAACGTACCACAAGGTACCGTGTTTGATAAGACTAGTCTAGAAGCTGAACAAAACTTTACTAAACCTCCTGCTAGATATAGTGAAGCTTCACTAGTTAAGAAGTTAGAGACTGCGGGTGTTGGTAGACCTTCTACTTATGCATCTACAATTAATACAATCCTTACTCGTGAATATGTAGAGAGAACTAAAGATAAGAAACTTGCTCCTACCATGATTGGTACCGTTGTAAGTGATTATCTAGAAGAACACTTCCCTAACATTGTAGACGTTACATTCACTGCTAATATTGAGAGTGAATTTGATAAGATTGCAGCTGGTAAGTTAGAGTGGCAAAAAGTTATGCACGACTTCTACGATAACTTCGTTAAGAACGTTGAAGATAAAGAAGGTACCGATAGAGTTCGGTTTGCTGAAGCTATAGAGTTGGGTAAAGATCCTAAAACTGGTTTAAACATTATTATCAAAACTGGTACGTATGGTTCATATGTTCAACTTGGTGAAAAGAATGAAGAGACTGGTGAGAAACCTAGGATCGCTTCTATACCTAAAGGTGTATCTACTAAAGATGTTTCCATAGAACAAGCTTTAATATTCCTGCAACTACCTAGAATAGTTGGTACTACTAAAGCCGGTGAAGGTATAAAGGTAGCAATAGGTATGTTTGGTCCATACTTACAAGTTGGTAAACAATTCTATTCGTTAAAAGAACCTAAAGATGATGTACCAAGTGACGATCCATATACTATAGAGTTACCAAGAGCTCTTGAGATAATCAAAGAGCAGGATGAGGCTCGTGCTAAATCATTATTACTAAACTTCGAGAAAGAAGATATAAAGATAATCATTGGTCGTTATGGTCCGTATATAAAAGCTGGTAAAAAGAACTTTAAATTACCTAAAGGTATGGGAGAATCTGAGATTAGAAAATTAACTTTAGAGAAAGTTAAAGATATCATGAAAAATCAACCTACTGGTGGTAAAAAGTTTACTAAGAAGAAATAAATACTAATCCACTACTCACACATGTGGGTGGTAGATTATATTTTTTAATGTTTATTAAGGAAGAATAATGATAACGATACATATAGATTTTGTAACCGGGGAAGAACTAAGTTATATAGAAGGATTAGAAAAGGGTGATAAATTTGCTACAAACTGTTTAACATTCTTTTCCAACTCTATAGAAGCTGATGTTAAAGTAGTTGATAAACAGGGTAGGTATATCATTAAGTCTGAATTAATGTCTAATGAAGATACACAATATACTAATAAGTTTATGCGTGGATCACATAACATTACTAAGATGTTGATTGCTGGTGCATTTACATGGAAACAACCTGGTAACAATAAACTAATTAAATAAAGGATAAGGAGATAGACATGTCTGATGATTTGAATATAATTTTAGTATATATCTGTGCGAGTAAACATTTACATCGCATAGCTATAAAAATAGAGCATGGATTAAATAGTGAGTTATCCGATGCGTTTACATATTATGGCGAACCTGGTAATCAAGATAAGATTATGAAAATATTACCACCACATATCAAGAACCATATAGATACAATTCTAGAGGTTATTGAGATAAATGATATTATTATCATAAAGGATAGTGTATGAAAGTGTTGTTTCTTGATATCGATGGTGTGCTTAATGTCCAGAGTGTCACATACTATAGTCATTCGTGGAAAGTATTAGGTCATGACCCTATCGAACCACACTTGATGACTAGACTAGAGTTTATTATGGAACGAGTTCCTGATTCAGTCATAGTAGTTACTTCATCATGGGGTATGAAAAAGCTCATACGTAAACTGACTAAAGCTAGATTTAAATATCTCGACAGAATCGTTGATAGCACTCCAAGAGATGTACAACCACGAGCTAATCAAATACAAGCTTGGATGGACGAGAATAAACTAGGTCGTTATATAATTATAGAAGATGAATTGGGTCTAGAGAGAGAAGTATTTCCTAGTCATACATTAATAGATGTTGATATGGATGAAGGTTTATCTAATAAGAACACTATTGATTCTGTTATTGCTTTAAACGATTTAACTAAGTATGACGGAATAGTATGTGAACTTAACATGACTAATTATGAGAAGTATCACAATATGGGTTATAGAGCACAAGTAGGAATACCTATGCTTGACGGATACATACACTATAAAGAGCTCTATGAAAACTGGAATACTATAACAATCTGTAATAGAAGATTAGAAATGGTGTTATCTAAGGAAGGATGAACATGACTGGTAATGCATGTTGTAGTTGTTTAACTATATTGTGTGGTGGTTCAGTGCCATCGTATATTAAAAATTCAGAAAAAGTTGGTGAGGTATGTGAATGTTGTGGTAGTGATTTTGCTAACTTCTATTTACGTGCTGATGAAATTAAAGCAGTTAAAGAAAAGATTGCTGAAGATGCTAAGGGAAAAGAATGAATGTATTAATAATAGACGATAGTCCGGAAAAGATCGAACGTATTAAGAAGTCGATATTAGGAATGGTTCCTGATGCTAAATTCATTTATGCCTTTAGCTATTGGGGTGCTAAGTTCGAACTAGATGAAGCTAAGGATACATTTGATTTTATTGTTTGTGATATGCAGTTCCCTATCAAAGAGAACGATAGAATAGAGCGTGAAGCTGGTATCCAAATGCTTAGCCTTATGACTAGAATGAAACTTAAGGCTACTATAGTTGTAGCTTCTAGTAGTGATACTGTTGGTGAGTTATTAGAAGAGAAAGGTTATGGACACATACCAGCTATTAAAGCTAGTAGTATGTATGACTTAACAAGTCAGTTTAGACCACATTTAACTTCCTTTATTAAAGAAGAACCTAAGATACCCAGTGTGTCTATTCGTGATTATGTTAAACCACCTAGAAGAGGTCCTGCTCCTAAAGTTAAAACTGATGAAGATCATGCTCGAATAAGAAAAGCTGAACTTAAACGTGAGATTAAAGCTAGGAAGAAAGCATTACCAAATGCAGTTACTAGTTTAGATCGAAGTAATGAAGAAGTTAAGATAAGTGAACTCCAAGAAGAGTATAAAAATTTATAATGGCGGGTAAGAATGAAACGTAAATTAAGAAAGTTCTTTCTAGATAAAAAAGATAATGCAATTAGTTTAATAGATCTACAAACTATGTTCATGTATATGAAAAAGAATGATAGAGTTGTTATTGAAAGATTCGGTCAGTCATTTGTATTTACATACGATAGTGTTGAGTTAGGTACTACTGACGGTGAATGGTTCCATCAAGTTATGAGAAGAACACCACAAGGTGTTATTGTTATTCCTGAGATGAAAGATTACCTTAAAGAAACTATCGGACGCTGGCAAGGTAGTCTAGTGGGACTATATAAACTTGGTCTAAATCTAGAACACCCGCTGTATAAACCAGATTCATTAATGTTTGTACAATAATCTAATCATTGATAGTAAATATAAATATTGGTGGTGTTGTATGTTCAAGAATTTCTTAATTGGGTTGTTCATGGTTATGGCTGTGACTGTAGGTTGGTTTATTGGTCTCGGTGAAAAAATGAAGTTATCTACAAAAGGATAATATATGGGTGATAGTAAGTTTGACGACGTACATATGGATTGTGCTGTAATATGGTCCAAGAAGTCGTATTGTAAAAGAAATCAAGTAGGTGCGATTATATCGCTAAAAGATAGAACCACCATACCATCTTATAATGGTACTATTAGTGGGACTGAAAATAACTGCGAACAAGAATGTAATGTTTGTAAGGGTACTGGCTTACCTGACCGTGGTCGTGATGGGGTGTGTGAACGATGTAATGGTGATAAAATTATAACTAATGACTTCACGCTACATGCTGAAGCTAATGCTATAACACATGCAGCTAACGAAGGTATCTCTTTAAAAGGTACAACTATATACACAACAACATCACCATGTAAAGATTGTTCAAAACTAATTGCGCAAGCAGGTATAGTTAGAGTTGTTTATAAAGAAGTATACCGCGATACCCGAGGATTAGATTTCTTAAAATCTATTGGTAGTATAAAGGTAGAGAAGTACAATGAAATATCTAAATAAAACGAAAGTCTGGATTCTAAAAACATATAGTGATTTTAAATATTATATTATGCGTGTTAGAGTACTTCTACTATATATCAATAATCGCATACATATTAATGAAAAGAATGACGATTGGGTAAAGCTAGTTAAAATTAATTTCTTTAAGAACAAAGCTATATACTATCATGGTAGATTTGGTTATGTTGATAGTGTTGGTAGGGATATAAGATATAAAGAAGCTACTATTTTAGATATGTATGAAAAATTTATTGCATATAAACATAAAGGTTCAGTAGATGTAACATATGATGATGGCTTTTTTATACCTACGGTTGTATGGATAGATAAAAGTTTAAATATAACTGTTAACTGATAAATATCATAAACGTCTGTTAACTTAGATAACAAAGGAATAATAATGAGTGAAAATATGGAAGATGATCTATTAGGTCTCTTAGATAGTAAAGAAGATGCGTTTGTTAAGAAAGAAGAACCCGTTGTACAAAACACAGGTGTATCTAGTGTTGGTGCTGATGGTAAGATAAATTTATGGGAAGATACCAATATTCCTAAAGTTCCTTTTAACACTGCTCACCTACATAATGTAGATAAGAGTTTTGCTATTTTCTTACATACTGGTGAAGGTGGTTTACCTCCTGAGATAGAAGAGAAATTTATTGAATTATCAAAAGTTCTTTTAGGTAAAGGTTTTATCTATAGATATGGTGGTGATAACAATAATGATCTTTATGGTAAGATACTAAATATTGAAGGTGGTCTAATAGACACATATCTTCCGTGGAAGAAATTCAATACTACGGTAACAGCAAAGCTATCTAAGCCAACTGAGCAAGCATATAAGCATGCTATGCATTACCACTTAGGCTTTGCTAAGATGAAACCAACAGTTAGAGCTATGCTAGCTAAAGATGTACATGTACTAGTTGGTGAAGATTGTAAACGTCCAGTTAGATTTATGATTTGTTACACTCCTGATGGTTGTGAGACTAAAGAAAAGATTAATTACAAGACTACTGGTTTTGCATCTTTTCCTATTACCGTTGCTTGTGCGGCTAACATTCCTGTATTTAATTTAAAAAATGATGACGCTGTTAACCGTTTGGTTGAGTACATCAAAACAATAAACTAAGGAGATTCCTATGGGAAGAACTAAAAAACCAACAGAAGAACAACTAGAAATAGCTGCTATATTAGATATCAAAGTTATTGGTGACATTGGTGCTATTGCACTACAGAAACTGATTGATGCTAAAGAACTAGAGAATGTAGCTAATGCTACACCTATCGAAGAAGCTGGAGCTGATGCTAATGCTGACGCAACTGCAGATGAGTCTGGTGCTGATGCATCTGTTGAAGATACTGATGCAACTAATGAAACAGATAACTCTGGTTCTGACACTACTGATGAATTAGATGGTCAAAACAATGAGGGTGACTTAGTAGACAATTCTGGTACGGATACTACGCAAGATCCTGTTCCTGAGGTAACTCCTGAAGTTACTCCTGAGATTAAACCAGAAGATACACCACCTGCGCCTGAGGTAACTCCTACACCAGAAATTAAACCTGCTGTTGAAGAAGAAGGAATTGATCCTGAACCTAAACTTGACATGAAAGGTATTGCTGCTATTGTTAGCTCTGCTGATTTAGATGGTAAAGCTAAAGTTCGTAAGATTGCTGACGATGGTATGGTAATGTTTGCTGGTATTGCTTCTAAGATCATCGGTTACGATGAAGCTATGAATCCTAAAATTGGTATTACTGAACAAGCTGGTGCTGCTAAACAGTATGACTTACTTAATACTCTTAAGTCAGTTATCAATACTGAAGACTATAAAGTGTTCAAAGCTAAGTTTGATATTATCAATCTTGGATTCCGTGCATATAGCAAAGATTCATTTGATGAGTTCATGTTATTTAGATTCGACCAAAAATGGAAATGGAGTAAGAAAGACCTTACTACTAGCCAACATCTGTCTACCCTTATTTCACAACTATGTGATTTATCAACTAGAGCAGATAGTCTTAAGAAGATTGATATTGATCGTGCATTAGATGCAAGTGTGATTACACTATCTGAAACAGGTATCTCTAACATTAAGAAGTACTATACAATGTAATACATATACACTATACGCGGTTGCGTATAGTGTATACTCTCTTTTTATTTATTAGTGATTTTAAAAGATATATAACCATATATTATAAAGTTAGTGTATATGTATGAGCTGGGTCTATTTGGTTCATTAGTATACACACATTAAGGGGATTATAACCCAATTATAAAGGAAATTATTATGGCAATACATAACAATGATGAAGAGAAAGTACCTAGTAGATTTGAAGTAATAGCTGACAATGGTGACACAGTTACATTAAAAGCATTATGGATTAAAACATTTACTAATGGGTACATCGATATTGGTTGTGATTTAGTTAACGGCAGTTCTAAGGTATATGGTTTACAAATAAACGAGGGTAAACTAATTGTTACGTATGGTTCAATACTACCGTTCACTGTGGTTGATGGTGTGGTGTATGATAAAGATAGTACTGACGGGATTGCTGTTATTGACAACATCAAATTCTTTACATATGATGAAATCGTTAGATACTTACAAACTACTCGTATGAGTAATCTTAGACTTCGTAAAGAAGGTGCTAAACCTCTGATAGAGCAGACATATGATACCGATGAATCATTATTATACGTTGGTGAATATCACGATGGTTTAAAGAACCGTGGTGCTGCTCCTGGTGAGTTAATGTGTATGTTAGCGCACATGTACTGCAACATTAATGAAGAAGAACTTGCTGGTGATGATATAATAAATGCAGTTATTGAATTAACTAAAAATACGTCTATCCTAATGCAAAATATGATTCGTAATAAAGATGTTGAAAATGCATACTTTGGCGGTGACATAGAAGTTATATATGATTATGCAATATCGGGTAATGCTAAAGCACTTAATAGTATTTCAAATATGTGGGTTGCTTCATCATACGGTCCAGTTGATATCCAACCGATATTTGTGATGTATAAAACATTAGAAGAACAAAAAGAAGAAGAAACAAAGGCAGAAGATATGCAAGAAAATGTAAAAGAAGAAGAAACTAGCGCGACGGGTACAAATAGTGACACGTCTAAAGAAGA